>ERZ1066122.442-NODE-442-length-43946-cov-37.075163_pt1 | contig 43946 bp, 41 predicted proteins | sample MGYA00382769_ERZ1066122 | MGnify/ENA primary metagenome ERZ1066122 (study PRJEB33369, sample SAMEA5778352) | biofilm metagenome | biome: Industrial cooling water; feature: Water cooling tower basin; material: Biofilm | place: United Arab Emirates | collected... | reverse complement strand
TGAGGGCCCGAGCTGCAGAGCCTCCCGTTGCCGAGTAGCGGGGTTGAAGCCGCACGAGTGGGTCCGTTGGCTCGCACAGTGCCGTTGCCGCGCCACCGGGGGCATGAAGCCCCCGGCAGGCCACGGCCCGCCCTGCCGGGCGGAAGACCGGGGGTTCGCCCGGCAGGGCGAGGGGTGTTTGCCGGGGGTTTCATCCCCCCGGTGCAGTTCGGCCACACCCAAGCCAACGGACCCACTAGCGCCGTTCACAGCCCCGCGAAGTTCGCCAGGATGCGCAGGCCGTCCTCCTGGCTCTTTTCCGGGTGGAACTGGATGCCCCAGACGTTCGCGCGCCCGACGATGGAGGCGAAGCGCGCGTCGTAGCGGCAGTAGCCGAGCACGTCGTCGGGCTGCGCGTCGAGGACGGCGTAGGAGTGGACGTGATAGAAGAAGCGCGGCTCCGGCCCGGCGACGCCCACCAGCAGCGGATCGGCCGGCGCGCGGCCGGCGAACTCCACGCTGTTCCAGCCCACGTGCGGCAGCGGCTGCTCCGTGGGGATGCGCTCGCAGTGGCCAGGCAGCAGACTCAGCCCGCGCACGCCCGGCGCCTCGGTGCTGCCCTCGAAGAGGAGCTGCATCCCCACGCAGATGCCCAGGAACGGCCGCCCGGCCGCGACGTGCTCGCGTACCGCGTCCGCGAGGCCGAGCGCCTGCAGGTTGGTCATGCACTGGCCGAAGTGACCCTGCCCCGGCACCACCAGCCGCCCCGCCCGCCGCGCCACCGCGGGATCGCTGGTGAGCACCACCTGCGCGCCGCCGTGCTCGAACGCGCGCACCACCGAGCGCAGGTTCCCCGCCCCATAGTCCAGAACGGTGACCGCCGGGGTCATGCTGACCCCTCCCCGGCTGTCGGCTGTCGGCTCTCAGCTGTCGGTCCCGGCTGACAGCCGGCGGAGCGGGGTAGGGCGGAGCCGCTGCTCACAGCACTCCCTTCGTCGAGGGCACCTCGCCTGCGCGGCGCGGGTCCAGCCGGGTGGCGGCGGAGAGAGCGCGCGCGGCGGCCTTGAACGTCGCCTCGACCACATGGTGCGCGTTGTCGCCGCGCAGTCCGTCCAGGTGCAGCGTCACGCGCGCCTCCATCGCGAACGCGCGCCAGAACTCGCGGCTCAGTGCCACGTCGAACGCGCCGACCGTCGGCTGGTCGGGCGGGCTGGGCACGGCGAAGTGCAGGAACGGGCGGCCGGAGACGTCCACCACGCAGCGCACCAGCGCCTCGTCCAGCGGCACGGTGGCGTCGGCGTAGCGCACGAGGCCGCGCTTCTCGCCCAGCGCCTCGGCGAACGCGGCGCCGAGCACCAGCCCCACGTCCTCCACGGTGTGGTGCGCGTCGATCTGCAGGTCACCGCGGCACTCGACGTTCAGGTCGAAGAGGCCGTGGCGAGCGAGCGCATGCAGCATGTGGTCGAAGAAGCCGACGCCGGTGGCGATCTCGGCCGCGCCGCGGCCGTCGAGGTCCAGCCGCAGCGCGATCTCCGTCTCCGCCGTCTGCCGGCGGCGCTCGGCGACGCGACCCCCTGGGCTCATGCGCCCACCTCCTCCAGCACGTGCCGCATCGCCTCCAGGAACGCGTCCGTCTCCTGCGGTGTGCCGGCGTTGACTCTCAGGCAGCGCTCCAGCATCGGATACTTGGAGACGTCGCGGATCAGGATGCCGTGCTCGTCCAGCAGCCGCTCGAAGAGGCCGTGGTGCGAGAGCGTGGTGGTGGTCACGCGGAAGAGCACGAAGTTGGCGGCACTCGGGTAGACGCGCAGCCCCGGCAGCTCCACGAGGCCGGCGTACAGCCGGTCGCGCTCGGCGCGGATGCGCGCCACCTGCGGCTCGATCTGCGGCCAATGGCGCAGCGCCTCGGCGGCGGCGTATTCCGTGTAGAAGTTCACGTTGTACGGCAGTTTCGCCTTGTTGACCTCGGCGACGACCGCCGGATCGGCGAGCAGGTAGCCGGCGCGCAGGCCGGCCATCGCCAGGGCCTTGCTGAAGGTGCGCAGCACCAGCAGCCGCGGCCGGCCGGCGAGCAGCGCGCGCGCGTCGTCGCCGCCGAAGTCGACGTACGCCTGGTCCAGCAGGATCAGCGCGTCGGTCTCGTCGTGGACGCGCAGGATCTGCTCGCGCGTGAGCGCACCGCCCGTCGGGTTGTTGGGGCTGCAGAGCACCACGGCCGCCGCGCGGCTGGCCCGCGCGGCGCGGACGATCGCGTCCACGTCGAAGCGCAGCTCGTGGTCCAGCGGCACGGAGACGACCTCGCCGCCGCCGATCTCCGTCATCAGCCGGTAGAGCGTGAACGTCGGCTCCGGGATCACCACCGAGACGCCGGGCTCCACCACCACCGCCAGCACCGCCTGGATCAGCTCGTTGGAGCCGTTCGCCACCAGCACGCCCGCCTCCGGCCAGCCCGCGTGCGCGGCGACGGCGGCGATGAAGTGGTGCGCCACGAACGGCGGATAGCGGTTCCACGGCCGCTCCGCGAGCGCCTGCTGGATGCGCTGCTTCAGCACGCGCGGCAGGTCGTAGGGGCTCTCGTTCTGGTTCAGCTTGATGTGCGGCTCGTAGTGCCGCAGCGTGTACGCGCCCAGCCGCCGCACCTGCGGCTTGATGTGCCGCAGCGCCGCCTCCGCCTCGCCACCCCGGCTGCCGGCTGCCGGCTGCCGGCTGCCAGCAACATCACCCTCGCCGAGCTTCGTGCTGCCACCCGCCGTCTCTGCTGGTAGCCGGTAGCTGGCAGCCGGCAGCTCCTGCCGTTGCCGTTCCCCCGACCCCTTATTCATGGCCCGCCACCCGGATGATCTGGTCGCGGCGCGTGCCGACGGAGACATACCAGATCGGCACCTCGGTCAGCGCCTCCAGGCGGCGCAGGTACGCTCGTGCGGCGGGCGGCAGGTCCTCCCAGCGGCGCACGTCGGCGGTGCTCGTCTGCCAGCCGGGCAGCGTCTCGTAGACCGGCTCGGCGTGCTCCAGCAGCGCCAGATCGCCGGGGAACTCGTCCAGCACCTCGTCGCCCGCGCGGTAGGCGGTGGCGATCTGGATCTCGGCGAGGGTGTCCAGCACGTCGAGCTTGGTGACGGCCAGGCCGGTCAGGCCGTTGACGCGCGCGGCGTAGCGCACCACCACGGCGTCGAACCAGCCGCAGCGGCGCGGCCGGCCGGTGGTGGCGCCGTACTCGCCGCCCAGCTCGCGCACCTGCTCCTGCAGCGGCGAGGGCAGCTCGGTGGGCAGCGGCCCGGCGCCGACGCGCGTGGTGTAGGCCTTGACCACGCCGATCACCGCGTCGAGCATCGTGGGGCCGATACCGACGCCGATCGCCGCGCCGCCGGCCGTGGTGTTCGAGGAGGTGACGTACGGGTAGGTGCCGTGGTCCACGTCCAGCAGCGCGCCCTGCGCGCCCTCCAGCAGCACGCGCCGTCCGCCGCGCAGCGCCTGATGGATCTCGCGCCCCACGTCGCACGCCAGCCGCAGCAGCCGCTCGCGGATGCCGAGCACGTCCGCCACCAGCCGCTCGGCGTCCATGCGCTCGGCGGCGCCCAGGAACTCCAGCCGCTGGTTGACGCGCGCGGCCGCGGCGCGCAGCAGCGCCTCGGCGCGCGCGGCGTCGCGCAGGTCCGCGACGCGGATGCCCTGCCGCGCGACCTTGTCCTCGTACGCCGGGCCGATGCCGCGGCCCGTGGTCCCGATCTTCTGCGTGCCGCGCAGCGCCTCGGCCGCGCGGTCCAGCATCTTATGGTAGGGCAGCAGCAGGTGCGCGCGGGCACTGACGCCCACGCGCGCCTCCGCGTCGACGCCGCGCTCGATCAGCGCGTCCAGCTCCTCGAAGAACTGGAACGGGTCGAAGACCACGCCGTTGCCCAGCAGGCAGCGCTGCTGCGCGTGCAGGATGCCCGACGGGATCTGGTGCAGCACGAACTCCGCGTCGCCGACGTGCACGGTGTGCCCCGCGTTGGCGCCGCCCTGATAGCGCGCGACCACGTCGACGCGCTCGGCGAGCACGTCGACGATCTTGCCCTTGCCTTCGTCGCCCCACTGCGAGCCGACGACGACCACACAACGATGAGTCATGAAGCTGTTCCTGCGCTTGGCTCTCCACCCCCCGCCGCGAGGCGGGAGTGGACGGCGGGCGGAGCGGTTCCGCCCACGGCAAAACGGCGGTCCCGCCGCAAAGGTGGGACCGCCGCTCACGTATCCTGGGACAAAGGTAGGCCGTACGCCCGGTGGTGTCAATCAGGCGGAGCCGCCCCGCGCGTCGGCCGAGCCGATCTCACCGCCCCAGCGCGCTGAGCAGCGCGAGGGCGGCGATGGAGACGCCGACGCCGGTCTTGAGCGCCGTCGCCACCACGCGCCCGAGCAGCGCGCCCCAGCCTGCGCGCACCGCCGGCGCCGCGCCGCGCCCGCGCGTCCACTCCAGCAGCGCGGCGCCCAGGAACGCGCCCAGGAACGCGCCGATCACGCTGCCGAGGATCGGCACCGGCAGCCCGACGACGGCGCCGACGAGGCCGCCCAAGATCGCGCCCCAGCCCGCGCGCCGGCCGCCGCCGTAGCGCCGCGCGTAGCGCCCGCCCAGCAGCAGCTCGGCCACCTCGGCGAGCGTGGCCAGCACCAACGCCGTCACGATCGGCACCGCGCCGACGGTGGCGAAGCCGGTGAGCCAGGCGTAGCCCACCAGCCCGGCCACCTGCAGCCACAGGCCCGGCAGCCCGAACGGGATCAGCAGCAGCCCGCCGACCTGGGCGAGCACCAGCAGCAGGTATTCCATAGCGAGCGGGTTCAGTCCTCCACCGCGTGATGCGCAACCTTCGACGAAACGGGGTTGCCGTTGCCGTTCCCCTGAATCCCGAATCCTGTTCAGTACCCTGCGTCCTTGTCCACTACGTTCAGCAGCGGCTCGCCGGCGAGGTAGCGGCGCAGGTTCTCGACGATCAGGTCCGTCTGTCGGCGCCAGAAGCGGCGCGAGGTGGCGGAGACGTGCGGGGTGACGAGCACGCTGGGCAGCGCCCAGAGCGGCGACTCCGGCGGCAGCGGCTCGCGCGCGAAGACGTCGAGCCCCGCGCCGCGCAGCCGCCCCACCCGCAGCGCATCGGCCAGCGCGGCCTCGTCCACTACCTTGCCGCGCCCGACGTTGAGCAGCACGGCGCCCGGTCGCATCAGCGCCAGCTCCGCCGCGCCGATCAGCGTGCGGGTCGTGGCGGTCTCGGGCAGCGCCAGCAGCACGAAGTCGCTCTCGGCCAGCAGCCACTCCAGCGCGCCCTCGCCGGTGCGCAGCTCCACGCCGGCGGGCGGCTCGGCGGGGCGGCGCTTGACGGCGAGCACGCGCATGCCGAGCGCGTGCGCGCGCCGCGCGACCTCGCGGCCGATGCCGCCCAGCCCCACGACCCCGAGCGTCGACTCGCCCAGCTCGCGCAGCGGGCTGTCGGCGGCCTCGAACGGCGCCTTGTCCCAGCGCCGCTCCGCCTGCGCGCGCACCGCCAGGTCCAGCCCACGGGCGAAGTGGAGGATCATGGCGAGCACGCTCTCGGCCATCGGCACGGCGTGCACGCCGGCCGAGTTGGTCAGCCGCACCGGCGAGGCGCGCATCTCCGGGTAGAGCGAGGCGCCGACGCCGGCGGCCGCGGAGTGCACCCAGCGCAGCCGCGCGGGCGGCGCGCTGGCGGCGTGCCAGAGCGCCGGCGGGAAGCCATAGCCCAGGTAAACCTCGGCGCCGCGCACCGCGTCCAGCGCCTCGGCCGAAGGGCCGCCGCCGTCGCCGCGCCCGTCGGCCGCGGCGGCGACGACGACCACCGCCCACTCCGCCGGCAGCGCGGCACGGATCTCCCGCACCGCCCACTCCGGCATCGTCCAGACCGGGCGCGCGTCGTTGAGGTTGACGACGAGTCTACGCATCGGCGGGAGTTGGAATCATCCTCCGGGGGCATGAAGCCCTGTCTTGTACCCGCATCTCGACAAAGCGGAAGGAGACGCACCGCGATGTGGGGAAAAGACAGGGCATGAAGCCCGCGGCAGTGGGCGACTTCATGCCCCGGAGCGGTTCGCCTCAGTCCGCGCGGGCGACACGGGTGACGCCGGGCCGCGCCAGCAGCTCGCGCAGCGCGCCATCCTGCAGCGCTATGGGGCCCTGCACGTCCAGCAGCACCTCGAAGCGGTCACCCAGCTTCTCGATGGCGGCGACCTCCACGTGCAGGCCGCGCTCGCGGAAGACCGCCTGCACGTGCTGCAGCACGGCGGGCTCCACGTCCAGCAGGATGCGGTAAGCGCGCGCCTGGCGCCGACGCACGAGCAGGTTCTCCAGCCGCCCCAGCGAGACCAGCGAGAGGAAGACGAGCAGCGTGGCGCCCGCGGCCTGCATGTACTCGCGCGCGCCGACCGCCATGCCGATGGCGGCGACCACCCAGATGGTGGCCGCCGTGGTCAGCCCCACCACCGTGCCGCGCGCCTGCAGGATGGTGCCCGCGCCGAGGAAGCCGATGCCCGAGACGATCTGCGCGGCGATGCGGCCGGGATCGGCGCGGAAGACCGCGCCGGCGGCGACGTTCACCGCGTTCGCGTCCGCGGCGAGGCGGACGGACAGCTCCATCAGCAGCGCCGCGCCGACACAGATCAGCAGGTTCGTGCGGAGCCCCGCCGGCTTGCCCGAGAGCTCGCGCTCCAGGCCGATCAGCCCCCCGAGCACCGCCGCCAGCAGCAGTCGGCCGAGCAGCCCCAGCTCCAGGACCTCGATCCAGGCGGCGGGCATGCCCAGCCGCAGCAGCAGCTCTTCCACAGTCGCGCCTTCAGCCGAGCCCCAGCACCTGTCGCATCGTGTACCGGCCGGCCGGCCGGCCGTGCAGCCAGCGGGCGGCGCGCAGCGCGCCCTCCGCGAAGACGGCGCGGTCGCCGGCGAGGTGCGCCAGCTCCAGCCGCTCGCGCTCGCCCAGGAAGAGCACACGGTGCTCGCCGACGACGTCTCCGCCGCGAACGGCGTGGAAGCCGATCTCGCCGCGCGGCCGCTCGCCGCTCTGGCCGCTGCGGCCGTCGCGGCGCGCCGAGTCGAGCGGAACGCCGCGCGCCCGCGCCACCGCCGCGCCCAACTGCAGCGCCGTGCCGCTGGGCGCGTCGGCCTTGCGGCGGTGATGCGCCTCCACGATCTCCACGTCGAACGCCTCGCCCAGCGCGCGCGTCGCCTGCTCCACCAGCGCGGCCAGCAGGTTGACGCCGACGCTGAAGTTGGCGGCGTGCAGCACCGGCGCGCGCCGCGCCAGCTCGTCGAGCAGCGCCAGCGCCTCGGCCCCCAGCCCCGTGGTGCCGACGACCAGCGCCCGCCCCGCGAGCGCCTCGGGATGCAGCGCCGCCAGCCGCGGCAGCAGCTCGGGCGCGGAGAAGTCGAGCAGCACGTCCGCCTGGCGAAGCAGGTCGGCCGCGGCTTCGGGTACACGGACAACCGGGTAGCCGTCGTCCGCGCCGGCGTCCGCCGCAGCGCTGCCCGCCGGCGCGATGCCGCCGACCATCTGCAGCGACGGGTCGGCGGCGGCCAGCCGGGCCAGCGTCTGGCCCATCCGACCCGTCGCGCCGCCGACGGCCAGCCGCAGCGGCGGCGGCATCAGCCCTCCCCCGGCAGCAGCCCCAGCGCCCGCAGCTCCGCGCGCAACGCGGCCAGCGTCTCGCCGGAGGCGGGCAGCAGCGGCAGGCGCGGCTCGCCGACGTCGAAGCCGAGCAGTCGCAGCGCCGCCTTCACCGGCGTCGGGTTCGGCTCGCGGAAGAGCAGCGCGATCAGCGGCAGGAAGCGCAACTGCAGCCGCAGCGCCTCGTCCAGCGCGCCTTCGAGGAAAGCGTGCGCCAGGCGCGCGGTCTCGCGTGGCGCCAGGTTGGCGAGCACCGAGATCACGCCGCGCCCGCCGAGCGCCAGCACCGGCAGCACCTGGTCGTCGTTGCCGCTGTAGATCGCCACGCGCCCCTCCAGCCGCCGCGCCAGCTCGGCGACCTGCGAGAGGTCGCCGCTGGCTTCCTTGACGCCGACCAGCCGCGCGTCGGCGGCCAGCTCCGCGACGGTGGCGGGCAGCAGGTTGCAGGCGGTGCGGCCGGGCACGTTGTAGGCGATGAGCGGCAGATCGGCGGCGTCGAGCACGGCGCGGAAGTGCGCGAGCAGCCCCGCCTGCGTCGGCTTGTTGTACGGCGGCGGCGCCAGCAGCAGCGCGTCGGCGGCGGCCTCGCGCGCCGCGCGCGCCAGCCGCGCCACCGCCGCCGTGTCGCTGCCGCCCACGCCGACCACCACCGGCACGCGGCCGCCAGCCTCCTCCACTACCAGCTCCGCCGCGCGGCGCTGCTCGGCCGCGCTCATCGTCACCGCCTCGCCGGTGCTGCCGTTGACGACCAGTGCGTCAGTGCCCTCGCGCAGGTGGAAGCGCACCAGCTCGCGCAGCACGGGCTCGTTCAGGCCCGCGGCGGAGAACGGCGCCACCAGCGCGACGCCGGATCCGTGGAAGAGCGCGCGCTCGGGCGCACCGCCGGCGGTGACGTTCTGAGGGGCAGGGGGCATGGGCGCTCGCGGGACGGGAGTGCTCAGAGGTTGTTCAGGTCGATCACGTCGCCGGGCAGCACGTCGCCCTCGGCGTCGTGCGGCGCGAGGTCGCGCTCGGTCGAATCGCGGAAGTCGTCGATGACCTCGTCGCCCACCGCCGACTCGAAGCGGCGGAAGACGGTGCCGCCGCACTTCGCGCAGCTCATCTCCGGCGGCGGCGGCGCGTCGGTGAAGTGGTAGTCCTTGCCGCAGGTCTGGCAGACGAGCGTCAGCACTTCGACGGCCGCGTCGGGCCCCGCCTCCGCGTCGCCGGCGGGGTTCTCCCGCGGCTGCTCGCTCGCGGTCTTCGCGGCGACGATGGTGGTGTCATCCGACTGCTCGCTCTGGTGCAGGTGCTCGTCCGGCATGCCGGCCTCCTGGCGCTCTCGCCTCGCTGCGGGGGCGGCCGCTGGACGGCCGCGCGGGTAGGGAACGGCGCGCAGCGTCGCACATCCTATACCGCCTGGGCCGTGGCGCAAGCCCCGGCGCGGCGCCGCTCAGGAAAACGGGAGCAGCGGCGAGGGCACGTCCGCGGTGCGCGCCAGCCGCAGGTAGAAGTGGCCGACGCCGGCGGTGCCGAGCATCAGCCCGGGCGTCTCGCCGCCGCCCAGCACGCCGCACGGCCACGGCCGGCCCGCGGCCTCGTAGCGCTCGGCCGCCCAGTGGGCGAACTGCTCAGGCAACGCGCGCCAGCCGTCGTCGCCCAGCACGTCCGCGGCGTAGAGGAAGAGCTCGGCGTTGCCGGCGACGCCGTGGCAGAGCGAGCAGTCCGGCACGTCGGCGAGCGCGCCCACCTGCAGGGTCACGGCCGTCGCCTGCAGCGCCGCCCGGGCCTGTTCCAGGTACGCGGCCTCGCCGAGCACCTGGTAGGCGCGCAGCCGCGACCGCCCGATGCCCGGCGCGCCGTGGCACCAGGCGAGGGCGTAGGAGAGCCCGCCGTCCGCGCCGCCCGCGTCGGGCACGGCGCCGCGCAGGTCCGGCCAGTTGCACTGCTCGGGGCTGTACCAGTGCTGCTCGTAGCGGAAGCCCTCCTCGGCGGCTGCGCGGAAGTGCGCGTCACCGGTGGCGCGGTGCAGCTCCAGCAGGGCCCAGGCGATGCCGGCGGCGCCATGCGAGAAGCCGGTGAGGGCCGGGCCGCCGGTCTCCAGCGTATTCCACGACCAGCCCTCCGGCGCGCGCCGCGCCGCCTGCAGCAGCCGCTCGCCGTGCGCGCGTGCGGCGTCCGCGAGCCGCGCGTCGGGGTAGCGGGTGTGCGTCACGAGCAGCAGCGGGGCCAGGCCCGCGCTGCCCGAGATCACGTCCAGCGGGCCGGGCTCCGCCGTCGGCGGCGCGACGGCACGCAGCAGTGCCAGGCCCTGCTCCACGAGCGAGCCGTCGCCCCAGCGCTCGCCGAGGTCCAGCGCCACGTAGGCGATCCCGGCCTGGCCGGCGTAGACGCCCGCGCGCGCCGCCTCGCCCAGCGCGGCGGCGTGGGTCAGCGCCTGCCGCAGGGCGCCCGCCGCCGCGCTGCGGAACGGCCGCTCGCCCGTGAGCGCGTGCAGCCGCCCCAGGAAGAGCGCGATCCCGGCGGTCCCGTCGTAGAGCGTGGGGTTGCAGGCGCGGTGCACCACCGTCCAGGCGCCGTCGACCAGCTCCATCGCGTCGCCCAGCCAGTTGCACTCCTCGCCGGCCCAGACGGCGTCGCGGCAGAGCCGCGCGCCGATGCGGGCGGCCGTCTCCAGGAAGCCGGCGGGGACGGAGCTCATTCGGCGGCGAGCAGGTAGACGGCGTGGCTGCCGGCGTTAAGGTACGGCCGGTTCAGGTCGAGCCCGTGGCGGGCGAACTGGCGGGCGATCCGCTCCAGCCGCGCCGGCGTGTCCTGCCGCCCCTCGACGTACGCGCTCCAGAGGCCCTCGGCCAGCAGCCGGCAGCGGTGCATGCCGAAGCTCTCGGCGGTGCCGGGGTCCTCCGCCAGGGCCAGGCCGCTCGCCAGCCGCAGCGTGAACAGCGGCGTCTCGTCCCGCAGTTCGTCGCGCAGGCGCGTGTGGACGCCGGGTAGCAGCTCCAGCGCCAGGTGCGCGAAGCGGCGGTGCAGGTAGAGGACGGCGGCGTCGCAGCGCTCGTAGAGCGCGCGGTGCATCAGGCACTTGAAGCGGAACGGCAGTTGGAAGTCGTTCAGCGTCTCCGCGAGGCGCTGCAGCAGCCGGGGGGCGCCGTCGGCGCGCACGCTCCAGTAGAAGCGCAGCCAGGCCCCCTCCTCCAGGTAGTCGGAGATCGTCTCGCCGAAGGCGAAGTAGAAGCCCGGCTGCAGTGCCGTCGCCTCGCGCGGCTGATAGACGCTGACGCGCTGGCCGGGCTGCGGCGCCAGCCCCGGCCCGTCGTGGTTGAGGAACTCGCCGGGCCAGAGCACACGCGCGCGGCCGTGCTTCTCCACCAGCAGTTGCCCGCTCGGCAGCAACTGCGCGATCTGCCAGTCGGGGTCCCAGCGCGGGCGCGACGGGTTGGCGGCGGAGAGCGCCGCGCTCAGGTCGCCCTCCGGCGGCAGCTCGCTCGGCCCCTCGTGCAGCGTGCCGTCGAAACGGTGGGTGTAGCAGTGCCGGTAGAGCTGCTCGCTCAGCAGCGCCACCATCGGCTCGGGGGCCGAGCTGTCCGAGCCGTCGGCGTACGCGGCGAGCGCGTGCCCCGCAAAGCTCAGCTCGGCGGGCGAGAGGATGTGAACGGCCGCACAGATCCGCGCCAGCTCGTCGTGCAGGGCTTCGTCCATGAGGCTCAGGTCGGCTGGAGGGCGAGCAGGTCCTGCGCTGCCTCGCGCGGGCGGGTCAGCACGTTCAGGCTCATCTGCAGCAGCAGGTACATGGCGGGGGTGAGCTGCGGCTGCTGGAACATGGCCTCGTACGCCGTCTGGATCATGCGCGCCGCGGCGTAGCGCATGCTGAGCTGCAGCGTGGCGTCGGCCGCGCCGGCGTCCAGCTCGCGCGCCCGGCGGTACGCCTGCCAGAAGGCGCCGATCGCCGGCTGCATGCGCTCCAGCGGGTGCTCCGCCAGTGCCAGCAGCCGCGCCGGCGGCAGTTGCCGCATGGGCATGGAGAAGATCCAGAAGGCGAGGTACGCCTGGAAGATCGCGCCCACGTCCCAGCAGGGGTCGCCGAGGTCGGCCAGTTCCCAGTCCACCACCTTGATCTCGACCTCGTCCGCGTCGGCGCTGCGCGGGACGACGAGGCAGTTGTCCCACTTCATGTCGCCGTGGATCAGGCAGATCGGCCGCCACTGCGCCCGCAGCTCGCCGAGCGCGGCGTGGAAGCCGGCGTGGCGCTGCAGCACGTCGAGGAGCTGGCGGTTGGCCGGGCTCAGTGCGCCCGCGACCTCCGCCTGTTCCGGGAAGGAGAGCACCCACGGCACGGCGCGCGGGAACCCGTCCGCGCGCGCCGGCAGGCGGCCGTGCCGGTGGTAGCCGCCGAGCGCCTCGCCCAGCCGCGCCGCCACCGCCTCGGGGAACTGCCCGCGCCGCCGGTGATACGCCGCCAGGTCCTCGCCCTCGGTGAGCAGCTCGATCACCAGCACGTGCCGCTGCGGGTCGTAGAAGCCGAAGCGCGGCAGCAGCGCCGCCAACTGCTGCAGCTCCGCGCTGCTCGCGGCCAGCCGGTAGCAGGCTGCCTCGCGCTGCAGTGTGGCGATGGAGACGGCATCCCAGCTCGCGATCTGCTTCACGAACAGGCCGTGGCCCTGCAGGCGCACGACCTTGTAGTTGCGGTTGCGGCGCGGCACCTCCACCACCATCACGTCGCCCTCGACGACCGCCTCCGCCGCCAGCGCGCCCTGCTGCAGCAGGTAGGGCACGACCGTCCTCGCGCTCAACAGCATGCCGCCTCCCGGGGAAGAAGCGCAGACGCTACGGCACCCGGTGCCGGCCGCGTGGCCCGTACCGGGTGCCGAAGTTCGAGATCGCCGTCCGGCTGGAGTGCATCCGCCGGCGGGCTAGCGCCCGAACCCGCCGAACTCACCCCAGCCGCCCCAGTCGCAGCCGCCGGGCGCCGAGGGGCAGGCGTCGACCGCCGACGGGCAGACCAGCGTCGGGCAGTTCGCCACCGCCGACGGGCAGAGCTGGCTCTGACAGCCGACCTGCGTCACCGGGCACACCTGGGTCGCCGGGCAGAGCTGCGTCTGCGGGCAGGCCCGCGTCAACTGGCAGCCGACGACCTGCGTCACCGGGCAGAGCTGCGTCTGGGGGCAGAGAACCGTCGGGCAGCCTACGCGCGTCGGCTGGCACAGCGGCACGATCGTGCACGTGCGCGTGATGCACTGCTGCGGCAGGCGCGTCGGGCAGGCCTGGTGCAGCACCGTCGGGCAGCGGATGAGCACCACCGAGGGGCAGAGCTGCGGCAGCCGCGTCGGGCACAACTGCGGAATGCGCGTCGGGCACTGCCAGGAGACCCGGGTGTGGCAGAGCCACGGGATGCGCGTCGGGCAGAGCGGATGGATGCGCGTCGGGAACGGGAACAGCCCGGCGGCCTCCAGCCCCAGCGGCTGCTCGGCCAGGCCGGCGCCCTGGCTCTGCAGGAACTCCTGGAAGAGCGGGCCCTCCAGGAACTTGGCCTTCGTCTGCTCGCCGCCGGCCCGGCTGTGCAGCAGCGTCGCCTCGCGCTGGATCCACACCAGGCTCTCGCCCAGCGGCGACTCTTCGCGCGGCAACTCCTGCGTGTGCAGGATCGCGCCGGTCGGGATGTCGACGTAGTCGTTCAGCTCCGCGTCGAAGTACAGCCGCGTGTACTCCCGGTCGGCGGCGTCACCGAGGAAGCCGGTCAGCAGCAGCGTCTCCGGCGGCTGCTTCGGGTCCTTGACCAGCCGCGCGATGAACTCGGCGCGGCCGGCCTCCTTCGCATTGGCGTTCGGCGCGTGGGCGCGTCTCGGCGGGTCGCCGGGGTCAGGGCGTTGAGGATCGGGCATACGGCACCTCCTGGGGGGGAAGAGGAAAGCGGAGGAGGACCTGCAGCCGGAACAGGGAGGCAACCCGGCATGCAGCCGGTGGGTACGAGCCGAGGGGTTCGTGGCGTGGCCGGGAGCACCCCCGGACGGGCCCTAAGCGCTTGCAGGGCGGCAACTTCCATACCCCGCCCCAGCGCCCTCGGCCGCCGAGGGTAAGTGCTTGCCCGGTAACGGCGTGCGAGCGCAGGCTCCCGCCGCGCCGCGCCGCGGACGGCCCCCGCTGTGGCGTCTGCGGGGCAGATACTGTGGCGCGCGCCGGTCGGCGCCGGGCTCTCGCCGCGGCGCCGGGGTGAAAGGCGGCGAGGCCGGCGGCCGCGGCCGCGAGCCGCCCTCGTGGGAGCTGCGCCCGCGGCGCCGCGCCTCCTTCGGCAGCGCCTCGCCGACGCCCGCCGCGTGACTTACAGGCCGACGGCGCGCGCCACGTCGATGCGGCCCTTGCCGTAGTACGGGTCGGTGCCCGGCTGGCCGAGGTCGGCCGCCGTCTGCTGCAGCCGCGCCTGGATCTGCGCCGGGCTGCGGCCGCCCTCGCTGGCGATGAGCGCGGCGAGGCCGCTGACGTGCGGCGCCGCCATGCTGGTCCCCGCGAGCCCGATCGAGAAGGCGGACCAGGAGGTCGGCGAGTTGAAGAAGCGGTTGCGGCAGACCAGGATCGAGGGCACGATGGTGAAGCCCGAACAGGCCGCCGTCACCGCGACGGCGTTGCCACCCGGCGCCGCCACGTTGATCGCCGAGCGGCCGTAGTTGCTGTACGGCGCGAAGGCGTCGATCTCGGTCCACGGGCCGTTCAGCGTGGCCTGACCCGTCGGCCCGGTGGCCGAGACGCAGATCGCCGCCGCGGTGCTGCAGTACGACTTGTAGCCGTTGCCGTCGTGGTCGATGTCTAGCGCGCTGTTGCCCGCGGACACGACGATCGCCGTGCCCTTGCGGTTCGCGTAGTTGAACGTCTGGTTGATGGTGGCCAGGAAGGAGGGGCCGTTGCCGCCGCGCGCGCTCGCGTCCCGACGGTTGAAGGAGCCGCCCAGGCTGAGGTTGATCACGTCCAGCCCCTGGTCGGCCGCGTAGAGCACGGCGGCGAGCGTGCTGCTCGTCGGGCAACTGCCGCGGAAGCCGTTGGCCGCCGTGCCCGGCGTGCAGACCTTCAGCCCCACCAGGGTCACCTTCGAGGTCACGCCCGCGTAGATGTACGCGTTGCTGGCGACCGTGGCGGCGACGTGCGTTCCGTGGTAGTTCAGGTCCGCGATGGGGTGCGCGCCCGGGAACGCCGTCTGCACGCGCGCGTTCTCCGCGGCGGAGAGGAACGACCGGGAGAGGCCCAGGTCGACGCGGCCGACGAGGTCCGGGTGCAGGTAGTCGATGCCGGTGTCCAGGATCCCGACCTTGACCGACGGGCTGCCGAGCTTGCCGGCGGCCCAGGCCTGCTGCGCCCGGATCGTCTGCAGGTTCCACTGCCGCGGGAAGCGCAGCGCGCCGGCGGGGTTGTCCGGGCTCGCCAGCTCCTCGCTCGACGCGGCGACCGCTTCGGTGGCCGGCGCCTCCAGCTCGACGACCGCGTCCGCATCGACCGCGGCGACTCCGGCCAGGCCGGCGAGCTGGTCCGCCGCGGCGTCGCGGAGACCCGCCACCGCCGCCACGCCGGCGCCGCCGTGCGCGAAGATCACCTCGCCCCCGAGCGCGACCACCTGTTCCGCGAAGCCGCGCGGGATATCGTTGCCTTTGAAGCGGACCAGGAAGTTGCCGGCGGCGGCATCGTCCGCCAGTGCGAGCTGCGCGCTGCCGGGGTGGAGCGGCAGGGTGGAGGTGGGCTCGTCGGCGCAGCCAGCCAGGCCAAGCGCGAGGACGGCGGCGGACAGCAGGACGGGTTTCCGCATGGGAGGCCTCCCGGGGTGTGATGTACCCAGCGCCGTGCTGGGGAGAGGACTCTTCTTCGGCAGCCGGGCTGTCTGCGGGAGACCCCGTGGCTTTGCGGACCGGCCTCGCGGCCGGGGTGCCCTGGTCGGAAGAGCGAACGAGCGTGGTGCGTCCGGCATGTCTGGCTGGAGCCCGGCGGCGGCCGTGCGGCCCGCCGTTCGGGAGCCGCAAACGTACGGGTAGGGTGGGCGCGCGTCAAGGAGCCGCGAAGCGCCTGGCCGCGTTATGTCTCGCGCACCCGCACAGCAGCCTGCACGCCGGCCGGCGCGCGAGGGAGAGAGTTGAATCTGCCGCCCGTCTGCGGTACCTTTTCGGGATGCCTACGAAGCTGAAGAGCCCCGCCCCCGCCGCGCCAGGCGCGGCCCCCGCCGCCGACGGCCAGGAGTACCTGGTGGTGCGCGGCGCGCGCGAGCACAACCTGCAGAACATCGACGTCGCCCTGCCGCGCGACCGGCTGACCGTGATCACCGGGCTGTCGGGCAGCGGCAAGAGCTCGCTCGCCTTCGACACCATCTACGCCGAGGGGCAGCGCCGCTACGTGGAGAGCCTCTCCGCCTACGCGCGGCAGTTCCTCGGGCTAATGGAGAAGCCGGACGTCGACGTGATCGAAGGGCTCAGCCCCGCGATCTCCATCGAGCAGAAGACGGCCGGGCGCAACCCGCGCTCGACGGTCGGCACCGTCACCGAGGTCTACGACTACCTGCGGCTGCTCTGGGCGCGCGTGGGCACGCCGCACTGCCCCGGCTGCGGCCAGCCGGTGCGTCGCCAGAGCGCGACGCAGATCGTGGAGCAGGTGCTCGCCTGGCCGGAGGGTACGCGCATCGAGGTGCTGGCGCCGCTGGTGCGCGGGCGCAAGGGCGAGTTCCGCGAGCTCTTCGAGGAGATGCGCAAGCAGGGCTTCGTGCGCGCCCGCGTGGACGGCGAGCTGATCCAGCTCGAAGCCCCGCCCAAGCTGGCGCGCCGGCAGAACCACGACATCGCCGTTGTCGTCGACCGCCTGGTGGTGCGGCCCGACGACCGCCAGCGCCTGGCGGATTCCATCGAGACCGCGCTGCGCACCGCCGACGGCGTCGTCGAGATCCACGCGCACCTGGCGCTGCCTGCGCAGGCGACCGACAGCCGACAGCCGACAGCCGACAGCCGCGTTCACCTCTTCTCCGAGCACTACGGCTGCCCGAGCTGCGGCCTCAGCATCCCCGAGTTGGAGCCGCGGCAGTTCTCCTTCAACTCGCCCTACGGCGCCTGCGCGGCGTGCGGCGGGCTGGGCACGCGCAAGGAGCCCAACCCCGAGCTGGTGCTCGGCGACCCCAGCATCTCCGTGCTGGAGGGCGTGGTGCTGCCCTGGGGCGTGCCGCGCAGTCATCTGCGCACCACCATCCTCGACGGGCTGGCCGCCGCGCTCGGCTTCGACCTGAACACGCCCTGGGGCGAGCTGCCCGAGCCGGTGCGGCAGGTGCTGCTGCACGGCACCGACGCCGCGCCGGCCGGCACGGTGCCCAAGAAGCTGAAGTGGGGCGGCATCGTCGGCGAGCTGCGCCACCGCTACCGGGAGACGAGCAGCGACGCCTGGCGCGAGCAGTTGGAGGAGTACATGTCCACGCTGCCGTGCACGGCGTGCGGCGGCACGCGGCTGAAGCCGGAGTCGCTGGCGGTCACCGTCGCCGGCCGCTCGCTCGGCGAGCTCGTGGAGCTGCCGATCGACCAGGCGCTGGAGTTCTTCCGCGCGCGGCAGCAGGACGGCTCGCTCGCGCAGGAGATCGCCGCGCCCATCCTCAAGGAGGTCACCGAACGGCTCAGCTTCCTCACCAACGTGGGGCTGGAGTACCTGACGCTCGGCCGCAGCGCCGAGACGCTCTCCGGCGGCGAGGCGCAGCGCATCCGCCTGGCCACGCAGATCGGCAGCCGCCTCGTCGGCGTGCTCTACATCCTCGACGAGCCCAGCATCGGGCTGCACCAGCGGGACAACCACCGCCTGCTGAAGACGCTGGAGCAACTGCGCGACCTGGGCAACACGGTGCTGGTGGTGGAGCACGACGAGGACACCATGCGCGCCGCCGACCACATCGTGGACCTCGGCCCGCGCGCCGGCCGCCACGGCGGGCGGGTGGTGGCCGCGGGCACGGTGGAGGCGATCGCGCGCGCGCCCGAGTCGCTGACCGGCGCCTACCTGCGCGGCGAGCGCCGCATCGAGATCCCGTCCCAACGCCGCGCGCCGCAGCCCGAGCACGAGGTCGTCATCCACCGCGCCCGCGAGCACAACCTGAAGGACGTGAGCGTGCGCATCCCGCTCGGGCTCTTCGTCGCCGTCACCGGCGTCTCCGGCTCGGGCAAGAGCACGCTCATCAACGACATCCTCTGGAAGTCGCTGGCGCGGCGCTTCTACCGCGCCAAGACGGTGCCGGGCGTGCACGAGCGCATCAGCGGGCTGGAGCGGCTGGACAAGGTGGTCGACATCGACCAGAGCCCCATCGGCCGCACGCCGCGCAGCAACCCGGCGACCTACACCGGCATGTTCACCGTCATCCGCGACCTGTTCGCGGAGCTGCCGGAATCGAAGATGCGCGGCTACCCGCCCGGCCGCTTCAGCTTCAACGTCAAGGGCGGGCGCTGCGAGGCCTGCCAGGGCGACGGGCTGGTGAAGATCGAGATGCACTTCCTGCCGGACGTCTACGTGCCGTGCGAGGTCTGCAAGGGCAAGCGGTACAACCGCGAGACGCTGGAGGTCTTCTACAAGGGCCACACCATCGCCGACGTGCTGGACCTCACGGTGGACGAGGCGCTGGAGCTCTTCGACGCCGTGCCGCGGCTGCGGCGCCACCTGCAGGTGCTCAGCGACGTGGGGCTCGGCTACATCCACCTGGGCCAGAGCGCCACCACGCTCAGCGGCGGCGAGGCGCAGCGCGTCAAGCTCGCCACCGAGCTCTCCAAGCAGGCCACCGGCCGCACGCTCTACATCCTGGACGAGCCGACCACCGGCCTGCACTTCGAGGACGTGCGCCTGCTGCTCGACGTGCTGCACCGCCTGGTGGAGAAGGGCAACACCGTGCTGGTCATCGAGCACAACCTGGACGTCGTCAAGACCGCCGACTGGATCCTCGACCTCGGCCCCGAGGGCGGCGTCGAGGGCGGCGAGCTCGTGGCGGAAGGGCCGCCGGAGGAGGTGGCGCGCACCCCGCGCTCGTACACCGGCCAGTTCCTGGCGGGGATACTGAACGGCCGCGCCGGTGCCAGGTGAGCCGGGTACACCACGAGCGTGAGGCGCGCTGCCTCCTGAGCGGCGCCGCGCCCGGTTCCTGCATCCCGTTTCCGCTCGCGCCGCGCTGGCACCACGCCGGCCGATCCACGATATTGACGGTCATGGTCTCTCTCTTCGACATCCTCGGGCCCGTCATGGTCGGCCCCTCCAGCTCGCACACCGCCGGCGCCTGCCGGCTGGGGCTGATGGCGCGCGCGATCCTGGGCGGCATGCCGGAGCGCGCGCAGATCCTGCTGCACGGCTCGTTCGCCGCCACCGGCGAGGGGCACGGCACCCAGCGCGCCCTCGTCGGCGGGCTCCTCGGCCTGCCGCCCGACGACCTGCGCCTGCGCGAGGCGTACGAGGAGGCGCGGGCCGCCGGCCTGCAGTGGGAGTTCGGCGCGGTGGACCTGGGCGAGGACGCGCACCCGAACACCGCGGTCTTCGAGGTCACGCGCGCCGGCGAGACGGTGCACCTGCGCGGCGCCTCGCTGGGCGGCGGGCGCATCGAGGTCGCGGAGATCGACGGCTTCACCGTCGCGCTCGGCGGCAACTACCACACGCTGGTGCTCGAAGCCCAGGACCGGCCGGGCACCGTGGCGATGGTCGCCGCCATCCTCGCCGGCCACGGCGTCAACCTGGCCACCATGCGCGTCGACCGCACCGGCCGCCACCAGGACGCGCTCATGACCATCGAGTGCGACGAGCCCATCCCCGACGCCGTGCTCGCCGCCATTCAGGGCTTCCCCTGGCTGCACTGGGCGAGAAGGATCGAGAAGATCGCGTGAACCGCAGCTTCCGGCTGCCAGCTACCGGCTACCAGCCCGGGAGCGGGGCGGGTGCCGTGCCGGAAGCTGGCAGCCGGTAGCTGGCAGCCGGAAGCTTCGCATGCACAAATCCATCGAATCCCTCCTCGCCGACGCCGCCGCGAGCGGGCGCACGCTGGCGCAGACGGTGCTGGAGACCGAGGCGCGCGAGAGCGGCGTGGCGCCGGAGCAGATCCGCGCGCGCGTCGGGCGCACGCTGGGCGTGATGCGCCGCGCCATCGAGGAGGGGCTGAAGGGCGAGGCGCGCTCGCCCTCGGGGCTCACCGGCGGGCGCGCGAAGCGGCTCTGGGACGACGGGCCGCGGCTGCTCGGCCCGCGCGTGACCACCACGCTGGCGCGCGCCATCGCCACGCTGGAGCTCAACGCCGCCATGGGGCTCATCGTCGCCGCGCCCACCGCCGGCGCGGCCGGCGTGCTGCCGGCGATCCTCCTCAGCGTCGGCGAGTTCCTGGAGGCCGACGAGGAGCGGCTCATCGACGCCATGCTGGTGGCCGGCGGCGTGGGCGCGGTCATCGCGCAGCGCGCCAGCATCGCCGGCGCCGAGGGCGGCTGCCAGGCGGAGACCGGCACCGCCGCCGCCATGGGCGCGGCGGCCGTCACCTTCCTGCACGGCGGCACGCCCGAGCAGGTCGCCACCAGCATCGCGCTCTCGCTGCAGGGCATGCTGGGGCTGATCTGCGACCCGATCGGCGGGCTGGTGGAGATCCCCTGCATCTACCGTAACGCCAGCGCCGCGATGCAGGCGATCGCCTCCGCCGAGATGGCGCTCGCCGGGCTGGACTTCCCCGTCAGCGCCGACGAGGTCATCGACGTGATGGGCGAGGTCGGCCGCAAGATGCCCGCGGCCTACCGCGAGACGGCGCAGGGCGGGCTGGCGGCGACCGCCAGCGCGCGGCGCCTGGTGCAGATCCAGCCGGCGAAGCAGCCGGCGGGCATCAGCCGCTGAACGGCAGGATTCAGGATTCAGGATTCGGGATTCAGGGGCACCCCGTCTCATCGCCCAGGGTCGGCGCAGGCGGGGAAGGACGGTGGCGCCCGCCGTCGCTGCCGCGGCGATCCCGTACTCGAAACTTCTGGCGTGAGCCGGGCGTACCCCCTCGCGTATGGGCACCCTGATCATTATCCTGGTTCTGGTCGTCTTCCTCAGCCCGCTGGTGCGCGCCTACGCGGAGCGCATCTCGCGGCCGGCGCTCGGCGGCAACGCCGAGGCCGAGCTGGTGCGGCTGCGCGAAGAGATGGACCGCCTCAGCGCGCAGGTCGCGCGGCTGCAGGACGAGCAGCAGTTCCTGACGCGCCTGCTCGAGGCCGGCCCGCACGCCCCCGCACCCGCACCCGAGCGGCAACTGCGCGCCGCCGCGGAGGGGGGAGCGCCCCCTCCGCCCCCGTCCTCCTAACCTCCCAAGCCGGAGCGCCCGATGCTCACACGCGAAGACGTCGAGTCGTACCTGATCCGTACCGGGCTGGACATCGAGGAAGTCGAAGAGGACCTGTGGGTGCTGCCGCTGGGCGACAACGGCGCGCGGCTCGTGGTCAGCTTCTCGCCGCCCGTGCTAGTGCTGCGCCTGAAGGTGCTGGACCTGCCGGCGGACGCGACGCAGGCCGCCGGCCTCTACCGCCGCCTGCTGGAGCTCAACGCCAGCGACCTCGTGCACGGCGCCTACGGCCTGGAGGAGGGCGACGTCATCCTCACCGACACGCTCGAGCTGGAGAACCTGGACTTCAACGAGTTCCAGGCCTCCATCGACGCCTTCCAGATGGCGCTCGCGGCGCACCGCGAGCAACTGGCCGCCTTTCAACCCCAGTTGCGAGTGGAGAGTTGAGAGTTGAGAGTGGCTGGGCCGCCACTCGCCGTTCACTCCCAACTCTCAACTCTCAACTCTCAACTGTTGCTACCATGGGCATCTTCCAGAAGCTCTCGACGCTGTTGCGCTCGAACCTGAACGACGCCATCGCGCGGGCGGAGAACCCCGAGAAGGTGTTGAACCAGATCATCCTCGACATGCGCGACCAGCTCGCCAAGGCGAAGCAGGAGGTGGCGCTGGCGATCGCGGACGAGCGCAAGCTCAAGGCGCAGGCCGAGACCGAGGCGAAGCAGGCGCAGGAGTGGGAACGCCGCGCGATGATCGCGGTGCGCGAGAACCGCGACGACCTGGCGCGCCAGGCGCTGCTGCGCCAGCAGGAGTACGGCGAGCGCGCCCAGTCGTACTACGAGACCTGGCAGCGCCAGGCGCAGGAGACGGAGCGGCTGAAGGACTCGCTGCGCCAGCTCTCCTTGAAGATCGACGAGGCGCAGCGCAAGAAGAACCTGCTGGTGGCCAAGCAGAAGCGGGCGCAGGCGCAGAAGCGCATCCACGAGACGATGGCCGGCCTCTCGGACCGCAGCGCCTTCGAGACCTTCGACCGCATGGCCGAGCGCATCGAGGAGAACGAGCGTCGCGCGCTGGCCTCCGCCGAGCTGTCGCAGGAGCTGAACGCCGGCGACACGCTGGAGAAGGAGTTCGCGCAACTGGAGAAGGGCGACAACGCCGACGCGCGCCTGCTGGCGCTGAAGCAGCAGATGGGGCTGCTGCCGCCGGCCGAGGAGGCCGCACCGCAGCCGCAGCTCGGCAGCGGCCAGGCGAAGCAGCTCGGCGACGGCGCCGGCGCCTCCGTGCGCGAGGCGGAGCTGCTGGAGGAGTTCGAGGAGCTGGAGCGCGGCCAGAGCGGCAGCGCCGGCTGAGGCGCGCGCACAGTAGCGACGAGAAGGGGGACGGCCCCCGGCGCTGGCATGCCGGGAGCCGTCCCCCTTCTGCGTGGCCGGGGCGGGCTCCGCTCAGGGGCTCACCGGCCCCGGGGATGCGGCCGGCGGCCGCCGCTCCGCCTCCATCCGCTCCAGCCGGGCGCGCAGCGCCGCCAGCTCGTCGCGCAGTTGCGAGTTCTCCCGGCTCAGGCGCTGCAGCGCCTCCGCGTGCTCGCGCGTGCGGCGCTCCAGCGCCTGCGCGGCCAGCAGGCTCACGCCGTCGGCGTCCACCGTGGCGATGCCGGTGCCGCTGTCGCCCAGCCCGAAGGCGCGGCGGAAGTCCTGCGCGGTGGGGCCCAGGTGGCGCACGCCGCTGTCCTCCTCCCGGTAGCTCCAGCGCTGGATGGGGAGACTGCGCAGCCCGCGCAGCAGATCCTCGCCGTCGGTGCGCTCGAAGAGGTGCTTGCGCGCCGCGTCCGAGCTGTTCGTCCAGGTGCCGCCGCTGCTGAGGAAGGCGCCGGTGCTCGTCTCCAGGAAGCGGCCCACGGTCGCCGTCACGGCGTTGGTCCTGCCCAGCCAGATGCGCTGGGCGCGCACCACGAACTGGTTGGGCGCGGTGGCGGCGATCTCCGCGGAGGTCGAGGCGTCGCCGTAGACGAAGCTGCCGGTCTGCCCGTTCGTGGAGGCGCGCCTTCCCAGCGCGGTGGAGGAACTGCCGCTGGCGGTGGTGCCGTTGCCCAGCGCGGTGGAGGCATTGCCGCTGGCGAGGGTGCCGGCACCCATCGCGGTGGAGGCGATGCCGCTGGCGACGGTGTTCTGGCCCATCGCGGTGGAGAAGATGCCGCTGGCGGTGGTGCCGTTGCCCATCGCGGTGGAGACCCCGCCACTGGCGGTGGTGGCAACGCCCATCGCAGTGGAGGACTCGCCGCTGGCGGTGGTGCTGAAGCCGCCTGCCCAGGAATGGGTGCCGACGCTGACGTCATTCCATTGCGCGCCGTCCACCCGGCCCGCGCGGAACGCCGCCTTGCCCGGGTACCACATCAGCCGCGCCCCCGCTCCCGTCGTCGGAATGGCGCCCGAGTTGAATGTGCCCGTTACGGCGAAGCCGTTCAGGGAGCTGCGCACGCCGTCGCCCAGCAGGTACTGCGGGTGGTCGTCGTCCGTGAGGCCGCCGAGCGCTCCGTGATCCGTGACGCCGCCGCCACCGGCCGGCGTCTTCGGCGCCCACTGTGTGCCGTCGAACGCCAGCACCTGCCCGCTGGTGGGCGCCGTGCTGGCGAGCGCACGCCCCAGCAGCTTCGCCACGGTGGGGTTGGGGTAGCTGCCGGAGAGATCCCCGCCGGCCGCCTGGCCGCTGCGCAGTGCGTCGGCCCCGTCCGTCCAGGAGAACTCGACGTGCGTCGTGGAGGCGCACGTCTGCCGCACGTCCACCTCCTTGATGCGGTAGACGGTGCCCGTCAGCGGCACGTAGCAGGCGTAGTAGACCTTCGACGCCGCCGTGGTCTGCGCCGGGAGCGCGGCGGGTGCGCCGAGCAGCACGGCGCCGCCCAGCAGCAGGGTGAGGCTGGCGCGGCGGCGGAACCGCCGTGCGGAGCGGGCGGGCGAGGCAGGGCTTGGTGGTCGCATGCTGGCCTCCAGGCGGGATGTGATGGATGGGATGGGAGAGGGGTGTCCATGCTGCTCACGACGCCGGCGAGCGGGGCCGCGCGCCCGGCGCGCTGCGGCGCCGCCGCGCCGCCGCCAGCCCCACGAGCCCGCTGCCCAGCAGCAGCAGGCTCGCCGGCTCGGGCACGACCGCGGTCTCGTTCACCAACTGGAAGGCGAGGTCGGCATCTCCCCCACGCGCCCAGACATCGAGGAAGCTCTGCGCGAAGCCCTCGCCGCTCTGGCTGGCGGTCGTCTCCGAGATCAGGTCCTGCCCGGCGCCGTCGTCGTGCAGCGCCAGCCAGTAGACGCCCGTGCCCAGGCTCTGTGCGCCCACACCGAAGGTGAAGCGCCAGGAGCTGACGGGCGGGGTGCTGCCGAGGGGGCCGCGCAGCTCGGCCGTGGGCGTGGCGTTGCCGCTGGCGACGACGGTGGCGCCGGGCAGCCCGCCGTCGTCCTGCAGCAGCTGCCAGAAGAGGCTGGGCGTGTAGCTCGTGCCCGTGGGCAGCAGCCCCCAGAAGACCACCGTGTTGAAGGCCAGCGTGCCGGCGACGCCGAAGTCGTCGGCGGCGGCGAACTCGTTGAAGAGCACGCTGCCCGCGCCGCCGTCCGGCGCGCCGTTGTCGTAGACGACCTGCGCCGGCGCCGGGGCGGCGAAGGCCGCGAGGGCAGCCAGAGCGGCGAGCGTGATGAGCATGCGAGTCTTCATGGGCGGCTCCTCTCCGGGGTCTGTGTAGTACGCTCCGTCACCAGGCGCTCCAGGCGTTCGACGCGCTCGCGCAGCGCGGCGTTCTCCGTCTCCAGCGCCGCCTGCCGCTCGCGCAGCTGTGCGCTCTCGGCCTGCAGCTCGCGTGTGCGGCGCTCCAGCGCCTGCGCGGCCAGCAGGCTCACCCCGTCGGCGTCCACCGTGGCGATGCCGGTCCCGCTGTCGCCCAGCCCGAAGGCGCGGCGGAAGTCCTGCGCGGTGGGGCCCAGGTGGCGCACGCCGCTGTCCTCCTCCCGGTAGCTCCAGCGCTGGATGGGGAGACTGCGCAGCCCGCGCAGCAGATCCTCGCCGTCGGTGCGCTCGAAGAGGTGCTTGCGCGCCGCGTCCGAGCTGTTCGTCCAGGTGCCGCCGCTGCTGAGGAAGGCGCCGGTGCTCGTCTCCAGGAAGCGGCCCACGGTCGCCGTCACGGCGTTGGTCCTGCCCAGCCAGATGCGCTGGGCGCGCACCACGAACTGGTTGGGCGCGGTGGCGGCGATCTCCGCGGAGGTCGAGGCGTCGCCGTAGACGAAGCTGCCGGTCTGCCCGTTCGTGGAGGCGCGCCTTCCCAGCGCGGTGGAGGCGGTGCCGCTGGCGGTGGTGCTGGAGCCCAGCGCGGTGGAGGCCCCGCCGCTGGCAACGGTGGAAGCGCCCATCGCGGTGGAGCTCCCGCCGCTGGCGACGGTGCTGTTCCCCATCGCGGTGGAGACCACGCCAGTGGCGAAGGTGCCGGCGCCCATCGCAGTGGAGGACTCGCCGCTGGCGGTGGTGACGAAGCCGCCTGCCCAGGAATGGGCGCCGATGTTGGCGTCAGCCCATTGAGTGCCGGCCACCTGGCCCGCGCGAAACGCCGCCTTGCCCGGGTACCACATCAGCCGCACCCCCGCACCCGTCGCCGGGATGGCGCCCGAGCCGAAGGTGCCCGTTACGGCGAAGCCGTTCAGGGAGGTGCGCACGCCGTCGCCCAGCAGGTACTGCGGGTGGTCGTCGTCCGTGAGGCCGCCGAGCCCCCCGTGATCCGTAACGCCGCCGCCACTGGCCGGCGTCTTCGGCGCCCACTGTGTGCCGTCGAACGCCAGCACCTGCCCACTCGTGGGTGCAGTGCTGGAGAGAGCGCGCCCCAGCAGCTTCGCCACAGTGGGGTTGGGGTAGCTGCCTGAGAGGTCGCCGCCGGCAGCCTGGCCGCTGCGCAGCGCGCCGGCGCCATCCGTCCAGGAGAACTCCACGTGCGTCGTGGAGGCGCAGGTCTGCCGCACGTCGGTCTCCTTGATGCGGTAGACGGTGCCCGTCAGCGGCACGTAGCAGGCGTAGAAGACCTTCGGCGGGCTCTGCGCCGCGAGCGGCAGAGGCGCCACTGCCGCGCCGGCGGCGAGCGCCACGCCGACGGGCAGAAGCAGGCGGAGCCGGCGGAAACGAGCATCCGTGCACATGGTTCACCTCCGCGGTGAAGGATGGATGGACCACACCAGCAGGACGTGCGTGGAGCTAGCGAGCGGCTGGAGCGACGCGCGCGGGGAGCGGCCGGGCTTCGGCCACGATCAGCCGCACCGCCTCCAGGTCGGCGGCGAGCGCGGCGGCACGCTCCGCCTCGGCGGCGGCGAGGCCGGCGAGCGCGGCGTCGCTGCGCTCCAGCGCCTGCACCAGCGCGGCCGGGTCGCGTGCGGCGAGCGCGGCGGCGAGCGCATCCAGCGCCTGGCCGAGCGCGGCCGCCTCGGGCGCCTCGCCCAGCGCCGGCAGGAGGCGCGTGCGCGCGTCTTCGAGGGTGGCGGCGAAACCGGCGGCCTCCGCGGGCGCGAGTTGCAGCCGCGCGGTGGGCGCGTCGGCCTCAGGCGGCCGCGCCGGCTGGGTGGGTGGCGTGTCGCTGCAGCCGGCGGCGAACAGCGGCACCAGCAGGAGTGGCAGGGCGCGTGTGCGGGTGGAGGGGTTCATCGTACGGCTCCGGGTTCCGGGGTGGCAGGCCGCCGCGCCGAGTGCGCGGCGGCTGGGGCGCTTACGGCCGGCGCTCGCTCTCCAGGCGCGTCAGGCGGGCGAGCATTTCCTCCAGATGGTCGCGCAGCGCCGTCTGCCGCTCGCGCAGCACGGCGTTCTCCTTCTCTAGCGTCGTCTGCCGCTCACGTAGCGCGCCATTCTCCGTTTCCAGCGCTGATTGCCGGTTGCGGAGCGCGGCGTTCTCGGCTTGCAGCTCGCGCGTCCGGCGCTCCAGCGCCTGCGCGGCCAGCAGGCTCACGCCGTCGGCGTCCACGGTGGCGATGCCGGTGCCGCTGTCGCCCAGCCCGAAGGCGCGGCGGAAGTCCTGCGCGGTGGGGCCCAGGTGGCGCACGCCGCTGTCCTCCTCCCGGTAGCTCCAGCGCTGGATGGGGAGACTGCGCAGCCCGCGCAGCAGATCCTCGCCGTCGGTGCGCTCGAAGAGGTGCTTGCGCGCGGCGTCCGAGCTGTTGGTCCAGGTGCCGCCGGTGCTGAGGAAGGCGCCGGTGCTCGTTTCCAGGTAGCGGCCAAACGTCGCCGTCACGGCGTTGCTCCTGCCCAGCCAGATGCGCTGCGCCCGCACCACGAACTGGTTGGGCGTAGTTGCGAGGATGCGAGTCGCGGTCGAGGCGTCGCCGTAGACGAAGCTGCCTATTTGCCCATTCGTGGAGGCGCGTGCTCCCATCGCGGTGGAGGCTAGGCCGCTGGCGTCGGTGAGAAGGCCCATCGCAGTGGAGGCGAAGCCGCTGGCAGTGGAGCTGTTGCCCAGTGCGCTGGAGGAGTTGCCGCTCGCGGTGGTGTTTGAGCCACCTGCCCAGGAATGGAAGCCGACGAAGCCGTCGTCCCACTGCGTGGCATTCACCTGGCCCGCACGGAACGCCGCCTTCCCTGGGTACCACATCAGCCGCACCCCCGCGCCCGTCGCCGGGATCGCGCCCGTGCTGAGGGTGCCGGTCACCGCGAAGCCGTTCAGGGAGCTGCGCACGCCATCACCCAGCAGGTACTGCGGGTGGTCGTCGTCCGTGAGGCCGCCGAGCGCCCCGTGGTCGCTGACACCGCCGCCGCCGCTGGCCGGCGTCGTCGGCGCCCACTGTGTGCCGTCGAAGGTCAGCACCTGCCCGCTGCTGGGCGCGCTGCTGGAGAGCGCCCGGCCCAGCAGCTTCGCCACCACGGGGTCGGGGTAGCTGCCTGAGAGGTCGCCGCCGGCAGCCTGGCCGCTGCGCAGCGCGTTGGCGCCATCCGTCCAGGAGAACTCCACGTGCGTCGTGGAGGCGCACGTCTGCCGTACGTCCACCTCCTTGATGCGGTAGACGGTGCCCGTCAGCGGCACGTAGCAGGCGTAGAGGACCTTCGGCGGCGTCGGGCTCTGCGCCCGGAGCGCCGCGGGCGCGCCGAGCAGCACGGCGCCGCCCAGCAGGGTGAGCCCGGCGCAGGCGCTGCGCAGCGCGCGGGTGGAGGGACCACGGCATGGGCGCATACTGACCTCCCGGGTGTCGAAGGCGTCGAGGATGGGACCACGGGGGCGAGCGACCGGCGAGACACTGGCGGCTGATGCGGATTGTGCCTCCTTCGAGCGGGGGATGCGCCGTGGCGATTGCGGGTGCTGGAGCGGGTGCGGCCCGGATGGCGGGGGAGCGGACGTCGGCGGGCCGGCGGTAAATTATTGCGTACGTCCACGCGCAAGGGCAAGGAACTCAGTGCCGCTGCCTCCTCCTGCGCGCGAGCCGCGGCGCTGGAGGCGCGGCGGTGCGGCCGCCGGTTCCACGTTGCTGCGGCTCACGCCTTCAAAACCCCGGCCCCGCACGCTAGCTTAGGTGGGCCGGCCTCACCGGAGGCCGGCCCGCGTGCGTTGCTCCCGGCCCGAGCCCGATACCGATGCGTTCCCGCCCTGCCTACGGGCTGCTCTTTGCGAGCGTCGTCGTCGTTCTGCTGCTCCTCTTTCTGTACCGCGTGGCGGAGGTGCTCTTCCTGCTCTTCGTCGCGGTGCTCTTCTCGCTGTACCTGGGCGCGATCACCGACTTCCTGCAGCGGCGGCTGCGGCTGCCGCGCATCGTCGGGCTGACGGTGGCGCTGCTGCTCTCGCTGGCCGCGCTCGGCGCGCTGCTCTGGCTGATCGTGCCGCCGGTGCTGGAGCAGACGCAGGAGCTGCTGACCACGCTGCCCACGCTGCTGGCCCAGTGGGAGCGCGACCTGCAGGCCGTGCTCGCGCGCTACCCGCTGCTGAAACGGCTGCTGCCCGGCCCCGGTGCTCCGGAGGCGACCCTGACCTCGCCGCTGGAGACGCTCGGCGGCTACTTCGCCGGGCTCTTCCCCTACCTCTACGGCGGGGTGCACGGCGTCATCCTCTTCATCAGCGTGCTGGTGATGGGCGCCTACCTCACGCTGCGCCCGCGCGTCTACGCCGAGGGGCTGGTGGCGCTGGTGCCGCCCGTGCACCGCGACCTGGCGCGCGACATCCTGGCCGACCTCTCCGCGACGCTGCGCGCCTGGATCACCGGGCAGATCCTGGCGATGATCTTCCTCGGCGTGCTGACCTGGGTGGGGCTGCGGCTGCTGGGCGTGCCCTACTCGCTGGCGTTCGCCGTCTTCACCGGCGTGGCGGTGATGGTGCCGTTCTTCGGCACCATCACCTCCACCCTGCTGCCCGCGCTCTTCGTGCTCGGCGCGCAGGGCGTGGTGCCCGCGCTGCTGGTGGTGCTGCTGGGCGTGGTCGTGCACCTGGTGGAGGCGAACTTCGTCCACCCGCTCATCATGGAGCGGCAGGTGAACCTGCCGCCGGTGCTCAGCATCCTCAGCGTGCTGGTGATGGCGGAGCTGCTCGGCTTCATCGGCATGCTGGTGGCGGTGCCGGCGCTGGCGACGACGATGGTCATCGTGCGGCGCATCTACGTGGAGCGGCTGCTGGAGGGCAAGGGCTTCCGCCGCAGCGTGCGGGCGCCCGGCAGCGAGCTGGAGCTGCTGCCCGAGGCCGAGCTGACCGTGCCGCACGAGCCACGCTCGCCGCGTGAGCCGCTGACCTCCTGAGCCCGAGGGCGTACCTCCCCCCCCTCCGTTCCCGCGCCATGCTGCAGAGCTACCGCTACGTCGTGCTGGCCGAGGGTCACTTCGGCCCGCAGAGCTCGAAGACCGCCAACAGCGCCATCCGCTACCTGCCGGAGCGCGTGGTCGCGGTGCTGGACCGCCGCCACGCCGGCCGCCCGGTGCAGGACGTGCTCGGCTTCGGCGGCGCGATCCCCGTGCTCGCGGAGCTGCGCGAGGCGCTGCCGCTGCGGCCGACGGCGCTGCTCGTCGGTATCGCGCCCTCGGGCGGCCGCCTGCCCGCCGAGTGGCGGCCGGTGCTGGAGGCCGCCATCGACGCCGGGCTGGACCTGGTCAGCGGGCTGCACTTCCTGCTCGCCGACGACGCCGCGCTCGCGGTGCGCGCCGCCGAGCGCGGCGTCGCCCTCCACGACCTGCGCCGCGACCCCGGAGACCTGCCCGTCTCCACCGGCCGCGCGCGCTTCGTCGAGCCGCTCACCGTGCTGACGGTGGGCACCGACAGCAACATCGGCAAGATGACCGCCGGGCTGCAGTTGCGCGCCGCGCTGGCGCGCCGCGGCGTGCGGGTCGGCTTCGCCGCCACCGGGCAGACGGGGATCCTCATCGAGGGCTGGGGCGTGGCGGTCGACGCCGTCAAGGCGGACTTCATCGGCGGCGCCGCGGAGCGGCTGGTGCTGCAGGCCGCGCCCGGCAACGACGTGGTGCTGGTGGAGGGACAGGGCTCGCTGGTGCACCCCGGCTACTCGGGCGTGACGCTCGGGCTGCTGCACGGCTCGCTGCCGGACGCCATGATCCTCTGCCACCAGCCCTCGCGCCGGCACATCTACAGCGCCAGCCGCGCCTACGATTGGGTGGCGCTGCCCTCGCTGCCGGAGGCGATCCGGCTCTACGAGAGCGCGCTCGCGCCGCTGCGCGCCGCGCGCGTGATCGGCCTCTCGCTCGCCACCTGGGACCTGCCCGACGCCGCGGCGCGCGCTGCCCTCGCTCGCGCCGAAGACGAGACCGGCCTGCCCGCCACGGACCCCGTCCGCTACGACGCCGCGCCGCTGACGGACGCCGTGCTGGCGGCGGCGGAGCGGAAGCGGGCGCAGGAGGCCTGAACACGCCCCCGCGCCGGCGGCACGCTCAGCTCCCCGCCGGGGGCACGAAGCCCTGTCTTGTACCCACATCCTGGGAGGGGCGGAAGGCCCTGCTCTCGAAGGGCTTCAACTGCCACGGCACCGGGGGCATGAAGCCCCCGGCAAGACACCGCCCGTCCTCCGGACGGCCCTGCGTCCGGCAGGACGCGTCGTGTGCTGCCGGGCGTTTCATACGCCCGGCGCAAGGCCGGCTTCCGCCTCACCCGGAGGTGGGGCAAAGACAGGGCACGAAGCCCCCGGCAGTGGGGTCGGCCCTCACCACTCGATCGTGCCCTGCTTGCTGGTGTCGACCTGCTCCGTCTCGCCGGTGCCGAAGAGGAAGCGTTCGGTGTTCTCGGTGAGGAACTGCTTGGCCTCGGGGTCGCGCACGTTCAGGCCGTAGTGGTTGATGAGCATCGTCTGCTGGCGCAGCCACTCGCTCCAGCAGACGTGGCAGATCTGCGCCTGGATGCGCCGGCCCAGCTCGTGGTTGAACGGCGCGTAGGGCAGGCCGGCGCGCGTCTGGCCGCAGCGCGTGCAGGAGATATCGGGCATCGTCGGGCTCTCGGGTCGCGGGGTGAGGCAGCGGGCGATCTGCCGGCAAGATAGCCTGTCGCCCGCCCGCGCTGCAGAGAGCATACCCCCTGCGGCGCGGGCCGGCGTGCGCACTGGCCCGGCGTGCGGCTTGCGCGGCGCCTCTGCCGTGCAGCCGCCCCGCCCACCCGCACCGAGCCCGCGATGCCCACGCCCGACGAGCCGCGCCGCCCGCAGGTCGCCCCCGCGCCCGCCGACGCCGCCGAGGCGGTGCTGGCCGCCTACGAGCGCTGGGCCGACGGCTTCGCCGAGATCACGCGCCGCGCACCGCGGCGCTTCCGGGCGCGCGACTGGCGCGGCGCACAGGCCGACGCGGCGGAGCGCCTGACGCTCTACGGCGCCGCGGTGGACGACTGCGTGGCCGGCCTGCGCGGCCGGCTCTCCGCGGCCGACGCGGAGCAGGCGCGCGAACGCTTCGCGGCGCGCGTGCAGGGCCGGCCGGACGGCGAGCTGGCACAGACGTTCTTCAGCTCCGTGGTGCGGCGCGTGCTCGGCACCGTCGGCGTCGACGCGCGCACGGAGTTCACCGCCGACGCCGACCCGCGCGACCTCGCGCCCGCGCCGGTGCACGCGCACCCCGCCGCGGGTGCCGGGCCCGCGCTCTTCGAGGCCGTCTTCCGCGCCACCGAGCTGGCCGACGCCTTCGCCGATCTGCCGGGCGACGCCGCACTCTGCGCCCGCGCGCTGCAGGCCCAGCTCGGCGCCGACGCCGCGCGCGTGCGCGCCGCCGAGATGCTGCCCGCGCTCTTCTACCGGAACAAGGGCGTCTACCTGGTGGGCCGGCTGCGGCTGGACGGCGGCGAGGCGTGCCCGCTCGTCGTTCCGCTGCTGCACCCGCCGGAGGGCGTGCGGCCCGACGCGGTGCTCACCGACGAGGACGACGTCAGCGTGGTCTTCAGCTTCGCGCGCTCCTACTTCCACGTGGACGTGCGAGAGCCCGGCGCGGCCGTCGCGTTCCTGCGCTCGCTGATGCCGGCCAAGCCACCGCACGAGCTGTACATCTCGCTCGGCTTCAACCGCCACGGCAAGACGGAGCTGTACCGCGCGCTGCGCCACCTGCTCGCCCAGCCGGACACGCGCTTCGAGCTGGCCGAGGGCGCGCGCGGCCTGGTGATGAGCGTCTTCACGCTGCCCGCCTCCAACCTGGTCTTCAAGGTGATCCGCGACCGCTTCGGCGCGCCCAAGGAGACCAGCCCCGAGCAGGTGCGCGAGCACTACCGCCTCGTCTTCCGGCTGGACCGCGTCGGCCGGCTGGTCGACGCGCAGGAGTTCGAGAACCTCGAGTTCCCGCGCGCGCGCTTCTCGGACGAGGTACTGCGCGAGCTGCTCAGCGAGACCGCCTCCAGCGTGAAGATCGACGGCGAGCACGTCGTCGTGCGCCACGTCTACACCGAGCGCCGCCTGCGCCCGCTCGACCTCTACCTGCAGGAGGCCGCCGAGGCCGACGCCGTCGCCGCCGTCGTCGAGTACGGCCAGGCGATCAAGGACCTGGCCTGCGCCGACATCTTCCCCGGCGACCTGCTCATCAAGAACTTCGGCGTCTCGCGCCACGGCCGCGTCATCTTCTACGACTACGACGAGCTGACGCTGCTCACCCGCGTGCGCTTCCGCGCGCTGCCCACCGCCCGCTACGATGACGAGGAGCTGAGCGCCGACCCCTGGTTCGCGGTGGACGAGCGCGACGTCTTTCCCGAGGAGTTCCTGCCCTTCCTGCTGCCGCCCGGCACGCTGCGCGACGCCTTCCTCGCCGTGCACGCCGACCTGCTCACCCCACAGTTCTGGCGCGAGATGCAGCAGCGCCAGCAGGCGGGCGAGGTGCCGGACTTCTTCCCCTACCCACCCCAGCGCCGCCTGCACCCGCGGGCGACGTCGACGTGAGGCCAGACGCGGTTCGCCGGAAGCTGGTAGCCGGTAGCCGGTAGCCGCAAGGCCGGGCGGGCCTCAGCGCCCCGAGCAGCGGCTACAGGAGGGCGTCTCGGGGAAGACGAGCAGGCGCTCGGCCTGGATCGGCGCGCCGCACGCGGTGCAGAGGCCGTAGCTGCCCAGCTCGATGCGGCGCAGTGCGTTGGTCACCTGGGTGAGCTGCACTTGCTCGCGCTCGTGCAGCCCCTGAGTGAGTCCCTGGTTCTGCAGCGCCTCGATGCGCGAGAGGCGCCCGACGGCGGTCTGGTCCAGGTCGGCCGGGCGAGCCTGCCCGTTGAGCAGACTGCGCTCCAGCTTGGAGAGCACGCGCAGCAGGTCCGCGCGGATCTGCTCGATCTGCTCGGCCGAGAGGACGGGCATGGGGGTTTGGCCAGACGCGATCATGACGGAATACAGCTAGTGGTTTCCGGCTAAGCAGAAAGCAGGTCGAGGGCATGGCCAAAGCTGGCGGCCATCAACCCGGTTTCTCGGTCTTCGTTGCGTGCGACGACCTCGGCCAGCGTGCCGCGGATCGTCGCGTCGACGGCCTGGAAGATGGCCGTCGGCTCGGGGATGGCCTCCTGCATCAGGAAGCTGAAGGCGCGGGCCATGCCGCAGTTGGCGAGGACGTCGGGCAGGATCACGAACTGCTGGTCGGCCGCGCGCTGCACGCGGGTGGCGCCGAGCTTGGCCTCGTGGAACGGCTGGTTGGCGCCGCAGGCGATCACCCGCACGCCCTGGCGGCGCAGCGCCTCCAGCACCGGCTCGTCGAGCGTGCCGGAGGCGGCCGCGGCGACGAAGACGTCGGCCGGCGTGCGCCAGAAGCGCTCCTGCTCCGCGCCCCAGAGGCAGCGCGCGTCGCCGCGCGGCAGCAGCTTCTCGCGGCGAGCGCGCAGCAGCGCCTCCACCTCGGCCACGCCCAGCCCCTCCGGCGCGACGAGCGCCTTCTCGCGGTCGCTGAGGCCGACGATACACGCGCCGGCGCGCGCCAGGTACAGCGCGCACGGGCCGCCGACCGCGCCGAAGCCCTCGATCCGCACCCGCTGGCCGGCCACCGTCTGGCCGTGCAGTGCGTAGTGGTGCACGATCGACTGCGCCACGCCGTAGCCGGTCACCAGGTCCGCCACCGTGAGCGGCGTGCCGGCCAGCCCGAGCCCCTCGCGCACCGGCGCGCGCACGCCCTCGTCCAGCGCGGCGAGGATCTCGCCCAGCCGCGCGGCCTCGGCCTGGAAGTGGCCGCGCGCCACGCCCTCCTGCGGGTGCGCCAGCCCGGCCTCGGCGCAGCCGGGGATGACGTCGGCGAGCTCGTCCACGTTCAGGTCGCCGCCGGTGCCGTAGCAGGTGCGCAGCAGCGGCGCCATCGCCTGGAACCAGCGGCGCAGCACCGCGGCGCGGCGCGGGTCCGCGGAGTCGAAGTCGAGGCCGCTCTTGGCGCCGCCGATGGCCGGGCCGCTGAAGGCGAACTTCAGCTCCATCGTCTTCGCCAGGTAGACGACCTCCTGGCGCGTCAGCCCGGCGCGCATGCGCGTGCCGCCGCCGGCCGCGCCGCCGCGCAGCGAGTTGATCACCAGCCAGCCGCGCGCCGGCGTCTCGCGGTCGTGCCACTCCACCACCAGCAGCGGCGGCCGGCGCAGGTACTCGCCGTAGCGCCGCCAGACGGGATCGGCGGCGGGGGCGTGCGCGGCGCGGGGAGAGGCGAAGGTCGGCGCGAGGGTGGTGGTCATGGCTGCACCGGGGTGCGAGGGGGAGCGGCCGCGCAGCGGTCACAGCCGCTCGAGGAAGACATCGAACACCCCGCCGCAGACGGCGGGGCTCCACGACAACAGATCCTCCGTGAGGTCGATGCGCAACAGGCGCGGCACCCCGGTGCGCGCGACCTCGCCCGCCGTCTCGATCACCTGCGCCTCGCCGCAGCCGCCGCCCACCGTGCCCACCAGCCCGCGCTGCGGGTCGACGAGCAGCTTGCTGCCCACGCCGCGCGGCGTCGAGCCCTTCGCGCGTACGATCGTCGCCAGCACCACCGGGCGCCCCGCGCGCGCCGCCTCCAGCGCGGCGGTGTAGACCGCCTCCGTCTCGCTCATTCTCGGCGCAGCGCGAGCAGCGGGTCGTCCGGCAGCGCGTCGGCGATGCGCGCGATCTCCTCGGCCTCGCGCCACGCCGACTCCAGCAGCGTCAGCTCGCCGCGCAGCGCGCGGCGCTCGGCCTCCTCGTGCAGCGCCATCTCCAGCGCCAGCGCCTGCGGGCGCGCCAGCTTGGCGCGCTTCTCCTCCGCGGCGAGCTGCTTCGCGTGCGGTGGCCCCTTCTTCTGCATCGCCCACAGCTCGTCGGCGCCGATGCGGCGGTAGGGCACCGGCTCGCCGCGAAAGGTGCCCACGAAGTGCCGCCAGCGGCTGCGCGCGTCGAAGCCGGGCTCGTTGCTGCGCTGGCCGGAGTAGCTCAGCCGCGGGATGCCCAGGATCGCGCGCCGCTCGATGAGCCCCTCCAGGTACGCCTCGGCGCCGCCCGCCCGCTCCAGCAGCCCGACGGCGCCGTCCACGTCGGCCGCGCGGCCGCCGGCGCGGTTGGCGACGACCATCGCGCGGCCGAGCACCGCCTCGGCCACCGGGCCCTGCAGCACCAGCCGCCAGGCGTCCGGGTCCTTCTCCTGCCCGCGCGGCGGGATGCGCGCTTCCGGCAGCACCAGCTCCACCGCGCCGCCCTCCGCCTGCGCCACCCGCGCGCCGTGCAGGTGGTAGCGGCGTAGCCACAGCGCCTCGCCGGTCGGCGACTCGGCGGCGCCCAGCCGGTAGATCAGCCGCTTGCTCTGCCGGTGCTCCCAGGCGGTGCGGCCGATGCTGACGAAGCTGCCCGCCATGCCCACGACGCCGGCCGCCGCCAGCCCGCCCATCGCCGCGGCGCTCACGCCCACCGCGCCCGCCACGCCCCACAGGTACTGCCGCCGCCGCCGCACCAACTGGCTGCCGTAGCGCCACGCCGCCAGCTCGCCCGGCAGCGCCTGGCCGACCCGGATCAGCCGCGTGCCGTCGGGCAGCTTCGCCAGCCCGATGTTCTCGGAGTGCACGCGCAGCCGGCTGTCCACGAAGCGCTTCTCCGCCTCCTCCACCGCCTCCCAGCGCTCCTCGATCGGCGAGAGGTTCCAGCGCGCACACTTTGGGCAGACCACCCAGAGCCGGCCCGTCCAGCCGTCGAACGCCAGCGCCCGCCCGACCGGGAACGCCTCGATCGCCTCGTTGCGGCCCAGCGCGGCCGAGCAGAAGATGCAGGCGGAGTACATGCTCCTCGCGGTCTAGCGTAGCAGGCGCTCGGCGACGCGTTCGCGCTCGCGCAGCGAGAGGCCGGTGCCGCCGCGGCGCAGCTTCACCAGCTCGGCGGCGATGGCGACGGCGATCTCCTCCGGCGTCTCTGCGCCGAGGTCCAGCCCGATCGGCGCGTACACCGCGCGCAGCCGCTCCGGCGCGATGCCCTCGTCGGCCAGTTGCTGCAGCGTCGCGCGTACGCGCCGCCGGCTGCCGACCATGCCGACGTAGGCCGGCTCCACCGGCAGGTGCAGCAGCTCGCGCAGCACGGCGAAATCATATTTATGCCCGCGCGTCACCAGCACCAGGTGCGCGGCGGGGCCGAGCGCGAGGCCGGCGAGCGGCGCGGAGAAGTCGGCGCGGCGGACCTCGCGCGCCTCCGGAAAGCGCTCGCGCGTGGCGAACTCCGGGCGGTCGTCCAGCACGGTCACCGCGAAGCCGAGCAGCGCGCCGAGCCGGCAGAGCGGCCGCGCGAGGTGCCCCGCGCCGACGATCAGCAGCTCCGGCGGCGGGCGGTGCGGCTCGCAGTAGAGCAGGCAGCCCGTGCCGCCCGGCAGCGGCAGCGCCTGCGCGCGGCCCTGCGCCAGCAGCGCCCGCGCGGCCTCCACCGCACGCGCGTCGAGCGCCGCGTCGCCGAGCGAGCCCGCATGCCGCTCCGCCCAGACGAGCAGCCGCCGCCCGAGCAACGCCGGCTCCGGCGCCTCGACGAGCACCGCCGCCACCACCGGCGCGCCGCCGCGCGCCGCGTCCAGCGCCGCCTGCAGCGCGTCGGCCGCGGAGAGCGCCGGCGCGCGGTCGGCGGGCGCGGGCACGGGTGCGCTCATGGGCCGGGCAGGCGGTGCAGCCGCTCGACGTCGGCGGGCGTGTCCACGTCCAGCAGCACGCCGGCGTCCGCGACCGCCACCTCGCGCACCGCGTGCGCGTGCGCGGCGATCACGCTGCGCGCGCCCTCGGGCAGGCCCGGCGCGCACAGCTCCGCGAAGAGCGGGCGGGCGAAGAGCGCGGGATGCCCGCGCCGCCCTGCATGCACCGGGATCGCCAGCGGCGCGCCGGCGCGGAACGCCGCACCCAGCGCCGCGACCGTCGCGGCCCGCACGCGCGGCACATCCACCGGCAGCACCACGGCGGCCGCGCACTCCGCCGGCAGCGTGCGCAGCGCCAGGCAGAGCGAGCCGACCTGCTCCGCCGCGGCATCGGGGTTGTGCAGCGCGCAGGCGCCCAGCCCGCGCGCCGCCGCCGCGATCTCGCGCGCCGCCGCGTCCGTCTCTGGCCCCACCACCACCCGCACCTCCGCGCAGCCGCCCTCGCGCAGCGCCGTCAGCGCGTGCGCCAGCAACGAGCGGCCCTGCCACGACAGCAGCGCCTTGGGCGCGCCCATACGCCGGGAGCGGCCGGCGGCCAGTACGATGCCCGCAATCATTGGCCGGGTACCGGGGTCACGAGGGCCGGAGAGGTACAGGCGAAGCGCGGCGGGGCGGGGCTGGCGGCGTGGGCGCTAGCAGGTGGCCCATCGTAAGTTACAGTATCGCACGCGCCCGCGCCCGCTGTCAACCGCCGCAGAAACACCTGCGCCCGCGCGGGCGCGGGCGCCGCGCCGTGGGGTTGAGCGCGGCCCGCCGGCAGCGTAGCTTGCGCGCCGCGCTCACCCGTCCCCACCGCCACGCCGCCCGCCACGGCGCGCGGCCCACGCTCGCCGGCTCCCGATGACGCTCGAACTGCTGCGCGCCAACCTGCTCTCCCCGATCGTGCTGGCTTTCGGGCTGGGCATCGTCGCCACCCTGATCCGCAGCGACCTGAAGTTTCCCGACGAGCTGTACACCGCGCTGACGATCTACCTGCTGCTGGCCATCGGCCTGAAGGGCGGCGCCGAGCTGGCCGAGACGCCGTTCGCCGCGTTCTGGGCGCCGGCGCTGGCGACGCTCGCGCTCGGCGTCGCCATCCCGCTGTGGAGCTACGCGCTGCTGCGGCGGCTGGGCCGCTTCTCCATCGCCGACTCGGCGGCGCTGGCGGCGCATTACGGCTCCGTCTCCGCCGTCACCTTCATCGCCAGCCTCAGCTTCCTGGACGCGCTGCGCGCGCCGTACGAGGGCTTCATGCCCACGCTGGTGGCGGTGCTGGAGGTGCCGGCCATCGTGGTGGCGCTGCTGCTGGCGCGCGTGCGCGGCGGCGGGGGCGGCTCGTGGCGCGAGGTGCTACACGAGGTGCTCGCCGGCCGCAGCGTGCTGCTGCTGCTCGGCGGGCTGACGATCGGTTTCCTCTCGGGCACCAGCGGGCTGGCCAAGGTCGCCCCACTCTTCGTCGACCTCTTCCAGGGCGCGCTGCTGCTCTTCTTGCTGGAGATGGGGATGGTCACCGCGCGGCGTTTCCGCGACCTGGCGCGCGTGGGGCCGTTCCTGCTCGGCTTCGGCATCGTGATGCCGGTGCTGCACGGCGCGCTGGGCACCTGGCTGGGCGGGCTGGCGGGGCTCTCGCTGGGTGGCAGCACGGTGCTGGGCGTGCTGGCGGCGAGCGCCAGCTACATCGCCGCGCCGGCCGCCGTGCGCATCGCGCTGCCGGAGGCCAACCCCAGCTACTACCTGACCGCCGCGCTCGCCATCACCTTCCCCTTCAACCTCACGCTCGGGATCCCGCTCTACTACGCCCTCGCCCGCTGGACGCACGGAGGCTGAACATGCACACGGTGGCGCTCAAAGAGGTGACGGTCATCGCCGAGGCCCTGCTGGAAGACAAGCTGCTGCGCGAACTGCGCGAGCTGGGCGCCCGCGGCTTCACCATCGCGGACGTGCGCGGCGAGGGCTCGCGCCGCCTGCGCGACGACGAGTGGGAGGGCCGCCGCGTGCGCGTGGAGACGCTCGTCGGCGCCGAGGTGGCCGACCGCATCCTGCAGCACCTGGCGGAGCACTACTTCCCGCACTACTCGATGGTCGCCTACGTCGCCGACGTGCAGGTGGTGCGCCGCGAGAAATACGTCTGAGCGCCGGCGCGCGGGGCGCGAGTGTCGCGCCGGCGCCGCATCAGGCGGCGGGCGGCGGCGGCTCGCGCCGGCGCCGCATCTCCTGCAGGCGCTCGTTGGCGGCGAGCAGCCGCTGGTGCGCCTCGCGCAGGTCGGCGATCAGCGTGGAGAACGCGTCCAGTCGGCCGACCTCCGCACCGATCTGCTGAGCGAGCGGGTCACGGGCGGGTTCCATACGTCCTTCCCGGGCAGAAGGGACCAGCAGGGCTGAGCGTGAGCCAATGCAAGGCTGGGGCCGGGGCGCCGGCGCCGCGCGCCGCCCTCGCCCCCGCTCGCCGTACCCGCCGATCCTCCCCCCACCCGCCGGGGGCCCTTGCGCCTCGGCCAGCGCCGAGCGGATGTGCTCCCACGCCCGGCGGAGCGTCATCGCACGCCCCCTGCGCATCGCTCCCACCCCGGCGGCCGGAGGCCGCCAAGCGTCGCAGGCGGCGGGCTCATCGTGCAGCAGCGACATGGCTTGGCCCTACACTTGCGCTATGCCCGCGGCACCTGACCGGATGACGCTCACCACGTACGCCGCGGGGCTCCCCCAGCGTCGCAGGACTCCCCGCAGCAGCAGCCGAAGTGGCAGGGGATGCAGGTGCGCTTCCGGTTCCACCCCCCCAGTGAACGAGGACCTATGCAACGGAGCGGCCGCACCGCCACCCGAACTGAGCCCCACCACCGCGCCGCGCGCGACCTGGTCTGCCTCTCGCACCTGCGCTGGAACTTCGTCTACCAACGCCCACAGCACCTGTTGAGCCGCGCCGCACGGCGGCAGCGGGTGTTCTTCGTGGAGGAGCCGATGTGGGGCCCGGGCCCGGCGCGCATGGAGCTCTACCGCTCGACGGAAGGCGTGTGGGTGGCGACGCCGCACCTGCCGGAGGAGCTGCGCGGCCGGGAGGCCGAGCGGCAGCAGCAGTTGCTGGACGAGCTGCTGCGTGCGCACGCCGTGGAGGACTTCGTGCTCTGGTACTACACGCCCATGGCGCTCGACTTCACCCGGCACCTCGCGCCGCGCGCGGTGGTCTACGACTGCATGGACGAGCTCTCGGCGTTCCGCGGCGCGCCGCCCGCGATGCTGAGCCGCGAGGCGGAGCTGCTGCGCCGCGCCGACCTGGTCTTCACCGGCGGGCGCAGCCTCTACGAGGCCAAGCAGGACCGGCACCCCAGCGTGCACCTCTTCCCCAGCAGCATCGACGCGGCGCACTTCGCGCAGGCGCGCCAGCCGCAGCCCGAGGCGCCCGTGCAGGCCGAGCTCCCGCACCCGCGGCTCGGCTACTTCGGCGTCATCGACGAGCGCATGGACCTGGAGCTGCTCGCCGGCATCGCCGACGCCCGGCCGGACTGGCACCTGGTGCTGGTCGGCCCAGTGGTCAAGATCGAGCCGGCGGACCTGCCGCGGCGCCCGAACCTGCACTACCCGGGCGGCGCCGCCTACGCCGAGCTGCCACGCTTCATCGCCCACTGGGACGCGGCGCTGATCCCCTTCGCGCGCAACGAGGCCACGCGCTACATCAGCCCCACCAAGACGCCCGAGTACCTGGCGGCCGGCCACGCCGTGATCTCCACGCCCATCCGCGACGTGGTGCGCCCCTACGGCGAGCTGGGGCTGGTGCACATCGCCGAGACGGTGCCCGAGTGGGTGGCGGCCATCGAGGCGGCGCTCCACGAGGATCCCGCCGAGCGCGCGGCCTGGCTGGAGCGGGTGGACCGCTTCCTGGCCACCACCTCGTGGGACCGCACCTGGGCGGAAATGGCCGCCCGCATCGACGCGGTCATCGAGCGCCGTGCGCGTCGCAGCGCCCGCCTCGGCACCCGCCCGGGCAGCACCCGCACCCGCACGCCGGCGCGCACCGCCGTGCGCACCCTCGACACCACCCGGCCGCTGGCCGCGGACTGACCCCTCGGGAGAGGACCCACGATGTTCGATTACCTGATCGTCGGCGCAGGCTTCGCCGGCAGCGTGCTCGCCGAGCGGCTCGCGGCCGACGCGGGCAAGAAGGTCCTCCTGCTGGACCGCCGCCCCCACATCGGCGGCAACGCCTACGATTGCTACAACGAGCACGGCCTGCTCTACCACCAGTACGGGCCGCACATCTTCCACACCAACTCGCGTGACGTCTTCGAGTATCTGTCGCGCTTCACGGAGTGGCGCCCCTACCAGCACCGCGTGCTCGCCAGCGTGGACGGCCAACTGGTGCCGATCCCCATCAACCTCAACACCATCAACCAGCTCTACGGCCTCAGCCTGACCTCCTTCCAACTGGAGGAGTTCTTCGCCTCGGTCGCCGAGCCGCGCGCGACGATCCGCACCTCGGAAGACGTGGTCGTCAGCCGCGTGGGGCGCGAGCTCTACGAGAAGTTCTTCCGCAACTACACGCGCAAGCAGTGGGGCATCGACCCCTCGGAGCTGGACGCCTCGGTGACCGCGCGCGTGCCCACGCGCACCAACCGCGACGACCGCTACTTCGGCGACACCTACCAGGCGATGCCGCTGCGCGGCTACACCCGCATGTTCGAGCGGATGCTGGACCACCCGAACATCAAGGTGATGCTGAACACCGACTACCGCGAGGTCGAGGACGTGATCCCCTTCCGGGAGATGATCTACACGGGGCCGATCGACGAGTACTTCGACTTCCGCTTCGGCAAGCTGCCGTACCGCTCGCTGCAGTTCCGGCACGAGACGCTGCACGTGCCGCAGCACCAGCCGGTGGCGGTGGTCAACTACCCGAACGAGCAGCTCTACACGCGCGTCACCGAGTACAAGCACCTGACCGGGCAGGAGCACCCGAAGACCTGCATCACCTACGAGTTCCCCTGCGACCAGGGCGACCCGTACTACCCGGTGCCGCGCCCGGAGAACCAGGAGGTCTACCGCCAGTACAAGGCGCTGGCCGAGGCCACGCCGGGCGTGCACTTCGTGGGGCGGCTGGCCACCTACAAGTACTACAACATGGACCAGGTGGTGGCGCAGGCGCTGACGACCTACGCGCGGCTGAGCGGCGCGAAGAAGGCGCGCACGAATGGGCACGCACAGCTTCGCATCACGGCCGACTCTGCCGCGCCCTGAGCTGTGGGCGGGCGTCGAGTGCACGGTCAACCGCGTCGGCGACCGGTACTTCGATCAGCTCGAGCGCAGCGGCCACGCCGCGCGCGCCGACGACCTGGAGCGCTTCGCCGCGCTGGGCGTGCGCGCGCTGCGCTACCCGCTGCTCTGGGAGCGCCTGGCGCCCGCCGGCCCCAAGCACGCCGACTGGCGCTGGGCGGACGAGCGCCTGGCGCGCCTGCGCGCGCTGGGCATCCGCCCGCTGGTGGGGCTGCTGCACCACGGCAGTGGCCCGCCCCACACCAGCCTGCTGGACCCCGCCTTCCCCGAGCAGCTCGCCCGCTACGCGCGCGCCGTCGCCGCGCGCTACCCCTGGGTGGAGGACTACACGCCGGTCAACGAGCCGCTGACCACCGCGCGCTTCAGCGGGCTCTACGGCCTCTGGTACCCGCACGCCCGCGACGAGCGCAGCTTCGCCCGCGCGCTGCTGACGCAGTGCCGCGCCGTGGCGCTGGCGATGCGCGCCATCCGCGAGGTGAACCCGGGCGCGCGGCTGATCCAGACGGAAGACCTGGGCAAGACGCACAGCACGCCGCCGCTGGCCTACCAGGCGGAGTTCGAGAACGAGCGCCGCTGGCTGAGCTGGGACCTGCTCTGCGGCCGGGTCACGCCCGAGCACCGCATGTGGGGCCACCTGCGCTGGGCGGGCGTCGGTGAGGACGAGCTGGAGTTCTTCCTGCAGCAGCCCTGCCCGCCGGACGTGCTGGGCATCAACCACTACCTGACCAGCGAACGCTTCCTCGACCATCGCCTGCGGCGCTACCCGCCGCACACGCACGGCGGCAACGGCCGCCACCGCTACGCGGACGTGGAGGCGGTGCGCGTGCGCGGCGAGGGGCTCGACGGCGCGGGCACGCTGCTGCGCGAGGCCTGGGTGCGCTACGCTCGCCCGCTCGCCATCACCGAGGTGCACCTGGGCTGCACGCGCGAGGAGCAGCTCCGCTGGCTGATGGAGGCGTGGCACGCGGCGCGGGCGGCCTGCCGCGAGGGGGTGGAGGTGCACGCGGTGACCGCCTGGTCGCTGCTCGGCGCCTTCGACTGGAACTCGCTGTTGACGCGCGACGCGCTGCACTACGAGCCCGGCGTCTTCGACGTGCGCGCGCCGCAGCCGCGCGCCACTGCGCTGGCGCATGCGCTGCGCGCGCTCTCCCGCGAGGGCGAGCACGACCACCCCGTGCTGGACGTGCCCGGCTGGTGGCGCCGCCCCGAGCGGATGCTGTACGGGTTCGCCACGCGCGCCTACGACGGCGCGCCCCCGCCCGCCCCGCCCGCCGGGCGCGTGGCGCGCCTGGCGCCGCGCCCGCTGCTCATCGCCGGCGCGGGCGGCACGCTCGGCC
>ERZ1066122.440-NODE-440-length-44004-cov-7.777356_pt1 | contig 44004 bp, 48 predicted proteins | sample MGYA00382769_ERZ1066122 | MGnify/ENA primary metagenome ERZ1066122 (study PRJEB33369, sample SAMEA5778352) | biofilm metagenome | biome: Industrial cooling water; feature: Water cooling tower basin; material: Biofilm | place: United Arab Emirates | collected... | reverse complement strand
CTTCTATCGCCAGCGCAGCGGGGGCGAGGCACATGCCTATTCGGCGCAGCTTATGCACCTCCTGCAATCCGCCGTCGCGACCGACAGCTATTCGACCTACCTCCAATTCTCGCGCGGGGTGGCCGATCTGCCGCCCATCTATTTGCGCGATCTCCTCGAATTCAACTATCCGGCAGAGGCCATCCCGCTCGACAGCGTCGAGGCGATCACCGAAATCCGCAAGCGCTTCGTGACGCCCGGCATGTCCTTGGGCGCGCTGTCGCCCGAGGCGCACGAGACGCTGGCTATCGCAATGAACCGCATCGGAGCGAAAGCAGTGTCGGGCGAGGGCGGCGAGGATCCCGTCCGCTTCAAACCCGACGCGCGCGGCAACAATGCCAACAGCAATATCAAACAGATCGCCAGCGGCCGCTTTGGCGTGACCGCCGAATATCTCGGCAATTGCGAAGAGATCGAGATCAAGGTCGCTCAGGGCGCGAAGCCCGGCGAGGGCGGGCAGCTTCCGGGTTTCAAGGTGACGGAGTTCATCGCCAAACTCCGCCACTCCACCCCCGGCGTCATGCTCATCTCGCCGCCGCCGCACCACGACATCTATTCGATCGAGGATCTCGCGCAGCTCATCTATGACCTTAAACAGATCAACCCGCGCGCGCGTGTGTGCGTGAAGCTGGTCAGTTCCGCCGGCATCGGCACCGTCGCGGCGGGCGTGGCGAAGGCGCATGCCGACGTCATTCTGGTCAGCGGCAACACCGGCGGCACCGGCGCGTCCCCGCAAACCAGCATCAAATATGCCGGGACCCCGTGGGAAATGGGGCTGAGCGAGGTCAATCAGGTGCTGTTGCTGAACGGCCTGCGCCACCGCATCCGCCTGCGCACTGATGGCGGGCTCAAAACCGGGCGCGACATCGTCGTTGCGGCCATTTTGGGGGCCGAGGAATATGGCATCGGGACATTGAGCCTGGTCGCCATGGGCTGCATCATGGTGCGCCAGTGCCACAGCAACACCTGTCCCGTCGGCGTGTGCACGCAGGATGAAAAGCTGCGTCAGAAATTCACCGGATCGCCGGAAAAGGTCATCAACCTCATGACCTTCATCGCCGAGGAGGTGCGCGAGATCCTCGCCCGCCTTGGCTGCCGCAGCCTGGATGAAGTCATCGGCCGCACCGAGCTGTTGAAGCAGGTCAGCCGGGGCGCGGAGCATCTTGACGATCTCGACCTCAACCCCATCCTCGCCAAGGTCGATGCGCCAGAGGACAAGCGGCGCAGCGTCCCCGGCCATCGCAATCCGGTGCCCGACAGTCTGGACGCCCAGATTCTGGCCGATGCCGTCCCGCTGTTCGAGCGGCGCGAGCGGATGCAGCTGACCTACAACGTCCGCAACACCCACCGCGCCGTCGGCACCCGCCTGTCCGCCGAAGTGACCGAACGCTTTGGCATGAAGGCGCTGGAGGACGATCATGTCCACGTCCGCCTGCGCGGGACGGCGGGGCAGTCGCTCGGCGCATTCCTGTGCCGGGGCATCACGCTGGAAGTATTCGGCGACGCCAACGACTATGTCGGCAAAGGATTGTCGGGCGGGCGCATCATCGTGCGGCCTACTGTGTCCAGCCCGCTGGAAAGCCAGCACAATACCATCATCGGCAACACTGTCCTCTATGGCGCGACGGCAGGCACCTTGCTCGCTGCGGGGCAAGCGGGCGAACGCTTTGCGGTGCGCAATTCGGGCGCACGCGTCGTGGTCGAAGGTTGCGGGTCCAACGGCTGCGAATATATGACTGGCGGCACCGCCGTCATCCTTGGCCCGGTAGGATCGAATTTTGGCGCGGGGATGACCGGCGGCATGGCGTTCGTCCTCGATACCGATGGCCAGTTCGAGCGCCGCGCCAACCCCGACAGCATTGTGTGGCAGCGGCTGGACAGCGCGCACTGGGAGGACGTGCTGCGCGGCCTCATCGCCGAGCATGCGCACGCCACCAGCAGCAAATGGTCCGCCGAAATCCTGGCCGACTGGGACCGCTGGCGCGACCGGTTCTGGCAGGTGTGTCCCAAGGAGATGCTGGCGCGCCTTCCTCACCCGCTGAGCGACGCGGTGGAGGTCGTGGCGGCGGAGTGACCATCAACACATGCCCCTCCGCACGGGCAAACGTGCGGGCAAAGGGAGGACGCCAAGGCTGGGATCATATGCGGGCTGAAGTTGATCGGCCCAGCGGGCTGTGCATCAACCCCTTTGCCCCGTGCCGCACGCGGCCTGGCTTTTCCGCGGGACACTGCACAAAGTGAGCCTGGTCGCGCGTGAAGCACAAACCGACGTTGGGCATGGGCGAATGTCCCGCACCGTTCAGCCACGCGAAAGCACGGCCACCTTATGTCGCGCGCCACACCGCCGGACCGTTCCGGCGGATGTTCCTGATGAGGATAGCGCCATGCCCCGTGCCCTGCTTGCCCTGCCCCTGCTGGCCCTCACACTGCCCGTCCCCGCGCTGGCACAGGACAGGGATGCAGACGCGGACGCAGTGGCGATGGCCCGTCAGCTGGAAGATCCGCGCACGCAGGACACGCTCGCCGCCGCGCTCAGCGCGCTGGTCGGCGCGATGCTCGACATGCGGGTCGGCGGCGTGGTCAATGCCGTCGCCAAAGCCGATCCCGATGGCCGCGCGCGTCCGGTCGATCCCGATATGACCGTTGCCGACATGGCGGCACGCGGCAATCCCGATTTTCAAGCCAATCTGGACGCCGACATTCGCGGCGGCACCCGCATGGCGGGCGCGATGGCGGGCGCTATGGCCGAGATGCTGCCACAGCTCAGCGCCCTTGCGCGGGATGTCGAGGACCGGGTCGCGCAGGCGCGGGACGCCGCGCGCCGTTAAGCGCCCCCGGAATTGCGAGCGCGGCGACGCAATCCCCCCTTCGATATTCACAGATTGCATTTTCGACACCGCAACCCCGGTTGCGCTTTCCCCTGCCCACCCGCTATGCGGAATGGCATGTGGCAGCTTTATCAATTCCCGCTTTGTCCCTTTTCGCGCAAGGTCCGGCTGCTGCTGGGGGAAAAGGGTGTAGGCTATGATCTGGTGCGCGAAAATCCGTGGGAAAAGCGCGACGAGTTCGTCGATCTGAATCCCGCCGGGCGTACGCCAGTGATGGTGGAAACGGACCGCGCGATAACGCTGATCGACAGCGCCGCCATTGCCGAATATTTCGACGAAACGGTGGAGGGCAAGGCGATGCTGGGCGGCACTGCCCCCTACCGCGCCGAAGTCCGCCGCCTGACCGCCTGGTTCGATCAGGAATTTTTCGGCGACGTCACCGCGCCGCTGCTATTCGAACGGATGCAGAAACGCGTGGTATGGAAACAGCCCCCGGACGGGGGCGCGCTGCGCGAGGCGATGAAGGCGGCCAACAATCACCTCGACTATGTCGACTATCTGCTCGATCATCGCAGCTGGCTGGCGGGGGCGACGATGAGCCTGGCTGACCTTGCTGCCGCCGCGCAGATTTCGGTCGCGGACTATCTGGGCGGGATCGACTGGACCGGGCACGAGCAGACCAAGGGATGGTACGCAGGTCTCAAATCCCGGCCGAGCTTCCGCCCACTCTTGAGCGAACGCATGGAGTTGGTGCAGCCGCCAGCTTATTACGAGCAGGTGGATTTCTGACCGCGCGGATCGATCTCTTCTCTCGTCAAACAGAAAAACCCCATGCCATCCCCGCGACGGCGGGAATGGCATGGGGTCAGATTGAAATTCTTATATTTTAGCGCAGCAGGCTCAGAACGCCCTGCTGGCTCTGGTTCGCCTGGGCGAGCATCGCGGTCGAGGCCTGCGACAGTATCTGCGAAGCGGCAAGCTTCGTCGATTCGGCCGAGAAGTCGGCGTCCTGAATGCGCGATTTGGCTTCCGACAAGTTGGTCGCGGTCGACGTCAGATTGTTGACGGTCGCTTCCAGACGGCTCTGTGCCGCACCGACGTTGGCGCGCTGCGTCGCCACGGTGTCGATGGCGGTGCTAAGCGTTGCCAGCGCACCCGACGCGCCGGCCGCAGTTGAGATGTCGAGGGTATTGACGGCAAGACCGGTCGCGTTAAGCGAGCTGAAGGCGATCGACACGGTCTGGCCGGTATCGACGCCGGTCTGGATGTCAAACGTGCTGGCGGCGTTGAACAGGTTGACGCCGTTAAAGTCGGTGCGACCGGCAATATCGTTGATCTGACCGATCAGCGCGGTGACTTCGGTCTGGATCGCGGTGCGGTCCGTCGCGGCGTTGGTTCCGTTGGCCGACTGGACGGACAGTTCGCGCATCCGCACCAGAATGTTGGAAATCTCGCCCATTGCCCCTTCAGCGGTCTGGGCCAGCGAAATGCCGTCGTTGGCGTTGCGCATTGCCTGATTCAGACCGCGCACTTTCGCATCCATGCGGGTAGCGATGGCGAGACCGGCGGCGTCGTCCTTGGCGCTGTTGATGCGCTGGCCGCTGGCAAGGCGTTCCATCGCCATCGCCTGCATCTTGTTGGCGACGCGCGAGCTGTTCTGGGCGCGCAGCGCGCTCACATTCGTGTTGATAACCGTCATGTTCGATCCTTTCCGGCCATATGGCCCTTGAGATGTGATGGCGCGGCGAGCGGCCACGACAGCGTTAACGTCCGGCGTCCGTCAGGATTAAGCATGGCCGCGTCAGAAAGCTGTCGCTTGACAGATTGGCCGATGTAGGACGCACAGAAAATTTCTTTATTTCAACGATTTGATAAACTGGCACGGACTTTGCTGTATTCATCGCAAGAGCAGCCGATCGCGGGCTGCCAAGCGAGATATGAACCGATGAGCATGATCGACCAGAGCCGTTTGTTGCAGATGCGCAGCGCGATCGTTGACCAGAATCAGGCGCTCCAGCGGGCGACCGGACGTGACATGGAGCCGCTCGGCCCCGGGTCGACCGGCGGCCCTGCCGACTTCACCAATGCCATGCAGTCCGCGCTGCAACAGGTCAGCGCGCAGCAGGCGCGCGCCAGCGCCCACAGCGAGGCTTATGAACGCGGCGAATCGCACGACATCGTCAGCGTGATGATCGAACGGCAAAAGGCCTCGCTCGGCTTCGAAATGACGCTGCAGGTCCGTAACAAGCTCTTGTCCGCGTACCGCGACATCATGAACATGCCGGTCTGAACCGATGGCGGACACTCGCTCCCTGACCGCACCTGCCGCCGATGGCCTGTCTCCCGTCGCCGGATCGCCTCTGGCCGCCCGGTTCGGCAATATGGGCGGCGTGCTGCGCCAGCCCGCAGTGCAGCGCGCCATGCCCGCGCTGGCGGTCATCGCTGCGGTGACGCTGGCGGGCGGGGCCTATCTGGCGTTCAGCACCCCGGCCCAGATGCCGCTCTATGCCGGCCTGGCGGAGGCCGACAAGGCCGCAATCAGCGAGGCGCTTCAGGCCGCAGGCATCGCCTATACCATCGATGCGCAGAGCGGCACACTGAACGTCGCGCAGGACCAGGTGCACGAAGCGCGGATTGCGCTCGCCGGTCAGGGCCTGCCCAAGGCACAGCCGAGCGGTAGCACCTTGATGGCCGATCTGCCCATGGGCGCGAGTCGCGCGGTCGAGGGTGAAACGCTGCGGGCCGTCCGCGAAACCGAACTTGCCCGCACGATTGAGGCGATCGACGCGGTCCAGACCGCCAAGGTGCATATCGGTACGCCTGAACCCAGCCCCTTCGTCCGCGAAAACCGCCCGGCGACCGCATCGGTCATGCTGACGCTGGAGGGCGGCCGCAGCCTGTCCGACGGTCAGGTTCAGGCGATCCGCTTTCTGGTGGCATCGTCGGTCCCCGGCCTCGATGCCGCGCAGGTGTCGGTCGTCGACCAGCGCGGCGCGCTGCTCTCCGAAACGGCGGGCAACGCCGATCTGGCCATGTTTCAGCTGCAGACCCGGGTCGAGGACCGGCTGCGCGGCTCCATCGACAGGCTGATCGCCCCGATGCTAGGGATTGGCAATTACAGTGTCGAAGTGCGCGCCGAGGTCGACATGACCGAATCGCAGGCAACCCGCGAAACCTTTCCCGAAACCGACCGCGCGCTGCGCAGCGAACAGGTCGAACGCTCATCGAGCGGGCAGACCGCGACGACAGCCGCAGGTGTGCCCGGTGCGACGGCCAATGTGCCGCCACCGCCCGCCACCCTGACCGGCCAGCCGCCGCCGCAGACGGGCGCGCCGGGAACACAGGGCACCAGCCAGACCAATGAAAATCTGACGCGCTCCTATGAACTGGGTCGCGAGATTTCCGTCACCCACCAGCCCCAGGGCTCGCTGCGCCGCGTGTCGGTCGCGGTGGCGCTGAACCAGGGCAAGAAAGCGTTCACCCAAGCCGACCTCGCCAAGCTGGACGCACTGGTCAAGGGGGCCGTCGGCTTCAACGCCGAGCGCGGCGACCAGGTGGCGATCAGTCAGCGCCCCTTTGCCAAGGCGGAGACGGTCGAAACCCCGGTGTGGGGCCAAAGTTGGTTCCTGCCGCTGGTTCAACAGGTGGGCGCGCTAATTGCCGCCATATTGGTATTCCTGCTCATCGGCCGCCCGCTGATCCGCGGGGCCAAGGCCCGTGCCGCCGCGCGCGCCGAACGTGAAGAGGCGCTGTCAGAAGAACTTTTGGCGCTGACCGGCAATGCCGCAGCGGCCCCGCGCAGTGTGCCACGCGGACCTATCACCATCGACATGATCGAAGCCGCGCCAAGCTATGCCGCGCGCGCCAATCTGGTCCGCGATTTCGTGCGCCAGGATCCCGCCCGCGCCACGCTGGTCATCCGTCAGTTGATGCAGGAGGGCGGACGTGGCTGACGCGGCGAACACCGATACAAAGGGCCTGGCCCGCAGTTTCCGCGCACCAAACGGCGATGATGCTGCTGCCATTCTGCTGATGCTGCTGGACGAGGCCGATGCCGCCGCGGTCGTCCGCGATCTCGACCAGGACGAGGTCCGCCGCCTTGCCAAGGCGATGTACGCCGCTGCCGATGCCGACGAACATGTCGTCGAAATGGCGCTGGACCAGTTTGTCGGGCAAAGCCGCAACATCAGCGCGCTGGCGGTGGGAGCCGATGCCCGCATTCGCACCGTCATGCACCAGGCGCTGGGCAATGTCCGCGCGGACAATATCCTTGCTGAACTGGCACCTCAGAAAAGTGCCGCGTCGCTTGCCATTTTGCGCTGGATGGACGTCGAACAGATTGGCGAGATTCTGGCGACCGAACATCCGCAGGTCAGCGCGCTGATCCTGTCGGTACTGGTCCCGGACGTCGCGGCAACGGCGATCGCGCCGCTCGACGAACGCAAGCAGGCCGACCTCATGCTGCGCGCCGCCCAGCTCGATGGTGTCGCCGCCGCCGCGATCGAGGATCTGGAAGCCGTGCTGAAGGCGGCCAATACGGCGGCACCGCAAACCCCGCGTCACGCGCTTGGCGGTCCCGGCGAAGTGGCGAAGATCATCAAGCTGATGCCCAAGCCGCTGTCCGAACGCACCATCCGCGCGCTGCGCAAGATGGACCGGAACCTTGCGCAGACGATCGAGGAAGAAATGTTCGTCTTTGAAAATCTGCGCGAACTGGATGCCAAGACGCTCGGCAATGTGCTGCGCAGCGTCGATGCCCAGACGCTGGGGCTGGCGCTCAAGGGCGCCGAACAGGACATGGTCGACATGTGCCTGGCCACCATGTCGAAGCGCGCGGCCGAAAGCATCGCCGATGAAATGGCCGAAATGACCCGCGTCAAACGCAGCGACGTCGAAGAGGCGCAGCGCAGCATCATGCAGGTCGTCCGGCGCATGGCCGCCAGCGGCGAAATCGTAACCGAGGGAGGAAATAGCGAATATGTTTAACATCGGCCATCCAGAACCTGCGAGCACTATCGACCTAGCGGCCTTCATGCAGCGCGAAACGGCGTTCCGCGTCCGTGCCCCGTGCAGGACGCCAACGCCGTCCACCACCGGTTCGCGCGCTGCCACTGGGAACGAACTGCCCGCCGATGCCTATGCGCGCGGTGTTGCGGAGGGTCAGGCCCTTGCGGAAATCAGCCACGCCGTCGAACGGCAGGCGCTGATCGACCTGCTGAAAAGCGCAGAGGCACTGCACAGCGCGCCCTGTCCGCAGCTCGGCCATTTGATGGCGACCGCCGTCGAACATCTGGTGGAACAGATCGTCGGTGCCCAGCCGGTCGATCAAGCTTGGTTAATGGGCCGTATTGCCGAGGCGTGCGCCGTCATCGCCGATGCTGACCGCGACCGCGTGCTGCACCTCAACCCTGCCGACGCCGCCATCCTGGGCGATGTCGACATCGGCATGCCGCTGTGCAGCGACCCCCAGATTGCACACGGCACGCTGCGCATCGCGACCGGCGACGGCTGGGTCGAACATGGTCGCCCGGTCTATCTCGACGCGCTGCGCAGCGCGCTGGGCACGGGGAGCGTCGCGGCATGAGCGAACGTCTGGCCACGACCGCCGAAGCCGTGCTGGGCCGAGCTGCGCTCGCCAGTCTGCAACCCCACAAGCTGGGCAAGGTAAAGGCCAGCGAGGGGTTGATGCTGGAAGTGTCGGGACTGCCGTTGGCGGTGGGCACGGGAATCGGTATCGACCTGCCCGGCGGTGGCACGGTGGTCGGGGAAGTTGTGGGGTTTCGCGACCAGCGCTGCCTTGTCCTGCCCTTTGCCGCCGACGCGCGGCTGGCGACAGGGGCGGCGGTGCGGCCCAAGGGCGACAGCAACGATGTCGCCTGCGGTCCGCAGCTGCTGGGCCGGATTATCGACGCTAATGGCGATCCGCTCGATGGGGGCGCGCCGGTCCGCGCCACCATGCGCTGGCCGCTGGGCGGCAAGCCTGCCAATCCGCTGACGCGCGGGCGGGTCACCCGGTCTTTTGACGTGGGCGTGCGCGCTATCAACGCGCTGCTGACGATCGGCGAGGGCCAGCGGGTGGCGATCGTCGCCGGATCGGGCGTCGGCAAATCGGTGCTGATGGGCCAGATGATGGCGGGCGCTGACTGCGACGTCATCGTCGTTGGCCTGATCGGCGAACGCAGCCGCGAAGTGTCTGATTTTGTTGAAACCCGTCTGCCACTCCATGTTCGCCGCAAATCCGTGGTGGTCGCGGTGCCGGGCGATCATGCCCCGGTGCTGCGCCTGCGCGCGGCACGGCGTGCGACCGCCATTGCCGAAGCCTTTCGCGCCGAGGGCCGCCGCGTGCTGCTGTTGATCGACAGCCTGACCCGCGTGGCCCATGCGCAGCGCGAAATCGGGCTGGCGCTGGGCGAACCGCCGACGATGAAGGGCTATCCGCCCTCCGTGTTCGGTCTGATCCCCGCGCTCGTCGAACGCGCCGGGATCGACCGGACCAGTGGTGGTTCTATCACGGCTTTCTATACCGTGCTGGCCGACGGCGGCGACGTCGAGGATCCGGTGGTCGATGCCGCCCGCGCCATCGTCGATGGTCATATCATCTTGGCCCGTTCCATGGCGGAACAAGGCGTGTTTCCCGCCATCGACCTGTCGCGGTCGCTGTCGCGTACCATGGCGGACTGCGTGTCGCCGGAGCAGCGCAGCGCTGCCGCGCGGTTTCGGCGGATGTGGTCGCTGTATGAGGAAAATCGCGATCTGATGCTGATGGGCGCCTATGTCGCCGGCAGCGATGCCGAGATCGACGAAGCCATCGCCCGGCATGCCGAACAACGTCTTTTCATCACCCAGGCCGCCGAAGCGATGATCCCGCTCGCCACCTCCATCCACGATCTTCAGCAAGGATACAGCGCATGTCCGACCCAATAAGCAGAAAGCAGCAGTTCGTGCGGCTGCGCGGTTCCGAACATCGCCGGACACAGGCCCGGTTGGCACAGGCGCAATCCGACCTCAGCCGCCTGATGGACCTGTCCGACCGCCTGGGGCGGCTGCGCATGGAACTGGCCGTCTCGGAAGGGACGACCGTAGGCAATGATTTCCGGATGATGGGCGAAATGGCCGCGCGGCTCGACCTTGCTCGCGCCGCGCTGGACGAACCGATGCGTGCCGCGACCGACCGGCACGGCACGCTGGCGTGCGACATGGGGATTGCTGCGGCCCGCGAAGACGCCGCCGTGCGCCTCTTGAAGCGCGACATGCACCGCGCCGCCATCGACGCCGAACAGCGCCGCGATGCCGCCCACATCCACCGCCAAGGCGGCATGCGCCTGCGCATCGTGACCGGCGGTGTGGAATGATGGCGAGCGCGCCCCTTCTTCCGGATGCACGCTGGACCGCGCGTCTGCCTTCCGTGGTGACAGGGCAGGCCGCAGCCCCGGCGCAGCCCTTTCCCGACATCTTCGGGATGCCCGCAGCCGCACCTGCCGCCGCGCCCGCGCTTGCGATCCCGGCTGCGGCCCCAGCCCCACTGCCCGCAGCGCTGACGGCCCTTGAAAGCGCCATCGGGGCCGCCCCGCTGTCCGCCCCGGTTCAGGCATCGCTGGCCGCATCTTTGCTGTCCGCAGCGCCGCTGCCCACTGTGCCGTCACAGCCTTCTGCTCTGCCCGCATCGGCAGCGATGACCGTTCAGTCTCCCACTGCGCTCCCCGCTGCTCCTGTGCCAATGTCGGTGTCGGTGTCGGTGGCCGCACCCGTGACCGCCACACCGCTGCCGTCAGCAACCCTGCCCCCATCCCTCGCCCCGGCTGCGGAACAGCCCGACCCAGCGAATATGGCCGCAAAAGCGGCAGAGGCCGCTCCGCTGCCTCTCCCATACCCGCAGCCCACAACGCCCGGCGCGCCGCCAGCCGGCAAGAAATCGGCGGGCAACGACGCCGCCCTGGAAACGCCCTATCCTGCGTCCGCCGAGTTGCTGATCCCGTCCGAGCCGCTCCCCGCCGAAGTTGCCATGGCGTCGGCGTCCCCCGCGACCCCGCTCCCCACTCCGACCGATCTGCCGCGTGCCGCGACGACCAACGCCGATGCCGCTTCCCTGACGGCCGACCTCGCTCAGCCGTCGGCCACCCGCGCTGATGATACCGGAACGCATCTGGTCCTCCAGCCTTCCGCAGCAACATCGATCACACCCGCCACCCAAAGCCAGAGCGTCGGCAACACACCGCCTCCGCCGCCGCTTGATCTGGGGTCCAATGATCGCTGGATCGCCGCACTGGCACAGGACATTGCCGCGCTGCATGGCGACGATGGCATGCTGGAGTTCCAGCTGTTGCCGCGCCACCTTGGCCGCATCAACGTGTCGGTCCAGACCGGCGGCGAAGGTGTCGCTGTCCATATCGTCGCGGAAAGCGCGGCGGCGCAGTCCATCCTTGCATCGGCGCAGCCGCGCCTGCTCGACGATTTGCGGCAGACCGGCATTCGCGTGGCCACGACCGATGTCGGCGGCCAGCAAGCGCAAGGATGGAATGGCGATCGCCGCGACCAAGGCCAGTCGCATGCCGACAGCCGCTGGAATTTTATCGAAACCGGCCACGCGCCCGACCCCACCTCGCTGGCTGGCCAGCGGCGCAGTGCGGACCGGCTGGCCTGACGCAGGAGCAAAGTGATGAGCAAGGACAAGCAAGCCCCCGAGGAAAAGAAGCCGTCGAAGATGAAGCGGTTCATGGTTATTGGCGGCCTGACGCTGCTGCTGGTTGGCGGCGGGGTCGGTGCTGGCGCCTATTTCGGGGCCAATGTCATGGGTGCCGAGCCGAAAGCCGAAAATCACAACCCGAAGCTGGTGCTGCGCAGCGACGACAGCCCTGCCGAGGGCGAGGGCGACAAGGCCGCACCGCGCATCGGCACCGTCACCGTGCCCAACGACCGGTTGAAACCCGATCCCAAGAAATATGCGGTCGCCTATCACCCCATCGCCGAAAGTTTCACGACCAATCTGGCCGACGGATCAGGCTTTCTGCAGGTCGGGATCAGCCTTTCGACCTATTATGACGACGAGGTTATCGCGAACATAAAACGCCAGTCGATACCCATTCGTTCCGCTGTGCTGATGGTGCTGGCCGAACAGGATCCGGCCTATCTGTCCACCTCTCAGGGCAAACAGCGGCTTCAGCGCCAGCTGACCGATGCGATTAACGATGTGCTGCGCAGCAAGGAAGGCTTTGGCGGGATCGACGACGTCTATTTCACCAACCTGGTGATCCAGTGACAGGCACCGCCCATCCTGAACAGTCCATACGGGACACGCCAGACGGCGCGGCCATTTCCGCCGATGCGCCGCTGCTCCTGCGCAGCGCGAACGACGGCAAGGCCGCCGCCGTGCTGCATGGGGTGGGCCTGCGCTTTGCGGCGGAACTGCAAAAACACCTTCGTCAGATGGGAGCGGCGAAATGCACCGTAGCGGCCAAGCCGGTCGAGCTGGTGACGTCGCTGGGCTGGGAAGAAACGAGCGGCGATCATCTGATGTGGCAATTTGCGAACAATGGCCGGGCGTCGACGATGGCGCTTGCCATGACGCCCACGCAGCTGCGCCAGCTGGTCGATATATTCTATGGCGGTACAGGCGCGCAGGTTCAGTCTGCCAAGGCACTGTCCTTTGCCGAAGACCGCTTCGCCAACCGTTATGGCGATGAACTGGCCAAACTGCTGGCGTTTGCCTGGCGTGACGCCACCCAATCGGCGTCGGCGCTGAGCGCAAAGTTCGTGATCGGACGCAATCCGTTGACGGATGCCGACAGCGGCGTGCTCATCCAGCCCCTGACACTGGCGGGATCGCCCTTTGCCAGTGCGACGATATTGCTCGCCTGCCACGCCGATTGCGTCAGCGATGGCAACACGGCGGGCCAAGCGGATGCTGCGCCGTCATTGCCGCCGATCGACCGGCGCTGGCTGGAGGCGCTGCACGCCTCGCTCGGCAATGTCACGCTGCCTGTCTCAGCAACGCTGGCCCGTCCTGAAATCTCCGTTGGCCGCATGCTGACTCTGTCCGTTGGGGACATCATTCCGTTGCAGCTGCCGCGTCAGTTGCCAGTGCTGGTCGCGGGGCGCGCGCTGGCCTCTGGCACATTGGGAGAAGTCGGCGGTCGCATCGCCATCAACATCGAAACTCTTCGGCAAAGGACCCTGTGAATGAGTGATATGAGCAACATGCCTGCGGGTGCGCCGCGCGGCACCGGTGCCAATCCGGACTTGCGCATGACCCCCAATTTCGACCTGCTGGCCAGCGTGCCGCTGCGCGTGTCGGTAGAGGTCGGATCGACGGCCCTGCCGCTCGCCGACCTGCTGACGCTGGGCGAAGGATCGGTCATCGAACTGGATCGCAGCGTGACCGACCTGTTCGACATATTGGCCAACGGCACCCTGGTTGCACGCGGCGAAGTGGTCAGCGTCGGCGACAGCTATGGCATCAAGATTGCCGAAATCGTTGCCGCCGAACGCCGCCTCGACGGCCTTGAACGGAGGAAGTGATGGGCGAGTATATCCTTCGCCTGCTCATCCTCCTGCCGCTGCTTGGCGGGATGGCGTGGGCCAGCCTGTGGTTCTGGAAACGGTTGCAGGACGGCACGCCGCTGGTCGGGCCGAAACGTCCGCGCGCGGTCGATCTCGTCGGCGTCCTGCCGCTGGGTCCGAGTGCGAAACTGGCCGTCGTCGAATTCGCCGGTCAGCAGATTCTGATCGCCGTGTCGCGTCAGGGCATCACCCGTCTTGCCAGCGATGCGCAGGGAGAGTTTCATGTCGACTGAACATGCCCGCCCCCGCCGCTGCCCCGGCCCCCGCACGGCCGCCGCGCTGGTCGGGCTGACCCTTGCCGTCTGCCTGGCCCCGGACGCTGCGGCCCAGACCGGCAGCGGGCTGGACCGGGCGGTTGGCGAACTGGGTGCGGCCAACCAGCCGCTGTCGATGTCGCTGCAAATCCTGTTGATGATGAGCCTGCTGACGGTGCTGCCGTCGCTGCTGCTCATGATGACCAGCTTCACCCGCATCATTATCGTCTTGTCCATCCTGCGCCATGCGCTGGGCCTGCAACAGACGCCGCCCAACCAGGTGCTTGTCGGACTCAGCCTGTTCCTGTCGCTGTTCGTGATGCAGCCGGCGATCACCGAGATCAACCGCGTTGCCGTCGAACCCTATGGCGCGGACCAGATCGAGTTGTCGGTGGCGATGGAGCGTGCCGGCACAGTCATGCATGGTTTCATGCTGAAACAGACGCGCAAGTCCGACCTCGCCATGTTCACCGAAATTGCCAAATCGCCGCCGATCGCGCGGCCGCAGGACACGCCTTTTTCCATCCTGCTGCCCGCCTTTGTCACCAGCGAGCTGAAAACCGCTTTCCAGATCGGCTTTCTGATCTTTCTGCCCTTCCTCATCATCGACCTCATCATTGCTTCGGCATTAATGTCGCTGGGTATGATGATGTTGTCGCCGACCATCATTTCGATGCCGTTCAAATTGTTGCTGTTCGTTCTGGTGGACGGCTGGGCGCTGGCGATGGGTTCGCTGGCCGCTTCATTCGCGGTATAGCATCATGGAAGCGGATTTTTTTGTCGGCGTCGCGCAAAACGGACTGTGGGTACTGTGCCTCGCGGCCGCCCCCATCCTGCTGCCGATACTGGTTACGGGCGTTCTGCTGGGCATGATTCAGGCGGCAACCTCCATTAACGAACAGACGCTGACCTTTGTCCCCAAGCTGGTGATCGCAGCGATCTGCCTTGCCCTGTTCGGGACGAGCATGCTGGTCCTGCTGACCGATTTCACTCGCGACCTGTTCGCGCAGATTCCATTGCTGGTGCGCTGAATTCGCTCATGGAAACGCTTGTTCCGCCGAATGTTGAGGCCATGCTGCAAATGGTGCTGCTGGCGGCATTGCGGCCGGGTGCAGCCTTGCTGGCGGCACCAGTATTTGGTTCGGCGAACGTGCCGGTGCAACTGCGCCTGTTGCTCGCCGTCGCCGTCGGTTTGCCGGCGGTCGGCAACGGGACGGTCGCGCTGCCGCCGGATGGCCTCATCAGTTGGGTCGGCATGATGCTGATCGCCGGGGAAATCGTTCTGGGCCTGGCCATCGGCTTCACGCTGCAAATGGCCCTGGGCGCCGCGCTGCTGGCGGGCGAGACAATCAGCAACACCATGGGCCTCGGCTTTGCGATGATGGTCGATCCGCTGAGCGGACGGATGAATACGGCGGTGGGGCAGTTTCTGGCGCTGCTCGCAACGGCCCTGTTTCTGTCCGCCGATGGCCACCTGCTGCTCATCGCTACGATCAGCGACACCTATCGGGCTTTTCCGGTCGGCAATGCCTTCCCGCGCCGTGAAGCGATCAGCGCGATCATCGATTTCGGCAGCGCGATGTTCCAGGCGGGGCTGGCGATTGCCCTGCCGGTCGGCTTCGCGCTGGTACTGGTTCAGCTGGTGATGGGCGTCATCGGTCGCTCGGCCCCCGCGCTCAACTTATTTTCGGTGGGTTTTCCGGCGACCCTGTTGCTGGGCGTCGTGCTGCTGGCGATGGCGGTCCCGTCGATGGCCGACGCCATCGCGCTGATTCTGGGCGACGCACTGGCGCTGGCGCGCGCGGTCGCCGGGGCCGGAACCTGAACCATGGCTCAGGACGCCGATCAGAGCCAGAAAACGCAGCAGCCGACCGCGCAGAAAATCGCCAAGGCGGTCGAAGAGGGCGACGTCCTGATTTCGCGCGAGCTGATGACCGCGCTGGTCGTATTGGCGGGGGCGTTCTGGCTCGCCGGGGCGGGCAGCTGGATCATGCACGCCTGCCGCGAACTGCTGGTCAAGGGGCTCAGCTTTTCGCGCCGCGATATTGAATATTTTGCGCCCGGCGGCGCTATCCAGCATGAACTGGGCGGACTGGCGATGCCGATGGGCCTGTTGTTTCTGGGGACACTGGTGGTCAGCGTGGGCGGTACGGCGGCGCTGGGTTCGCTGGGATGGCGGAACAAGGCCTTTATGTTCAAGGGTAACCGGCTGAGCCCTATTGCGGGGGCCAAGCGGATGTTCGGATCGCACGCCTGGATCGAACTGGGCAAGGCGTTGGCCAAGGTGCTGCTGCTGGGCGCGATCGGCTATGCCATCATGGCCGAACAGCTTCCCGCCATCATGGGCCTGGCGGCCGCCGATGTGAACGGGGCCAGCCAGCTGGCGGGCGATGCCGTGCTCGATGTGCTGTTCGCCCTTTCGGCGGGGCTGGTGGTGATCGCGCTGATTGACATTCCTGCTCAGTGGCAGCAGCGCCGCCGCCGCCTGATGATGACGGTCGACGAAGTCCGCCGCGAAACCAAGGAAAATGACGGCTCGCCCGAGGTCAAGGGACAGCAGCGCGCCCGCCAGCGCGAGATTCTGAGCGGTTCGGCCCGCCGTGCAGTGTCGGAGGCCGCTGTGGTGCTGACCAACCCCACCCATTTTGCGGTGGCGCTGCGCTATCGCCCCGGCATCGACGCCGTGCCGGTGGTCGTCGCGCGCGGGCGCGGCGAAACGGCGCTGGCGATCCGCACGCTCGCCAAGCACGCCAACGTCACCATTCTTGAATATCCGCAGCTGACCCGCGCCCTTTATTTCAGCGTGCGGGCCGGCCGCACGATCCCGGAGGAACTGTTCGTTGCCGTGGCCGTCGTGCTGGCCTTTGTGTTCCGGCTGAATGCACAGGCTGCGGGCACGGGAACGGCACCGGACGTCGATGTGCCTCTGTCGCACCACTTCGACGCCGACGGCCGCCAGGAGAACAAACCACTTAAGCGCTGACCAGCGTGACCGTTATCAGAAGGGAATGGAGTTCCCATGAACAATTCTATCGTCTCCAGCCTGGGCGGCGGATCGGGCATCAACGTGCAACAACTTGTGCGCGATCTTGCTGCCGCTTCCCGCGAGCCCAAGGTCGGCCGAATTACGGCGCTCGCTGAGCAGAATCAGGCGCGGATCAGCGCGGTGGCCAAGGCCCGTTCCGATCTGGACGGGCTGGCCAATTCGCTTGCAGAGATCGTGACGGACGGGACATTGCGCAGCACCCCCACCGTTTCCAGCCCCAGCGTTCTCGACGCGGTATCCAGTCCCGGCACCAGCGCATCGGCCTTTACCGCAGCGGTGGAGGTGATCGAACTCGCCCGCGCGCAAAGCTCGGTTTCGGATGTTGTCGCCAGCCGCACCGCTCCGATTGGACAGGGCACACTGGACCTCACCGTAGGGTCCACGAACTTTTCGGTGACCATTGGCGCGGGCAACGACAGCCTGGACGGGCTGGCCACTGCGATCAATGCCGCGATCAGCGGCGTTCGCGCCTCGGTCGTCGGCGATGCGGGCGGCTTTCGCCTGATCCTGAAGGGCGAGACTGGGGCCGCCAAGGCCTTTACCGTCGCGCCCGGTGCCGGGGCCGATCCGGCACTGGCGGCTTTCACCTCGGGCGGCGGGCTGACCACCGCGCAAACGTCACGCGACGCCAGCCTGCGCATCGACGGCGTCGCCTTTTCGCGCGGCAGCAACAGCATATCCGACATCCTGCCGGGCATCACGCTGAACCTGAAAAAGGCGGCGGCTGGCGAAATCGTGAATATCGGTGCCGCCAAGCCAACGGCGGCCATTCGTCAGGCACTGAGCGATTTTGTCGCGGTGTTCAACCAGCTCAGGGCGAGCGTCACCACCGCCGTGAAATTGTCCGCAGGGGGAGGCGACCTGCGCCAGCTGGGCAGCCAGCTTCAGGGGATTGCCGGCACCGCGCTGACCAGTCACCCCACCATCAGCCGTTTGAGCGATGTCGGCATCACCACGACGCGGGAAGGGGCATTGTTGCTCGACAATGCCAAGCTGGAAGCCGCGATCCAGCGCGATCCCGAAGCCGTGGAGGCCCTGTTCAACCCCGTCCGCAGCGCGACCCGGACGGAGGCGACAGACCCTGGCCTGGCCCAGGTCATGGATGCGCTGCGGGATCGCGCAGTCGGCACCGACGGCCTGATCGAACGCGCAAGCAAATCTCTTGAAGGTCGGCGCAAGGCGCTGGCCGATAACCTCGCCCGGGTCGAGGAGCGCGAGGCAGCCTATGTCACTCGTCTGGAACGCCAATATTCGAAGCTGGACGCCCAGGTTGGGGCATTGCGCGCGACGCAGGCCTATCTGGCGCAGCAGATCGAAGTTTGGAACAACAGCAGCAAAAACTGAAATTGACCCTGTAATGTCCCTGAACCCCGCCACCCTGCGCGCTTCGAGCGCCTATCGGAAAATCCACCATGAAAGCCGCGCGGCCGCCGCCGATCCGGTCGAACTGGTGTCGATGCTTTATGAAGAACTGGAAACCACGCTTGGCGTGCTGACGCTGCTGGCCAGAAAGGGGCAGCCCTTTGCGACGACGGAACAGGCCCACCGCGTGCGAATGATGCTGATCGCGCTTGACGCCGGGCTGGACCATCAGGCGGGCGGCCAGCTTGCCACCACGCTGTCGGGCATTTACCACGGAATGCGCAGCCAGCTTGACCGCGCGGCCACCGCTGGCGACCCGGCTGCGCTAGACGAAATTGCCGCAGGCGTCGCTTCGCTGCACGCGGCGTGGAGCAAAATTTCCCGTCCGGCAGTGTGACGGGGTTTCGGCAGCGAGAAAACTCAACCCACCCCGCCCGTCATGCAGCCTGCTGCTGCAATCCATATTTGCGCATCTTTTCGATCAGCGTCGTGCGCTTGAGCGTCAGCAGGCGAGCGGCATCGGCAATGATGCCGTCGGCCAGGTCGAGCGCGACGTGGATCTGTTCCAGTTCGATGGCCTCGATCTCCCGCTTCAGGTCGATCGGCTGACCCGGCTGCGGGGTGCGAGCGGGTGCAGCAGGCCGACCGAAATGCGCGCCATCCTCCTCCGGTGCGGCATAGGCGTGGGCCAGATCGGCGGGATCAAAGCCGGCCGGATCGAGCAGCATTCGGGCATCCAGGCCGCCGATGGTTTCACCGGGGTACAGCGTATTGGCCCGCTCGACCAGATTGCGCAGCTCGCGGACATTGCCCGGCCAGCCATGCGCCATCAGCTCCGCCATCGCATCGGCATCGAACCGGCATTTCTGTTCGCCAGCGACATTGCGCTGGAAATGACGGATCAGTGCGGGAATATCCTCCGCCCGGCTTGCCAGCGACGGAATCCGCAGCACGACAACCCCCAGGCGGAAGAACAGGTCCGTACGGAACCGTCCCTCGGCGATGGCGGTGCCCAGATCCTGGTGCGTCGCCGAAATAACCCGTACGTCGATGGCGCGCGCTTCGCTGCTGCCGACGCGGGTGATGGCGCGATCTTCGAGTACGCGCAGCAGCTTTACCTGCATGTCGAACCGCATGTCGCCGATTTCGTCGAGAAATATACTGCCGCCGCTGCTCGCCTCGAAATGGCCGGTGCGCCGGGCGATGGCACCGGTGAAGGCGCCTTTTTCATGGCCGAACAATTCGGATTCAATCAGCTCCGCTGGGATCGCTCCACAATTGACCGCGGAAAAGCAATGCGCCGACCTGGCGCTGACGTCATGAATGGCGCGCGCGACCACCTCTTTGCCCGATCCCGAGGGACCCGTCAGCAACACCGAGGCATTGGTCCGGGCAACGCGCAATATCATCGACCGCAGCCGTTGCATCGCCTCACTCTGGCCGATTAACACGGTCTCAAGATGGCTTTCGGCGTCCATGATCGACGACTTGTTCATTCCTGCCCCTGACTTGTGCAAACTTGTGCAATGCCAGGGACATTCCGCCAGAAGCTGGTAAATGCGCGATAATCGCAGGATAGGGATAACCACTTAGTATCAGGCCGGATAGGCGGCGCAAGACTTGGCTTGCCGCTCAAGACTGCGAATATTGCCACCCCAGCGTAATCGACATGCGGCGGTTGCGCGGATCATATTTGTTGTTGGGGACAAAGGGTTCGAACTCCGCCGCACCCTCAATGCGCTGAAATCGGCGCGGCGCGACCCCACGATATTCGAGCAGCGACCGGGTAACTTCGGCGCGTTCGGCCGACAACCGCCAGTTGTTGGTGCCCGCACTGGCCGAAAAAGGGGCAGCGTCGGTGTGGCCGCGGATAATGATCTGGTTCGGGGCTTGCGCCACGACGGCAGCGACCGTTTCGAACAATCGCACGCCCGCAGCAGTCAGCTGGCTGCTACCGCTGGCAAACATGGCGAAATTGGCGTCATCGACAATATCGATGCGCAGCCCCTCGCTGGTCTCCGTGAACCGCAGATTGGCGGAAAGGCGGCGCAGCTCGTCGCGCTTGGCAATGCTCGCCACCATGTTCTTGGCCACGACCCGGAATTTTTCACGCTCGCGTTCGCGCTCGATCCCGGACGCTTCCTTCACGCCGCCGCTCGCATCGCGCGGAATGGTGATCGACCTGGTCCCGGTCTGACCGGCGCGGTGTGGATAATTGTCCGCCGAAACAATGGAATCGCCACCGAACATGCCGTTGGATCCTGCGCTTTCCTGCTTGGTCTTGACGATCGTCGGGGCGAAATAATCGGCCAGCGCCTTGCGCTGCTTTTCGGTTGTCGCGCCCAACAGCCACATCAACAGGAAGAACGCCATCATCGCCGTCACGAAATCGGCATAGGCCACTTTCCATGCGCCGCCATGATGACCGCCATGCCCTGCGGCGATGATCTTCTTGACGATGATGGGGCGCACGGGCGCATTGGGCAATTGTGGCATCAGCGGCCTCGCGTTGCGTCAAAAACTTCGGCAAAACTGGGCTGGTTATCATGCGCGATGCCCGACCGCGCCGCTTCGATGACCAACGGCTGCGGATGACCGTGGAGCGAGGCGATGATCAGCTGCTTGACCGTGTGATAGATTGCGCCGTCGGCATCGACGATCTGTTTCGCACGGTTGGCAAAGGGACCAACCAAGCCATAGGCGAGCAGCACGCCCAGAAAAGTGCCGACCAGCGCCGATCCGATCATCCCGCCCAATATCTCCGGCGGCTTGTCAATGGACCCCATGGTCTTGACGACGCCGAGCACGGCGGCAACGATGCCTAGGGCGGGCAAGGCATCGGCCAGCCCCTGCAATCCTTCGGCCGGCTTGATCGCGTGGTGGTGGTGGGTCTTGACCGCATTGTCCATCACATCTTCGACCGCGTGGGGATCAAGCGTGCCGGACGACACGACCACCAGACGCAGCGTGTCGCAGATCAGATGAACCAGTGTCTTGTCTTTCAGCAAGCGGGGATATTGTTGGAACATCTGGGAATTGTCCGGATCCTCGATATGCGGTTCCAGGGCAACCGGCCCCTCGGTGCGCATGATCTTCATTAGCGAGGACACCAGCACGATGCAGTCGAGATAATCCTGCTTGCCGAAGGTGGGGCCCTTGAACACCTTGCCCAGCCCGCCGCCCAGCGCCTTGAGGTCCGCCACCGAATTGCCGATGACCAGCGACCCCAGCGCCGCGCCGCCGATGATGAGCATCTCGTGCGGCATTGCGTGCAGCACGGGCGCAAGATTGCCCCCGGTCAGCGCAAAGCCACCGAACACCAGGGCAATCAGCAGGACGATTCCAATAACCGGCAGCATGCTTTATTGTCTCACTCGTTCCAGCCAGGGTGCAGCACCGGCACAGCTAGTTGATTAACGGCCGGTGCGATCATGCTTAAAGGGGCGTTAGCGTAACAAATCGAACAAAGTCTGGCGGTTGATGCGGGCAAAGGCCGCCTGTGCTGCCTCCAACGTCAGATTCTGGGCATTCAGGCGCGCGATGGCCTCCGACAAATTGGTGTCCATCAGCACCGACCGTTCAGCTGCGCGTTCGGTGTCGCGTTCGGCCAGCGTGTCGCCAATCCGCTCCAGCCGCGAACCGGCCACGCCCACCTGTGCGCGCTGATCGGCAACATGGGCAAGACCGGCTGTGGTTTCGGTCCGTGCTGCGGCAATGCTGCCAGCGCCGCCGGCGCGCACCGCGTTGGCCGCGTCCGCCACGATAACCGCCATGCTGCGCCCCCCCAGCGCCATCGCAGTGTCCCTGCCCGGCACGGGGGCAAAGGTGATATTGCTGTCGAAACGGGCAACGCGGCCATTGGTGCCGGGCAGGAACAATGGCTCGCCGGTGGGGGTGCCGGTCGCCGCCAGACCGGCCAGTTCGTCGGCCAGACCGGACAGTTCGGCCGCGATGGTGTCGCGATCGACGGCGTTGACGGCGCCACCGGCGGCCACCAGCAATTCGCCCGCACGGGTCATGAGGTCGGCCGCCGACCGCAGCACGCCATCGGCCTGCGCCACCCTCGCCGATGCGAAATCCACATTGCGTTCCCAGCTTGCCGAAGCAAGGTTGTCGCGGTCGATGCTGGCCGCGCGGTCGAACGCCAAGGGATCGTCCGAGCGATTCTGGATACGCTGGCCCGTGGAAATCTGGATTTGCGCCTGTTCAACTGCATCGGCCAGTCGGGACTGGCGAGTGATTTCCCGGGTCAGGCGGTTGCCAACGGCGTTGATCATCTTGAACCTCCCTTATCCGTTAAAGCGCGTTGAACAGGGCTTGCATGGTTTCGCGCGCGACCTGAATCGTCTGAGCGGCGGCGGTATAGGCCTGCTGAAAGCGCAGCAGGTCGGCGGCCTCGCGGTCGAGATCGACCTCGCTTACCGCATCGCGGGCGGCCTCGGCAGCCTCGCGCCGGGTTGTGCTGGCCGCGCTCTGCGCCTTGGCACTGGCGGTGGCCTGACCCTGGCGCGCCATCAGGTCCGCCCACAGGGATTGGGGCCCGCCCGTGCCACGCAACTGGGCAAAGTTGATCATATTGCCATTGTCGCGGCTGGCATCGGCGGCCGCGACATTGGCGGGCGACAGGGCGGCGGCGGTCAGGGTGGCGGCATTGGCGGTGCCCGTGAACAGGGCGGCACCCGGTGCGCCGCCCGCGTCGAATCCGGCCTGATGGGCGGTATTGATGCGGTCTGCGATGATGGCGGCGGCCGTATCGACGGCGCTGCGCTCGCTGGCGATCCGGTCCGCTGCACTGGCCCGTCCTGCCAGAGCGCCGCTGGCGGGCACCAGCGGCTGGCCGCCGACCGAATAGGAGATGCGGCCATCTGCGGCGACGGTCAGGCCGACCGGCTGGACCGTGCCGCCGCCGACCAGTTGGTCGCCACTGCTGGCCGCGCGCACCGCAACCGTACCCCGGCTGCCGAACGACACCGCAATGTCGAGCCGCGCGGCCAGCTGACCCAGCAGCCGGTCGCGATCGTCGAGCAACGATGCCTCGTTGGTAGAGCCCGGCCGTGCCTTGCGCAGCCCGGCATTGACATTTTCCAGCGCCTGAAGGTCGGTGTTGAGACGGGCCACATCGTCCGTCGCAGCGGCGGTGGCCGCGTTGCCCAGGCGGTCCAACCGATCGGCGGTGGTCCGGAAACCCGATGCGATTTGTTCGACATTGTCAAGAAACTGGGTGCGCAGCGCCTGATTGCCGGGATCGACAGTCAGCGCATCGGCGGTGCCCAGCAACGCGGTCAGGCCCTTGGCGATGCCGTTATTCTTGTCGGCCAGCGCTTGCTCGATCGCACCCATCGCCTCGAACGTCAGGCGGCTGCGTTCTCCGTCGCCCGCCGACAGCCGCGCCTCTTCGGCCAGCCACATGTCGGTTGCGCGGACCACGCCGACGGTTTCGACGCCGCCGGGACGGATGTGGCTGCGCGTCAGCATCGGGTCGCTGCCGCCCGGTGTTTCGCGCAGCGCCAGCGTGCGGCGGGTATAGCCGGGGGTCTGGGCGTTGGCGATATTGTCGCCGACCGTGGCCAGTGCGCGGGAATAGGCGCGCAGCCCGCTTAATCCGATGCCCAGCATATCGCTCATCAGCTTGCTCCTGCTGCACCGCGCAGTTGCCGTTCGACCATGTCGGCAATGCCAAAGCTGCGGTTCGCCGCCATGGTGTCGGCCAGGCGGGCGTCCGCCATTTCGCGGAAATTGTCCGACGCGCTTGATCCGAAGACATCATCGGCAAGCTGGCCCTGCCGCATTGCGGCGAGCATCTGGCGCAGGATGATCGCCTCGAACGCTTCGGCGGCCCGCCGCATTTCGGCGTCGCTCGCCGTTGCGGCCGGGGCCGATAGTGCGGCCATGGCAGAAGAAATGGCGCTGGTCATATCACCACCAGCTCTGCGGTCAGCGCGCCCGCCTGATGCAGCGCTTCCAATATCGCCACCAGATCGCCTGGCGGTACGCCCAGCCGGTTGATGGCGTTGACGAGGTCGGCGAGCGAGGCCGTCGCGGGCATCAGTGCGACCTGCGCCTGCGCCTCCTCTACCGTGATCTGGCTGTCGCGTTCCAGCGCGGTCTCGCCCCGGCTGAACGGTTCTGGCTGCACGATCCGCTCATTTTCCTTGATCGTGACGGTCAGCTTGCCTTGCGTGACGGCGGCGGCGGCAACCCGCACCTTGCCGTTGATGACGACCGTGCCCGTGCGCGCGTTGATGATCACGCGCGCCGGGGGTTCAGCCCGCTGAATCTCCAGATTTTCGATACGCGCGAGCAGGCGCACGCGCGCATCGCTGTCGCCGCTGACCTGGATGGCGATGCTTGTCCCGTCGATCATGCGCGCGGTGCCGGGGGCAATGCTGCGGTTGATGGTATCGGCCACGCGCTGCGCATTGGTGGCGTCGAACTGGTGCAGGTTGAAGGTCAGCGCATCGGCCGTCGCCAGATCGGTGCTGACGGCCCGCTCGATCGTAGCTCCGCCCGCAATCCGCCCGCTCGACGGGACGTTGACGGTCAGTTTCGATCCGTCGGCGGCATCGACGCCCAGTCCGCCGATGGCCATATTGCCCTGCGCCATCGCGTAAATCTGGCCGTCGGCGCCATAGAGGGGCGACAGCACCAGCGTCCCGCCCCGGAGTGACTTGGCCTTGCCGATGGCCGACACGGTAATGTCGAGCCGCTGGCCGGGCTTGGCAAAGGGCGGCAGTTCCGCGGTAATCAGCACCGCCGCTGCATTCTTCAGCGACGGATTGACGCCGGGGGGCAGCGTCAGCCCAAACCGCGCGATCGTGCCCCGCATCCCCAGTGTGGAATAATCAAGGCTGTCATCGCCCGTGCCCGCCAGCCCGACAACGATGCCATAGCCGGTCAGCTGGTTGGTTCTGATCCCTTCGATCTGGCCCATATCCTTGATACGCGCCGCCTGTGCCGGAATGGCGACAAGGCCCAGCGCCGCAAGCAGCGTGATCAGACAGCGGAGGATGGCAGCAGCATGCATGGCGGTGTTCCCGTCAGAAAGGACTGATCATGGAGAAAAAGCGTTGCAGCCAGCCCTGACGGCTGGCGCGGGCGACATCACCCTTGCCGATAAAGCGGATGGTCGCATCGGCGATGCGGGTCGATGCGATTCGATTGTCGGGGCCGATATCGACGGCGCGGACCAGCCCCGAAATCTGAACCCATTCGTCGCCGCGATTGAGGGTAAGCTGTTTTTCTCCGCGCACCCGCATGGTGCCATTGGGATAGACGGCGGCGATGGTGACGGTGATTTCGCCGAACAGGCTGTTCGACTGTGACGCATTGCCCTGGCCCTTGAATTTCTGGCCGCCGCCCATGCCGATGTCCGACGGATCGAACAGCGACAATGGCCCGGTCACCGGCGGCGTCAGGCTGACGTCGCCGTCGCGCTGCGTTGCCGACGCGCTGCTCTTGTTGGCGATGGTGCGTTCGACCAGTTGAATGGTCAGCAGATCGCCGACCTGTCCGGCGCGAGCACCGGAGGTCAGCGGCACATAATGTCCCGCAAAGATCGAGCCGTTCGTGGGCGGTGCCACCGGCGGCAGCGGCACGCTGGGCGCATAGGATGCAGCCGGCGCCTTTTCCTTCGCGGCGAGCGCGCCGGGCGACAGAAGCAGCCCGGTCAGCACGACCATTGCGGCGATGTTACAGGGTTTGCGTGGCATTGGTCATCATCTCATCGGCGGCCTTGATCATCTTGCTGTTGACCTCATAGGCGCGCTGGGTTTCGATCATGTCGACCAGTTCCTCGACGACATTGACGTTCGATCCCTCCAGCATTCCAGCGCGCAACACGCCGCGTCCTTCCTGACCGGCAGGCCCGACCTGGGGCGCGCCGGAGGCGGCGGTTTCGACCAGCATATTGTCGCCCACCGCCAACAGGCCGGCGGGATTGGTGAAACGGGCCAATTCGATCCGGCCCGCCTCGGTCGCCTGCGCCTGTCCGGCGATGCTTACCGATACGGTGCCGTCGGCGGCGATGGAAACATTGGTGGCATCGTCGGGGATCTGGATGGCCGGTTCCAGCGGCTTGCCGTCACCCGTGACCATGGTCCCGTCCGCCGAGCGGCTGAAATTGCCGGCGCGGGTATAGCCGGTGCGCCCGTCGGGCAGCTGCACCTGAAAAAAGCCTGCGCCGTCGATGGCGAGGTCGAGTGCGCTGCCGGTCGTGCTGATCGTGCCCTGGGTGTCGATGCGGGCGGTCCCGGCGAGGCGAACCCCGGTCCCCAGGTTAAGACCGGTTGCGTAACGGTTCTCGGCCGAAGCCGCCGCGCCCGGCTGGGTCATCAATTGATACCCCAGCGTCTGGAAACTGGCGCGGTCGCGCTTGAATCCGGTCGTGTTGACGTTCGCCAGATTGTTGGCGATCACCTGCATGCGGAAATTCTGGGCATCAAGCCCGGTCCGCGCGACGTGTAATGCTCCGAAAGTCATTTTATCCGTCCTTCTAGCTTGGCAGCTGCATCAGGCTGGCGCTGGCGTTGTCGAGGTCGCGCGCGCTGCTGATGAGCTTCAATTGGGTGTCCCACGCCTTGCTGGCTTCGATCATTTCCACCATCGCGGCCGTGGGATTGACGTTCGATCCTTCGAGCGAGCGGGCGATCAGCCGGGCATCGGGATCGTCGGGCAGGACGCCGTCGCCGCGCACGCGGAACAGGCCGTCCAGGCCCTTGACGATATCGGCGCCCGTGCTGGTGCCTAGCCGCAGCCGGTCGACCTCCTGCGGTTGCGAAGCATCGCCGCCGGGCGGAACGATCAGGATGCGGCCGTCGCTTTCGATCGTGATGGCGTCGGCGGGGGGCAGGGTGATCGGGCCCTGCTGGCCCTGCACCGGATGGCCATCGGCCGTGGCCAGCAGGCCGCTGGGCGATAGTTGCAAGTCGCCGCGCCGGGTATAGGCGGCCGACCCGTCCGGTGCCTGTACCGCCAACAGCGCATCGCCCTGAAGCGCGATGTCGAGATCGCGGCCGGTGGCCGTGACGGTCCCGGCGCGCATGTCGGCACCGATGACCGCCTCGACGCCATAGGCCCGCGTATCCATCCCCTGACCATCCAGCCACGCCGCTTGGGCGCGGGTGATCTCGCTGCGGAAGCCGATCGTCTGGGCATTGGCCAAATTGTTGGCCACAGCAGTTTGCCGCGCCATGCTGCCGCGCATCGCTGTCAGGCTGGTATAGATAAGGCGGTCCATGATCACCCTCCGTTAACGGTCGCTGCCACCCATCAGTTAATGTTGATGATGCTCTGCGTGATGTTGGACGCGCTTTCGATGGCCTTGGCATTCGCCTGGAAGTTGCGCTGGGCCGCGATCAGCAGCACCAGTTCCTCCGTAATATCGACGTTCGAGCGTTCGAGCGCGCCGGAGCGGATGGCTCCCATCGGACCATTGGTCGCGCCGTCGATGGTCGGCGGGCCGCTGTCACCGGTCGACTGCCAATGCGCATCGCCCACCGGGCGCAGCCCTTCCATCGCCGGGAAGGTCGCGAGCGCAACCTTGCCCAGCATCTGATCGGTGCCGTCGGCAAAGGTGGCGACCGCCAGCCCTTCCAGATTGATGGAAATATTGACCATCGCCGCCGTGGGATCGGTTGGCGAAGCGACCGGCAGAACCAGATCATACATGCCACCCAGGGTCCGGTCGGTGACATTGCCGTTGGCGTCGACGGGCAGCAGCTGAAGCTTTGCACCCGTCGAATCAAGCACCTCGCGGTTCGGATTGACCGAAAAGGCGCCGTTGCGGGTATAGGTCACGGCCTCGCGCGGCGGATCGCCTTTGACGACGAACATGCCCTCGCCCGCGATAGCCATGTCGAGCGTACGGTCACTCGCCTCCGGCGTGCCTTGCGTGAATTGCTGGCTGATGCCGATCAGGCGCTGGCCCTGACCCGCAATCGTCTTGGTCGACTGGGTCGGGGACGCTGCGAACAGATCGCCGAACTGCGCGCGGCTGCGCTTGAACCCAGTCGAACCGGCGTTCGCGATATTGTTGGAGATCACCGACATGTCGGTCTGGGCACCCTTGAGGCCCGACAGGGAAGTATAGAAGGTCATGGGATTATCCTTTCATTCAGGCGGTCGTGGGGGGTGCTGACGGAGTGGTGAGGCGAGCGGCAAGCTCGCTCAGCCGGGTCAGCAATTCGGTCTGGGCCTTGAGCTGGTCGCCGATGGCGGCCAGCTTGTCGTTGGTTTCCGAAACCCCGGCCAGGCTGGAAAACTGCGCCATCTGGGCGACCATTTCCTGGTTGTCGACGGGATTGAATGGGTCCTGCTGCGACAGCTGAGCCGTCATCAGGCGCAGGAAATCTTTTTGCCCCAGCTGCGTGCCGTCCGTCTTGCTGGCGAGCGGCGCGGTGGCCGGGTCGGGCCGGCCGGTTGCGGTAATGTTCATGTCACTGTCCCAATCTCAAGGTTTCGTTGATCAGGCCCTTGGCGGTTTCCAGCGCCTGAACATTGTTGCGATATTGCTGTGCGGTTTCGACCATCTCGACCAGCTCTGCGGCGCTATCGACTGCGGCGACCCACACATTGCCGTCGGCATCGGCCATCGGGCTGGTGGGGTCGTGACGTTTCGACGGGGCCATGCGCGAATGCACGATCTGGTCGACGCCGACCGTTGCGCGGCCCTGTTGATCGACCAATGTGCGAAACACTGGTTTCATGGCGCGATAGGCGCCGGCCTCGCTGCCCGACACCGAACCGGCATTGGCCAGATTCGACGCCGTGGTGTTCAGCCGCACCAGCTGCGCTGCCATGGCGCGTCCGCTGATGTCGAAAATGGAATATCCGGCCTGCATGTCATTCGCCCTTCATTGCGCGGCTCAGCGTATTGATGCGGCCGTTGAGGAAGGTCAGGCTGGTGCGATAGGCCATCGCATTTTCGGCATAGGCGGTCTGTTCGGTTGCCATTTCCACCGTATTGCCATCCAGCGAGGGTTGCACGGGGATTCGATAGCGGATCGCCGCCTCCATCGGCTGCCCCCGTTTGGCGGCCTCGAGCGCCGCAGAAAAATCGAGGTCGCGCGCCTTGAAATTGGGCGTGGCGGCGTTGGCGATGTTCGACGCGAGCAGCATCATGCGCTGGTTGCGCAATTGCAGTGCGGTGGCATGGATGCCCAGGGCACGGTCAAAACTCATGGCGCGATCCTTTCCTGATCCGTGCGGCACGATGCCGCGGCGGAGGACGCGTGATGGCGTTGAACCAGGTAAAGCAGCTATCGTGCCATTTTAGTTTTCTGAAACTTTTTCATATATTTAGGCTTGGTACTGACATCTTGCGTACCGCGCCATGAACCAGCCCGCCAGAAATTTGACGCCTGGCATGCCATGGCACCGGCGGGACATGAAAAGCCGCGACTGGCACGGTTCCTGCTTTTCGCTGCAGGTGCGGGGTCGAACCCTGCATCCCGGCCGCCCGGTTCCGCACCCTGCATCGGCGCGGTTTCGGTGAAAGGAACGAAGATGGACATGACCCTGTGGACCAGCGCCGTCGCCATGCTGGCAAGCACCGCACCCTCAGCTGCGGGCTTGTCGGGTGAGGATTGGCAAAGTCTGGATGCCCGCGCGGCCGTCATCGCCGCCGCAATGGGCAAGCAGGCTGCACCCGTCGACCGCCGCATCAAATTGGCGCGCTGTCCCGAAACTGCTGTCATCGAGGTGGTTGACGCTCATGCGCTGGCCGCCCGATGCCTTCCACTCGGATGGCGTCTGCGCATTGCCCTGACGTCGCCGCCCTCCGGCGATGGTCCCGGCTCTGCCCAGGCGGCGGGGCCAGTGGTCCGGCGCGGCGATTTGTTGCGGCTTCGGGTCGAAAGCGATGGGTTCGAACTGGTCTATCGCGTCGTCGCCGCCGCACCGGGACGGGTCGGCGATATCATCCCGGTCCGCGCCGAGGGCAATCGCACTATGCTTCAGGCGGAAGTGACCGGCCCCGGCCAGGCCATATTGCGCGACTGAGGCCGTACACCGGGAAAAATTGCGGCCTCCACTTAATGGTCGGCTTCAGGAGTCGTTAACAGGTGCCATGACCCAGGACGCCAAGGTGTCCAATCCCGCATGGAGACCGCCAATGTTGGAGAAAAACATCAGGATTGCCGCGGCTGGTCCCGTTGGCACGACCGGTCGGACCGCAACGATCCGCAGCGGCGCTGCTCATTCGCCCGCGCCTGTTTCCTCCCCGGCGAACGCCGCCGCCTTTGCGCAGTCCGATGTTCTGGCCATGGCCACGGCCATCGCCAATCAGGCCCCTCCGATCGACACGGCGCGCGTATCGGCGCTGCGCGACATGATCGCGAGCGGCGATTATTCGATCAACATCGCGGCAACCGCGCTGGCCATCGCCAACGCGCTTGGCGATGTTCCGCAGCGATGAGCGGTATGTTCGAAGAGGTGGCACAGGCGCTGGATGCGCTGGGCACGGCCGTCCGGATTCGCGACGCCAGCGCCATCTTCGGTGCCAGCGAGGCTCTGGCCACGGCGGTCAGCAAAGCGGAACGGGCGACACAGCGGGGCGCGGCGTCACAGCACGATATCGCCACGCTGAGCGAACTGCTCGCCAGTCTCCAGACCCTTGGCATGGAGGTCAACATGCACGCGGGCTGGACGCGTCAGCGGATTGACAAATTGACCGAATTTCGTGGCCAAACCCATCTGATCGCCGCGAAATACAGCTGAAACCCATTAATTTAGAACGGTTTTTGAAATCTGGCACGATGGTTGCTGATATGGGCATGTCGCAACAGCGGAACCCGTGTCCATGTCCAGTTTTTCCCCTGCCATTCAGCCATCCGGTACACGGCCCCATGTCACGTCCATCGTGGCCGATGTGGCCCGGCGAACCGGCGTCGATTTTGACTTTCTGATCGACGTTGCGCGGGTTGAAAGCAATTTCGACCCGGCGGCACAGGCCCGGACCAGCTCGGCGCACGGCCTGTTTCAATTCACCAACCAGACCTGGCTCGCGACCCTGCACCGGCATGGCCATGCCCAGGGCTATGGCTGGGCCGCCGACGCCATCAAGGCCACGCCATCCGGAAAATTCGAGATCGCCGACCCCGGCGTGCGCACGTCGGTGCTGCAACTGCGCGGCGACCCGGCGGCGGCGGCCAGCATGGCGGCCATGCTGACTGCCGACAATCGCGATGTGCTGGCGTCGCGCACGGGGGTTCAACCCGAAGGCGTCGATCTTTACCTGGCGCATTTTCTGGGTGCGGCGGGTGCCGCAAAATTTCTCGATGCCTGGCAGGAAAATCCCGATCAGGCCGCCGCGCCGCTGCTGCCCGCCGCCGCCGCCGCCAACCGCAGCATATTCTATACCGCCGCCGGTGCACCGCGCAGCCTGGGCGACATTCGCGATAATTTTCGTGCGAAACTCGACGCCGGGGGCACCATGCCCACCGCACCCGCCGGTCCGGCACTTGGCATGCCGCTGCTGACGCGGACCGCGCGCCGGGGCGTATCGGAGGAGGCGCGCGCGGCCCTGCCCTTGCTGGAGATGCGGCCGATGCCGAACAAATTGTCGCTGGCTTTTGCGGCGGATACCTATCGGCGGCTTGCCGCGCTTGACACGGGGCCGCGATCGGCATGAACCCCGTGACCCCCTCTGGCAGCAGCGCCGCCACCATGCTGCTCCTGCCGCTCGGCTTGCTGTTGCTGGTCGGGCTGATGGTCGTGCCCGTGTCGCCGACCATCCTCGATATCGGCTTTGTCCTTAACATCATGATCAGCCTGGCGGTGCTGATGGTTGCGCTGTCCGCCGCCCGGCCGCTCGATTTCTCGGCCTTTCCGACCGTGCTGCTGCTCGCGACCCTGTTTCGCCTGGCGCTGAACGTCGCCTCGACGCGCGTCGTGCTGATGCACGGGCACGAGGGCACGGCAGCCGCCGGTCATGTCATCGAAGCGTTCGGCAAAGTCCTGATCGGCGGCGACTATGTCGTCGGATTGTTCGTCTTTTTCGTGCTGATGATCATCAACCTGATCGTGATCGCCAAGGGCGCGGGCCGCGTGTCAGAGGTGTCCGCCCGCTTCACCCTCGACGCGCTGCCCGGCAAGCAGATGGCGATCGACAGCGAGCTTGGCGCCGGCCTGCTCACCGCCGACGAAGCCAAGCTGCGCCGCCAGGAAGTGGCGACCGAAGCCGATTTCTATGGGGCGATGGACGGCGCATCCAAATTTGTGAAGGGCGATGCCATCGCCGGGGTGCTGATCCTGTTCGTCAACATCATCGGCGGGTTGCTGCTGGGCATCTTCAGCCATGGGCTGAGCCTGTCGGAAGCGGGCAGCGCCTATGTCACGCTGGCCATCGGCGACGCGCTGGCGGCACAAATCCCCGCCCTGTTGCTGTCGATTGCGGCCGCCGCCATCGTTACCCGTGTCGCCTCTCCCTTCGACCTTGGCGGCCAGATCGGTCGCCAGTTCGCGGCAGCGCATATCTGGTTCGCCGTGGGCGGCATTTTCCTGTTGCTGGCCATGGTGCCCGCCATGCCGCAGTCGGTGATGCTGCCGGCCGCCGCGCTGGGGCTCACGCTCGGCTGGCATTGCCGCCGCATCGCCAGCGCGCTTGAACCGGTGGTCGACGATCCCCTGCCCACCACCGACCCGCACCTGATCGCGTGGGACGAGGTAAGCGCCGCAGGCCCTTGCCAGCTTGACGTCGGCTATGCCCTGGTCCCGCTGATCGACGAGCGCAAGGGCGCCCCGCTGATGGCGCGCATCACCGGCATCCGCCGCCAGCTGTCCAAGGCGCTCGGTTTCGTCGTTCCGCCCATTCGCGTTGCCGACGATCTGGCGCTGCCGGGCAATCATTATCGCATTTCCGTGGGCGGGGTCGTGCTGGGCGAGGATGAAGTGTTCGCAGGCGAGATGCTGGCGCTCGATTCAGGGGCAGCCACCGGTCCTATCGACGGACGCCCATGCAAGGATCCGACCTTTGGCATCGACGCCTTCTGGGTGCCGCGCAGCGCACAGAACGAGGCGATCGCGGCGGGCTATACGGTCGTCGATCCGGCCACCGTCGTGGCCACCCACCTCAACCATTGCATCACCCGCGCCGCCGAGGATTTGTTTGGCATCGATGATACGCAGGCGCTGGTCGATCATCTGAAGGTCGCTTACCCCCAACTGACCCAGGCGCTGACGCCGCAGGCCTATGCCTTGCCGCGCATCGCCGCGCTGTGCCGCGCGCTGCTGGCCGAACGGGTGCCACTGCGCGATTTCCGCCAGATTGCCGAAGCGATGGTGGCGGTGGCCGGGCAACCCTTGAGCGACACCGATCTGGTCGAAGCGGTGCGCCAGCGCATCGGCGGGCTGATCGTGCAATCCATCGTGCCGTCGCGCCTGCCACTGCCCGTCGTCACGCTGCACCCCGAACTGGAGTTGCTGCTGATCCAGGGCGTGCGCGCCAACCCCGGTGCGGAAACGCCTTTCGAACCCGAACTGGCACGCCGCATCGTCGATGAAATCGGACGAGGGGTCGCGCCGCTGATGGTATCGACGGGCAGCTTTGCGGTGGTGGTGTCGCCACTGTGCCGCGCGGCGCTGGCCAGGCTGGTCCGCACCGCGTTTCACGAGGTGGCGGTGCTGTCCTATCTTGAACTGCCCCCCGCCAAAACAACCGAAATCGTTGCCACCATCGGCACGGCGGATCGCCGCCTGCTGACCGAAACAGCGCTGCCCACCGGGAGTGTATCGGATGAAGAATGAAGACCCTTTGCAGTTTGTCGTCGGCGCAGAGGCCGTCCCGGTTCCGGCAGCCTATCTGGGCAATGGGCAGGATCTGGTTCGCACCCATCATGCGCTGGTTCGCAAACTTGCATGGCAGGTGCATGGTCGTGCCGCGAGAAGTTCGGATTTCGAAGATCTGGTACAGGTTGGCATGATGGCGCTGATCGAGGCAAGCCGGACCTATCAGGATCAGGGCCACAGTTTTGCAACCTATGCCACCATCCGCATCCGCGGTGCGATGGTCGATCATATCCGCCGCGAAACCCCGATCGGACGCGCGGGAGTCACCGCCTCCCGGCGGCTGTCGGCGGCGCGGCAGCGGCTCGAACAGATGCTGCACCGCGCGCCGGTGACCAGCGAGCTGGCCGCCGAACTCGACATGACGGCGACCGATTATCTGGCCTTCGAGCAACTGGGCAGCCGTCTGCCACCCGCATCGCTTGACGAGGAAAGCTCACCGGCCTTCCAGCTTGTGGACGAAGCTGCGAGCACCGCCGACACCGACGTGGAAACTGCGGAACTCGTGACCCTGCTGACACAAGCCGTCGGCGCATTGAACGCGCGCGAACAGCTGGTGTTGCAACTCTTCTTTCACGAAGAACTCAACCTTGCCGAAATTGGCGAAGTGCTTGGCGTCAGCGCCGCACGGGTCTGTCAACTCAAAGGGGGAGCGCTCAAAAAACTGCACGGAATGATGGATACCGTAGCTTAGCGGATGGGTGTTGCAACGAAACAGATAATAAATTCAGCGATGGAACAATCATGAATACTCACGAATCCTCGATCGTATCAAGCGCACGGCGCTGGTTCGGAAATGTGCGCAAGGCTGGTGCCGACGACGCCGATCACGCAGCCTTGGAAGCCAGCCCCACCGTCGGCGCCAGTCGGGCCGCAGCTGCGCGGGAACAGCTGTTAACGGCGATATCGGAATTTTTCGTCGGCCATGACATCCATCTCGACGCCCGTCGCCTGGCCCTGGTCCACGACATGCTGGCGGGGAAAGACCAGTGGCTGGACAGCCGTTATACCAAGCGCAGGCAATCCGGCCTGATCTTCAACAATCAATGGCTGGAGCAGCTCGACCTTGATTATTCGCGGCAGGCGCGCTCGCAATTCGATGAGTTGATGACCGAGTTCGAAGGCCAGATCAGCCAGTTTGCCCAAAGTGCAAAGGAAACGCGTCTGGCCGCAGAAGGCTATGAGTCCGAGCTTTCGCAAACGGTGTCCGGGGCGCTTGCCAAACCGGCAAGCTCCGAAGCGCTGGCCATGCTCGCGCAGCGCATGATCGATCAGACGCGCGGCATCGCTCTCGCCATGAAGACCAGCGAACAGCATACGCAGGGGCTGCAGCGGCGACTGGAAAAGGCAAAGATCGCGTCGGAAACCGACGTCCTGACCGGCCTTCCCAATCGCCGGGCCTTTGAGGATCGCTTCCGTACGGCCACTGACGCAGCGCGCAGCGGCGGCCATCGGCTATGCGTTGCATTCTGCGACATCGACAATTTCAAGCAAGTGAACGACCAGCATGGTCATGACGCAGGCGACCGCGTCTTGAAAAAAGTTGCTGGCGAACTGGGCACACTTGCATCCCGGCAAAACTTCGTATCCCGGCACGGCGGCGAGGAATTTGCCGTCCTGTTCGAAAAAACTATGGTTGCCGATGCCATAGCCAGGCTGGATGCCGTCCGCATGCGCCTTGCCGCAACGCAGCTGCGCGATGCGGGCACCGGGGCCAGCATCGGGCACATGACCTTTTCGGCCGGAGTGGTCGATGTAATGACCTTTCCCGATCCCCGCGATGCCCTGTGGGCCGCCGACAAGGCGATGTATCTGGCAAAGAAATCCGGCAAGAACCAGGTTTTGCAAGGCGCGGTAGCATAGGTTATGCCAACGCACATTGCTACGGGCACTGCATGACACAGGCCCATACTCGCGGTCAGCGACGCCTCCAGCGAAAATACCAGACTTCATGCCCGTACACATTCCGGGCCTTGGCCTCATAGCGCGTTTCGGGCCAGCCGCCGGGGCGGACCAGAAAATTCCGCGGCCCTTCGCACAGCCAGTCGAACCGGTCGTGAAAACCGCGCATCACCATCAGCGCGTGGGCGACATAGACGGGATGGTCGGTGCCGAACCGAAACTCGCCGCCGGGTTTCAGCTTGTCGGCGATCATTCGCACCGGGCCGGGGTTCATCATCCGCCGCTTGGCATGGCGCGCCTTGGGCCAGGGATCGGGGTGGAGCAGATAGACGAAACTCAGGCTCGCGTCCGGAATGCGGCGCAGCACGTCCAGCGCATCGCCATGGTGAATCCGGACATTGGCGAGCGGCGGCCGCACGCCATGATCGCCCGCGACATGGACCAGCGCCTGCGCTACCCCGTTGATAAAGGGTTCGGCCCCGATAAAGCCATGGTCGGGCAGCATTTCGGCACGCGCCGCCATATGTTCGCCGCCGCCGAAACCGATCTCGAAATGCAGCGGGCGGTCGAAACCGAACAATCGCTCCGCCGTCACCGCGCCGTCGGCGGGCACGGCAATCTGTGGCAGCAACCGCTGGGTCAGTTCCGTCTGTCCCGCGCGCAGCGGCTTGCCCTTCGACCGGCCATACAGCCGGTTGATGGTCGTGGGATCGCCGGGTTTATGTGCCGTCATTACATCCATCCTTAACGCGCGACCGCCCCTAGGGGCTGTTGAGATGCGGCGCAAAAGCTTTGTTTTCTCCGACTTCGTCATTCCCGCGCAGGCGTGAATCCCTCTCCTGCGCAGGTAATTTAGACAGCAAGTGATGGATTCCCGCCTGCCCGGGAATGACGAATTTGGGTTGGCTGGTTGAAGCGCAACAGGCCGTAGCGCGGATCGCTGGGCGACAGAAGGCACATTTCTAGGGCCAATAGGGCAAAGTTGTTCGGTCGGCAGGGGGCAATGGTTGCGCCGCATCGTCCTGTCCCCCATTTCAGCGGCATGAGCGAATCATTCCATTCCGGACGGCCCGTCGGCGTATCAATCCCCGTGCGACCGGGCGTTGACGTGCGGATGGTGGCGACCGGGCTGTTGCTGGTCATGGCCATCGTCTTTTTCGGCCTGAAACCTTGGGCCGACGCCCACCCTGCCATCGGCTTCATCCGCGCCTTTGCCGAAGCGGCGATGGTGGGCGGGCTGGCGGACTGGTTTGCGGTCACCGCGCTGTTTCGCCATCCCATGGGCCTGCCGATACCGCATACCGCCATCGTGCCGCGCAACAAGGAGCGGATTGGCAATGCGCTGGCGTCGTTCCTGCTCAAGAATTTTCTGATCCCCCGCCTGATCGCGCGGCGGATGCGCGGGGTTGATGTTGCGGGCGCGGTCGGGCGCTTTCTGGCGGAACCGGCGGAAGGGGGTGGGCGGCTGCGGCGCGGCGCATCGCGGATGATCGCCGAAGCGCTCGGCGCGCTCGACCAGGAACGGCTGGGCGGCATGCTGAAAAGCGCGCTCGCCGACCGGCTGCGCGAGCTGAACCTCGCCCCGCTGCTCGGCCAGGCGCTGTCTGCGGCCCTCACCGATGGCCGCCATCAGCCGCTGCTCGACGGCATCGTCAAATGGGGCTCGAAAACGCTCGATCTCAACGCGGCGCTGATCCATCAGATGGTGCATGACAATTCGGGTGCGCTCGTCCGCCTGACCGGGATCGACGAGGCGATCGCCAACCGTATCGTCGCGGGCCTGCAAAAACTGCTCGCCGACATGGCGGAAGAGCCCGAACATCCGATCCGCATCCGGGTGGAGGAAAGTCTGGAGCGGCTGGCCTTCGACCTTCAGCATGATCCTGAACGCCAGGCTCAGGTCGCGCGGGTCCGCGACGAGCTGCTTGCCAATCCAGCCGTCAAGCGCTGGATCGACGGGCTGTGGGAACAGGGGCGCGGCGCCCTGCTGCGCGCGGCCAACGATCCCGACACCGTGTTGGCGGGCCGCATCGGCGAACTGGTCCGTCAGCTTGGCATGACGCTGGGCGAAGACCCCGGCATCCGCCGCACCGTCAACCGCTATGCGCGCCGCGCCGTGGTCGGCATGGTCGACAGCTATGGCGAGACCGCGCTGAAGCTGGTGTCCGACACGATCCGCGACTGGGACGCCCGCACCATCACCGACCGGCTGGAACGCGAGGTCGGCGACGACCTGCAATTCATCCGCATCAACGGCACGCTGGTGGGCGGGCTGGTCGGCACCGCAATCCACGCGCTGGAGGTGCTGGTTTAGTCAGGATTGAACCACGGGGCGAAGCTCGCCGAAACCCGCGTCGATGCAAAGCGCCCTTTGACCAGCTTCGTTCTGCTGTGGTTGCAGCAACTTGGACTATATTGAGCTTTCTCTCAAAGGCTCTTTTCTTCTCGGATTTCGTCATTCCCGCGAAGGCGGGAATCCATCTCCTACTGCTTAAATTACTTGTATAGGAGATGGATTCCCGCCTTCGTGGGAATGACAAAGGTGGGGTGACTGGCCAAATCCCCCCAGCTTTAACTCTGCCGCGCGCCCTCGAAGCGGTCGATGACCCAGGGTTCCTCGCGCGCCGCCGCGATCCATTCGGCCATATGCGGGTGCGCCATCACCGCGTCGCAATAGGCATCGGCAGCCGGAGGTAGCGGCATGGCATAGGTGCGCAGCCGTGTGACCACCGGCGCAAACATGATGTCGGCGGCGCTCCACCTGCCGAACAGATAATCGCCGTCCCCGCCGAAACGGGTGCGCGCATCGCTCCACAGTGCGCAAACCCGCGCGACGTCCGCCGCCACCTCGGGCAAAAGCGGCGCGGGCGGATATGTCCGCCGCAGGTTCATGCTATGGTTCTGGCGCAGCGGCACGAACCCCGCGTGCATTTCCGCCGCCATCGACCGCGCAAGCGCCCGCGCCGCCATCGCGTCGGGCCAGAAACCCCGCTCCCCGCCCGTCCGCTCGTCGAGATAATCGATGATGGCCAGGCTTTCCCACACCGCAATGTCGCCGTCCCACAGCACCGGCACCTTGCCATTCGCCACTGCCACATCGGGCGCGGTACGCCGCACTGGCCAGTCGGCATCGTACAGCGGGACGAGCAATTCCGTACAGTCGAGCCCGCTGTGCCGCACCGCCAGCCAGGCCCGCAGGCTCCAGCTGGAATAAGCCTTGTTCCCGATGATGAGCTGCATCACGGACCGAATCTCAGCTGTTCAGCGCGCGGCGGATGGCGGCGATGTCAGCGTCGATCTCGCTGTCGGTGACACGCAATCCCTCGATCACCCGGACGGCGTGGATCACGGTCGAATGGTCGCGCCCGCCAAAGCGCCGCCCGATTTCGGGATAGCTGCGCGGGGTCATTTCCTTGGCCAGATACATGGCGATCTGGCGCGGGCGGGCGACGGCACGTAGACGGCGTTTCGACACCATGTCCGACTTGTCGAGCTTGAAATAGGCGCACACCGAGCGCTGAATTTCCTCAATGGTAATGCGCGGACGGGCGCTGCGCACCGATTCGGCCAGCCGCTCCTCCGCCATCGGCAAGGTGATGGCGACATTGGTCAGCGAGGCATAGGCGAGCAGCTTGTTGAGCGCGCCTTCCAGCTCGCGGATATTGCGGGTGAAATGGCGGACCAGATATTGGACAACGTCACCGGGCACCGACACGCCCGGCACGGCATCCAGACGCTGGCGCACGATCGCCTCGCGCAGGCCATCCTCCGGCGCCTCGATATCCGCCACCAGACCGCCGCCAAGGCGCGACAGCAGCCGCGTTTCAACGCCGTCGAGCATCGCAGGCGGACGGTCGGCGGTCACCACCAGCCGCTTGCCGGAGGTCAGCAGATCATCGAAGGTGTGGAGCAATTCTTCCTGCGTCGAACCTTTGCCGATCACGAATTGCAGATCGTCGATCAGCAGCAGGTCGGCGGCGCGCAGCCGCGCCTTGAATGCCATCATGTCGCCGCCGCGCATTGCGCCAACGAATTCCAGCATGAATTTTTCCGCCGACATCATGACGATCGTCGCCTGCGGCCGGACCGTAGCGAACGCCTGGCCGATGGCGTGCAACAGGTGTGTCTTGCCTTGTCCCGTCCCGCTGTGGAGATAGAGCGGGTTGAACAGCGGCATTTCCTCCGCCGCCATCCGCCGGGCCGCATTGGCGGCGAGCACGTTGCTGCGCGCGACGACGAAGCGGTCGAAACTTTGCCGCGCATCGAACGCGGGCTGCGGTCCGGCCGCAACCGGAGCGGGCACCAAAGGTGCAGCTGCAAAAGCCGTGGCGGACAATGGCCCGCGTTCGGGCTGGCGATCGGCGCGCACGCGGATACTGCGCACGTCAGGCAAATGCTGGCGCCATGCCAGCAACAAACGCTCGGCAAAGCGTTCGGTGATCCAGTTCGCGGCAAAGCTGGTCGGCGCGGCGAGCGTGATCACGCCGCTGGTGGTGCAATAGTCGCCAAAGGCCACCGGGCGCAGCCAGTGATCGAACGTGCGTGCGCCCAAATCGCGCCGCAAACCATCGGCCACCTGCGGCCACAGCGCTGCGGCGTCTGGCGCGCCTGCTCCCGCTGAAACTGATGCCCCGTCCCGTGTCACTTTTGTTTTTGCTTTCCGTTCTCGTGCGCCGATTTCGGCCGCACGCCGCTCTGCCCCCTTGCCGCGCTTGTGGCTGACGTTGCTCTGCCGCATATTCGGGGCGCGGGATTGGTGTCGGAAAGGCTTCTGGCTTTTCCGCTTCCCATGCTGGACCGAATGTGACGGCGACAGAGCAGAGCTGCTCGCGACACCTGTTGTTAGGCAGCGGCAAGCGAGTCGAGCAAGAGCGCAGCGTGTAAAAAATCGGAAATAAATCGCTTGACTCAAACAAGTGTCTGGAAACGCGCCGAACACAATATTATTTCATGTTTTACAGCATGTTACGCGGATTTTTCAGAGGCGCTTGACGCGAATCGCCGGGAATCCTTCGTTGCGCGGGCATGACATTTTTGTGGCGCGGCGGCGGCAGTGCAGCAGCAGCAAAAGGCCCGCCGGTCATGGACGACCGGCGGGCCTTTTGCTGTCCCGAATCGGGATGCGGTCAAGCCAGGGCGGAAATCGCCTTGGTCAGCCGGGCATATTTGCGCGAGGCGGTGTTCTTGTGAACCACGCCCTTGGCCACGCCGCGCGCCAGTTCAGGCTGCGCGATCTTCAGCGCTTCGGTCGCAGCGGCCTTGTCGCCTGCAACAAGCGCGTTTTCCACCTTCTTCACCAGTGTGCGGATACGCGACACGCGGTTCTTGTTGACGGCAGTGCGCGCCGTGTTGCGGCGGATGCGCTTCTTTGCCTGCGGCGTATTGGCCATTGTCTTCCTCGAAAAATTCTGAATGGATACAGGCGCCGGACGCAGGGCGCCCGCCTGATGAAGGTGGGCCGTTAGCGGCGGCGCACGGTCGAGTCAACTGTCAACGCTGGCATTTTGGGCAGAAAAAGGTCGAACGGCCGCCCTGCACGATGCGCGAAACGGTCCCGCCGCGTGCGCACGGGCACGCCTCCCCCTCGCGGCCATAAACGCGCCAGTCGTTGGCGAAATAGCCGAGCGCGCCATCGGGATGAAGGAAATCGCGCAAGGACGATCCGCCCGCCGCGATGGCGGCATCAAGGACGGCGCGAATCGCCGCGACCAGCGCGGCGAGCTTGGCCCGGCCGATGCTGCCCGCGCTGCGCGTCGGGGCAATGCCGGTCAGGTTCAGCGCCTCGCACACATAGATATTGCCAAGCCCCGCGATCATCCTCTGGTCGAGCAGCGCCAGCTTGATCGGCGTCGTGCGGCCGACGAACGCGCGCGCAAGATAATCCGCCGACAGCGCATCGGTCAGCGGTTCCGGCCCCAGTGCGCGAAAGGGCGCAAAGGCGGTTTCGGGGTCGCCCGCGACCAGATCGACCGAGCCGAACCGCCGCGGATCATGGAGGTACAGTCGCCGCCCGCTGCCGGTTTCAAGCAGCAGATGATCATGCTTCTCCGGCTCCGCCCCGTCGGTGCGCCACCGCCCGGACATGCCGAGGTGAAAGATCATCACATCGTCGCGGTCGGTGTGGACAAGCCCATATTTGGCCCGGCGCGTCAGGTGCGTCACGGTCGCGCCGGTAAGGCGCTGGACCAGATCGTCCGGGAAAGGGCGGCGCAGGTCGGCGCGAAAGGTCGCAACACGGGTCAGCCGCTCACCAGCAAGCAGCGGGGTCAGACCGCGTACCGTCGTTTCAACCTCGGGAAGTTCGGGCATCGTGCGCCGGGCGCTACGCGCCATTTGCGCCCCCTGCAACCCTTGGCTAAGGGCGGAGTTTCAAAAGGCGATCCCGCCCCCTAACAGGCCGCACCCATGTCCTCTCCCGAAACGGTCAGCTTTGGCTATACCGATGTCAGCCCGTCCGAAAAAACCGAACGCGTCGGCGCGGTTTTTTCCAGTGTCGCGCGCAATTACGACCGGATGAACGATGCCATGTCGGCGGGGCTGCACCGCCGCTGGAAGGACCGTTTCGTGCGGCGGGTCAAGCCCCGCGCGGGCGAGGCGATCCTCGACATGGCGGGCGGGACCGGCGACATCGCATTCCGCATGGAATCGTCGGGCGCAAGCATCACGGTTGCCGACATCAATCCCGACATGCTGGGCGTGGGGATGGAGCGCGCGGCGCAGCGCGGCATCGATTCGCTGGTGTGGAGCGAGCAGAACGCCGAAACGCTGACCTTTCCCGACGCTTTTTTCGATGCCTACACCATCGCGTTCGGCATCCGCAACGTGACCCACATCGACCGTGCGCTAGCCGAGGCGCACCGCGTGCTGCGCTATGGCGGGCGGTTTTTCTGCCTGGAGTTTTCGACGAACGAATGGCCGGGCTTTGCCCAGGTTTATGACGCCTATTCGCACCGCGTCGTGCCCAAATTGGGCGAGATGATCGCGGGCGATGCCGACAGCTATCGTTACCTGATCGAATCGATCCGCCGCTTTCCCCCCATGCCGGAGTTCGCCGCGATGATCCGCGATGCGGGCTTTGTACAGGTGAAGGTCGAACCGATCATGGGCGGGCTGGTCGCCATCCACAGCGGGTGGAAGGTCTGAGCATGCGCAGCGATGCAAGCACCCCCGCGCAGGGTGAGGCCCAGTCGGCATGACCACGCCCGCCACGCATATTTTCCGCCTGCTGCGGTGGGGCCGCATCCTGGCGCGGCATGGCGCACTGCGCGGGATCGAAGCCTCGCCGACCACGCCCCCGGGGGTCAAGCGGCTGTGCCGCATCGCCCGCCTTGGCACCTTCCAGCCGCGCGTGCCCGATTATGCCGCGGCTTTTCAGGCGATCGGCCCGGCGGCGGTCAAGCTGGGGCAGACGCTCGCCACCCGGCCCGACCTGGTGGGGGAGGAGGCGGCCCGCAACCTACTGACACTGCAGGACGCGCTCGCGCCCCTGCCCTTCGCCGCGATCCGGGCCGAGCTTGACCGCGCCCTGCCCGGTCCCGTCGACACGCTGTTCGCCAGCATCGACCCCAATCCCGTTGGCTCCGCATCGATCGCGCAGGTGCACAAGGCTGTCACCAGCGACGGGCGCACCGTCGCAATCAAGGTCCGCCGCCCCGGCATCGATCGCCAGTTCGCGCGCGACATCGAAACCTATGAATGGGCCGCCGCGCATCTGGAGGCGCTGGGCGGCGAGGCGAGCCGGCTGCGCCCGCGCCTCGTCATCGCCAACTTCAAGCGCTGGACACTGCGCGAACTCGATTTCCGGCGCGAGGCCGCCTCCGCCAGCGAGCTTGCCGAGGCGATGGCGAGCGATGCCCATTACCACGTCCCCGCGATCGACTGGGACCGCACATCGGGCCGGGCGCTGACGCTGGAGTGGATCGACGGGACCAAGATTTCGGATCGCGCGGCGCTGGTCGCGGCAGGGCACGACCTGCCCGCCATCGCCGCCAATCTGGTGCACAGCTTCCTGCGTCAGGCAATTGCCGAGGGCTTTTTCCACGCCGACATGCACCAGGGCAATTTGTTCGTCATGCCGGATGGCCGCGTTGCCGCCATCGATTTCGGCATCATGGGGCGGATCAACCGCAAGGCGCGCTTCTGGCTGGCTGAGATCCTTTATGGCCTGACCACCGGCAATTACAAACGCGTAGCCGAAATTCATTTCGAGGCGCAATATGTGCCCGCCCACCACAAT
>ERZ1066122.428-NODE-428-length-44603-cov-38.616167_pt1 | contig 44603 bp, 39 predicted proteins | sample MGYA00382769_ERZ1066122 | MGnify/ENA primary metagenome ERZ1066122 (study PRJEB33369, sample SAMEA5778352) | biofilm metagenome | biome: Industrial cooling water; feature: Water cooling tower basin; material: Biofilm | place: United Arab Emirates | collected... | reverse complement strand
GCAACCTGTTCACCCGCGCCGATGCGACTGCGGTCAATCCGTACAACATCCTCGAAATCCGCGATTCGTACATCAACATCAACAAGCAGTTGGTGCGTGGCTACGACCTCAACGTGACTTGGGAAGGCGAGTTCAGCTTCGGCAAGCTCGCGATCGAGTCGCAGTTCACCAAGACGATCGAGGACATCCAGTTGCTGTTCGACAGCGCTGCGGCCGGTGGTTTCAATACCGACGACCTGAACGGCAGCATCAGCCGTCCGAAGCTGGTGGGCAGCGTCCGTACCGCCTACACCCGCGGTGATTTCACCTACACCTGGGGCATGCGCTACGTCGACGAAACCGAGAACTTCGAGTTCCTCACGCCGGCCACCTACTTCGGCAACGTCGGCCCGGTGTACGACACCACCGCCGAATCGCGCCTGTACCACAGCCTGTCGGTGTTCTACCGCTCGGCTGACTGGGACCTGCTGGTCGGTCTCGACAACGTGTTCGACCGCGACCCGCCCAAGGTCTCGACCGGCGCGGCGACTCGTTACGGCAACACCCCGGCGTTCGCCACCCAGTACGACTGGTTCGGCCGTTCGCTGTTCGCTCGCTTCAACTATCGCTTCTGATCCAAGCGTCGGTTGAGACAGCGTTGATGCAAGAAACGGCCGGGGCAACCCGGCCGTTTCCTTTTGGGGTATCCGCTTCTGGCGCATGAACGGCGGTTTGCCGTCTGCATTGCCTACCCTTGCCCCCTCCCCTAGGCCACGCATGCCTTTTTGCACATGCCCAGGCCGCCGGGGGCTGCATAATGGGGGTTCTCCGCCCTGACGAGTGCCTTCCCCTATGCGACACATCGCTCTCTCCTCGCTCGCCTGCGCCGCTATCGCGCTGAGCGGCGGCGTCGCCGCACGCGAGCCCATTTCCATCGAGTCTCTCTCGCGCATGCAGGAGATCCAGTCAATTTCGATGAGCAGCGACGGCAAGCGCATCGTCGCCTTGATCGGAAAGGCCGGCGCCAAGGAGTTCGACACCTCGCTGGCGAGCTGGGATCTGGACAATCTCGACAAGGGGCCGACGGTCACGGCCTCCGGCGACCGCATGAAATTCATCAGCGCCTCGGCCTTGAAATCCAATCATGTGTTCGTGGTCGGGCGCCAGGAATGGACGGGCGCCTTTGAACGCTGCGGTGGCGAGGGCCAGTCCGTAGGGACCACCAAGACATTCGTGATCAAGGCTTATCTTTCGGACGCCAAGCAGGGCAAATTCGAAGAAGCATTCGCCGGCAAACGTCGCCCTACCGGCGTCAGCGAGGAGACACAGCGCTGCTTCGAGATCGGCGGCTCCGCACAGTTGGTCAATCAGCTTCCGCTGGACCCCGATCATGTCGTCGTCCAGCAGACCGATCAGGGCTCGCTCCGCAGCGATTACTACCGCTACAACCTCAAGACCCAGAAGACCGAGCTGCTGTTCCGCGCTACCGGCCGGATCTCCCCCGCACTCTTCGACCCGCGTACAGGCGAGGTGCTGGTGCGCAGCGATCTCGACAACAGCGACGGGACCTTCGAATCGCGCTACTACTTCCGCGACGCGCAGACAGGCGAGTTTGTGCTGCACGACAACCTCAACAACAACATCAAGGACCGCTATCAGCTCGACTTCATCGGCCGGGACGAGAAGAGCGGCAAGTTCTACGTGCTGACCGACAAGTTCTCCGACCAGATCCAGGCCTGGATGTACGACCCGAAGACGCGCAAATTCGACGACCAGCCGCTGCTGGCGCATCCGCAGTTCTCGATCATGAACCTGATCCTCGGAACCCGACCGAGCGATTTCAATCAGGTCCTGGGCTACACCGTCGGCGCGATGACCATGGAGACGACCTGGATCGAGCCGGGACTCGCAGCGATCCATGAGGGCCTGAAAAAGGCCTATCCGGGCCAGGATGTGGACATCCTCAATTACACCGACGACCGCAGCAAGGTGCTGTTCGCCACCGAGAGCCCGCGCCACCCCACCCGCTATTTCCTGCTGGTCGACGGCCGCCAGGCGCTGCCGCTGGGTGCGAGCCGCTCGGGTATCGACCCCGACTCCATCGGCGAGCAACGCTGGGTGACCTACACCGCTCGCGACGGCATGAAGATCCCCGGCATCCTCGACCTGCCGGCCGGCTGGACGCCGGCTCAGGGGCCGCTGCCCACCGTGATCCATCCGCATGGCGGCCCTTGGGCTCGCGACTTCGGCGGCTGGGATGGATCGGGCTGGGTGCAATTCCTGACCTCGCGCGGCTACGCCGTGCTGCGTCCGCAGTACCGTGGTTCCCAAGGCTTGGGTCGCAAGCTGTGGCTGGCAGGAGACGCGGAGTGGGGCCAGAAGATGCAGGACGACAAGGACGACGGCGCCGCGTGGCTGGTCAAGGAAGGCATCGCCGACCCCAAGCGCATCGCGATCATGGGCTATTCCTACGGCGGATTCGCCGCAGCCGCTGCGGTCGTTCGCCCCGACAGCCCGTATGCCTGCGCGATTTCCGGCGCCCCGGTGACCAACCTCGCCCGTCTCGGCAACAACTGGAGCGAGAATCGCCTGCAGCGCCTCTATCAGGGCAGAACCGTCAAGGGCATGGATCCGATGAAGCACACCGACAAGGCCAACATCCCGGTGTTGCTGTTCGTCGGCGACCGCGACGTGCGCACGCCTTCCTGGCACGCTCAGGATTTCTACAACGCGGTGAAAGGCAAGGTGACGGCGAAGTTCGAGCTGATCCCCGACCAGCCGCACAGCTTCCCCTGGTACCCGCGCCACCTGCAGCGCAGCATGGAACTGATGGGCGACTTCCTGGCCAACGAGTGCGGGATGAGTCCCGCCGGCGCGAAGACGACGGCGAGCGTTTCGCAGTCGAACTGAGTCGAGCGACACTGCATGACCACGAACGCCCGGCCTCGCGCCGGGCGTTCCTGTTTCGGGCATCCACCGTTCTGGAATATCGTGCGCCCGCGGCATGCGGATGCTTGCTGCGGCTTCATGTGATGCGGTATCACATGCGCTACAGCACTCGCTGCCCGTTGCGATCATCGTCATCGTTATCGTCGCCCCAGCAACCGACAAGACATGCCCCTCGCCCTGCGCATCCTGCCCGGCCTCGATGGCACCGGACGCCTCTCTGCCGCATTCATCGCTGCGCTGCACGCCCAGGGCTTGCGCGACGCGTCATGCATCGCATATCCCGTCGATCGATGCCTCGATCATGCTGCCCTCGCCCGGCACGCCCGCAGCCTGTTGCCGAACGACCGTCCGTTCGCATTGCTGGCGGAATCGTTTTCCGGGCCGATCGGGCTGCACATCGCGGCCGACCCGCCACCGGGCCTGCGTGCACTCATCCTGTCCACCACCTTCGCCCGCGCTCCATTGCGCGGGTGCGCGCCGCTGGCGCCGTTGCTACGCGTCGCCCCAGTGCACTCGGTGCCCGACGCACTGTTGTCTCTACTGTTGCTCGGGCGATGGAGCACACCCGCGCTCCGGGGCGCATTGCGCGAGACCTTGCATGGCGTCGCACCTGCCGTGCTCCGCGATCGCGCGGCACGCAGCCTGCGCGTCGACCACCGCACCCACATGGCGCGCATCCACGTGCCGACGTTGGTGATGGAGGCGCGACAGGACCGCCTGCTGTCCGCAGCGTCGAGCGCGGCCTTGGTCACCGGAATTCCCGGCGCCGTCCACGTCCGTGTCGATGGCCCGCATCTGCTGCTGCAGACACGCGCCGAGGCCTGCGCCAAGGTGGTCGCCGACTTCGTCGCGGGCCTTTAGGGAAGGTCTGAACAACACCATCCTGGAGTCGTTCAGACGTCGCGGACTCAGGCCAAGCCTGAGTCCGCTCCCGCCAAATCGATCGCTTGTGCGATCGATTTTCGAGCGCGCCATCCATGGCGCGCGGAACCTCTGAATTGATCAGAGGCTCCTTAGGTCGGCCATTCCGGCAGCAGGATCTTCCACATGCATCCAAAGGCATCACCTCTGCGCATCGATGCGCCATCCGCATGTCGCATGCTTCGCTGCTACGCTAAAGATTCCTTCTCTCTTCCGTTCACCGACCGGAGCCCGCGATGCCGCACACCGTCGTCTCCCATCCCGTCGTCGCCCACAAGCTGTCGCTGCTGCGCGATACGAACACCGGGCCTGCGCTGTTCCGTCAGGTGACGGGCGAGATCGCCACACTGCTGGCCTACGAGGCCACGCGCGACCTCGCGGTGACATCGCGCCGTATCGACACCTGGGCCGGGCCGCTCGATGCCCCGCATTGCGATGCCGCGCAGATCACCCTGGTGCCGATCCTGCGCGCGGGGCTGGGCTTCCTGCCCGGCGTGCAGGCGCTGCTGCCGAACGCGCCGGTGAGCGTGATCGGCCTGCGCCGCGACGAGGACACGCTGCAGCCACAGGCCTACTACCAGCGCCTGGTCGAACCCACCGCAGGCCGAACCGCATTACTGATCGACCCGATGCTGGCCACCGGCGGCAGCGCGATTGCCGCCATCGATGCGCTCAAGGCGGCTGGTGTACGCCTTGTGAAGGCGGTGTTCCTCGTTTGTGCACCCGAGGGGCTGCACGCACTGGAGACCGCACATCCCGACGTGGAAGCGTGGACCGCGGCGGTGGACGAAAGACTCAACGAACGCGGCTACATCCTGCCCGGGCTGGGCGATGCGGGCGACCGGATCTTCGGCACGCCGGCGTAATCCGGCTTGGCCCAGCGGGGGCAGGTCAATCCAGCGAATAGTGGGTGTCCTGGTCTTTGTCCTGGTCTTGGATCACTGGATCACTGGTCTTGGATCAGACAGAGCGAAAATCACCGAATTAGAGCCCAGAAGGCTCTGAGGCTAGTGGGAAAGAAGTGGGAAAGAGGAAGTGGGAAAGAGGACACCCACATTTCAGGAAATCCCAAGTGGGAAAGAGGACACCCACATTTCAGGAAATCCCTACCCCACTTCACGAACTTTCCCGACAGACAAGGCACAGGTCTGAGCGCACGCTGGGACCATGGCCCAGCCCCGTGCACAACTCGTCCCGCCAGGAGCCGCCGGCATCTACCATTGCGTCCAGCGATGCGTACGCCGTGCCTTCCTTTGCGGTGTGGATAACCTCACGGGCCACAGCTTCGAGCATCGCAAGATCTGGATCGAAGAACGACTGAAGCTGCTCTGTGAGTGCTTCGCTGTGTCCATCCACGCCTACGCTGTGATGAGCAATCACCTGCACCTGGTCGTACAACTGGCGCCCGAGGCGGTCGCCGGCTGGGCAGACGAGGAGGTGGCAGCTCGCTGGGTACGCCTGTTTCCGCCAAGAGAAGATTCCGATGCCGCGTTGCGGTCGAAAATACAAGGCTTGGTGGCGAACACCGAGCGGCTCCAGCTGATCCGAAGCCGACTATCGAATCTCTCCTGGCTGATGCGTTGCCTCGCCGAACCCATCGCCCGGCGCGCCAATCGCGACGATGGCTGCACGGGACGTTTCTGGGAAGGCCGCTTCAAGGCCCAACGGCTATGCGACGAACGCGCGTTGTTGGCCGCGATGGCCTATGTCGACCTGAACCCCGTACGCGCCGGGATCGCGCAGGGCCTGCAAGATTCGGCGCACACAAGTGTGGTCACGCGCATGCAGCGAGCCAGTGGCGCCGATCAAGCCTTGAACGCTCCCATCGGCCCGATCCTGGGCATACGGCAACCGCCGCTTGGCATCACCACAGCCGATTACTTGCAGCTTCTGGACTGGACCGGTCGGCAGCTTGCTCCCGGCAAACGGGGCCATATCACCGGTCCGGCCCCGCATTGCCTGCAGAAGATCGACAACAGCCATGACCGATGGACGACCCGCGTACGCGCAATCGGCAGCGGGTACTGGCGCGTGGTCGGCAGTGCTGAGGACCTGATCGAACTGGCAAAACAGATCGGACAGCGCTGGCTGAAGGGGCTGAGGCTCGCAAAGCGATTGGGCTGACCTACTTGAAGCGGGAAACCGTAGCCCTATCGGGAGAATTGGGCGTGCACGTTCGATGGAATAACGGATCAGACCGTGCGGAAAATCACCAAATTTGAGCCCAGAAGACTCTGAAGCAGAGCAATTGTGCTCTGCTTCAGATAATAATGGGTGTCCTGGCTTTTGACTTCCTGGCTTTTTCGCACCCTGCCGCCGATCGTTCCCGAGCAGGAGGTGACATTAGAAAACGAACCCGACACACTCGCTGCGTAGATACCCCTACCGAGGCCCGGGTGTTGGGTAGTTACCAAACTTTTACAGGCAGAGCAACTGCGCCCTACCTCAGCGAATAGTGGGTGTCCCGGTTGGTTCGGCTCGGAATTGGAGCCCGGAAGGCGCTGAAGCAGAGCAACTGAACCCTGCTCCAGCGAATAGTGGGTGTCCCGGCTTGATTTACAGCTTCTGGACTGGACCGGTCGGCAGCTTGTCCCCGGCAAACGGGGCCATATCACCGGTCCGGCCCCGGATTGTCTGCAGAAGATCGACAACAACCATGACCGATGGACAACCCGCGTACGCGCAATCGGCAGTGGATACTGGCGCGTGGTCGGCAGCGCCGAGGATTTGATCGAACTGGCGAAACAGATCGGCCAGCGCTGGCTGAAGGGGCTGAGGCTCGCCGAGCGATTGGGCTGACCTACTTCAAGCGGAAGATCGTAGCCCTATCGGGAGGATTGGGTGTGGTCGTTCGATGGAACAGCGGATCAGACAGAGCGGAAAATCACCGAATTGGAGCCCGGAAGGCTCTGAGGCAGAGCAATTGCGCCCTGCCTCAGCGAATAGTGGGTGTCCCGGTTCTGGGTTCTGCGCCCTGAAGCAGAGCAACTGGACCCTGCTCCAGCGAATTTTTAGTGTCCTCTGGAAACGCCCTCGAATAATGGGTGTCCCGGTGGTGCAGAAGGGGCTGAGGCTCGCCAAGCGATTGGGCTGACCGACATCAGGCGGAAGATCGTAGCCCTGTCGGGAGAATTGGGCGTGCACGTTCGATGGAATAACGGATCAGACCGTGCGGAAAATCACCAAATTTGAGCCCACAAGACTCTGAAGCAGAGAAATTATGCTCTGCTTCAGATAATAATGGGTGTCCCGGTCTTCCGCTGAAACAGATCGGACAGCGCTGGCTGAAGGGGCTGAGGCCCGCAAAGCGATTGGGCTGACCTACTTGAAGCGGGAAACCATAGCCCTATCGTAAGAATTGGGCGTGCACGCTCGATGGAATAACGGATCAGACCGTGCGGAAAATCATCAAATTTGAGCCCAGAAGACTCTGAAGCAGAGCAATTGTGCTCTGCTTCAGATAATAATGGGTGTCCTGGCTTCGTTAGGTGTCCTGGCTGGCCTTGGCTCCCTCCAGCGAATAGTGGGTGTCCCGGTTGGTTTGGTTTGCAGCGGAAGCAGAGCAACTGCGCCCTTCCTCAGCAAATAGTGGGCGTCCCGGTTTGGCTTCGGTGTCCGAGCAACTGCGCTCTGCTCCAGATAATAATGAGCGTCCTCGCTTGGCTCCGTCTCCATACTACCTGGAATGTGAGAAAATCACGATGGGGAGCTTATAAACACTCATGATGTCGCCCTGGTCGACGATAAAACTCACTTCAGAGTCAGTATGCGGATCGGGAAAATCGCCGCAAATTTCACCGAATGCCGAATAAATCGACTCAATGTCATCCTCGCTCAGTGGTTTATTTGAGCACACAACAGCACGAATTAATGGGGCCTGCGAAATGTCTACAGATATTTGCCTGACATCTGGCGGTATGTTGTATATAAGCGCCCTCTGCGCAGACGATTTTAAAAGATTTTCATACGTTCTGTTCATTTTGCCTTCTCTGGATTTACAGGCACAACTGCAGGATTTTTAGAGGATTTAATCATAAATACGTTTGTCGGCATATTGATGTCAGGCAATCCATTTGGATTTCCTTTATTCACATATCTTCCGGTAATGCCCTCCACTTGTATTACGACGTTATTTTGACGAGCATTAAATGAAATTAAACGATAGTTCCCAGAATGAAACGCATCGAGAACAGACTGAGCCTCTTCGATGAAATTGAAATAACTCCTATCACTTGGAGCAGTACCAAAAATATGCCTTGCCTGCTTTTGACCACTTACTCTACGAGCGAACTGAATTGGAATAAAAGAAGATTCCCCGATCGTTCCTGTTCCAACAGCGCGCCACTGAGTAGCAGAGCCACTGCGACCAACGCCCTTAGAAGCAAAACCACGCCCACCGCCGACTCCAAACGAGAGCGTAATTGCAGAATAATATATAAACTGCTCAGCACTCATCGGCTGACTTCTTTCGAATAAAAGCTGCTCAGCAATCATGCCGCCTGTGCTCTGGCGCACATCAGACGGAGTAATAAGCCAGTCTAAAATAGGGACAGTTGATGGGAGAGTAGCCGGCGTGGCAGGCCTCTCCTGCCGTCCATCTGGATCTACAAATCGGTAAGGGTTATTCGCAGCATATTTGTACCTATTGATATTTACACCGTTAGTCGCATCCGCCACCACCGGATCCACAGACAAAAACCGCCCGATCGACTGATCGTAATACCGCTGCTGCATATACGTCAGCCCGGTCAGCCCATCCATCACATGTCCGGTATACCCGATGCCGTTGTGGCCGGGCTTTCCGATGACCGCGCCCCACGGCTCGTAGTCCATGCGCTCGATCACCTGACCTGACGCATTGGTCACCGCCACCGGACTGCCTAGGGCGTCGGTGTGCTGGTACTTGACCGCGATCAGCGCGTTGCTGGGCCAGTGGTGGTCAATGCTGGCCACCAGACTCCCGGCCAGATACACATGCTCGTGGGTCTTGTGGTTGAGATAGCCCGGGCCCTCCCAGTCGCTGGAGAACACCATCTGCCCGGCCTGGGTGTACTGCCATAGTTCGGCACCGCCGTTGTTCTTGAAAGTCGTCACCCGACGGCCGAGGCCGTCGTAGCGGTAGGACTCCTTGCCCACCACATCGCGCAGGCGATTGCCGTAGTCGAACACATGGATCTGCCCGTTCTTGTTCTGCAGATTGCCCTGAGGATCGTAATCAAGACCGACCACCGTCGCGCCCGCGGTGTTGCGGATATTGGTCAGGCGGTTGTTGGCATCGTAGATGTAGTCGGCATAGTCCTTGACCCCCGCCAGCTTCCAAGACTTCAGGTTGTCCAGCGCGTCGTAGGTAAAGCGGTGCCAGGCATCACCGCCGAAATGGCCGGAACCCGCCGAGGTCAGACGGTCCAGATTGTCGTAGGTCAGCCAGCGGCTGTAATGGTCGCCGCGGCCCAGGTCCCAGATATTGGTGACGTTGCCGTTGGCGTCGTAGTTGTAGGTGAGGTCGTGCACACCGCCGCTGCTGGTCACCCGCGACGGCAGCTGCCGCGCATTCTGCTGCATCGTGTGCACGATGCCATTGCCGTAGGTGAACTGCTTGATCGCGCCATTGGGGTAATACTGCGCTCCACTGGCGTAGGCGCCGGCCTTGGTCGCCTGCCCGAGCGCGTTGGGCGAGTAATCCACCACCAGGCCGGTCGGATAGGTCTGGTGCGACAGGTGACCCAGGCCGTTGTAGGCATAGCCCGTGGTCCAGGTGTACCAGTTGGGCTGAGTGATGGACTCACCGGTCAGCAGACGGCGGTTGTTGTAGGTGTAGGCGGTGATGACGCGGGTGCCGTCGTCCTGAGCGGTCACCAGGCTGTTGAAGGCGGTGACCGTGGCCGGCAGACCATCAGCCGTGTAGGTCCAGGACTGGTTGCCGCGGCCCTCGGGGAATGCGAGGCTCCTCACTCGGTTGCGGGCATCGTAGATGCGCTCCGCCAGACGGCCCGAAGCAATGGCTTCCGCCGTGCTGCAGACAGAAGGGCTCCCATAATTACCGCCCCTCAGGCCAGTGGCCTGGCGATAGGGGTTGTCCGTCGCGTCGTAGTCGACAACGGTCGCACCGGTCTCGGGCTCGATGGTTTTGCACAGCCGGCCATACGCGTCGTATACATATTGCCGCGCGACGCTCAAGGTGTCTGCGGTGTTGCGCTGCTTCAACTGCAGCGGCCACCCGAACTGCTGATGCCGGGCGATTTCCACCACCTTGCCTTCGGGCTGCACGCTGGCGATGGGGTAATCATAGGTGGGGGTATCCCAGGCCATGAAGCTGGTGACGGTCTGGTTCCCCTTGGGATTGGTCACGCCGATCTGCAGACCGTCGAGGTACTGGGTGGTGGTGGCAAGTACTGTGTTGTTCTCCGCGTCCTGCTCTACCCGCGTGACGCGACCAAGCGCATCGTAGAACGTGCGAGTGCCCACCGAAGCAGGCACATTGCTGCTGGACGGATACGAGGTGAACTTGACGCGCCCATTCTCGTCGTAGGCGGTGCTGACCGACCGCAGGGTCCCGTTGAGGTTGGTCGCATCGTATTCGTGGACCAACACCGGCCGCCACATGGCGTCATAGTAAGTGAACTTGCGATAGTCTCCATGCGCGACGGTATGCCGCCACTGCCCTTGACTCACGCCCGGCGGGATCCAGTCGGTTGCGGGGATCGGTGCGAACGAAGAGAACTGCACTTTCCATGTCGAATTGTCGCAGACACCGGCCTGCGCTTCGGACGGGAAAGTCACGCTTGAGGTGCGCCCCATCGGGTCATGTGTATAGCAGGTCTTGGCACCCGTCTCGTCGACGACTGCGGTGATCCAGCCGTTCTGATCGACGGCGGCCGACTGCGACGTGCCCGCGGGGAAGTCCGGGGTGCCGGGGTACTGGATCAGACGGGGCACACCGCGGTAGTAATCGCTCAAGGTGACGACATTGTCCCTGCCGTCCTTGACGGTCTTGAGCTGCCCGTCGGGCCAGTAGCCCAGCGTGTATTTCAGTTTGAGGCCGAAGCCGTAGACCCGTTCAGGCAAGGCCTGGGCGTTGTACTCGACTTTGGACAGGGTTTGCCCGGTGTCGATGCTGGTGGTGGTTGCAGGCTGGGACAGTACCCACAGCGCCATGTCGTCGTGATAGGAGAACGACTCCGACTTGCTGTTGACTCCGTTGCCACCGATCGTCGATGCGGGACGCGCTAAGACATCGAAGGAGAGATGCTCACGAAAGAAGGTCATCCCCGAGTACTGCGTCTTCTCACGCTTGACCGGACGGACCTTGACCGAATTCGGATCGCCCAGGCCGCCCTGCAGGCGGCCGTAGACGCCATGGAACGGCTGCTGGGCCGCTTCGGCGTCGGTCAGATACTGGAACGTCTGCGACTGCACAACGTTGTTCGACGCATCGAGCGTCTGCGACTCGAGCCTGCGTCCGTCGTTGACGCGGTAGAGGATGCCGAAGCGCTCGCGGGTTTTGGTGCCATCCGGATTGGTGACTGTCACCCACTTCGAGGATGTGCAGGTAGTACAGGGGTACTGAGGCGGCTGCGTGCGACTGCCCCAGAGCGTCGTGTAAAAGCTGACAGGCGCGTATTCGTATTGCCAAGAGGAAGGCTGGGAAACTCCAGGGCCGGTCAGGACTTTCGAGGCCAAGCTCATCACATCGAAGAAATATGGAATACTCAACCAATAATTGGGCTCGATATCGTATTCCGGGCTGAAACTGGTCTGCACGCATTCTGTCGCATGTACGCCACTACGGTAGTGGCGCTGATTGCTGAAATTGAACCGACCTTGCGCTCCACTTGGGTGTGTAGCGAGCACTTCAAACGTGTTGTCGAAGCCAATCGGCTCGCTTTGGCATGCGCCAAAAGCAGGAAGGGCGTCACCTCCAAAAGTCGAAGGATGCAATGTGCCGGAATACGAATAGGTCCAGCGACTGCCGTCGGGGAGCACGACCTGACTCAATCCATAGCGCCCGCTTCCGATATCTTGGTAGCTGTAGCTCCAGGATCGCTGCCCACTGACAGCAGTGGTTAGACGCCCGTCCGAATAAGTCAGAAGAATCTCACGGCCGTCGCTGGACCAGATACGCACAGGATGACCGTCTGCATCATATTGGTATTGCACCCAATTACCGAAGCGGTCCTCGACCTTGCTCGCGAGTGCGTAGTACTGATTCCGAAGATAAATAAGCTCACGCGACTGAACTTCCGACCCTATTTCGATCACGGAAAAATTGGAAGCGTAGTCATCAGAACTATTAAATCTGAAATTACTACTGAAAGTCGGCAATCGCGCGGTACCAAGCTCGGTAGACGGCCTGAGTGGATCATCGAACAAGTCGAAGTAGCTGTACGAGCTTCCTCCCGCAGGAGACGTGTAATAAGAGGAGCCAGGCCCGGGGACCCAAATTCGAGTCAGCAGCGAAGATGCTTTCCGCACCACACCCACATCGAGGTAATAACGCAGCCCGGACGCGGTCGTCATCCGGACGCCACTGCCCGCAAATCCGCTCTTCATCGGAATACATTCGAACATGTCTCGTTCCGATGTCGTCGCTCCGAAGCTGCCCGTGCCGGGGCGAGGCACACCAACCTCCAGACCCAACATCCTGGTTTGACCTCGACCGGGGACATTGACCGTGACGCCTTGCCAGACTTCCCACCGGTGGAATTTCCCGTTCGGACCCACCGTCAACCCCGGCATGCCGCCACCATATGTGCATGGCTGCGTCGACCACCCAGTGTCTGCACCGAGCGTCGCGGTCATATAGGGCACGTCGACATCCCAATTGCCCAAACCGCGCAGGCGTGGATCATAGGGGAACTGGGTTTCCGGCTCGTTTTCGATCGGAAGCCGCCGCGAAAGACTGACCGGAAGCGAGTTGTTTCCGGGAATGTCGATATCCGTCACCACAAACGAGGTGGAGCCGTCATAGAGACTGACCTGTTAGCCAAACAACCCATCACTGAGCGCACCCACCTGGCTCGATGCATCGGTATGCTTGCGATAGTCGAAGTAAGGATCCACCCCGGCACTGAGACCCGCACCGGTCGCATGCGCATCCTGGATGCCGGACTGCGCCAGAAGACAAGCCAAGGCAGCGGCCGCGAGAAAGGATGAGGCAGGCTTCTTTACAGTCACACAAACAACAGATATGTCTTCCATTTTCCCTGTTTTCATTGAGTTCGCTCTATACGGAATCGACGGGCATCAGACGAGACTGTAATGGCCGTGTATCTCATCGATTGAGATACAGGATTGAGGATTGGCGCACCATGGGAAAACATCATCCAAGCAATCTGCACAGACATCATTCCGCTGCAGAGCAGAAACCAGCCCATCCAGAATGGACCCCCATCGCACGGTCATCTGCAGAACAATGAAATGGAGGATGTAGAGACTTGATGATGAGCGCGGAATATCATTCCAAAGGTATCAACGGAGCTTTCAAATCCACCATCGACTGAAGGAGGCTTCTACCCATGTGGTTTGATCACAAGCATCAAGCTACCAGCGATCACGCCGATCCCGCAAGCCTCTCAGGCTTACTTGATGAAACATCGCGCGGATATGCCCCGCGCCCCTGCTTCAAAACACGTGCACTGGCCTTGCACGAACTTCATTCAACTCACTGATTCATTTGCTTGCGCAGATCTTGCGAGCGTCGATCACATATAGCAATGAAGATCTTTCCAAACGACGCCCAGCCGCGCGCTCCCACGCCAAACCGGAAGACGTAACGCGGGTCACACCGAGTTGACTGAATCGCTCGCGCCACGGCAATGCCATCAGCGGAAAGACGCCTGACCGACCCTCAAGGCAGCCCAAGGAATCGCGTCAGTCCCAGCACCGACATCCCAAGCAGTGTCAACCAGGTGAGCAGCGTGCCGTAGAACCGCCCGAACGACGTGCCCGATTTGCCCGAGAGCCCCTGCGCATGCAAAAGGCGGCCGATCAGCAGCATCACGCCGAAGCTCCACAGCCACGGCGCTGCGAGTCCGGAAAGTTCGAGCAGGGCCAACATCAGCAAAGCCAGCGGGACGTATTCGACGAAATTGCCGTGGACGCGGATCGCGCGTTCCAGTGCGTAGTCACCGCCGGTACCGAGGCCGATTTTCGCGCTGCGGCGTCGCACCACCACACGCCAGGCCAGCCAGAGCATCAGGAGCACGTGGAGTGCGGCGAAGAACAGCGTAATTCTGGGCATGGGGCGTCTCTTGAGGGTGGGCGGAAAGAATCAACGCGCAGGGCAGGAATACGACAGCACCTGACGTCCGGCGGGCTACTCGCTGGCAATGGGTTGGTGATCGGAATGCGATCGGCCGCCATGAAACAGACGGCACGCTGGACGCATCTTCATATGTCGGTGATGGAAAGGTCAGGCAGCCAGCGGCCTCGCGTGGAGTGCGGGGAGTTCGTGCGAGGTGCCGAAGCGCCCCTGCGCATCGCGCACCACCTGAGCGAGGGCGCAGTCGGGGTCGTGGGTGAAGAACAGATGCACGTCGCGGGCGAGTTTGTCTTCGAGGAACTCTCGCTTCTCATCGATCAGCAGCTCGGGGTTGCGGTCGTAGCCCATGGTGATCGGCACATGCACCCAGGGACGGCCGGGAATCAGGTCGGCGCAGAACACCACACCACCGTGCGCATGGCTGTGGTCGTGCTGATTGGCATGCACGGGGCCGACGATCTCCGCCAGCATCAGTCCCGGGGTATGCCCGTCGCTGTAGTGGAAACGCACCGCGCGGCCGAGTGCGTCGCTATGCGGGCCGTCGACGATCTCCAGCCGGCCGCTGGCGCGCAGCAGGTCTGGCAGTTCGGGAATGAAGCTGGCGCGGTCGCGCGGGTGCGGCGCCTGCGCGCGTTCCCAGCAGCCGGCGCTCACCACATAGGTCGCATTGGGGAACAGCAGCGACGGCGCCCTGCCCTCTTCCCACGGTGCGAGCAGGCCGCCGGCATGGTCGAAATGCAGATGCGACAGCACCACCACGTCGATGTCTTCATGGCCGAAGCCGGCTTCGCGCAGCGAGTCCAGCAGCACGTGGCGGTCTTCGACCACGCCGTAGCGTTCGCGCAGTTTGGGTTCGAAGAACGCGCCAATGCCGGTCTCGAACAACACGGTCTTGCCCGCGAGCGGGCTGGCGAGCAGCGCGCGGCAGGCCAGCGGTACGCGGTTCTGCGCATCGGGCGGCAGCCAGCGCGCCCACAGCGCACGCGGGGCGTTGCCGAACATCGCACCGCCATCGAGCATCTGCGAATTGCCGAGGATGGACCAGAGTTTCATGACGTACTCCTGCGGGCCGCGGCGGCCACATGCGCGGGGACGTCAAGTATCGCAGGCCGCGGCGCCCGGGCGCACGCGCTCGAGCAATCGCTCCGTGCAGGCCTCGCCCTTGCTCACCACATCCCGTTCGCCGCAGGGCAGGAAGCCGGCGGCGGCGAACATGCGCAGGCTGGGTTGATTGCGCACATCGACACCCGCGCGCACGCGCTCGACACCCGCATGTGCGAACAACAGCCCGCACAGCGTCGAAACCGCCCAGCGCCCCACGCCCCGCCCCTGCGCCGCGCGGGCCACGCTGATCCCAAGCTCGGCCGCGTGCGCATCAGGGCCGTGCAAGTCCGCGAGCAGCCAGATGCCGAGATCGCCCAGCAGGCGGTCGCTGGCGGCATCCGCCACCCCGATCTGGCGCCAGGTGCCGGCTGGCTGCGGAGCGGCCCAGGCCTGCGCCTGCAGGAAGGCCAGCGCCGCGGCCTCATCCATCGGGCCCCAGCCCTGATAGCGCGCGACCTCGGGGTCGGAGCGCCAGCCCAGGAAATCTGTCAGGTCGGTCTCGCGCAGGGTGCGCAGGCGCAGGCCGTCCGCCTCGAAGGGCAGGACGCGCAGCCAGTCTCGGACGATGGGGGTGGCCGAGCGGCCAGAAGTCTCCATCCGTCCAGTTTGCCTCAACCGGACGCGTGAGAGAGCTGAGCCGCTGCGACAGGCGGACATCCACGCCTGCATGAAGTCGGCATCCGCTCCCGCACCCTGCACAGGCCACCAGGGCCCGGCATGAACGGCGCCGCCCGGGCCTGCGCACATTCCAGCCTTCAGCTTGAGTGCGCCGGGGCAAAATCGTACAATTTTGGTCCTGTTTCCAGCCGTCGACACCCGCTCCGGTGCCGCAGTCCGCATGCTCCGCATTACCCGCCTGACCGACTACGCCACCGTCGCGCTGACTGTCCTGGCCTGCGAGCAGGCCTCGGTGCTCAGCGCCAGCACCTTGGCCGAGCGCACCGGGCTGGAGGCTTCCACCGTGGCCAAGGTGTTGAAACCGCTGGCCCAGGCCGGTCTGGTCCAGGCCTATCGCGGCGCCAACGGCGGCTACCGGCTGGCGCGTGCGCCGCAGGAGATCGGCCTGGTCGAGATCCTCGAAGCGATGGAAGGCCCGCTGGCGATGACCGAGTGCAGCATCCACGACGGCCAGTGCGGCCTGGAGCAGGACTGCCGCGTCCGGCCCAACTGGCGGCGGATCAACGACGTCGTGATGGAGGCACTGCGCAGCGTGAGCCTCGCCGACCTTTGTCGCTCGCCCGCCATCGCCGACCCGCGCGCCATCCCGCTTGCGCTGCACGTCGAATAAGCCACACCGCCGCTTTCCCGGGCACCCTCTCCCGAGCCGTCTGCCATGACCAGCACCCCGCAAAACGCCGAGATCATCGAACAGCTGGGCCGACGCTATGCCGCCGGCTTCGTCACCGACATCGAGACCGACACCCTGCCGCCGGGCCTCGACGAGAACGTGATCCGCTTCCTGTCGGCGAAGAAGGAAGAACCCGAGTGGATGACCGAATGGCGCCTGGCCGCGTATCGCCACTGGCTGACCATGACTCCGCCGGAATGGGCCAAGCTCGAGATCGCGCCGATCGATTTCCAGGCCATCAGCTATTACGCCGCGCCCAAGGGCCCGAAATACAAGTCGCTGGACGAAGTGCCGCAGGAGCTGCTGGACACCTACGACAAACTCGGCGTGCCGCTGCACGAGCGCGCAAAACTGGCCGGCGTGGCGGTGGACGCGGTGTTCGATTCGGTGAGCGTGGGCACCACCTTCCGCAAGGAGCTGGCCGAGAAGGGCGTGATCTTCTGCTCCATTTCCGAAGCCATGCGCGAGCATCCCGAGCTGGTGCAGAAGTACCTGGGCAGCGTGGTGCCGGTCGGCGACAACTATTTCGCGGCACTGAATTCCGCGGTGTTTTCCGACGGCAGCTTCGTGTTCATCCCGAAGGGCGTGCGCTGCCCGATGGAGCTGAGCACCTACTTCCGCATCAACGCGATGAACACCGGGCAGTTCGAGCGCACGCTGATCATCGCCGAGGAAGGCAGTCATGTGAGCTATCTCGAAGGCTGCACCGCGCCGATGCGCGACGAAAACCAACTGCACGCCGCGGTGGTGGAACTGGTGGCGCTGGACGATGCCGAGATCAAGTATTCGACCGTGCAGAACTGGTACCCCGGCGACGAGGAAGGCCGCGGCGGTATCTACAACTTCGTCACCAAGCGCGGCGAATGCCGCGGCGCGCGCAGCAAGATCAGCTGGACCCAGGTCGAGACCGGTTCGGCCATCACCTGGAAATACCCGTCCTGCGTGCTGATCGGCGACGACTCCACCGGCGAGTTCCACTCGGTCGCGCTCACCCATCATCGCCAGCAGGCCGACACCGGCACCAAGATGATCCACGTCGGCAAGCGCACCAAGTCGAAGATCGTCAGCAAGGGCATCAGCGCCGGCCGCGGCCAGAACACCTACCGCGGCCTGGTGAAAATGGAGCGCGGTGCAGACGGTGCGCGCAACCACACCCAGTGCGACAGCCTGCTGATCGGCAAGCGCTGCGGCGCGCACACCTTCCCGTATGTGGAAGTGAAGAACCCGAGCGCCACGGTCGAACACGAGGCCACCACCTCGAAAATCAGCGACGAACAGCTGTTCTATTGCCGCAGCCGCGGCGTGTCCGAAGAAGACGCGGTGTCGATGATCGTCGACGGCTTCTGCCGCTCGGTGTTCCGCGAACTGCCGATGGAATTCGCGGTGGAAGCGAAGAAGCTGCTGGAAGTGTCGCTGGAAGGTTCGGTGGGATGACACCAGCCGGCGCCACCGCAGAAGCCGCAGCCGCGAAGAACCGCGCAGGCGAGACCGACCTCGCGCGCCTGCTCGCGGGCCTCGCGCCCGCACTCGCGCCGCGCCCGCGCGCGATCCGCACGCAGGCGCACGACGCGCCCGTCCCTGCGGGGGCGGTCCTGTGGTTTCGCGAGGACGAGGCCGCGACGGTCATCGTCGAAGTCGATGATCGCAACACGGGCACCGAAGCCGGTGCCGACGAACCGTGCTGGGCGCAAGTGGTGCTGCGCATCCATTCCAGTCTCGAAGCGGTCGGCATGATGGCCGCCATCTCCGCCGCGCTCGCCGAACGCGGCATTCCTTGCAATGTTGTGTCGGCCTATTTTCACGATCACCTGTTCGTGCCGTGGGCGCGCCGCGAGGATGCCCTCGCCGCTCTGCGGGCCTTGTCGGCGCGGCATGCGCCCGCCGCACAAGCCCATGGAGGCGAGGCATGACGGCCGCCGACCTCATCGGCACCGCAGGCGTCTCGATGCTGCTGATCGCCTTCGTGCTCAACCAGCGCGAGCGGTTGTCGGAGCATTCGCGCGGGTTTCTGGCGATGAACCTCATCGGCGCGGCGCTGTGTGCGACCTCCGCCTGGATGGTGAAGTTCTACCCGTTCCTGGTGCTGGAGACCGTGTGGGCGCTGGTCGCGCTGTGGGGGCTGATGCGCTGGTCGGCGCAGCGGCAGCGGCGCGATGAAGGCGGGGGCGCGCCATGACGGCCATTGTGCATGTCCTTTCACGTGTTGCTTCACGCATTCTCGGGGCGCGTGCAGGCGTTGCAACGGCGCTGTGCATGCTGGCGGCCTCGCTCGCAGGCTGCACCAGCATGTCGACTCCGCGCGCGGCACAACAACCGCCATCGACCGAACCTGCCGTACTGGCGTTCTGGCTGAAGCCCGGTGCGTCCACCAACGACCCGCGCTTCGTCGCCACGGATGGTCATCCGTGCGGCGGTGTCGCGATGATGGCGGTCACGGCCATTCCGCAGGCGGATGCGGTGATCGATGTCGAGACCTTCGTCGAATTCGACCACCAAGGCCGCGTGCTGCGGCAGTGGCGCGGCCCGGTCGATACCGAAGTGGTCCAAGTGGACGCCGACCGCGTCGGCATCGCCTGGCAAGACCGCGCATGGTGGATCGACGGCGATGGCCGGCTTTACTCACGTACACCGGACAAGTCGCCGTCGCGCACGATCGAATGTCCCGATCTGCCGATGTTCCACGGCTCGAAATACCTTACCTGCTTCGCACTTCCCGACTTCCACACCGGGCGCGAGCGCCTGATCGCCCAGCAATCCATCTGCTCCTGAGACCACCATGCTCACCATCCAAGACCTCCACGCCAGCATCGCCGGCAAAGACATCCTCAAGGGCCTCTCGCTGGAGGTGAAACCCGGCGAAGTGCACGCGATCATGGGGCCGAACGGCGCCGGCAAATCCACGCTCGGCAATATCCTGTCCGGCCGCGACGGCTACGAAGTGGGCAGCGGCAGCGTGCTGTTCGAAGGCGAGGACCTGCTGGCACTGGAGCCTGAAGAACGCGCCGCCGCCGGCATCTTCCTCGCGTTCCAGTACCCGGTGGAAATCCCCGGCGTCAACAACACCTATTTCCTGCGCAGCGCGCTCAATGCACAACGCAAGGCGCGCGGCGAGCCGGAGCTGGACTCGATGCAGTTCCTCAAACTGGTGCGCGAGAAGCTGGCGGTGCTGCATCTGAAGGACGAGCTGCTGCACCGCGGCGTGAACGAGGGTTTCAGCGGCGGCGAGAAGAAGCGCAACGAAATCTTCCAGCTGGCGGTGCTCGAACCGAAGCTCGCCATCCTCGACGAAACCGACTCCGGGCTCGACATCGACGCGCTCAAGGCCGTGGCCGACGGCGTGAATACACTGCGCAGCCCCGACCGCGCGTTCATCGTCATCACCCATTACCAGCGCCTGCTCGATTACATCAAGCCCGACGTGGTGCATGTGCTGGCCGACGGCCGCATCGTCGAAAGCGGCGGGCCGGAGCTGGCGCTGGAACTCGAAGCGCACGGCTACGCCTGGATCCGCGACCGCATCGCGCCGGAGGCGGCGGCACGATGAGCGCATTGCTCGATTCCTTCGCCTCGGCCTTCGATGCACTGCGGCAGCCGGATGCTGCAGGGCTCGGCGCATTCCGGCGCGACACGCTGCAGCACGCACTGCGCGACGGCCTGCCCGGCCCGCGCAGCGAAGCCTGGAAATACACGGCCTTGCGCGCACTGGAACGACGCGCATTCGCACCGGCCGGCGAGGTGGGCACAACCGAACTGGACGCGCTGCGAGAGGACCCTCGCATCGACCTGCCCGCCCCGCACATCGTGTTCGTGGATGGCCGGTTTTCGGCCGAGTTGAGCGATGCCTCTGGCGTGCCCGAGGGCGTGCAGATCGCTCCGCTGTCGAGCGCTCTGCGCGCGAACGACGCGCGCGAAGTCAATCTCCTGCAGCGCAGGTACGAGGGTGCCGATGCGGTGTTCGCCGCGCTCAACGCCGCGCTGGCCGAGGAAGGCGCGCTGATACGCGTCGAGGCCGGCACGGCCTGCGATGCGCCGCTGCACCTGGTGTTCGTGTCGAGCGCGCGCGCTGCAGAGACTGCGGCGCATCTGCGTCATCTCATCGACCTGCGCAACGACGCAGCCCTGAGCGTGGTCGAACACCACATCGCGCTCGGCGCGCACCGCGGGCTGGTCAATCACCTCGCGCACGTGCATCTGGGCCAGCGCGCGCGCCTCACGCATGCGCGCGTGCAGGACGAGGGCGTGGGCGCCAGCCTGTTCGCGCGCACCGATGCCGTGCTGGCGCGCGAGGCGGAGTACCGTCGGCTCGATCTGGAACTCGGCGCCGGCTTGTCGCGGCACGAACTCAACGTGCGTCTCGAGGGTGAAGGCGCGCGCCTTACCGCCAATGGCGTCCTGCTGGCCGACGGCAAGCGCCATGTCGACACGCGACTGGGCATCGATCACATCGCACGCGACACCGCGTGTTCGCTGATGTGGCGCGGGCTCGGCACGGGACGCGGGCGCGCCGTGTTCCACGGCGGCATCACCATCCGCGAAGGCGCGGACGGAAGCGACGCCGACCTGTCCAACAAGAACCTGCTGCTCTCGGCCGATGCCGAAGTCGACACCCAGCCTGTGCTGGTGATCCACGCCGACGAAGTGAAGGCGGCGCACGGTGCGACCGTGGGCCAGCTCGACCCCACCGCGCTGTTCTACCTGCGCTCGCGCGGTCTGCCGGAAGCACAGGCGCGCGCGCTGCTCACCGCCGCGTTCTGTCGGGAAACGCTCGCCGCGATCGACAATGCCGAACTGCGCGACGCGCTTGCCGATGTCCTCGACACGCATCTGAACCGAGTCACCACCGGATGAATGCAGCCGCACAGCCCACCCACGATTGGAGCGCCATCCGCGCCGACTTCCCGCTGCTGACGCGCGAGGTGCACGGCAAGCCGCTGATCTATCTCGACTCCGCCAACACCGGGCAGAAACCGGCGGCGGTGATCGAGACCGTCGACGATTTCTATCGCCGCCACAACGCCAATGTGAGCCGTGCGGTGCATGCGCTGGGCAGCGAGGCGACCGAGGCGTACGAGGCTTCGCGCGCGAAGCTCGCAGCTTTCCTCAAGGTACGCGCCGACGAACTGGTGCTGTGCAGCGGCACGACGTTCGCGATCAATCTGGTGGCCTATTCCTGGGCGCTGCCCCGGCTGAAAGCGGGCGACGTGATCCTGGTCAGCCGCATGGAGCATCACGCCAATATCTTGCCCTGGCAACTGGTGGCCGAGCGCACCGGCGCGACGATCAAGGTGGCCGAGATCCTGCCCGACGGCACGCTCGACATGCAGGCGCTGCACGCGGCGATGACGCCCGAGGTGAAGCTGCTCGCGCTCACCCACGTCAGCAACGTGCTGGGCACGGTGAACCCGGTGAAGGACATTTGCCGCGAAGCGCGCAAGCGCGGCATCGTCACGGTGATCGACGGCTCGCAGGCCGCGCCGCATAGCGCGCTGGACATCGCCGCCATCGGCTGCGATTTCTACGCCATCACCGGCCACAAGATGTGCGGCCCCACCGGCACCGGCGCGCTGTGGGCGCGGCGCGAGCATCTGGCGGCGATGCCGCCCTTCCTCGGCGGCGGCGAGATGATCAAGGAAGTCAGCTTCGAAGGCACCGTGTTCAACGACCCGCCGCACCGCTTCGAAGCCGGCACGCCGAATATCGCCGGGCACATCGGCCTGGGCGCCGCAGTGGATTATCTGTCCGCGCTCGGCATGGACGCGGTGGAAGCGCGCGAGGCCGAACTGCTGGCGCATGCCACCGAGGAACTGCAGCGCGTCGACGGCCTGCGCATTCTTGGCACCGCACCGGAAAAGGCCGCGGTGATCAGCTTCCTGATTGAGGGCGCGCATGCGCACGATCTCGCCACCCTGCTCGACCTGGAAGGCGTCGCGGTGCGCTCCGGCCACCACTGCGCGCACCCGCTGATGCGCTTCTACGGCGTGCCGGCGACCTGCCGCGCCTCGTTCGCGTTCTACAACACGCACGAGGAGATCGAGCGCTTCGTCACCGCACTGCGCAAGGTCCGCGGCCTGCTCGGCTGACGCGTGCTTGTCTGAAGCCCGTCGCGCAGAGACCGACGCCCACTCCATCTCCAACATCACGCCGCCATGACCCGATTCGCTTATCGCGACGCGACCGAAGCCGATATCCCCGCCCTCATCGATCTGGTGACTTCTGCCTATCGCGGCGACGCCAGCCGCGTCGGCTGGACCACGGAAGCCGACATCCTCGACGGCCAGCGCATCGACGCCAGCATGCTGCGCGAAGACCTGCAGCGCCCGCAGAGCGTGATCCTGCTGGCGGAAGAAGCACAGGACGATGCGCCCTCGCGCCTGATCGCCTGCGCGCAGGTCGCCGTGGAGCGCGGCGACGATGGCCGCGACGCGGCCTATTTCGGCATGTTCTCGGTGCGGCCCGAACTGCAGGGCGGCGGCATCGGCCGCATGGTGCTGGACGAGGCCGAGCGCCTCGCGCGCGAGCGCTTCGCCTGCACGCGCATGCGCATGACCGTGATCGACTGCCGCGACGAACTCATCGCCTATTACGAACGCCGCGGCTACCGCCGCACCGGCATCAAGAAACCCTTCCCCTACGGCGACGCGCGCTACGGCCTGCCCAAACGCGACGACCTGCGATTCGAAGTGCTGGAGAAAGATCTGTGAGCGACTGGACCTTCGTCTGCGCCACCTCCGAACTGCTGCCCGGCGAAAAAGCCGTCGCCTGGGCCGACGACACCCCGATCCTGGTGGTCAACCTGGACGGCGAGCTGTACGCCGTCGAAGACCGCTGCACCCACGACGAATTCGAACTCTCCTCCGGCGATGTCGACACCGCCGAAGGCAGCATCACCTGCGTCCTCCACGGCGCCCGCTTCGACCTCCGCGACGGCCGCGCCCTCTGCGCCCCCGCCTACGACCCGGTGGCGAAGTTTCCGGTGAAGATCGAGAACGGGGGGGTGTGGGTGAGGGATGATCGGGAGGGGTGAGTTATGCCTCTTTCGTTCCATCACCATGCCAACGCGTGGCGGATGCACCTGACCGCAGCCCCGCACCCTGCTTCGGAACCAATCACAGTCAGGCTTTGATGAAAATCACTCCCGGATATGGCGTTGACGAGCTTCATTTCGGGATGACCAAGTCCCAGGTGTTCGAGCGCCTCGGATTCCCGGACAAGAGCTATCTGACGGAGTTTAAGGATCGTGAAGTTCAATACTTCACGCCCATGCTCGTGCTCAAGTTCGAATCCAGCAGTGAAGACCGCCTTGGCTGGATCGAGGTCCATAACAAGGACTCAACGATCTTCGGCGTATCGCCCTGGAGCATGCAGCAGTCGGACGTCATCGAGCTCTTCTCCAACGCTCTTGGCGGAACACCCGAGCAGGAGGATTACAGCTCCTTTGAATCATTTACGTACGCCGATCATTGGGTGGAGTTGCAATTTCAATTCGGCAGGCTTGCCTGCATCAACATCGGTGTCCGCTACGACGACAACGACTCACCGGTTTGGCCGGTTGAGACCTGATCGTTTGGCAGGGCATACCAGCGAAAGGCGTCATATGTCCTGAAGCCGGGTGATTGAATCCCACCGTCAACAGTTGCCTCACTACAAGTGCATGCTGCTTTGCCTTGGCACGCCGCTGGCGTGCACCCTGCGACCTTCGATCAGATCGCGCCATCGCGCCACGCATCCGCATGTGCGTGCAATGTATGCCTGAGCGCCGCAGCGGCACCGACCAGACCTTCCCTGCGCTGCACCAAGTGGTACTGGATGGCGGGGAGTTCGGGGATGGGGCGCATGGTGAGGCCGCTCGGCATGCGGCAGCAGGCATTGACCACGGCAAGGCCCATGCCAAGTCGGACCAGATGCAGCATCAACTCCCAGCCAGAGGCTTCCACCGCGACATGCCACTCGACCTGCGCCGATTGCAGCAGTTGCGACAGCATCGTGCGATGCGGACGACCGACCGGCGGCACAATCAAGCCCGCGCCCGCCAAGTCTTTGAGACGGATATTGCGCTTGGCCGTCAACGGATGCTTCTTTGGCAGCGCGAGTGCCTGGCCCACCCGTGTCAGAGGCTCGGTGGACACATCGCGAGGGGCCGTTTCGAGTGCGGCCACACCCAGCTGCGCACGCCCGGAGCGCACTGCCTCCAAGGTCGTCGCGCCGTCGGCGACGATCAATTCGAGCCGGTGCCCGCGCTGGGACAGATGCGCCCGAATGCCGCGGCCCAGCAGATACAGATAGGCCCCTTCTCCGGCAGCGAGCGCAACCGTTTGGACGGCGTCTTTCCGCAGCAGTTCATCCTGGAAGGACGTGGTCGTGGCGGCCAGCTCCCGGGCCAAGCGCTGCACGCGACGGCCAAGCTCGGTGATCTCGATGCCACGCCCGCTACGCAGGTACAGCGGCTGGCCGATTACAGCGCCCAGCTTGGTCACCTTGGCATGCAGCGCTGGCTGGGAAATGTGCAGGCGCAGCGCCGCGCGGCTGAAATTACCGTCCTCGGCGAACTCGGCGAACGCCATCAGGGCGTCGAGGCTGACATCACGGAGCAGATTCATTATCCAAGTTTTCTATAGCGTATCCGAATAATCAAGTTCTCTTCGATAGCCCGAACCCGTCCAATGTGCCCACACCAACGACGGAGAGACACACATGAAACTCGGGATCGACGTGGGGCGCGTGATCATCAGCCCAGACACCGGCGACGGCGCGGACACCTCCTTCATAGGAGGCAGCCTGCAGGACGCCATGAGTACACCACCTTATGCCGGCATGTTCGACGTCGTACCCCGCTTGGTCGAACACTTCGAGGGCAGGGCCTGGATCGTGTCCAAATGCGGCCCGGCGGTACAGCACAAGACCCTGCGCTGGTTCGAGCACCACCGCTTCTTCGAACGCACCGGCATCCACAAGGACCACGTGCGCTTCTGCCTCAAACGCCCCGAAAAGGCCATCCACTGCCGCGAACTCGGGATCACCCACTTCATCGACGACCGCGTCGATGTACTGCAGGCCATGCGCGACGTGGTGCCGCACCTGTACCTGTTCGGCCCACAGCGCACGCCTGTGCCTGGCGGAATGCGGCATGTGGAGACGTGGGATGAGGTGGCGAAGGCGATTCTATTAGGGAACTCCGCTGACCATGAGTGAACGCGCATTGGAAGGATGCCAATTCTCTGGTCAACAAAAATCAGGCGGCGGACGTAAGCATCCCCTTCAAGCAGATATGTCGAAAGCCCGCAGGGAGGGCCCTGGCCCGCCATCCCGGACTTCCCAAAACTCCGCCGGCATCGCTTCGATATCGGCGGGCCGGGGCCCGCCCTACAGAAGAAGGTGGGCCCGCGTCACGCGAATTTCGCCGTGAGTTCTCGAAGTCCGGCTGGTCACGCCCCCAACACCCCCACCCCCATCTCCGCCAGCATCCCGGTCATGCGCCCGGCCTGCATGGCCTGTTCGCTCGATGCGTTGCCCTGTTCGGCGCGTTTGGCGACGCCCTGGGCGATGGCGGCGAGGCGGAAGAAGCTGAAGGCGAGGACGAAGGGCCAGTCGTCGGGGATGGCGCGGCCAGTACGCTCCGCGTAGCGGGCGAGCATGGCGGTTTCGTCGGGGATGCCGAGTGCGCTGCGGTCGAGGCCGGCGAGGCCGGGCAACGCGGGGTTGCGCGGGAGGCGCAGGGCCATGCAGTAATAACCGAGGTCGGCCAGTGGGTGGCCGAGGGTGGAGAGTTCCCAGTCGACGACGGCCAGCACGCGGGGCTGTTCGCGGTGGAACATCAGGTTGTCGATGCGGTAGTCGCCGTGGACCAGGGACACGCTGCCGTCGTCGTCGGGGCAGCGGGCCTGCAGGGCGTCGATGAGCGCGTTCATCGCGGGGATGTCGCGGGTTTCGCTGGCGCGGTATTGCTCGCTCCAGCGCGCGAGCTGGCGGGCGAAGTAGTTGCCGGGTTTGCCGTAATCGCCCAGGCCCACGGCGACGGGGTCGATGGCGTGCAGCCCGGCGAGCGTGTCGATCACGGCGTGATGCACGGCCGTGCGCTTGTCGCGCGCGGCTTCTCCTTCGCCCAGCTCGGGCAGCGACGGGTCCCAGTACACGCGGCCGTCGATATGTTCCATCAGATAGAAAGCGGTGCCGATCACCGCGTCGTCCATGCACAGGTGCAGCGGCCGGGCCACCGGCACCGCGCTGCCGTGCAGGGCCTGCAGCACGCGGAATTCGCGGTCGACGGCGTGCGCGGACGGCAGCAGCTTGCCCGGCGGCTTGCGGCGCAGCACGTAGGCGCCGCTGGCGGCGTCGATGCGGTAGGTCGGGTTGGACTGGCCGCCCTTGAACTTGGTCGCGACAAGCGGGCCGCGGAAGCCTTCGATATTCGCTTCGAGATAGGTGGCGAGCGATTCGGCCGGGAGATCGAGCGGGTGGGTCATGGGGATTCCTTGTGCGTTGCGGCATCGGCCGCAACATCGATGTTCAGCGGTCGTCGCGAGTATTGCAGCGGGCGGTGTTGCGAGTCGTCCGAACGCAGGTCCCTCGCTGCGCTCGGGACGACAACGACGATGCGTCCAGCTTCGCGCTGGATGTGGCGTATGCGATCTTCGGGCAGGCCATGCCGACCTCAAGTTTTCAGCATCGAGCGCGCGAGGGACGCGATATGCACTTCGTCGGGGCCGTCGGCGAGGCGCAGCGAGCGGGCGCCGGCGTAGGCCTGGGCGAGGAAGTGGTCCTGCGAGAGGCCGCCCGCGCCGTGCAGCTGCATCGCGCGGTCGATCACTGCGCAGGCCATGCGCGGGGCGACGATCTTGATCATGCCGATCAGGTCCTTCGCGCCCTTGTTGCCGTGCGCGTCGAGCGCGGCGGCGGCCTGCAGAGTGAGCAGACGCGCCTGTTCGATCTCGCAGCGCGACAGGGCGATGGCCTCCTGGGCCATGCCGTGCCCGCCGAGCGGGCGGCCGAAGGCTTCGCGCGTGCGTGCGCGGGCGACCATCATCTCCAGCGCGCGCTGGGCCAGGCCGATCAGGCGCATGCAGTGGTGGATGCGGCCGGGGCCGAGCCGGGCCTGCGCGATCTCGAAACCGCTGCCGGAGGCGCCGAGCAGGTTGGCGGCCGGCACGCGCACGTGGTCGAACTGGATCTCGACATGGCCGTGCGGCGCGTCGTCGTAGCCGAACACGCTGAGCGGGCGCAGCACGCGCACGCCGGACGTGTCCATCGGCACCAGCACCATCGATTGGCGGCGGTGCGGCGGTGCGTCCGGGTCGGTCACGCCCATCACGATCAGCAGCGCGCAGCGCGGGTCGCCGGCGCCGGTGGTCCACCATTTGCGGCCATGGATCACCAGCTCGTCGCCGTCGCGCACGATGGGCAGCGCGATGTTGGTGGCGTCGGAGCTGGCGACGTCGGGCTCGGTCATCGCGAAGGCGGAGCGGATCTCGCCGGCCAGCAGCCGCGGCAGCCAGGGCGCGCGCTGTTCGGGCGTGGCGAAGTGCAGCAGCACTTCCATGTTGCCGGTGTCCGGCGCGCTGCAATTGAACACCTCGGGCGCGTGCAGGCTGCGGCCGGTGAGTTCGGCGATGGGCGCGTAATCGAGATTGCTCAGGCCGGTGCCGGGCGCGCCGGCATCGGCCACGTCCGCCGGCAGCGCGCCGGGAGGCAGGAACAGATTCCACAGTCCCTGCGCGCGTGCGGTGGCCTTCAGTGATTCGAGCACAGGCGGGATGGTCCAGCGCCGCGCGGGGTCGGCGGCGTGCGCGGCGAATTCGGCTTCGGCCGGCAGCACCTTGTCTTCGACGAAGCGCGCGACCTCGCGCTGCAGGCGGAGCGAACGTTCCGAGAACGGGAACAGGACCGCGGGCGGCGCCGCGGACGACGAGGGCGGCAGTGGCGAAGGCGTCTGGCTGGACATCGTGTTCATCGTGCTCCCGTGACGGGCCCGCGCGGCGGCGGGCGTCGATGCTGAAGGCCGGCCGCGGTCCCGCGGCCACGACGCCGCGGCCGGGCGCCGCGGCGGGTCGTTCGTCCGCTTGGTGGTCGGCTCAATAGTATGTCCACAGCGCGCGCTCGCCGTGCAGATGCGGCAGCGCGTTCCACGAGCCGATGCGCAGCCTGCCCTCGTGCGGATGGAACTCGGACAGCGCGCTGTTGCGCAGCGAGAGGTTGAGATCGACCGCACGCGCCTTCGGCACATCCAGCGCGATCTGCGCCAGCCGCGAGATCACCCCGCCGGAGCTGAGCACCAGCGCCTCGTCGCTGCCGGCGAGCGCCTGCAGCCGCTCGCCCGCGGCGTGCACGCGTTCGCCGAATTCGCTCCAGCGCTCGGGCAGGCCGGGCAACTCGTCGTGCGCCCAGGCCAGCAGCGCGGCGCGCAGCATCGCTGCCACAGCGCGCGGCTCGCCGCTGCGGCTGGCGATGGCGACGGGGTCGTCGGCGTTGCGCGCCAGCCAGGTGTCGAACACCGCGCGGTGGTCGAACTCGGCGAAGCCGGGGTCCTCCACCATCTCCGGCAGCGGCTCGCCGCGTGCGGCAAAGGCCTCGCCGACGGCCACGGCGGTCTCGCGGTGGCGACGCATGCCGCCGACCACCACATACCGGAAGTGATGGCCGCCGCGCGCCAGCCATTCGCCCAGCCGGCGCGATTGCTCCCAGCCGCGCTCCGAGAGCACGTCGTAATCGGCGGCGCCGTGGCTGGCCTGGCCGTGACGCACCAGCAGCAGGCTCATGCGTGCCGCCCCTGCGGCCGGTTCGGACGGGCGGAGATTGGATGACGGGCAGGGGCGGGCATCGAGCACCTTCAGGCAATGGGCAGGCGGGCATCGTACGACGCATGGGGGCGTGCGTCCCCGACGCGCCCGGCGCCCATCCGTGCGAACAAATCGCATTCGACATCCTGTTGCATTTGAGAATGACTCTCACTAACATGCGCGCATCGGCCGGTTCTGCCGGCACCTCCCCCCAACGAGACTCTCCATGCACGCCCTGCCCTCCCGCACCCGGCTTGCCGTCGCGCTGACGGCCCTGATCTTCTCCTCCGCTGTTTCCACGCATGTCGACGCCGCCACGCCGCCCGACGCCCCGGCCGCCGAGAAGGAAGCCGCCGACCTGGACCGCGTGATCGTGCAGGGCCTGCGCAACCCCGGCTATGCCGCCCAGCGCACCACCAGCGCCACCCGCACCGACACCCCGCTGCTGGACGTGCCGCAGGCGGTGACCGTGATCACCGACCAGCAGCTCCGCGACCGCGGCGTGCAGTCGATGACCGACGCGGTGCGCTATGTGCCGGGCGTGGGCATCGTGCAGGGCGAAGGCAACCGCGACGGCCTGGTGTTCCGCGGCAACGCGTCCACCGCCGATTTCTTCATCGACGGCATGCGCGACGACGTGCAGTACTACCGCGACACCTACAACATCGCGCAGATCGAGGCCTTCCGCGGCCCGAGCGCGATGATCTTCGGCCGCGGCAACCCCGGCGGCCTGCTCAACCGTGTGACCCGCGTGGCCGACGGCCTGCTGCACCGCGACGCCATGCTGCAGTTCGGCTCATGGAACAAGCGTCGTGCCACCGCCGACTTCTCGCAGCCGATGGGCGAAGCCAACGGCGTCCGCGTCACCGGTGTGTACGAGGATTCGGAAGGGTTCCGCGATGGCTTCGAGCTGGAGCGTCGCGGCATCAACCCGACTCTTGCCATCGCCGCCGGCGAGCGCACGCGGCTGGTGTTCGGCTATGAATACTTCAGCGACGCGCGCACCGCCGACCGCGGCGTGCCGTCCTACGCTGCCGCCTCGGGCGATGCGCGCTACCCGGTGGCGACCGCGCCGGAAACCTTCTTCGGCGACCCCGCACTCAGCCGCGCCGACACCGACGTGCACGCGGTGCAGGCCTCGGTGGAACACGACTTCGGCGACGGCACGGTGCTGCGCAACCGCACCCGCGCCGCGCGCTACGACAAGTACTACAGCAATGTCTTCGCCGGCGGCAGCGTCGCGGGCGACACCGTGCAGCTCTCGGCCTACGACAACGCGACCGAGCGCGACAACGTCTTCACCCAGACCGACCTGATCTTCTCCGCCGACACCGGCAACGTGATGCACAAGTTCGTGGTCGGCGCCGAATACGGCCGGCAGCGCAGCGACAACCTGCGCCGCAGCGGGCAGTTCGGCCTCGGCGCGGGCTCGCCCTGTCTGGCCGGCAGCACTGCGACCGGCTGCCGGGTCTCGATCTTCTCGCCCAACGTGCGCACCGACGTGTCGTTCGTCAACAACAGCGCGGGCGGTTCGGGCGATGCGCGCAACCGCGTGGATGTCACCGTCGGCGCGCTGTACCTGCAGGACCAGATCGAATTCACGCCGCAGTGGCAGGCCATTCTCGGCGTGCGCTACGACCGTTTCGACCTGGACTTCCGCGACCAGCGCAACGGCGTGTCGGCGGCCAACGCGAATCTGTCGTCCTCCGACGGGCTGTGGTCGCCGCGTGCGGGCCTGGTGTGGAAGCCGGTCGAACAGGCCTCGATCTACGTGAGCTACGGCGTCAGCCATCTGCCGCGTTCTGGCGAGCAGTTCAGTTCGCTGAGCGCCAACACCGCGTCGCTGGATGCCGAGAAGTTCGAGAACTACGAGCTGGGCGCGAAGTGGCGGATCGACGAGGACCTGGTCGCCGAGGCTGCGGTCTATCGCCTGGATCGCAGCAACGCGGCGGTGACCGACCCGAGCGACGCGACCCGCCTGATCCTGCTCGATGGCGCCAGCCAGCGCGTCGACGGCGCCGAGTTGTCTCTGAGCGGCAAGCTCACCGACGCCTGGCAGGTCGTGGCCAGCTACGGCTGGCAGGACGCGCGCACGGTGCGTGCGGTCGGCAGCGTGCCCGCCGGCCGCGAACTGGCGCAGACGCCGGAGCACAGTGCCGGCCTGTGGAACCGCTACGACTTCAACGAACGCTGGGGCGTGGGCCTGGGCGCGATCTACCGCAGCGCCTCCTGGGCCAGCATCGGCAACACCGTGCGCCTGCGCAGCTACACCCGCTACGACGCCGCCGTCTACTACACTCTCAACGACCGCCTGTCGCTGCAGCTGAATCTGGAAAACCTCACCGACAAGGAATACTTCCCGTCGGCGCACAACGACAACAACATCACCACCGGCGCGCCGTTCGGTGCCTGGATCAGCGCGAACTTCAAGTTCTGACCTTCAACGCACAGACATCCCCATGCACAACGATTCGACCGCGTCGCCGCGACGCAACACCGGCGCGCCGCGCTGGCTGCGCACCCTGCACATCTGGATCGGCCTGTGGGGCGCGCTGGGTGCGGTGCTCTACGGCAGCACCGGACTGATCATGAGCCATCGCTTCGGCGATGGCGCATGGCCGCAGGGCGACAGCCGCGAGGCCGGCCGCAGCACGCTGTCGGTGCCGGCGCAGGCGCAGGCCAGCGCCGAGGCGCTGTCGCTCTGGCTGGAGGACGCGCACGGCCTGGGCGCGCAGATCATCCGCAAGCCGAAGCCAGGCGAAACCGACAAGCCCTGGTCGCTCACCGGCGGCACCGCCAGTGAAGGCTGGACGCTGGAATACCGCCCCGGCGATGCCGAAGCACAGCTCAAGCGCACCGACTACACGACGCTGGCCGCACTGAACCGCCTGCACAAGGCCTATGCCGGCGGCCCCGGCTGGCGCCTGCTGGGCGACAGCTTCGCGGTGTGCATGATCCTGCTGGGCCTCTCCGGCCTGTGGCTGTGGCTGCGCGGACGCAGCGCGAAGAAGATCACTGCCGGCATCGTCGGCACGTCGGCGGTCGCAACCGCGGTGGTGTTGATCTCGAACCTGCTCTGACGCGCCGGCGCTTCGCGGGGAACACGCAGCCGGCTTCAGGCCGGCTCGGGCCGGATCCGGATCAACAGCGCCTCGCCGCCGCCATCGAGCAGATAGCGGCGACGCCGTTCACCCGGGGCCGCCGCCACCGCGATGTCCTGCGCGGCCAGGTGCACGCCCTGCCCGGCGCCATCGCCGAGGTGGGCCCGGCCGCCGATCAGGAACACCAGCCACGTCTCGCCGGGCTCGACGAACAACACCATCGATCCGACCAGCGGGCGGTGCCACAGCTCGGCGTGCACGCGGTCGCGGCGCCACATCAGATTGAAGACATGGGCCGGTTCGCCCACCGGCTGCGCATGCACGACGCGCTCGCCTGCGAAGCGATGCCGGCCGTGCGGTGGTTCGATCTCGACAGTCTCGCTTTTGGCGGTCTCGCTTTTGGCGGTCTCGCTTTTGGCGGTCTCGCTTTCGACGACCTCGCTTTCGACGACCTCGGGCCGCGCCTGCGCGGTGCTGGCGTCCGCCCCGTCGAACTGCAGCCGCAGGCCTTCGCCATGCAGCAGGACCAGCATCCGCTCGACGCCGGGAAAAGCCGAAAACGGCGCATCGCCCTGAATCTCGGCGATGGACAGCCGCCAGTCCCAGTCCTCGCGGTCGGGCTGGCGCAGGATTTCGCGGGTCCAGCCCAGACCATTGCGCCAGCGTTCGCGGCGGTAGTCGTGCGCGGGCAGCGCATGCAGCGACGGCATCGCGTCGTCGACCGGCTGCGGCAGTGGCGTTGAATCTGAAGCCATCCGGGTGAGGAATCGCGGGCGGGATCTGCACGGGAGTGTAGCCCAGCGTGTCCGGGCCGCGTCCTGCCGGCACGGCGCCCAAACGCGATCGCCCCGCACCTCCACCGGAACCGGTGGAAGGCGGGGCGGCGCATCGCGGGACGCCTCGATCAGCGCTGGGCCGTCGACCTGGCGGTGGGCTTGGCGGCGGGCCGGGGCGCACCGGCCTTGCCTGCGGCCGGCGCGCCACCGACCAGGATCGACTCGCGGTTCTTCTCCACCGTCTTCAGGCCGATGCCCTTGACCTGGGCCAGCTGCTCGGCGCTGCGGAACGGGCCGTTCTGCTTGCGGTAGGCGACGATGGCCTCGGCCTTGGACGGGCCCACATTCACCAGCACGCGGTCGAGCGTGGCGGCATCGGCGGTGTTGATGTTGACCTTTTCCGCGGCGAACGCGGCACCGGCGAGCACCAGCGACAGAGCGGTGGCGGCGAGGAAGGACGGCAGACGGTTGAAGATACGCATGGTGATTCTCCTTGAGTATGTTTGGGTGCCGGGCCGGTTGGCCCGAGGGGTCTGTGGCGCCGGGTCTTCCGGCGGTCGGCACCGCAGCGCCGACAGGGACAGTCTCCGGATTCGGCCGGTGCGCGCGTATCGGCGTTCTCCGCGGCGGGATGTGCGGTTTTTTCCCGATGCGGGGTAGGGAAATCCCTACATTCACGCCCCCCGAACGACCCGCGGCGTACAATGGAGGAACATTCATTTCGCCGGTTTCGCCCATGGATACCCGCACACCCGACTCCGCTCCCGTCCAGCCTGCCGCGCTCGAGCCCGCTTCGATCGAAAGCTTCGTCGGCGAGAAGTGGGACGACGACATCGTCCCGCAGCTGGTCGAATACATCCGCATCCCCAACAAGTCGCCGATGTTCGACGCCGACTGGGCCACGCACGGCTACATGGACGATGCGGTGACGCTGATGGAGCGCTGGGCCAAGGCGCAGAACGTGCCCGGGATGCAGGTCGACGTGGTGCGCCTGGACGGCCGCACGCCGCTGATCTTCATCGACATCCCGGCCAGCGCCGACGCCGGCACCGGCGAGGACTGCGTACTGCTCTACGGCCATCTGGACAAGCAGCCGGAAATGACCGGCTGGGACGACGACCTGGGCCCGTGGACGCCCGTCCTGCGCGACGGCAAGCTGTATGGCCGCGGCGGTGCCGACGACGGCTACGCGCTGTTCGGTTCGATCGCCGCGATCCAGGCGCTGCAGGCGCAGGGCGTGCCGCACGCGCGCTGCGTGGTGATGATCGAGGCCTGCGAGGAATCCGGCAGCTACGACCTGCCCGCCTACGTCGACCATCTGGCCGAACGCATCGGCAAGCCATCGCTGGTGGTGTGCCTGGACTCGGGCTGCGGCAACTACGACCAGCTGTGGTGCACCACCTCGCTGCGCGGCCTGGCCGGCGGCAATCTCACCATCAAGGTGCTGGAGGAAGGCGTGCACTCGGGCGATGCCTCGGGCATCGTGCCCTCGAGCTTCCGCGTGCTGCGCCAGTTGCTCTCGCGCCTGGAGGACCAGCAGAGCGGGCGCATCCTGATCGAGGGCCTGCACGCCGAGATTCCGGCCGACCGCTATGCGCAGGCGAAAAAGTGCGCGCAGGTGCTGGGCACCGAGGTCTACGACAAGTTCCCGTTCCTGCCGGGCATGTCGCCGATGCGCGAGGACCTGACCGAGCTGGTGCTCAACCGCACCTGGCGGCCCGCGCTGTCGGTGACCGGCGTGGACGGCATGCCGGCGCTGTCGTCGGCCGGCAACGTGCTGCGCCCGTTCACCGCGGTGAAGCTGAGCCTGCGCCTGCCGCCCACGCTCGACGGCAAGCGCGCCGGCGAACTGCTGCAGCACGAGCTGCTGCGCGACCCGCCCTATGGCGCGCATGTCTCGCTGGAGCTGGAAAAGGCCTCGACCGGCTGGAACGCTCCGACCATGACCCCGTGGCTGGAGCGCGCCATCGACGCCGGCAGCCGCGAGTTCTTCGGCAAGCCGGCGATGTACATGGGCGAAGGCGGCACCATCCCGTTCATGGGCATGTTGGGCGAGAAATTCCCCGGTGCGCAGTTCATGATCACCGGCGTGCTGGGCCCGCATTCCAACGCGCACGGCCCCAACGAGTTCCTGCACATCGCGATGGGCAAGCGCGTGACCGCCTGCGTCGCCAAGGTGATCGCCGAACACCGCGAAGCCAGCCTGCGCGGCGAAACCCTCGGCGTGGCCGCGGTGGAAGGCGGCGAGCACCACGGCAGCCACGGCTGCTGCTGAACACGTGAAGCACAGCGTCTCCTGCCGTCATCTGCGGCAGGAGACCCATGCGAAACGCGCGACCTGAACGGCATCCTGCACACCGGCTAGCCGGCGTATTTCAAGGGCTAACATCCCCTCCAGCGTCGATCCGACGCACACAGTGGAGAGCCCCCATGTTCGGAAGCATTCTCGGTTACATCATCGGCGGCGCGGTGATCGGCCTGCTCGCCCGCCTCATCAAGCCCGGCGCAGACCCGATGGGCTGGATCATGACCATCCTGCTCGGCATCGGTGGTGCCGTTCTCGGCGGTTATCTGTATGCCGGTCACGGCATCATGACCTGGGTCGTGGCGATCCTCGCATCGATCGCGCTGCTGTTCGTGTTCGAGGCCCTCCGCCGGAGGAAGAAATGATCCGCGCGGCGGCCGCCTGGGCCGCGGATCTGCGATCGGTCCTCGATCAGAAGGTCATCGATCCCGACGTGCTCGCGGACCGGATCGCAGACCCGCTCGGCATCGGGCCTGCGCTCGAACAGGGCGCTCAGCGTTACGCGTCCCGTCCGTCCCGCGTGCGCACATCGTCCGGCGCGTCTTCGCCGAGCAGATAGGCCACCACGCGTTCGGCCAGCGCTTCGGGCGAATCGGCCACCGTGTCCAGACGCATCTCCGGTGCTTCAGGCGCCTCGTAGGGCGATGAAATGCCGGTGAAGTTCGGAATGGCGCCAGCGCGCGCCTTGGCGTACAGGCCCTTCACGTCGCGACGTTCGGCCTCGGCGAGCGGGGTGTCCACGAACACTTCGACGAATTCGCCCGCCTCGAACAGCTCGCGTGCCATGCGCCGCTCGGCGCGGAACGGCGAGATGAAGCTGACCAGCACGATCAGGCCGGCGTCGACCATCAACTTCGACACTTCGGCGACGCGGCGGATGTTCTCCACACGATCCTGGTCGGTGAAGCCGAGATCCTTGTTGAGGCCGTGACGCACGTTGTCGCCGTCGAGCAGATAAGTGTGGCGGCCGAGCGCCATCAGTTTCTTCTCGACCAGATTGGCGATGGTCGACTTGCCCGCACCGGACAGGCCGGTGAACCACAGGCAGCGCGGCACCTGGCCGAGTCCGCGCGCGCGCGCGGCCTTATCGACTTCCAGATGCTGCCAGTGGATGTTGGCCGAGCGGCGCAGCGCGAAATCCAGCGTGCCGGCGGCCACGGTGGCGTTGGTCTGCCGGTCGATCAGCACGAAGCCGCCGAGCGCGCGGTTCTCCGCATACGGCGCGAATGCCACCGCGCGGTCGAAGTAGAGATTGCACACCCCGACCTCGTTCAACTCCAGGCGCTTCGCGGGCAGATGCTCCTGCGTGTTGACGTCGACCTTGTGCTTGATCTCGGTGACCGATGCGCCGACGATGCGCGCGCCGATCTTCAGCCAGTACGGGCGCCCCGGCAGCAGCGGCGCATCGTGCATCCACAGCAGATGCGCGGCGAACTGGTCGGCCACTTCGGCCGGCGCGGTGGCGGTGGCGAGCACGTCGCCGCGGCTGATGTCGATCTCGTCTTCCAGCGTCAGCATCACCGCCTGGCCGCTGGCGGCCGCGCCGATGTCCTGCCCACCTTCGAGCACGCGCGCCACGCGCGAGCGCCGGCCCGAGGGCAGCGCCACCACGGCATCGCCCACCGCCACCCGGCCGGAGACCAGAGTGCCGGCGAAGCCGCGGAAATTCTGGTCGGGCCGGCACACCCACTGCACCGGCAGGCGCATCGGCGCTTCGACCGCGGACGCGTCGTCGAGCGGTACGGTTTCGAGGAATTCGAGCAGACTCGGGCCCTCGTACCAGGGCGTGTGCGCGGAGCGCGCGATCAGGTTGTCGCCCTTCAGCGCCGACAGCGGCACGCAGACCACCTCGGGAATGCCCAGCTCGGCCGCGAGCGCGCGATAGTCGGCGACGATGCGCGCGAACACCTCGGCGTCGTAGCCGACCAGGTCCATCTTGTTCACCGCCAGCGCCACGCGGCGGATGCCCAGCAACGACACGATGTAGCTGTGCCGCCGAGTCTGGGTGAGCAGGCCCTTGCGCGCGTCCACCAGCACCACGGCCACGTCCGCGGTGGACGCACCGGTGGCCATGTTGCGGGTGTACTGCTCGTGCCCGGGGCAGTCGGCCACGATGAACTTGCGCCGGTCGGTGTCGAAGAAGCGGTAGGCCACATCGATGGTGATGCCCTGCTCGCGCTCGGCTTCCAGGCCATCGACCAGCAGCGCGAAGTCCAGCTCGCCGTTCTGCGTGCCGTGGCGGCGGCTGTCCTTTTCCAGCGCGGCCATCTGGTCGTCGAGCAGGCGACGGGTGTCGTGCAACAGGCGGCCGATCAGCGTGCTCTTGCCGTCGTCCACGCTGCCGCAGGTGATGAAACGCAGCAGCTGCTTGTCTTCGTGGCGCTGCAGATAGGCAGCGACCGTGTCGACGGCGTCGTGCTCGCCATGCGCATCGTCGTGCGCATGCGTGGGGTGCTGGTCGATCATCAGAAATACCCCTCCTGCTTCTTCTTCTCCATCGACGCTGCGGGGTCGTGGTCGATCACCCGGCCCTGGCGTTCGGAGGTGGTGGCCACCAGCATTTCGGCGACGATCTTCTCCAGCGTATCGGCCTCCGATTCGATGCCGCCGGTCAGCGGGTAGCAGCCCAGGGTGCGGAAGCGCACGCGACGCATCGCCGGGGTTTCGCCTTCGCGCAGCGGCATGCGCTCATCGTCGACCATGATCAGCACGCCGTCGCGCTCCACCACCGGCCGCACTTCGGCCAGATACAGCGGCGGCAGCGCGATGCCTTCGCGCAGGATGTACAGCCACACGTCCAGTTCGGTCCAGTTCGACAGCGGGAACGCGCGCACGCTTTCGCCGCGGTGGATGCGTCCGTTGTAGAGGTTCCACAGCTCGGGGCGCTGCTGTTTGGGGTCCCAGCGCTGGTGCGCGTCGCGGAACGAGAACACCCGCTCCTTGGCGCGCGATTTTTCCTCGTCGCGGCGCGCGCCGCCGATGGCGCAGTCGTAGCCGCCGTCCGAGAGCGCACGTTTCAGCGCCTGGGTGCGCATGATGTCGGTGTAGACCGCGGCGCCGTGATCGAAGGGATTGATGCGCTCGCGCACGCCTTCCTCGTTGATGTGCACCCGCAGCTCGACGCCAAGGCGCTCGGGCACGCGGTCGCGAAACTCGTAGGTCTGCCGGAATTCGAAGGTGCTGTCGATATGCAGCAGCGGGATCGGCGGGCGCGCGGGCGCGAAAGCCTTCAGCATCAGATGCAGCAGCACGGTGCTGTCCTTGCCGATGGAATACAGCAGCACCGGGTTGCGGAATTCCGCGGCGACCTCGCGCAGGATGTGCACGCTCTCCGCCTCGAGGCGGTCGAGATGGCTCATGCGCCGCGCGAGCGCATGCGCCGCGATATCTTGGGAAGAGCTGGATTCAGTCAATGTGGACACAGTACGGACGGCTTGGGGATCGAGGTGATCGCGTGAATTGAATGGAATGAATGGGATGGATGGCATGAATGGACATCGGCGCAGACCGTTGCCGGCTCACGACAGCGCCTGATACAGCGTACGCAGGCTCAGGCCGATGACCAACAGACCGACCACGCGCATCATCAGCCTGGCGTTGATGTGGCGCACCAGCCACGCGCCGAAGGGCGCAGCCGCCACGCCGCCGATGGCCAACGCGGCCACCATCCACAGGTGGAAGGTGCCCAGGGTGAGCAGGAACACCGCCGATGCGGTCATGGTGACGAAGAATTCCACCGCATTCACGCTGCCGACGGTGAGCCTGAACTCGTGGCCGCGCATCAACAGATTGCTGGCGACGATCGGCCCCCAGCCGCCGCCGCCGATGGCGTCCATCAGCGCGCCGAAGAAGCCCAGCGCCGGGACATGGCGCACGACTTCCCTGGGCACGATGACCTTGTGCATCGACTTGGCGAGGATCAGCACCCCCATCACCGCGAGGTAACCGGCGATCCAGGGCTTGAGCGCGTCGCCGTCGATATTGCCCAGCGCATACGCGCCGATCGCCGCGCCCAGCATGCCCGGCAGCAGCAGCCGCCTGAACAGGGCGCGGTCGATGTTGCCGAAGGCACGGTGCGAGATGGCCGAGGCGCCCGTGGTGAAGCACTCGGCCGCATGCACCGTGGCGCTGCTCACCGCCGGCGGCACGCCGAAGCCGATCAGCAGGGTGGACGCGGTGACGCCGTAGGCCATGCCGAGCGCGCCGTCGACCAGCTGCGCGGCGAACCCGATGGCGACGAACAGCAAGAAATCCGGCGGGAGATCCATGAGGGGCTCGGTGGGACACGCGCCGGAGGGCGGCATCGGGGGATGTTGTGCGGCGCAGTATCGACGACCGGGTCGGTTCCCGAAAGGGCCTGCGAAAGAGCCCGGAAGCATAAGCCTATGCCGGTCCTTCCTTTCCGTGCATGAGAGCCGGCGCCTAGGCTGCATCCGTCACCCTGTGTATGGACCCTGCCCGCGATGGCGACCGCCCCCCTTCCCCCCGCTCTGCCGCTGTCGCCCGAGCAGCTGTCCACGCTGGAGCGCGTGACCGGCGCGCTCGACGGCCCCGGCCTGTGGTGGCTGTCCGGCTACGCCGCCGGCCTGGCCCGCGGCCGGGCCGGCCTGCAGCCGGTCGCCGCGGCTCATGCGGTCGAAGGGGCGTCGCTCGAATCGATCCCGGCAGAGGCTGCCGACGGTGCGCGCCTGACCATCGTCTACGGCAGCCAGACCGGCAACGCCCGCCGGGTCGCCGAGGCCCTGGCCGCGCAGTGCGGCGGCGAGGGGCTGTCGGTCCGCCTGCTGCGCGCCGACGCCTACCAGACCCGCGAACTCAAGGACGAGCGCTACCTCGCCATCGTCATCAGCACCCAGGGCGACGGCGACCCGCCGGACGACGCCATCGGCTTCGTCGAGTTCCTGGAAGGCCGGCGCGCGCCCGAGCTGCCGCAGCTGAAGTTCGCCGTGCTCGGCCTGGGCGACTCCAGCTATCCGAAGTTCTGCGCCATCGGCCAGCGCCTGGACACCCGCCTCGAAGCCCTCGGCGCCAGCCGCTGGCTGCCGCGCGCGGACGCCGACGTGGACCTGGACACCGTCGCCTCCCCGTGGCGTGAAGGTGTGCTCGGCCAGGCGCGCGAGGCGCTGAAGCCGCGCCCGCAGGCTCTGGCGAACGTCACGCCGCTCCGCCCACATGGCCTGCCCGCTTCGCCGTCCGCACACGCGGGCGAGGTCTGGACCCGCGAGCGCCCCTACCCGGCCGAACTCATCCTCAACCAGCGGATCACCGCCACCGCCCCGGAACGCGCCGCCTCGGACAAGGACATCCGCCATCTCGAACTGGCGCTTGCCGAGGCCGGTCTCGACTACGCCCCGGGCGACGCCCTCGGCGTGTGGGCGCGCAATCCGCCTGCGCTGGTCGAGGCGCTGCTGCAGGCCCTGCGCCTGGACGGCGAGGCCGCGGTGACCAACGGCTCCGACACCCTGCCGCTGCGCGAATGGCTGAGCGCCAAGCGCGAGATCACCCGGCTGTCGCGCCCGTTCGTGGCCGCGCACGCCGAGCGCAGCGGCGATGCGGCGCTGCAGGCCCTGCTCGTGCCCGAGGCCCAGCCGGCGCTGGCCGCACTGCTCGCCGCGCAGCAGCCGCTGGATCTGCTGCGTGCGCACCCCGGCGACTGGAGCGGCGAGGCGCTGGTCGCCGCGCTGCGCCCGCTGCAGCCGCGCATGTACTCCATCGCCTCCAGCCGCAGCGTGGTCGGCGAGGAAGCGCACCTGACTGTCGCCCACATTCAATATGCGCACGACGGCGAACTGCGCTGGGGCGCGGGCTCGCATTTCCTGGCCTCGGCCGAGGAAGGCGCGCAGATCCCGGTGTTCATCGAACGCAACGAACGCTTCCGCCTGCCGCAGGACACCAGCCGCGACATCCTGATGATCGGCCCGGGTACTGGCGTGGCGCCGTTCCGCGGCTTCGTGCAGGAGCGCGAGGCCAGCGGCGCGACCGGCCGCAACTGGCTGTTCTTCGGCAACCCGCACGCGCGCAGCGATTTCCTTTACCAGACCGAATGGCAAGACGCCCTGCGTCGCGGCGCGCTGCAGCGCATCGATCTGGCCTTCTCGCGCGATCAGGCCGAGAAGGTCTACGTGCAGCACCGCCTGCGCGAGCGCGGGCGCGAGGTGTTCGACTGGCTGGAGGGCGGCGCGCATCTGTATGTCTGCGGCGACGCCACGCGCATGGCCAAGGACGTGCACGCGGCGCTGCTCGACATCATCGCCACCCACGGCGGCAAGTCTGCCGAAGACGCCGCCGACTACCTCAGTGATCTGCAGCGCCAGGGCCGCTACGCCCGCGACGTGTATTGAGACGGAGAAACCCGATGAGCACCCACTCCGTCGAAGACATCAAGCACAAGAGCGGCCGACTGCGCGGCACCCTGGTCGAATCGCTGGGCAATGCGCTGACCGGCGCGCTGGCCGACGACGACCAGACGCTGATCAAGTACCACGGCAGCTACCAGCAGGACGACCGCGATCTGCGCGAAGAGCGTCGTCGCCAGAAGCTCGAACCCGACTTCAGCTTCATGATCCGCACCCGCACCCCGGGCGGCGTGGTCACGCCCGCGCAGTGGCTCAAGCTCGACGCCATCGCCACCACCTACGCCGAACGCGGCCTGCGCGTGACCACCCGCCAGGCCTTCCAGTTCCACGGCGTGATCAAGCGCGATCTCAAGACGACCATGCAGGCGATCAACGCCGCGCTGATCGACACCCTCGCCGCCTGCGGCGACGTCAACCGCAATATCGCGGTGGCCGCCAATCCGTATCTCTCGCAGGTGCACAGCGACGTGCAGGCGCAGGCCGAGGCGCTGTCGAAGCACCTGTTGCCCAACAGTCGCGCCTATTACGAAATCTGGCTGGATGAAGAAAAGGTGGCCGGCAGCGGCGAGGAGGAGGAACCGATCTACGGCGCCACCTATTTGCCGCGCAAGTTCAAGATCGCCTTCGCGGTGCCGCCCAGCAACGACGTCGACGTGTTCGCGCAGGATCTGGGCTATATCGCCATCGTCGAAGACGGCCGCCTGGCCGGCTACAACGTCACCGTCGGCGGCGGCATGGGCAGCACCCACGGCGATGCCGAGACCTACCCGCGCGTGGCCGACGTGCTGGGCTTCATCGCAGCCGACCAGGTCATCCCCGTCGGCGAAGCGGTGGTCACCACCCAGCGCGACTGGGGCAACCGCGCGGTGCGCAAGCGCGCGCGGCTGAAGTACACCATCGACGATCACGGCCTGGACAAGTTCCGGGCCGAAGTGGAGCGCCGCAGCGGCGTGACCTTCGCGCCCGCGCGCGGCTACGCGTTCGACCACAACGCCGACGTATTCGGCTGGTCGCAGGGCGACGACGGCCTGTGGCACCTCACTCTGCGCATCCTCGCCGGCCGCATCTGGGACCGCGACGGCCTGCGCCACCTCAGCGGCCTGCGTGCGATCGCCGCGCTGCTGCACGACGCGAATGGGACCGACGGCAAGGCCGAGTTCCGGCTCACCGCCAACCAGAACCTGCTGATCGCCAATCTCGACGCCGCACAGCGCGAGGCCATCGACGCCCTCGCCCGCGAATACGGGCTGGACACGCACGCCACCGCCTCGCCGCTGCGCAAGGCCGCGCTGGCCTGCGTGGCCCTGCCCACCTGCGGCCTGGCGATGGCCGAAGCCGAGCGCTACCTGCCGGCGTTCGTCGACCGCCTCGAAGCCCTGCTCGCCACCCACGGGCTGGAACAGGCCGACCTGCATCTGCGCATCAGCGGCTGCCCGAACGGCTGCTCGCGGCCGTTCCTGGCCGAGATCGCGCTGGTCGGCAAGGCCCCCGGCCGCTACAACCTGATGCTCGGCGCCGACCACATCGGCCGCCGACTCAACACTCTGTATCGCGAAAACATCGACGAGGCCACGATCCTCGCCGCACTCGACCCGCTGCTGGCCCGCTACGCCGCGGAACGCACGGACAGCGAGCGCTTCGGCGATTTCCTGATCCGTGCGGGTGTGCTGGCCTTCGACGCAGGACGCAGCAGGGCGCTGCCACTGGAGCTGGTGTCATGACGACGCACACACCATCCGCATCGAACGCGGGCAAACAGGCCGCGCTGTCCGATCTGCTGCAGGACGCAGTCAGCTCGCCGCAGGCGCTGGCCGAGATCAACCGCCGCCTCGCTGCCTACACCGCGCCCGAGCGCATCGAATGGGCGCTGCGCCATCTGCCCGGCGAACACGCGCTGTCCTCCAGCTTCGGCGCCCAGGCCGCGGTCGGCCTGCACCTGGCCCACCGCGCGCGCGGCGACATGCCGGTGGTGCTGATCGACACCGGCTACCTGTTCCCCGAGACCTATCGCTTCATCGACGAACTCACCGCGCGCCTGTCGCTCAATCTCAAGGTCTACCGCCCGGCCGTCGACGCCGCGTGGATGGAAGCCCGCCACGGCCGCCTGTGGGAACAAGGCATGGAAGGCATCCGCGAATACAACCGCATGCGCAAGGTGGAACCGATGCAGCGCGCCCTGCAGGAACTGGGCGTGGGCACCTGGATCGCCGGCCTGCGCCGCAGCCAGGCCGACAGCCGCAGCAGCATCGACTACCTCGAACGCAAGGACGGCCGCTGGAAGCTCCACCCCATCGCCGACTGGTCCGACCGCGATGTGTGGCGCTACCTCAACGACCACGACCTGCCCTACCACCCGCTGTGGCACGAGGGCTATGTGTCGATCGGCGACGTGCACACCACGCGCAAACTCGAAGCCGGCATGCGCGAGGAAGACACCCGCTTCTTCGGCCTCAAGCGCGAATGCGGCCTGCACGAAGACTGGGGCAGCGAACCGCTGGCCAAGACGGCCTGAAGCTGGCCCGGTTTCGCGAACCGCCCCCCCTGAGTCCGTTGACGGCACATCTTCAAGGACGCGGGCCTGCGTTGTCATGCATGCCCGCCGGCCGCCAAAGCCGCCAGCATGCTGCGACCGAAATCAAGGCGCTTGTTCGCCCCCTTCATCGAAAGGGGCAGACGCACGAAGCGCGGCGGGGGGATGTGCTTTTCACCGAGCGACACCGCGCCGCGCAAATC
>ERZ1066122.427-NODE-427-length-44610-cov-9.975738_pt1 | contig 44610 bp, 37 predicted proteins | sample MGYA00382769_ERZ1066122 | MGnify/ENA primary metagenome ERZ1066122 (study PRJEB33369, sample SAMEA5778352) | biofilm metagenome | biome: Industrial cooling water; feature: Water cooling tower basin; material: Biofilm | place: United Arab Emirates | collected... | reverse complement strand
CCGCCATAGGCCTTGCGGGTGATGACGGTGATCTTCGGCACCGTCGCTTCGGCATAGGCGAAGAGCAATTTGGCGCCGTTCTTGATGATGCCGTTATGTTCCTGCGCGACGCCGGGCAGGAAGCCGGGCACGTCGACGAAGGTGACGATCGGAATGTCGAACGCGTCGCAGAAGCGCACGAAGCGCCCGGCCTTTTTCGAGCTCGCAATGTCGAGACAGCCGGCAAGCACCATCGGCTGGTTGGCGACGACGCCCACGGTGCGGCCTTCGATCCGCCCGAAGCCGATGATGATGTTTGCCGCATGGGCCGGCTGAAGCTCGAAGAAATCCCCTTCGTCCAGCACCTTGGCGATCAGCTCGTGCATGTCGTACGGCTGGTTCGCATTGGCCGGGATCAGCGTGTCGAGGCTGTCGTCCGTGCGGTCCCAGGGATCGAGGCTCGGCCGCTCCGGCACCTCCTCGCGGTTGGACAATGGCAGGAAATCGATGAAGTCGCGCGCGGCAAGCAGCGCGTCGATATCGTTCTCGAACGCGACATCGGCGACGCCCGACTTGGTGGTGTGGGTGACGGCGCCGCCCAGTTCCTCCTGGCTCACGACTTCGTTGGTGACCGTCTTCACCACATCCGGCCCGGTCACGAACATGTAGGAGCTGTCCTTCACCATGAAGATGAAGTCCGTCATCGCCGGCGAATAGACGGCACCGCCCGCGCACGGCCCCATGATCAGCGACAGCTGCGGCACGACACCCGAGGCGAGCACGTTGCGCTGGAAGACCTCGGCATAGCCGCCCAGGGACGCGACGCCTTCCTGGATGCGGGCGCCGCCCGAGTCGTTGAGGCCGATCACCGGCGCCCCGACCTTCATCGCCATGTCCATGATCTTGCAGATCTTCTGCGCGTGCCGCTCGCTGAGCGAGCCGCCGAAGACAGTGAAATCCTGCGAAAAGACGAACACCAGCCGGCCGTTGATCGTGCCCGATCCGGTAACGACTCCGTCGCCGGGCACGCGCTGCGTCTCCATGCCGAAATCGGTGCAATTGTGCTCGACATACATGTCGAGTTCCTCGAACGAGCCGGGATCGAGCAGCACCTCGATCCGCTCACGCGCGGTGAGCTTGCCCTTCGCGTGCTGGGCATCGATCCGCTTCTGCCCCCCGCCGAGCCTGGCGGCCGCGCGTCGCGCTTCGAGTTCGTCGAGGATGGTCTGCATCGGCGACCCGTCTCCTTTGGGCTGGTTTGGCCGCTTCTCTTGCCCGCTTGGGGGCAGAAGGCAACAGCTCAGACCTTGACGATGCCGAGATCGATGAGGCTGCGGGCCGTGGCGACGAGCGTCTCCTCGACCGGCCGCGGCGTCCAGCCGAGCCGCTCGGCGGCGTGAGTCGCCGGCGTTTCCTTGACCCGCCCGAGCTCGCTGGTCACCTGGGCGATCACCGGATCAAGCTTCGCTGCAAGCTTCACCATCATGTCGGGCAGCACCAGCTTCGGCACCCGGTGCGCTTCCTCGCCCAGCTGGTCGCGCAGGATCCGGCCCATTTCCGCCAGCTTCAGGAACGGTCCGGACGCGATGAACCGCTCTCCGGCAAGGTCGGGCGCGGTCAGGCAGCGGACATGAAGGTCCGCCACGTCGCGCACGTCGACGATGCCGAAGCCGATGTCCGGCACGCCGGGCATTTCCCCGCCGAGCAGCTTCTTCACCGCCTGGATCGAGGTCGAGAAATCCTCCGCCCAGACCGGCCCGAGCACCACCGACGGATTGACCGTCACGAATTCGAGTCCCCCGCCTTCCGCCGCCACCCAGTCCCGCGCTGCGCGTTCGGCGAGCGTCTTCGACTTCGGATAGGCATAGGTTCCGGGACCGTCCGGATCGGACCAGTCGGCTTCGGTGAACCGCGTCCGTTCCTTCGGATGGCCATAGGCGATGGCGGCGACCGAGGACGTCATCACGAACCGCCGGACGCCGGCGGCCTTCGCCGCCCGCAGCGCCCGCAGCGCGCCGTCCCGGGCGGGGACGATCAGCTCGTTCTCGTCCTTCGGCGCGGCCGGCGGGAGCGGCGAGGCGACATGGGCAACGTGGCTGCAGCCGGCCGTCGCCTCCGCCCAGCCCCCGTCCTCGGTCAAATCAGCCGCGAAGAACCGCAGCCGCGCATCATCGACCTGAAGCCAGCCGCGCACTTCGGCCTCGCGCGCGAGCGAGCGGATGGTGGTGTGGACCTGCCAGCCCTCGGCCACCAGCTGGCGGATCAGATATCCGGCAATATAGCCGCTGCCGCCCGTCACCAGCACCGTCCCGACCATCGCCAATCCTTTCTCGTTGCGGATCGAAACCTGACGGGCCGCCGCCAAGCCGTCAATCGCCCGCGGGGCGTCGTGCGGCGAGACCCCAGCGCACCGGTGCTGGATCGGATTCCGCTCGCTTCCCCGGGACCGGAGGCCGGGGCGCGGGCCGCCCGGCTTGCATCCCGCCGGTCCCCGTCTAAGGTTCGACGGCAGGAGGAGTGGGATGGCTGACGGGACGATCTATCCGGTGCCTGCCGAATGGGCGAAGCGGGCACGGGTGACTGCCGCCAAGTACCAGCAGCTCTACGGCCGCTCGCTCGCCGATCCGGGCAGCTTCTGGCTGGAGCAGGCGCGGCGGCTGGACTGGATCAAGCGGCCGGAGATTGCCGGCGACTGGTCGTTTCAGGAAGCGGATTTCCATATCAGCTGGTTTCCCGACGGCCGGCTGAACGCCGCCGCCAACTGCCTTGATCGGCATTTGAAGGACCGCGGCGACGCGGTGGCGATCATCTGGGAGCCGGACGAGCCCTCCGAGCCGGCGCGCAGCTACACCTATCGCGAGCTGCACCGCGAAGTGTGCCGCTTCGCCAATGTGCTGAAGGCGGAAGGCGTCCGGAAGGGCGACCGCGTGACCATCTACATGCCGATGATTCCGGAAGCGGCGTTTGCGGTGCTGGCCTGCGCGCGGCTGGGGGCGATTCACTCGGTGGTGTTCGCCGGCTTCTCGCCGGATGCGCTCGCCGGCCGGATCGAGGACTGCGACTCCACCGTCGTCGTGACCGCGGACGAAGGGCGGCGCGGCGGCAAGCGCGTGCCGCTCAAGCTGAATGTCGATGCGGCCGCCCGCCAGTGCAGCGCCATCGAGAAAGTGGTGGTGGTCCGCTGCACCGGCGCCGAGGTCCCGATGACGAGCGGCCGGGACCTTTGGTATCATGAGGCCGCGGCGCTCGCTTCGACCGAATGTCCGGCCGAACCGATGGGCGCGGAAGATCCGCTGTTCATTCTCTACACCTCGGGCTCGACCGGCAAGCCGAAGGGCGTGCTCCACACCACCGGCGGCTATCTGCTGTGGGCAAGCTTCACGCACGAGCTGGTGTTCGAGTACCGGCCCGGACAGATCTACTGGTGCGCGGCCGATATCGGCTGGGTGACCGGGCACAGCTATATTCTTTACGGGCCACTTGCGAACGGGGCGACGACGCTGATGTTCGAAGGGGTGCCGAACTGGCCGACGCCGAGCCGCATCTGGGAGGTGGTCGACCGCCACGGCGTCGAAATCCTCTACACCGCGCCGACCGCCCTGCGCGCGCTGATGCGGGAAGGCGACGCTCCCGTCCGGCGCACCAGCCGCGCCTCGCTGAAGCTGCTCGGCACGGTCGGCGAACCGATCAATCCGGAGGCCTGGCGCTGGTATCACGACGTGGTCGGCCAGGGTCGCTGCCCGATCGTCGATACCTGGTGGCAGACGGAAACGGGCGCCGCGCTGATCGCGCCGCTGCCGGGGGCGACCGCGCTCAAGCCCGGCTCTGCCACGCTGCCGCTGCCCGGCGTCGATCCCCAGCTGGTCGATGCCGACGGCCGGGTGCTGATGGGCCCGGCGGAAGGCAATCTCGTCCTCGCCCGCTCCTGGCCGGGCCAGATGCGGACCGTGTGGAACGATCACGACCGCTTCTTCCAGACCTACTTCACCACCTATCCGGGCAAGTATTTCACCGGCGACGGCTGCCGGCGGGACGCGGACGGCTATTACTGGATCACTGGCCGCGTCGACGATGTGATCAACGTCTCCGGCCATCGGCTCGGGACGGCAGAAGTCGAATCCGCGCTCGTCGCCCATGCGAAGGTGGCGGAAGCGGCGGTGGTCGGCATGCCGCACGAGGTGAAGGGCCAGGGCATTTATGCCTATGTCACGCTCAACGCCAATGTCGCGCCTTCCGAGGAGCTCCGGATCGAGCTGAAGCAGTGGGTGCGGCGCGAAATCGGGCCGATCGCCACGCCGGACGCGATCCAGTTCGCCCCTGCGCTGCCCAAGACTCGGTCCGGGAAGATCATGCGCCGCATCCTGCGCAAGATCGCGGAAGGGGATATCGGGCAGCTCGGCGACACCACGACTCTCGCCGATCCCGCGGTCGTCGACGATCTGGTCGGCAACCGGATCGCCGCCGCGGCCTGACCGCATGCGCATCAGACTGCGCTTTCCCGTGACCGAAATCGCGCGCGCCGCGTTCAGAGGCCGTCAGGAACGGCGGAGGACGGAACGGTGGAGCTGTGGGGTGGTCATGAATGCACGCTCAATCGGGTCGAGAACCGCTTCAGCGACCAGAACCGACTGACCGGCCATCACGCGCGGCCGGAGGATCTCGACCGGTTCGCCGCGATCGGCTTCAAGGCGCTGCGCTATCCGGTGCTGTGGGAACATGTCGCGCCGGACGCGCCGGACCGGCGCGACTTCAGCGCGAGCGATCCCCGTATCGATGCGCTCCGCCGCCTCGGCATCCGGCCGATCCTGGGGCTGCTCCACCATGGCAGCGGCCCTGCCTATACGAGCCTCGTCGATCCGGACATGCCGCGCCTCTTTGCCGACTATGCCGGCGCGGTCGCCCGTCGCTATCCGCATGTGCAGGACTGGACGCCGATCAACGAGCCGGTGACGACAGCGCGGTTCAGCGGCCTTTACGGCCTCTGGTATCCGCATGGCCGCGACGAGACGGTGTTCCTGACCGCGCTCGTCACCCAGATCGAAGCGACCGTCCAGGCGATGGCGGCGATCCGCGCGGTCAACCCGACGGCACGGCTGATCCAGACCGACGATCTGGGCGATGTCTACGGCCCGCCGTCGATGGCGGCGGTGGTCGCCCATTATTCGGCACGGCGCTGGCTCGGCTGGGACATGCTGACCGGGCACGTGGACCAGGCCCATCCCTATTGGCCGGCGATCGAGCGGGCCGGGCTGGCGGAGCGCGTGGCGGCGCTGCCCCCCTGCCCGCCCGACATCATCGGCATCAACCATTATGTGACGAGCGACCGGTTCGTGGACGACCGGCTCGATCGCTATCCGGAGCTGCCCGCGCCGGCGATCGGCTTCCACGATCTGACCGCGGCGCGCGTGCTCGATCCGCCGCCGCCGGGGCTGACCTCGGTTCTGCGCCAGGCCTGGGCGCGCTACCGGATCCCGCTCGCAGTCACCGAAAGCCATCTCGGCTGCACGCGGGAAGAACAGATGCGCTGGCTGGCGGAGGGCTGGCAGAGCTGCGCCGCGCTGCGCGCCGACGGCATCGACATCCGCGCCTTCACCGCCTGGGCGCTGCTCGGCAATCTCGACTGGTGTTCGCTCCTGACCATCCCGACCGGCCATTATGAGGTCGGCCCGTTCGACATTCGCGGGGAAGCCCCGCGGCCGACCGCGCTGGTGCCGCTGCTCCGCGCGTTCGCGGGCGACGCCGACGCCGGTCGCTGGGCGGCGGCGCATCCGGTGCTGTCCGGCCCCGGCTGGTGGCGCCGTCCGGTGCGGATCGAGCATGCCCCGCACGTCTGGACCGGCCCGCGACCGGCGCCGCCGCCGGAGCGCCCCGCCCCGCCGCTGCTGATCACCGGCGCGACCGGCACGCTGGGCCAGGCGATCGCCGCCGCCTGCCGGCTGCGCGGCCTCGATCATGTGCTGACCGATCGCGCGTCGCTCGCAATCGATGATCGTGCCTCGATCGACGCCGCGCTCGAGCGCCATCGACCCTGGGCGGTGATCAACGCCGCCGGTTGGGTCCGCGTCGACGAGGCCGAGCGGGAGCGGGAGGCCTGTTTCCGCGCCAATGCCGACGGCGCCGCGCTGCTCGCCGCCGCCTGCGCCGAGCGCGGGCTGCGCCATGCCGTCTTCTCGTCCGATCTGGTGTTCGACGGGCAGAAGGACGATGCCTATCTGGAAACCGACGCGCCGAAGCCGCTCAACGTCTATGGCGCCAGCAAGGCGGCGGCCGAGGAACGGGTGATGAAGGCGCATGGCGATGCGATCGTCATCCGGACCGCAGCCTTCTTCTCGCCGGACGACGTCCACAATTTCGCGATCTGGATCGAACGGGAACTTCGCGCCGGCCGCGAAGTCGGCGCTGCCGAAAGCCATGTCGTCACGCCCACATTCGTGCCCGACCTGGTTCACGCCAGCCTCGATCTCCTGATCGACGAAGCGGCCGGCATCTGGCACCTGACCAATCAGGAGCCGCTCAGCTGGCTGGGCTTCGGGCGGCGCATCGCCGAGACGCTGGGGCTCGATCCGCGGCGGGTGCAGCCGGCCGCGCCCGAGCGGCTCGGCTGGCGCGCGCGGCGGCCAGCCTTCGTCCCGCTCGGATCCGATCACGGCCGGATCCTGCCAAGCCTGGGCGACGCGCTCGACCGCCACCGCGCGCGGCGGCTGCAGGCGGCCGCCTAGCGCGCGCCGACCAGGCGGGCCGGCGTCAGCCCTCTCCGTCCGCGGCGTCGGGCGCGCCGCTCGCCAGGTCGTCGCCGATTTCGGCGTCGGGCGTCGGGTCGATCGTCCGGCTTTCCTCAAAGCCGTCCTCGTCCTCGGTTTCGTCGATCCGGGCGGCGGCGACGACATGTTCGTCATCGGCGACGTGGAACAGCCGCACCCCCTGCGTGTTGCGGCCGATGATCCGGATGTCGCCAACGGTCGTCCGGATCAGCTTGGCCTGATCGGTGACAAGGATGATCTGCTCGCCGTTGCGCGCCGGAAAGCTTGCCACGACCGGCCCGTTGCGTTCGGACATCTCGATGTTGGTGATGCCCTGGCCGCCGCGATTGGTGCGGCGATATTCATAGGCCGAACTGCGCTTGCCGAAGCCATTGGCCGTGACCGTCAGGATGAACTCCTCCCGCGACGCCATCTCGGCAAAGCGATCGGGCGCGAGCGTCGGCTCGCCCTCGCGATCGCCTTTCCAGGGGGCGAAGCGGAGATACTCGTCCTTTTCCTCCTGGGTGGTGCCGACCCGCTTCAGCACCGACAGCGAAATCACCTGATCGTCGCTGGCGAGCGTGATGCCGCGCACGCCGGTCGACGTGCGGCTCTGGAACTCCCGCACCGCCACGGCCGGGAAGCGGATCGCCTTGCCGCGGCGCGTGGCCAGCAGCACGTCGTCGTCCTCGCTGAGCAGCGTCACACCGACCAGCCGGTCAGTGGCATCGCCGTCCTCGCTCTCGCCGAAGCGCATGGCGATCTTGCCGGCGGTCGGGATGTTGCGGAACGCATCCATCGAGTTGCGGCGCACCGTGCCCTTGCAGGTGGCGAACAGAATGTGGAGATCGCTCCACTCCTCCTCATTCTCGGGGAGCGGCAGCACGGTGGTGATCGTCTCGTCGCCGGCAAGCGGCAGCAGATTGACCATCGGGCGGCCGCGAGTGGCGGGGCCGCCTTCGGGCAGCCGCCAGACCTTCAGGCGATAGACCTTGCCCAGGTTCGAGAAGAAGAGCACCGGCGAATGGGTGGACGTCACGAACAGGTTGGTGACGGCATCCTCGTCCTTGGTGGCCATGCCGGCGCGGCCCTTGCCGCCCCGCTTCTGCGCGCGGAAGGCGTCGAGCGGCGTCCGCTTGATGTAGCCGCCGAGCGTGACCGTCACGACCATGTCCTCGCGCTCGATCAGATCCTCGTCGTCGATGCCGTCGGCGGCAGGCGCGATCTCGGTGCGGCGCGGCGTGTCGAACTCGGCCGACACCGCCTCGAGCTCGGCCCGCATCACCGCGTAGAGCTTGACCCGGTCGGCGAGAATCTCGAGCAGCGCGCCGATATTGGCGGCAAGCGCCTTCAGCTCGTCGCCGATCTCATCGCGGCCGAGCGCGGTCAGCCGGTGGAGGCGGAGATCGAGGATCGCCCGCACCTGGGCATCGGACAGGCGGTAGCTGTCCCCTTCCACTTCATGCTCGATCGCCTCGACCAGCCGGATATAGGGAGCGATTTCGGCGACCGGCCAGTCGCGGGCGAGCAGCGCCGCGCGCGCCTCGGCCGGGCTGGCAGCGCCCCGAATGATCCGCACCACTTCATCGAGGTTGGTGACGGCGATCACAAGGCCGAGCAGCAAATGGGCCCGTTCCCGGGCCTTGGCCAGCTCGAACTTCGACCGCCGGGTAATCACTTCCTCGCGGAACTTCACGAATGATTCGATGATGTCCCGCAGGTTCAGCAATTCCGGCCGGCCGCCGCGGATCGCGAGCATGTTGGCGGCAAAGCTCTGCTGCGCGGGCGTGTGCCGCCAGAGCTGGTTCAGCACCACTTCCGGCGTGGCGTCGCGCTTCAGGTCGATGACGATGCGGACGCCCATGCGGTTCGATTCGTCGCGGATGTCGGCGACCCCCTCGATCCGCTTGTCCTTCGCCGCTTCGGCGATCCGCTCGACGAGCGCATTCTTGCCTTGCTGGTAGGGGATTTCGGTCAGCACGATCGAGCGCCGGTCGCCGCGGCCCTCCTCGATCACGTGGCGGGACCGGACGATCACCGATCCGCGGCCGGTCTGATAGGCCTGGCGGGCGCCCGCCTGGCCGAGGATGATCGCGCCGGTCGGGAAATCGGGTCCCGGCACATGCTCCATCAGCCCCTCGACGGTGATTGCCGGATCGTCGATATAGGCAAGGCAGGCGCGGATCACTTCGCCCAGATTGTGGGGGGGCACGTTCGTCGCCATGCCGACGGCGATCCCGCCGGCGCCGTTCACCAGCAGGTTCGGGAAGCGTGCCGGCAGCACCACCGGCTCGTTCCGCGAGCCGTCGTAGTTGGGCACGAAATCGACCGTGTCCTTGTCGAGATCGTCGAGCAGGGAATTGGCGACCTTCGCCAGCCGCGCCTCGGTGTAGCGCATCGACGCCGGCTCGTCCGGGTCCATCGATCCGAAATTGCCCTGGCCGTCGATCAGCGTCACCCGCATCGACCAGTCCTGCGCCATGCGCGCGAGCGTCAGATAGATCGCGGCGTCGCCGTGCGGATGGTAATTGCCCATCACGTCGCCGACGATCTTCGCGCATTTGCGGAACGGCCGGCCGGCAACGAAGCCGCCTTCCTGCGACGCGAAGAGAATGCGGCGATGAACCGGCTTCAGCCCGTCCCGCACATCGGGAAGCGCGCGGGCGACGATCACGGACATCGCATAGTCGAGATAGCTCGACTTCATTTCGTCGACGATGCTGATCGGGCGAATATCGGAAGGGTCGGCGAGGACGGTGTCGTCGCTGCTCAAGGCGTCATGCTTTCGGATGTTGGTTGGTTCAGGCCGTCCTAGCCGCTGCGCGCGCGGAACGCCACCCCGCGCGCACGCGCGCACGCGAGAGAGCGGGGGTTATCCACGACCAAGCGGCGCCGCAGCGGCAGGCCGCCCCGATCAGGGCGCGATGGTCTCCCCGTCCCACGCGATCAGGTTGCCGCTGTCCTTGATGCCCAGCGCGTCGATCACGTCGAGCAGCTGGACTGCCGCGCGGGCGGGATCGAACAGCTGGCCGGGCGCGACATTCTTCTGGAACGGCGCGCTCAGCCCGGTCGCGACGGTGCCGGGGTGAAGGCCGACGAGGATCGCGCGGTCGTTCAGCCGCTTCATTTCGATCGACAGCGTCCGGATCAACTGGTTCAGCGCCGCCTTGCCGGCGCGGTAGCCGTACCAGCCGCCCAGCCGGTTGTCGGAAATGCTGCCGACCCGCGCCGACAGCGCCGCGAACACGCTGCGTTCCCCCTTGGGCAACAGCGGCAGGAAATGCTTGGCGACGAGCGCCGGGCCGATCGCGTTCACGGCGATCACTCGGCCCAGCCAGTCGCCATCGAGATCGCGGAGGCTCTTTTCCGGTCCCCGCGCCGCATCATGAAGCAGGCCGGTGGCGACGATCACGAGGCGCGGCGGCGGGCCGGACGCGACCCGGGCGGCCGCCCTCGCAATGCTCGCTTCATCGAGAATGTCGAGCTCGGGCCGGGCAAACGCCAGCACCTCTTCCCCCTCGTCGCGCAGGGCCGCGACGAGAGCGGCGCCGATCCCGCCGCGGGCGCCGATCACGACTGCGGTCATCGACGCACGAAGCGCCAGAGCGTGTCGGTCGAACCGTCCGGATCATAGGCATAGCCGTCGCTGTCAAAGCCCTTCAGGGCTTCCGGATCGGTCAGCCGATGCTCGCAGAGGTAGCGGGCCATCATCCCCCGCGCCCGTTTTGCGGCGAAGCTGTTGAAGCGCAGCCCCGCCGGCCCCTGCTCGCGGAAATCGATGGTCAGGATCCGCGCCTGCTTCGGCGGCGCGGCCTCGACCGCGTGCCAATATTCGCGACTGGCGAGGTTGACGACCACGTCCGAGCCCTCCTCGGCAAGATCGGCCGCAAGCAGCGCAGCGATGCGCTTCCCCCAATAGCCATAGAGATCGCCGCGTGCCGGCGCCCAGCGCGTGCCCATTTCCAGCCGGTACGGCCGGATCGCGTCGAGCGGCCGCAACAGCCCGTAGAGCCCGGAGAGGATCCGCACATGCGACTGGGCGTAATCGATCGCCTCCTCGGCCAGGCTGTGCGCCTCGAAGCCGGCATAGACATCGCCGGCAAAGGCGAAAATCGCCGGCCGTTCCGGCAGCGAAGGGAAATTTGCGAAGCGTTCGGCGTTGAGCGTCGCAAGGTTCTCGGAGATGCTCATGATCTCGCCCAGCTTGCGCGGACCGAGCCGTGCCGCCGCCCGTGCGATCTTCGCGGCATCGTCGCCGCACCGCGGCGCCGTCGGCGCGAGATCCGGCAGCGGCTTCTTGAAGTCGAGCGTCTTTGCAGGGGAGAGGATCGCCAGCATGATCGCCGCGGGTAGCCCGAAGCCCGGCCGCGGTTCAAGCCGTGTTCACGCTTTGGACGGCATCAGGCCGATCCCTGAGCGGCGCGGCGTCGCTTGTTCGGCGCGCCGGCTGAGGCTATCGGGCGCGCGTGCGGTCATGGATCGCCCCGGAGAGCAGGGTCTGAAGGAGATTGGGATGAAGATGGTGGCGAGAAGGGCGTTGGGCCTCGCGCTGGCGATCGGCGTCGGCGGCATGGCCCTGGAACCGGCCGCTGCCCAGCGCAACAAGAAGGAAGCCAAGGCGGAAGGTTTCACGCCGAAGCTGAGCAAGGAGTTCCGGGCCGCTGCCCAGCCGGTGCAGAAGGCGCTCGAGGCGAAGGATTTCGCGGCGGCGCAGGCGGCGATGCCCGCTCTCCAGGCGGCGGCGACCGAGCCTGATGACAAATTCTATCTGGGCCAGTTCAAGCTGCAGACCGGTCTGGGCCTGAACGACAAGGCCATGCAGCAGCAGGCGATCGTCGACATCCTTGATTCCGGTTCGGCCGGCGCCGCGCCCGAGCTGGGCAAGTTCGCATTCTACGCCGGCCAGTTCGCCTATCAGGCGAAGGATTATCCGGGCGCGATCCAGCGGCTGACCCAGGCCAAGCAGGCGGGCTATGCGCCGACCGGCGCCGACGGCCAGCCGACCCGCGACGTCGATCTGATGCTGGCGGAAGCGCATTTCCGCTCGAACCGCACGGCCGAAGGGCTGGCGATCCTCGAACAGGCGATCCAGGCTGAAAAGGCGGCCGGCCGCAAGGCGCCGGCGGACTGGTATTCGCGGGCGGCCTCCGTTGCCTATCAGGGGCAGATGATGCCGGAAGTCGCGAAGTGGACGCGGCTCCAGATCCTCGATTACCCGACGCCGGAGAATTGGCGCAGCGCCCTCGTCATCTATGGCGACAGCCAGAAGATGGACGATCAGACCAGCCTTGATCTGATGCGCCTGCGCCGGACGGCGGGCGCGCTGAGCGGCGAGCGCGACTATTATGAATATGCGCTGCTGGCGGACAAGGTCGGCCTGCCGGGCGAAGCGAAGGCTGTCGTCGACGAAGGGCTCGCCAAGGGCAGCTTCGACAAGAGCAGCAAGGCGATCAACGAGATCGGTACGCTGGCCGGCAGTCGCGTCGCCGAGGATCGCGGCTCGCTCCCGGCCGCCGAGAAGAGCGCCGCGAACGCCGCCAATGGCCGCATCGCGCTCAGCACCGGCGACGCCTATTTCGGCTATGGCAATTATGCGAAGGCGGTGGAGATGTACCGGCTGGCCCAGCAGAAGGGGGGCGTCGATGCCAACATCGTCAACCTGCGGCTCGGCATGGCGCTCGCCCGCACCGGCCAGAAGGACGAGGCTCGCCAGGCCTTCGCTCAGGTGACGACCGGTCAGCGCGCCGAGCTGGCCAAATTCTGGACGCTCTGGCTGGACAGCGCGGCCTAACGATCGGACGGCGCAGCCCCGGCGGCGATCGGCACGCCGGGGCTGTCCTTCGACGTCCGGATGGTGAGGGACGTCTTGACGCTCGCCACATTGGCCGCGGTCGTCAGATGCGTGGTCAGAAATTGCTGGAACGCCTGCAGGTCGCGCGCGACGATCTTCAGGATGAAGTCGATCTCGCCATTCAGCATGTGGCACTCGCGCACTTCCGGCAGCGCCGCGACATGCTCCTCGAACGCCTTCAGGTCGGCTTCGGCCTGGCTGCGCAGGCTGACCAGCGCGAACACGGTGATGCCATAGCCGAGCGAGGCGGGATCGAGCCGCGCGTGATAGCCGCGGATCACGCCGCGCTGCTCCAGGCTGCGCACCCGGCGCAGGCAGGGCGGCGCCGTCAGCCCGACACGACCCGCCAGGTCGACATTGGTGATCCGGCCATCATCCTGGAGCGTGGCGAGGATTTCATAATCGACCGCATCGAGCGCGGGGCCAGTCATGGATACGGAAACTCCTGAGATTCGGCCGCGTCCTATAAGAAAATTACGGACAAGCGCAATTGTCCCACAATGTGACGCGCGGGAATTGGCCCTGTCCCGGACTCGGGCGGCGGATTATTCTGTTACCTGCGCCCGGCTCGGGACGACAGGGAGTTTGGGGTGCGGTTCGACGATCGACTGGCAACGGTGCTCGGCCAGAGCGCCGACAGCGAAGCGGAACGGCAGGCGCTGTGGCGCCAGCTGGTCGATCTGCTCGCCCAGGAGCCGCCGGTCGACAGCGCCAGCCGGCGGGCGGCGTTCGCGCGGCTGCGGGACTGGCGAACCGAGATGCCGGATGCGGTCCGGCTTGGCGCCGCGGCAGCGCTTGCCGGCCAGCTCCTTCCCGGCGACCTGATCGCCTTCTTCGCGGAGGACCGGCCTGCGATCGCGGCGCCGCTGCTCGCCGCCGCCCGCGCCGAGGACCCGGTCTGGGGCAAGCTCGTTCCGACGCTGTCGCCGGTCGCGAGAGCCCTGCTCCGTCACCGCCGCGATCTCGGGCCCCATGCGCGCCGCGCGCTCGACGCGTTCGGCGCCGCCGACCTGACGCTGCCGGCGCCGCCGGCCAGCGCGCCTGCGGCCGATGGCGCACCAACTCAGAGCATTGCCGAGCTGGTCGCTCGGATCGAGGCGTTCAAGGAAGCGCGCGGGGACGCCGCTCCGCCGCCGCCCGCACCGGCGCCGGCCCGAACGGCGACGGCGCGCCCGGCCGTCGCGGCGGCAACCGTGCCGGACTCGTTCCGCTTCGAGGCCGGGCCGGACGGTGTCATCCACTGGTCCGATCTCGATGCTCGCGGCGCCGTGATCGGCCTCAGCATCGCCGCCGCCGATCAGACCCGCGCCCACGGCGTCGATGGCCATGCCGCCGGCGCCTTCCGCCACCGCGCCTCGTTCCGCGACGCGCGGCTCACCATCGCCGGCGAAGGGGCGGTCGGCGGCGAATGGCGGATTTCGGCCGTGCCGGTGTTCGATCCTGCCAGCGGCCGCTTCCGGGGCTATCGTGGTGCCGCGCGGCGGCCACGGCTCAATGAGCGGGCGGAGCTGACCGGCCTGTTCGGCACCGCCCTGCCCGCCGAATCCCTTCGCCAGCTCGCGCACGAGCTGCGCACGCCGCTCAACGCGATCATCGGCTTTGCCGAGATGATCGACGCGCAGATCCTGGGGCCGGTCAGCCGCGACTATCGGGCCCGCGCCGACGAGATCCTGCGCGAGGCGCGGGCGCTGCTCGCCACCATCGACGATCTGGAGACGGCGGCACGGCTGGAAGGGCGGGCGCTGGCCGCCTCCCCCCGCCAGATCGAGAGCGCGGCGCTGATCGCGATGCTGGCGCCGGCGCTCGAGCGGCTCGCCGAAGAGCGCGGCGCCCGCTTCCAGGTCGAACTCAGCCCCGGGCTGCCGCCGATCGAGGCGGATCCGGGAGCAGCGGAACGGATGTTCGCCCGGCTGACAAGCGCGGTCCTCGGCCTTGCCGAACGCGGCGAAGCGATCACGGCACGCCTCGCCGTCGGCCCCGCCGGAGACCGGCCATCGCTGCGCCTCACGCTGCCGCGGCCCGCGCGGCTGGCCGGGCGCGCGGATGCCGCGTTGCTCGATCCGGCACCGGCGGCGGACGGTGACTGGCCGGACGCGCCGGTGCTCGGCCTCGGCTTCACGTTGCGGCTGGTCCGCGGCCTCGCCGAATCCGCCGGCGGGCGGCTGATGATCGAGCCCGATCGGTTCGTGCTCGTCCTGCCGGTCGCGGCGGTCCCGCGCAGCGCCACCGGCGGCTGAGCCCGCTTGCCAGTGGCGCTGCCCCTCCGCTATCGCCGCGCGACCGGGCGGGGCCTGTAGCTCAACGGTAGAGCTGGCCGCTCATAACGGCTTGGTTGGGGGTTCGAATCCCTCCGGGCCCACCGGTCCGTCCGGCCATTGGCGCCGATCGGTGCCGGCCGATGCCGATGGGCGGGACCGGCGGGCGGATGATGCAAGGCGGATCACCCTTGCCAACTGCCGCCGCTCCATTGCCTCGATCCGGCAACCCCCGTAAAGCCGGGCGGTCGGGGAGTAGCGCAGCCTGGTAGCGCATCTGCTTTGGGAGCAGAGGGTCGCAGGTTCGAATCCTGTCTCCCCGACCATTTGTTCCGGCTGCCGGACGGGGCCGGAACCCGCCCGCCGGGTCAGCCGGCGGGCGCGGCCGGATCGGGCGCGAAGATCTGCGGATAGAGATTGCGCATCGCCGCCTCGTCAAACTCGGCCTTGAAGCCGTGCCGCGACTCGATGCCGCGCGCCCTGGCCGCGGCGGGACGAGCGTCGATCTCCGCCATCAGCCGGGCGAGATTGGGAAACTCCGCCATCGCATTCTCGTCTGCAAGCATGAAGGGAATGCGGGGCGCCCAGCCCCAGACCGCCATGTCGACGATCGAATAGGCGCCGCCCACCATATAGCCGGTCCGCGCCAGCCGCTCGTCGACGATGCGCCAGTGGCGCCGCGCCTCGAAATCGTAGCGCTTGATCGGATAGGCGAGCCGCTCCGGCGCGAAGAGCCGGAAATGCACGCACTGACCGGAATAAGGACCGACCCCGGTCGCCACGAACATCAGCCAGGACAGCAGCTCGGCACGCGCGGCCGATCCGGGCGGCGGCAGAAACTGCCCCGTCTTTTCGGCCAGGTAGAGCAGAATGGCGTTGCTGTCGAAGACCACCGTGTCGCCGTCGATCAGCGCCGGCACCTTGCCGTTCGGGTTGATCGCCCGGAATGTCGGGGTGTGCTGGTCGCCCAGCTTGGTATCGACCGGGACGGCTTCGTAATCGAGCCCCGCTTCCTCAAGAAACAGCGCCACTTTCATCGGGTTGGGCGCCATGTTGTAGAAGAACCTGATCACGTCATGCTCCGATTGCTGGCCGGTTGGGCGGCGCCTCTCCGCGCGACCGCAGCGGGCGGGCGGATGCGCGTTCCGGCCGCGGGACGCGCCCCGCGACGCTCGCCCCTGCCCCGCTCCGGATCGCGAATGCCATTCCCCGCCCCGCCGACGATCGCGGCCCGAATGACCGCCCTGCGAACATCTGTGCGCTCTTTCGATCATCCTGACAAGGGTCGGGCGGCGCCCGATCAGCGGGCGGCGGCGCGGCGCAGCGCCGGCGGCCGGTCGTCCACGCTGGCGGGAAAACGCGGCGTCACATCGATCCTTGCGGCCTGTTCGAAGGCATGGCCGAGCTCCAGCAACAGCGCGTCCGACCAGGCCGGGCCGAGCAGCGACAGGCCGACCGGCAGGCCGCGGACCCGCCCCATCGGGACGGTCAGGTGCGGGGTGCCGGCGACGGCCGCAAGGCTGCCCGGGCCGACACCGCCGATCTGGTCGCCATTCACGGTGTCGATCATGAAGGCAGGCCCGGCGGTCGGCGCGACGAGGGCCTCGACCCTGTGGTCGGCGAGCAGCCGATCGACCCCGTCTTCGCCCGCCAGCTGCTTCGCCTTCGCCCGCGCTTTGCGGTATTCGGCCGATTCAGGCCCCGGCGCCGCTTCCGCCTTCAGGAGAATATCCTGTCCGAACCACGGCATCTCCGCCCCGGCATGGGCCGCGTTGAAGCTGATGAGGTCGCCGAGGCTGCGCACGGTCACTGCCGGCGGAGTCGCCGCCAGATAGGCGTTCAGCCCGGCCTTGAACTCGGTCAGCAGCACCGCGAACTCGGGGGCGCCGATCGACTCCCGGCTCTTCAGTTCGGCGATGTCCACCAGCACGGCGCCAGCCGCGCGCATCATTGCCAGCGCCTGCTCGAACAGCTGATCGGTGTCCGGCGAATAGCCGGTCGCAAAGCGCAGCACGCCGATCCGCCGCCCGGCAAAGCCGCGCCCGTCCAGCGCTGCGGCATAGTCCACCCGCCGCGAGTCCGCCGCCGCCGTCGCCGGATCGGCCGCGTCGCTGCCGGCGATGGCCGTCAGCAGCTCGGCCGCCTCGCGCACCGTGCGCGTCATCGGTCCGGCGGTGTCCTGGCTGGCGGCGATCGGCACGATCCCCGTGCGGGAAACGAGGCCGAGCGTCGGCTTCAGCCCGACAATGCCCGTCATCGCGGCAGGACATGTGATCGATCCGTCCGTCTCCGTACCGATTGCGAAGCGGACCATGCCGCTCGCCACCGCCGCGGCGCTGCCGGAACTGGACCCGCAGGCGGACCGATCCAGCGCATGGGGATTGCGGGTCAGGCCCCCGACCGCGCTCCAGCCGGACACCGAGTGGGACGACCGGAAATTCGCCCATTCGCTGAGGTTCGTCTTGCCGACGACGATGCCGCCGGCGGCGCGCAGCAGCGCGATCAGCGGCGCATCGCGGGCGGAAACATTCGCCTTGAGCGCGAGGCTGCCGGCCGTGGTCGGCAGGCCGGCCACGTCGATATTGTCCTTGACCAGCACCGGTGCCCCGGCGACCCCGCCCCGGCGTCCGGCTCGGTCGATCGCGCGCGCCTCGGCCAGCGCCTGCGGCGCGGTCGCGATCACCGCGTTCACCCGCGGCTCGAGCGTCGCGATCCGCGCGAGCGCCGCCCGCACGGCCTGTTCGGCGGAAGCGGCCGGCGCGGCCGCGGCGGCGGCGGGGGCCGGTGCGGCAAGCAGCAGGGCAGCAACGGACAGCAGGCGCATCTCAAGCCTCCGGGCGACGGGGGTTCCGGCATCCTTCTGCCCGGCGGCGGCACCGCGGTCGAGATGCGGGGAACGCCGCTGCGGCTGAAGCGCTGTCCGCGGCGTCTGCAATGGAGGATGTGATGGCCGGCTCCGCCCTGCCCGTCGATGACCGCAATGCCTGTCTTGCCCGCAACTGGCGCTGGCTGCTGCTGCGCGGGATCCTGGCGATCGTCTTCGCCGTGCTGGTGCTGCTCCAGCCCGGCCTCGCCCTCTTTTCCCTGATCCTCCTCTTCGCGGCCTACGCGATCGCCGACGGAATCGTGGCGATCGTCAGCGCGGTGCGCGCCGCGCGGCGGCACGAACGCTGGGGCTGGTTCGTGCTGGAAGGCGTGATCGGCATCGCCGCCGGCGCCCTCGCCTTTCTGCTGCCGGGAATCGCCATGTTCAGCTTCGTGCTGCTGGCGGCGGTGTGGGCGCTCGCGTCCGGCGTCGCGATGATCGTGGCCGCGATCCGGGTCCGGCGCGATCACGGCCGTCTCTGGCTCGCCGTGGCCGGGCTGCTTTCAGTGGCGCTGGGCGTGCTGCTGTTCCTGCAGCCCTTGACCGGAGCGATCGTCCTGACCCTGTGGATCGGCGCCTATGCGCTCGCCTTTGGCGTGCTCCTGATCGTCGCCGCGATCGGCCTGCGCCGCCGATGTGCGGACGCCGCGCCGGCGGACGCCGCATAACAAAAGGGCGGCGCCTCCGCCTGGAGGCACCGCCCTCGGTTCGTCAGAACGCGTCGCTTACTTCGCCGCGGTTCCGTTGGTCGCCGCGTCGGCCGCGTTGTCGGCCATCGCCGCCGCGTTGTCGGCCGCATTCTCGAGCGCCGCTTCGGTCGTCTCGTTGGTCGCGTTGTCGGCAGCCGCTTCGAGCGACTCGGCGGTGTTCTCCAGCGCCTCGGCGGTGTTCTCGGCCGCCGTGTCGGTCGTCTCGGCCTGCTGGCCACCGCAAGCGGCCAGCGTCATCAGGCCCGCAGCGGCGAGAACAAAGGTCAGCTTCTTCATTCCAAAATGCTCCCCAGAAGGAAATCCGCGCGCGGCCTGCTCGCCGTCGCGAGCGGCCCTCTTAGCGATTACGGCGTGCCAGTCAAACTGTTTTGGTTGAGAAGATCCTCGGGCGCATCCCCAACCAACCGCAGCATCGCGGTCCAGGCCGCGACGTTCTGCTCCAGTTGTGCGGGATCGATTTTGTCGATCGTGTCGTCTGCCGTGTGATGCAGATCGAAATAGCGGGTGCCGTCCTGGTTCAGGTCTATGGCGTTGGTGCCGGCCCGCGCCCAGGGGCCGAGATCGGCGCCGGCATTGGCCGTGCCGCGGCCGCGGACAATGCCGAACGGCGCCAGCGCCTGCTCGAGGCGGTCCGCGAGGCCCGCGGCGGCGGCCGGCAGCCGGGTCTGGAACCGCCAGATCCGGTCGGCGCCGAAATCCGATTCGGCGACAAGCGCATGGGGTTCGGCGCGGTGCCGCTCGAAATAGGCGCGCCCGCCAAGGCCGCCAATCTCCTCGGCGCCGAACCAGATCAGCCGGATCGTCCGGCGTGGCCGCCTCTCGTCCAGGATGCGCCTGGCGGCGGCCGCGGTGATCGCGACGCCGGCGGCATTGTCGATCGCGCCGGTGCCGAGATCCCAGCTGTCGAGATGCCCGCCGATCGCGACGATGCCGGCGGCGGGATCGGTGCCCGGCACTTCCGCGATCACGTTGCCGGACGGCCGCTGTCCGCCGGCGAGCGGAGTCAGCACGAGGCGGAGCCGGACCGGGCGGCCGCGCGCGACGATCCGTTCGAGCTGGTCGGCATCCGGGTTGGCGAGCGCGGCAGCCGGAATGGGTGCGACGCCGTCCGGAAACACGGTCTGGCCGGTGTGCGGCAAGCGGTGGCGGTCGGTGCCGATCGAGCGGATGATGATCGCCGCTGCGCCTTTGCCGGCAGCGATGGCCGGGCCGCGAAACCGCGCCGCGCCATACTGGCCGTAGCCGGACCCGTCCTGGGTCGGCGCCATCGCATGGCCGACATAGACGATGCGGCCGGCAACTGCCTCGGCCGGCGCCGCATCCAGCGCGGCAAGGCTTGCAAAGGCGGCGACCGGGGCCTCCAGGCCGGACGGCGGCGTGGCGCCGCTGTTGCCGAGCGCGGTCACCGCCAGCGGCTGGGGGAATGGCGCCGTCACCGCGGCGCTCTCCGTGCCGCGCGCCCAATAGGGCACGTCGAACGGCTCCACCCGCACATTGCTGAAGCCAAGCGCCGTCAGCCGCGCGACGGCCCATGCCCGCGCTCGTGCCTCGGCGTCGCTGCCCGCCGGCCGCGGGCCGATCTCGGTCGTGAGCCCCTCGAGGATCGACCAGGCCGGATCGGCGCCCGGCGGCGGCATGGGCGCGCCGGCGGCAAGCAGCAGCGGGAGCGCGAAAAGCAGGCGGAGGCGGCGCATCCGCCATGTCTACCGACGCGTCGGGCGGTTTGCCAAGCCGCGGCGCCTCGGCTAGGGCGCGGCGCATATCCCGCATCAGCAAGTTCGGAGAATCTGGCCCATGGCCGTGCAGTACAGCTTCGTCATGAAGGGCCTGACCAAGACCTTCCCCGGCCAGCCCAAGCCGGTGCTCAACAACATCCACCTGCAATTCCTGCCGGGCACCAAGATCGCGATCATCGGCGTGAACGGCGCCGGCAAATCGACGCTGATGAAGATCATGGCCGGCATCGACACGGAGTTCCAGGGCGAGGCCTGGGCGGCCGAGGGCATCCGCGTCGGCTATCTCCAGCAGGAACCGCATCTCGATCCGAACAAGACGGTCAAAGAGAATGTGATGGACGGCGTCCGCCCGGTCGCCGACCTGGTCGACCGGTTCAACGAGATTTCGAACCTGATGGCCGACCCGCCGGAAGACGCGGATTTCGACGCGCTGATGACGGAAATGGGCGAGCTCCAGGAAAAGATCGACGCCGTCGACGGATGGACGCTCGACAACCAGCTCGAAATTGCGATGGACGCCCTGCGCTGCCCGCCGGGAGACTGGAATGTCGAGACGCTGTCGGGCGGCGAGCGGCGCCGCGTCGCGCTGTGCCGGCTGCTGCTCGAAAAGCCCGACATCCTGCTGCTCGACGAGCCGACCAACCATCTCGATGCAGAGAGCGTCGCATGGCTGGAGAAGCACCTGATCGACTATCCGGGCAACGTCATCCTCGTCACCCATGACCGCTATTTCCTCGACAATGTCGTCGGCTGGGTGCTCGAGCTCGATCGGGGCCGCGGCATTCCGTTCGAGGGCAATTACTCGAAGTGGCTGGAAGCCAAGGCCAAGCGCATGGAGCAGGAAGAGCGCGAAGAGGCCGGGCGGCAGAAGGCGATCAAGGAGGAGCTGGAGTGGATCCGGCAGAGCCCGAAGGCGCGGCAGGCGAAGTCCAAGGCCCGTATCCGCGCGTTCGACGAGCTGGTGGAGCGCCAGGAAGCGCGCGCACCCGGCAAGGCGCAGATCGTGATCCAAACGCCGGAGCGGCTGGGCGGCAAGGTGATCGAGGCCCGCGGGCTGACCAAGGCCTATGGCGACAAATTGCTGTTCGAGGGGCTGGACTTCACGCTGCCGCCGGGCGGCATCGTGGGCGTGATCGGCCCGAACGGTGCCGGCAAGTCGACGCTGTTCAAGCTGATCACCGGCCAGGAAAAGCCGGACGCAGGCGAGATCGACATCGGCCCGACGGTGCAGCTCGGCTATGTCGACCAGAGCCGCGACGCGCTCGATCCGAACAAGAATGTCTGGGAGGAGATTTCCGGCGGCCACGACATCATGACGATCGGCAAGCACGAAATCTCGACACGCGCCTATGTCGGCGCCTTTAACTTCAAGGGCCCGGACCAGCAGAAGAAGGTCGGTCAGCTCTCGGGCGGCGAGCGCAACCGCGTCCATATGGCGAAGATGCTCAAAAAGGGCGGCAATGTGCTGCTGCTCGACGAGCCGACCAACGATCTCGACGTCGAGACGCTGCGCGCGCTCGAGGAAGCGATCGAGAGCTTTGCCGGGTGCGCCGTGGTCATCAGCCACGACCGTTTCTTCCTCGACCGGCTGGCGACCCACATCCTCGCCTTCGAAGGCGACAGCCATGTCGAATGGTTCGAAGGAAACTTCGAGGCGTATGAGGAAGACAAGAGGCGGCGGCTCGGCGACGAAGCCGATCGGCCCCACCGGATGAGCTACAAGAAGCTGACGCGCTGACGGCAAGGCGAGGCGCGGCCGCGCCCGCCGCGCCTCACAGGGCGTGCCCGGACGGGCGGCCGCGGCCGACAGCAAAGGCGATGAGCGTCTGGCCGGCGAAATAGAGCGGCCAGACGAGCATCGCCGCGACCGGCACGCGCGCGAGCGGGCCGAGGCCGGCGAAGATGATCAGATCGGAGAGGACGAACAGCCAGGCGCCCAACGCGGCCAGCGGGAAGCGGCTGAGCGTCGCCGCGATCGCCATCCCGCCGAGACCGAGCGCGTAGAGCGCGATGCCGGGCGCGGCGGCGGGATCGCCAGGCAGCGCCGCCGCAACCAGCGCCAGCGGCACCGCGCCGATCAGCGCGACCCGGGGCGCGCCGGCCCGGCGATGGGCGAGATAGAGACGGATCGCCACCAGATGCCCGGCGAGGAAAAGGACCGCCCCTGCCGCGAGCCCGACGCCGTCAAGAACGACATCGCCGGCCGCATGAAGGCCGAGCACGAGCGCGAGGAGCCGCCCCGGCTCGGCCGGCACCGCACGAAGCGCCCAAGCCGCCAGCAGCCCGACTCCCGCCCCCTTCCAGACCAGCAGCAGCGGCCCGACCGCCAGCGCCGACGCGCCGGCATAGCTGGCGCCGGCGGCGACCGCCGCGCCGAAGAGCGCCTTGCCTCTCATTGCGCCCCCTCCTAAGCCGGCGTCCGGCTATGGCAATGCACGACATCCACATCATCGGCGGCGGCCTCGCCGGTTCCGAGGCGGCCTGGCAGCTCGCGGAGGCAGGCCGGAAGGTTCGCCTGTCGGAAATGCGCGGCGTCGAGGCAACGCCGGCCCACCAGACCGACGCGCTCGCCGAGCTGGTCTGTTCGAACAGCTTCCGCTCCGACGATGCCGAGAGCAATGCCGTCGGCCTGCTCCATGCGGAGCTGCGCGCGCTTGGCAGTCTGATCATGGCCGCGGCGGACCGTCACCGGGTGCCGGCCGGCTCCGCGCTCGCGGTCGATCGAGACGGCTTTGCGGCGGCGGTGACGGCGGCGCTCGCCGCGCACCCGAACGTCACGATCGTCCGCGAGCGCATCGATGCGCTGCCGGCGGACGGGCCGGCGATCATCGCGACCGGGCCGCTGACGGCGAGCGCGCTCGCGAGCGCGATCGGCGCCGCGACGGGGCTCGAAAGCCTCGCCTTTTTCGATGCGATCGCGCCGATCGTCCACCGCGAGTCGATCGACATGGACGTCGCTTGGTTCCAGTCCCGCTGGGACAAGGGCGACGGCCGCGACTATATCAACTGCCCGCTCGACCGGGATCAGTATCTCGCTTTCGTTCAGGGGCTGATCGACGGCGAGAAGACCGTGTTCCGCGAATGGGAAACCGACACGCCCTATTTCGAAGGCTGCATGCCGATCGAAGTCATGGCGGCGCGGGGACCGGAAACCCTGCGGCACGGCCCGATGAAGCCGTTCGGCCTGCGCGATCCGCGCACCGGCCGGCGGCCCTATGCCGTCGTCCAGCTCCGTCAGGACAATGCGCTCGGGACGCTGTGGAACATTGTCGGCTTCCAGACGAAGCTCCGCCATGCCGAGCAGGTGCGGCTGTTCCGCACCATTCCCGGGCTCGATCGCGCCGAGTTCGCGCGGCTGGGCGGCCTCCATCGCAACACCTTCATCAACGCGCCCCAGCTGCTGGACGGCAGCCTGAGGCTGCGCCGCGCGCCTCATCTCCGCTTCGCCGGCCAGATCACCGGCTGCGAAGGCTATGTCGAATCGGCGGCGATCGGCCTTCTCGCCGGGAGGTTCGCCGCGGCCGAGCTGGACGGGCGCCCGCTGGGGTCGCCCCCGCAGACGACGGCGCTTGGCGCCCTGCTCGGCCACATCACCGGCGGCGCCGATCCGACCAGCTACCAGCCGATGAACGTCAATTTCGGGCTGTTCCCGCCGCTCGGCGACGGCGTCAAGAAAGCGGAGCGCAAGGCCCTGCTCACCGCCCGCGCGCGCGCCGATCTCGCGCAGTGGATGGCAGCGTCGGCACTGCGTCAGCCGGAACCGGCCTGAGGCCGCTCAGCTGCTTTCCTCGGCCGGCGGCGGACAGTCCGCGCGGGCCGCGGCGCGGCGCACGACGCGGGTGGTCGCGAACTCGGCGCGGTCGAGCCGGCCATCGCGATCGCCGTCGGCGCTCGCGAATTTGTCGGTCGTCCGCTTCGCCCATTCCTCGAAGGTCAGGCGGCCATCGCCATCCGCATCGAGCCGGGCGAAGGCCTTGGTGCGGCTGGCGAGATATTCGGCGCGAGTGACCGCTTGATCCCGATCGCGGTCATAACGGTCGAAGCGGCGTTCCTCCCGTGTGCGCGCTTCGGCGGCCGGCGGCTGCGGCAGCGGCGCCCCGACGGGGGCCGGCGCCGGCGGCGGGGCGGCCGCCACGGCCCGCCCGTCATCGGCGCTGCTCGACCACCAGAAAATGCCCGCCGCCGCCAACAGCAGCACGGCGGCTGCCCCTGCCAGGTAACGCACCATGTCTCCCTCCCCGCCGGCCTTCCGGCAACCGGGAAGGCTAGCGCCCGGTGACGGCGAAAGCGAGCGCGCGAAGCAGACGGCTCGGCGCACCCTGACGGCGGGGGCGGCCCGGCGGCAAGGCAAGATCACGCCGGGCAAAGCCGGCGAGCAGCCCGAGCGGGCGGAGCGAGCGCGGCCAGCTGCCCGCGCGGGCGGCAAGCAGCGGCGCCGCAGCCGCACGCGCGCGCGCCGCCGTTTCGCCGTCGCTGATCCGGTGGACGAGATCGGCCAGTGCCCACAGCTGCCCAGCCGCGCGGGCGCGATGAAGGGCGTCGGGGTCGGCGCGGCCCAGCAGCCCGGCGCCGGCCGCGAACAGCGTCCCGCCGCGCGACGCCGCATGAAGCGCGACGGCGGCACTGTCGAGCGGGAGCGGATCGAGCAGCGCTTCCCAGCCGTCGATCAGCGGCAGCAGCGCCGCCGGATCGATCCGGTCCTCGGCCGCGATCGCGCGGAGCAGCGGTTCGGCCGGCGGCGGCCGGGTCCGCAGCCCCGCCAGTGCGTCGTGCCACCAGGTGAGCCGCATCTGGCCGACGGCCGGCTGGCTGGTCGACGCCACGATCCCACCAAGCTGCTCGTCGAGCGCCCAGAGCAGCGCCAGGGCCGGGCGCACCGCCGGCGGCGCGTAAGCGAGCGAAAGGGCGCGCTCCGGATCGGACAGGGCAGGCAGCGACACGACGGCGACGGACCTCCAGCCGGCGCCGGCCTAGAGCCTGATCGGGCGGGGGGGAAGGGCTGCCGGCTGGGGCAGGACCCGCGAGCCCGCCCCGCGCTGTCGAGCGTCCAGGGCGGGACGGCCAGCGGCGCGGGCGGACGGGATCAGCTGCAGACGGCGGGCGTGACGCCTTGCGATGGCGTGATGTGGGGGAAGGCCTGCCCGCGCGAGACGAAGACGGACAGCTGGCGGATGATGCCGTCCGGCGAATGGCCGCGCAGCTGGGCGACGTTGATCAGCGGGCGGTACCGGTAGGCAACTTCGGAGACCACCACCAGCTGGTTCTGCAGCAGCGTGATGTTGTTGGGCAAGGTGACGTTCGGGCCTTCCGCCCAATTGGGCGTTGCCTTCCATTCCGAGCCGATCCGGCTGCTCACGCCGGCCAGACGGCCGGTGCAGCGCTGCCAGACGATCTTTGCGACGATGCTGCCGTTTTCGGGCACGCCGATCACCCCGGTCACGATGACGCGGCCGTCCTGCTCCAGGTTGAACGGCGTCGCGATCTCGTCGATGCCGGCAAAGGTGTCGACGAAGCTGCGCTCGCTCGGGGCCAGGGTGTTGCGCGCGACGTTGTCGGCGGAGATGGAAGCGATGCGCTCGATCTTCTGATAGGCGAGCACATAGTTGATGAACTCGAGCCCGCCGGCGCCGATCAAGGCAAGCATCGGCAGCATCAGGCCGAACTCCACCGCGGATATGCCGCGCTTGTCCCGCCAGAGCGTACGCAGCGTCATGAGCGGGCGCCTGATCATCACACACACCCCGTGGTACGGAAGACCGGTTCGTTGCGGACGACGGTGCTAGCCCGGAGCCGATAGCTGTTCGAGCCGACGAACTGCTGGCTGATGAAGGGAAACAGCGATCCGACCCTGAATTCAGCGGTGTAGCTCACCACCTCGCCCGCGGCACCGATCGAGCCTGAGGCGCCCATATCGGTGTCATATTTGCCGTTTCCGTTGACGTCCGTGTAGCTTTCGCCGTCGTCATGGATCTTGTTGCCATTCGTGTCCTCGAAAGGCTCGGGCTCGCCGACATCGCCGAAGCGGCTCGAATAGGCCTTGCTGGTGATCGTCGCCTTCTTGCCGTCTGCGGAGCGAAACCCGCTCATCCCGTTCTCGACAATGGCCTTCAGGATCGCCTCACGCTGGCTCGGGCAGTCGCTCGCCGCAACCGCGCGAGCGGCGCGCATCGTCGCCGCCTCGAGCGTGCTCCGCGCGGAGGAGACATGCGCGAACTCCATGAAGCCGCCGAGCATCAGCACCACCACCGGGGCGATCAGCCCGAACTCGACTGCGGCGACGCCGCGCTCGTCTCTGGCAAGAAGAGGAATGCGCATGATCATTTGGCCAGATGAAGGTCGACCAGATCGGCGGCGATCGTGGTGAAGGCGGTCCGCAGGTCGCTCGCGTTCTTGGTCTCAAAGAAATGGGTGTTGCGGTTCGTCGCGCAGGTCCTGAACATCTCTCGCGTGAGATTGCCTTCATCGCCGGCGGCGATCGCGAAAGTGATCGTGTAGATCTCGATGCCGTCGCGCTTCATGGCCTGGCACGTCTTGGCAAAGCGCAGCGCCATCGCGTTGCGATGCGCCGTGCGCGCCGACGAAAGGCCGCCACTGCCGCTTGGAAAGTCCTGATCCACCACGATCTTGTCGGCGTACGAGCCATAGCCCGTATAGGCGGTGTCCCGCTGGAAGTTCGGCGTGCGGAGAGTCGAGTTGAGGCCGTCGTCGCGCGAGTCGAAATTGCCGTCGGTCATGAAGATCACGACCTGACGCAGGCCGGAGTCGGTCGGCCGCGCGCGGGTGAAGACATCGTCTCGCGAGATCAGGCGATAGCCCCACGCCATCGCCTGGGAGTGCCAGGTGCCGATGTTGAACAGCGGCTGGAGCTGGTCCGTATAGGCCTCGAGTTCGGCCTTGGTGCGGCTGTAGCTGATCGGCAGCGCCTCCGACGGACAGACGTAGTTCGGCGATTTGGAGACGAAACCGTCCGAGTTGGACGGCTTGACCGTCGAATCATAAAGCACCGGCTCGGGCCACGTCCCGTAATCGGGCAGGCGCTCGGGATGGACGAACGACTCGGTGTCCGCGAGGCAATCGGCGTCTGCACCCCCGGCCGTCCGGCAGATGTTCGTGCCGTATCGGCGGATCAGCGCCGTCCGCATCGGCTCGTGATTTGCGGCCGTGATCGCTTCGGCGATCGTCGCGCCCAGCCGGTAGCGGTTGTCCTGCTCGTGGAAGCTGTCGACCCGCAGCGGCGGGTACATGAAGGGGTTCGCCCGTGCGACGCCCGTATCACCGGGCAGGTTCTTGCCCATGTCGAACGCGTTTGCGTCGATCACATTGATGTCGCTGCTGAGCGCCCGCACGGTCGGGTCGGCGTACAGGCAGCCTTTCCAACCATAGACATCGTTGGCCGGACGGGTCGTGAAGCCGTTGATCTGCTGCACCCGATTGGCCGGCAGCAGCCGCCCCACATTCACGATGACGTTGTACGGAATCATGCCGATCCCGAAGTTCTTCCGGGTCTGGTTGTTGCCGTAAACGACGGTCAGAAAATCCTTCACCGACGCCCGCAGCGCGACCATGCCGCCGTTCGAGTCCATCGATCCGGTGACGTCCAGGACCAGCATTGCCTCGACCGCGCGGGGCAGCGTTTTGCCGGCGACGCCGGTGGCCTGGGCCGTGATCGGGAGATGCTGGAAGCCAAACGCCCGCATCAGCGACGTCGGGACGTCGGCGTTGACGACGAGGTTGACCGTGATCTCCTCCCCTGCCCGCGTCACCGACACGATCGGGTTTTGCTGAGTCACGCCCATGAAGTTGGTCGGCATGTTCGCGTTCAGAAACGCCCGCACCGTTTCGACCGTGTTCGGCCCCGCGGCATTGCCGACGCCGGGGTGGAGCTGTTCCATCCGCACCGCCGCAAGCACCGCCGCGTCGACGCTGCTCTGCAGGCGCGAGGACGCGAGATAGGTGCGGCCGAGATCGAGCCCGATGCCGGCAAAGCCGATCATCGGGATCATCGCTGCCGCGAGCAGCGCATAGGTGCTGCCTTGCGTGTCCCGAATCAGGGCGCGCAGAGGGCGCCGCTTGATCCCGCCGGCCATCCCGTTCCGCATGGCTTTTCGCATCCCCAACTGAACCACCACCGGTCGGCATAGACCGGTCAGGGTTGCGGGAAGCTAATCAGACAGGGTTAACTGCGGCCGGCGGCCCGGATCAGCGATAGCAGACCTGGCGGACCGCCTCGACGACGCGCGCCGCATCGACGATCGCGGCCTTTTCGAGATTGGCCGCGTAGGGCAGCGGAACGTCGGCGTTGGTGACGCGCAGCACCGGCGCGTCGAGATCGTCGAAGCCGTCCTCCATCGCGATGGCGGCGATCTCCGACGCGATCGAGCAGACCGGCCAGCCTTCCTCGACCACCACCATCCGGTTGGTCCGGGCAAGGCTTTCAAGCACCGTCGCGCGATCGAGCGGCCGCAGCGTCCGCAGGTCGATGACCTCCGCCTCGATGCCGTCCGCTGCCAGCTGCTCGGCCGCACCGAGCGCGACGCCGACGCCGATCGAATAGCTGACGATCGTCACGTCGCGGCCCGCCCGCATGATCCGCGCCTTGCCGATCGGCAGCACATAGTCGTCGAGCCGGGGCACGTCGAAGCTGCGGCCGTAGAGAAGCTCGTTCTCGAGGAAGACGACCGGATCCTCGCTGCGGATCGCCGCCTTGAGCAGCCCCTTGGCGTCGGCCGAATCGTAGGGCGCGATGACGACCAGACCGGGGACGCTTGCATACCAGGGGCCGTAATTCTGGCTGTGCTGCGCGGCGACCCGGCTGGCGGCGCCGTTCGGACCGCGGAACACCACCGGGCAGCGCATCTGGCCCCCCGACATGTAATTCGTCTTCGCTGCCGAGTTGATGATGTGATCGATCGCCTGCATCGCGAAATTGAAGGTCATGAACTCGACGATGGGGCGCAGGCCGCCCATCGCCGCGCCGGTGCCGACGCCTGCAAAGCCATATTCCGTGATCGGCGTGTCGATCACCCGGCGCGGGCCGAACTCGTCCAGCAGCCCCTGCGTGACCTTGTAGGCGCCCTGATATTCGGCGACTTCCTCGCCCATCACGAAGACGCGGTCGTCGCGGCGCATTTCCTCCGCCATCGCATCGCGCAGCGCTTCGCGGACGGTCGTGCGGACCATTTCGGTGCCGGCCGGCAGATCCGGATCGGCCTTGGCCCGCGGCGTGACGAGCTTTTCCGTGCCGGTCGCCGGCGCGACGCGCTGCGGCGGCGTTGCCTCGAGCGGCTGGGCCTCGCCCGCAGGTCCGCCCGGCGCCTCGGTCCGCGCCTCGACCGGCGCTGCGTCGGCGCTCTCGCCTTCCGCGCGCAGCGTTGCGATCACGGTGCCGACCTTCACATTGTCGGTGCCCGCCTCGACGAGGATCGCGGCAACGGTTCCTTCGTCCACCGCCTCGAATTCCATCGTCGCCTTGTCGGTCTCGATCTCGGCCAGGATGTCGCCCGACTTCACGTCGTCGCCGACCTTGACCAGCCATTTGGCCAGAGTGCCTTCCTCCATCGTCGGGGAAAGCGCAGGCATCTTCAGTTCGATCGGCATCAGTAGCTGTCCACCAGCACGTCGGTATGGAGCTCGGCAAGCTCCGGTTCGGGCATGTTCTCGGCGAAATCCGCGGCCTCGCTCACGATGCGGCGGATGTCCTTGTCGATCTCCTTGAGCGCCGCTTCCTCGACGCCGAGCGCGGCCAGCTCCCGCGCCGCATGCTCGATCGGATCGCTCTTTTCGCGCACGGCCTGCACTTCCTCGCGGCTCCGATACTTTGCCGGATCGGACATCGAATGGCCGCGATAGCGATAGGTCTTCATTTCAAGAATGATCGGTCCCTTGCCGGCGCGCACCCAGTCCAGCGCCACCTGGGCGGCGCCGCGGCAGGCCAGCACGTCCATCCCGTCGACCTGGATGCCCGGGATGCGGAAGCTTTCGCCGCGACGATAAAGCTGGTCTTCCGCCGAGGAGCGGTTGACGCTGGTGCCCATCGCATATTGGTTGTTCTCGATCACGAAGATCACCGGCAGCTTCCACAGCTCCGCCATGTTGAAGCTTTCATAGACCTGGCCCTGGTTGGCAGCACCATCGCCGAAATAGGTCATGCACACGCCGCCGTCCGCCGCATATTTGTGCTTGAAGGCAAGGCCGGTGCCGAGCGAGACCTGCGCGCCGACGATGCCGTGGCCGCCGTAGAAGCGGTGCTCGACCGAGAACATGTGCATCGAGCCGCCCTTGCCCTTGGAAATGCCCGCGGCACGCCCGGTCAGTTCGGCCATGATCACTTTGGGATCGATGCCATAGGCCAGCATATGGCCATGGTCGCGATAGCCGGTGATCACGCTGTCGAGACCCGGGGTCAGCGCCGATTGCAGCCCGACCGCGACCGCTTCCTGGCCGATATAGAGGTGGCAGAAGCCGCCGATCAGGCCGAGGCCGTAGAGCTGCCCCGCTTTCTCCTCGAAGCGCCGGATGAGCAGCATCTGGCGGTACATTTCGAGGAGCTCGTCGCGCGACGCCTGGTGGCGCTGCGGTTCGGGCGGACGCTCGCGGTTCGGGATCGCGGGGGGCGCAGCAGACGGCGCCTTCGGCTTTGCGGCTCGTGCCAAGAGATGAGGCCCTTCTTTCGAGGGATGACAGGCGGATGCGGCCCTATAGGCCTGGGAGTGGGAGAGTCGCAACCGGCTGACCGCGCGCCGCGGCGCCGGTCTCGGTCGCGATCATTCCTCCATCGGGATGATGATCTCGTCCGGGTGGACGAGGCCGAGATCCTTGCGGATCAGCTCGTCGACCAGATCCGGATTGGCCTTTCTGGGATCGAGCAGCGCGACGCGATTGGCGATGATCCGCTTGCGCTCCTCGAGCACCCGCAGCTCGGCCTGCTTGGCCGCCAGATCCTGCCGATAGTCGCCGAGCGCCAGCACGCCGTTCGAGCCGAACAGCGCATAGCCGCCGAAAAAGCCGATGATGAGCAGCGCGGCCGCGGGACCGACGGCCGAGCGGATCAACTGAGCGACGGTTCGGGTCTGCGCCATAGCCCCTTGAATCACAGTGGAGTCGTCCGATCAAGCCCCGGCGTGGAGCGACCGGGGAAAACCCTGGGCCCCTTCTCCTTGCCCGAGCAGGAGGCGACAGGGATTCAGATCCGCCCGAAGCAGCGGCGACCCGCATAGCGCGCCTGGGCGCCCAGCTGCTCTTCGATGCGGATCAGCTGGTTGTACTTGGCAAGCCGGTCCGAGCGCGCGAGGCTGCCGGTCTTGATCTGCCCGCAATTGGTCGCAACCGCGAGATCGGCGATCGTTGCATCCTCGGTCTCGCCGGACCGGTGGGACATGACCGCCGTGTAGCGGGCACGCTGGGCCGTCGCGACGGCCTCGAGCGTCTCGCTGAGCGTACCGATCTGGTTGACCTTGACCAGCAGCGAATTGGCGAGCCCCTGGGCGATCCCGTCCGCCAGCCGTTTCGGATTGGTGACGAACAAATCGTCGCCGACCAGCTGCACGCGATCGCCGAGCCGGTCGGTCAGGATCTTCCAGCCCTGATAATCGTCCTCCGCCATGCCGTCTTCGATCGAGCGGATCGGATAGCGGTCGCACAGCTCGGCGAGATAGCCGGCCATTTCCTCCGACGAGAGCGTCCGCCCTTCCCCTTCCAGCACATAGCGGCCGCCCTTGAAGAACTCGGTCGCCGCGCAGTCGAGCGCCAGCACCACATCTTCCCCCGGACGATAGCCTGCCTGCTCGACCGCCCGCATGATGAAATCGAGTGCGTCCGCCGGGGACGCGAGCGCCGGCGCGAAACCGCCTTCGTCACCCACCGCGGTGGCCAGTCCCCGTTCGTGCAGTGCCTTTTTGAGCGTGTGGAAGATCTCGGCACCCCAGCGGACCGCGTCCGCCAGGCTGTCCGCACCGATCGGCATGACCATGAACTCCTGGAAGTCGATCGGATTGTCGGCATGGGCGCCGCCGTTCACGATGTTCATCATCGGCACCGGCAGCAGCTGCGCAGAGACGCCGCCGACATAGCGGTAAAGCGGCAGGCCGCTCGCCGCGGCCGCGGCCTTGGCGACCGCAAGGCTGACGCCCAGGATCGCGTTCGCGCCGAGCCGGCTCTTGTTCTCGGTGCCGTCGAGCGCGATCATCTCGGCATCGATCTCCACCTGGTCCTCGGCGTCGCGCCCCAGGATCGCCTCCGCGATCTCGCTGTTGACCGAAGCGACGGCCTGCTCGACGCCCTTGCCCATCCAGCGCCGGGCATCGCCGTCGCGCCGCTCGACGGCCTCGAACGCGCCTGTCGAGGCGCCGGACGGAACCGCCGCACGCCCGAAACTGCCATCCTCCAGCATCACATCGACTTCGACCGTCGGATTGCCGCGGCTGTCGAGGATCTGGCGGCCATGGACGTCGATGATTGCGGTCATGGAATGATGTTCCTACATTTCGGGACGGGACGGCCTGCCCCTATCGGCGCCGCCGCCGGAACGCAATTCGGCGCGGTTCACGCAAGGAACCTAGCTGCCGGAGCGATTGTTCTGGGATGAAACAGATATCCGAAAGGGACACGAAATGACCGATGTCAGCCAGAGCACGGACGGCGACACTCAGGCGGGCGGCGGCCCCGCCGGATCGACCACCGAAAAGCTGAAAGGCCAGTTCGAGACGCTGCGCGGCCAGGCCGGCGAAAAGGCGCGCGAAGTGGCCGGCCAAGGCAAGGAGAAGGCGACCGGTGCGCTGAGCGACGCCGCCCGCTTCCTGGAAGAGACGGCGAAGACCATCGAGGAAAAAGTGGGTCCGCAATATGGCCGCTATGCGCACAGCGCCGCGGAGGGCGTGTCGGGCTTTGCCGAGCAGCTGAAGGCCAAGGACGTCGACGATCTGATCGAGGATGCGCGCGCGCTGGTTCGCAAGAGCCCGGCGGTCGCGATCGGCGCCGCGGTGGCGGTGGGCTTTGTGCTCGCGCGGCTCGTCAAGGCCGGCGTGAGCCACGACGCCGGGAGCAGCGCCACCGCCGGAGACACCGGCACCGCCGGCAGCAGCGAGCCGACGGCCCCCGCGGCCGCGATCGGCACCGGCATGCCCGCCGCGCCGGGCGGCGCCAGCGTCGGGAGCCCGGCCGACTCCACTTTTCCGGCCTGAGGCGCCACGATGAACGGCGACGTCCCGATCGGGCAGCTCTTCACCCAGCTCGTCGATGACGGCAAGCGCTTCGCGCAGGCCGAGATCGAGCTCTACAAGGCGAAGGCGCAGGAAAAGGCGGAGCCGATCAAATGGGCAGCGATCCTGGGCGGTGCGGCGGCAACGCTGGCGCTCGGCGCCCTCATCGCGTTGCTCGTCGGCCTGATCCTCGCGCTGTCCCCGCAGGTGGGACCGCTGGGCGCGACGCTGATCGTCGTCGTGACGACGCTCGCCCTCGCCGCAGTGCTTGGCTATCTCGCCTATCAGCGGATTGCGGGAACGAGATCATGACGACACCCGATGTGCGCGCGCGCGCGGCCGAGGCCGAGGCCGCCAAAGCCCGCTTCATGACGACGCTGCACACGGTCCAGCATCGGCTGAGCCCGAAGACGGTCGCCAATGACGTGAAGGAAGGCGTGAAGGAACGTGCCGGCGACGTGGCGAGCAAAAGCCTCGCGCTTGCCAACCAGGGCGTCGCCCAGGCGCGGGCAAAGCCGGTGACGATCGCCGCGATCGCGGTGCCGATCGCCGTCTTCCTGCTGCGCAAGCCGATCGCCCGGGCGCTTGCCGCGGCGCTCCGCCGGGGCAAACCCACCGAAGCCCGCGCCGCCAGCGGCGAGCTCACCCCCTATGAGGCGGCGCGCACCTCGACCGCGCCTGCCGCCACCCCATCGACAGCAGCGCGCACGGCCGATCGGCCGCAGCCCGCGGAGCAAGGAGCATGACAATGGCCACCATCGACCAGTCGACGAACGGCGTCGACGATGCACGCAAAACCGAACAGAGCGGCGTCCGCGGCCGCGTGGCGGATGCCCAGTCCCGCGTCCAGTCGGCGCTCGGCGGCGCACGCGAGCGGACCTCGGCGGCGGGCCGCGAGTTCGGCAGCCGCGTCGAGGATGCCCCGCTGGCAGCACTGATCGGCGGGGTTGCGGTCGGCGCCGCGCTTGGCGCGCTGCTGCCGCGCACCGAGCGCGAGCAGCAGACGCTGGGCCCGGTCGGGCAGCGGATCGGCCAGGCGGCCGCCGAAGCGGCGAAGGCCGCCGTCGCGGCCGGCAAGCAGGAGCTGGGGATCGCCGAACCCGCCAAATCGCCGGTGGAGGCGGTGATCGGGAAAGCGCTGAGCGCCGTCACCGCGGCCGGCAGCGCGGCCGGCCAGGCAGCTGCCAGCACCGTCGCGTCCAGCAAGGACGAAGCGGCGACCGGCGCCGACGGCTGAGCGCTGGGTCATTGAGCCCGGCGCGCCGCCCTGCTAGGCGCCCGGGCCATGAGCAAACTGCATCTCGTGTTCGGCGGCCGCGTGCGCGACCCGCGGGGCCTGGAGTTCGTCGATCTCGACGCGATCGACTTTGTCGGCATCTTTCCGGATTATGCGAGCGCCGAGCGCGCGTGGCGCGGTGCGGCCCAGCGCACGGTCGACGACGCCGAAATGAAGTATGTCGTCGTCCACCTCCACCGCCTGCTCGAGCCGGAGCTGCCCGACGCCTGATCGGACCCGCCGCTCAGGCGTCCCGGTAGCGCCACAACAGCAGCGGCCGCGCCAGCGCCAGGCCGGCGATGAAGCCGCCAATATGGGCGGCGATCGCGACCTGCGCGCCGATCGCCGCGAGGCCGATCAGCGACTGGACGAACACCCAGCCGGCGGCGAGCCAGACGACCCGCACCACAAACGGCGAGAACGGGCCGATCGCCCGCACCTGCGACCGGCTGAAGAACACGGCATAGGCGCCGATCACGGCCGAAATGGCGCCGCTCGCGCCGATCATCGGCACCGTGCTGGCCGGATCGACGAGCCAGTGCGCCGCCGCCGCTGCATAGGCGCCGACCAGATAGAGCATAAGCATGGCACTGCCGCCGATCACCGTTTCGACCGCGCGGCCGCAATAGACGAACATCACCAGGTTGAAGCCGAGGTGGAGCAGGCCCGCATGCAGCAAGGTCGCGCTGAGCGGGGTGAGCCACACCGGCACGCCGCCGTCGATCGGGACGAGGCCGGTCGCGCGGGCCGGCAGGAACCCCGCCAGATGATTGATCACGCCGGCATCGCCGAACAGCAGCACGGCAAGCCACGCGAGCGCGGTTGCACCCGCAATCACCTGGGTGATCCGGCCGGACGTCATTTCGGGCATGCGCGACCCCGCGACCGACTGCCGGCGTTGCGGCGTCAGATGAACTCGATCTTCGACACGAGATAGTAACGGTCGCCGGACGGCACCGTCACTTCCACTTCGTCGTCGACACGGCGGCCGATCAGCGCGCGGCCGAGCGGCGAATTGTAGCTGATCCGGCCGAGCTTCGCGTCCGCCTCGGTCTCGCCGACGATCTGGTAGCGGATCGGCTTCTCGTCCTCGTCGATCAGCGTCACGGTCGCGCCGAACACGATCTTGTCGCCCGACAGCTCGGTCGGATCGATGATTTGGGCGCGGCTGAGCCGATCCTCCAGCCGGGCGATCTCGGCCTCGATCTGGCCCTGACGCTCCTTGGCGGCGTGATATTCGGCGTTCTCCGACAGGTCGCCATGGGCGCGCGCTTCCTCGATCGCATCGACGATCTGCGGGCGCTCCTCCTTCAGACGCTTCAGATCCGCCGTGAGCTTCTCATAGCCCTCCTGGAGCATCGGCATCTTCTCGACGGTCGCCATTCAATCCACCCTTCCACAAGGAAAATCCGGCGCCCCGAGCGGCCCCTCCCCGGGCCGCCCGCCTCACGATCGCGATGTCGGGAAGTCAGGCGCGCGAGGCTGAATAATATGACTGGAGCGAACGCACTTCAAGGGGACGCGCCGTCAGCGCTTCGATCGCCTGCACCGCGGCCGCCGCGGCAGCCGCGGTCGTGAAGTTCGGCACCTTGCCGTAAAGCGCCGAGGCGCGGATCGACTTCGAGTCCTTCAGCGACTGCCAGCCTTCGGTGGTGTTGAAGATCAGATCGACCGCGCCGTCCTTGATCCGGTCGACGATGTGCGGCCGACCTTGGGCGACCTTGTTGACCCGCTCGACAGCGATGCCCTGGGCGGCCAGGAAATCGGCCGTGCCGCCGGTCGCGATGACGGTGAAGCCCAGCTCGATCAGCCGCTTGACCGGAGCGACGATGCCCGGCTTGTCGCTGTCCTTGACCGAGACGAACAGGCAGCCGCCGAGCGGCAGCCGCGTTCCTGCGCCGATCTGCGACTTTGCGAACGCAGTCGGGAAATCGGCGTCGATGCCCATCACTTCGCCGGTCGATTTCATTTCCGGTGACAGGATCGGATCGATGCCGGGGAAGCGCGCGAACGGGAATACGGCTTCTTTGACGGCGATGTGCGGCACATTCCGCTCGATGGCCGGCAGCTCGGCGAGCTTCTCGCCCGCCATCACCCGCGCGGCGAGCTTCGCGATCGGCACGCCGATCGCCTTTGCGACGAACGGCACGGTGCGGCTGGCACGCGGATTGACCTCGATCAGGTAGATCGCGCCGTCCTTCACCGCGAACTGCACGTTCATCAGGCCGCGCACGTCGAGCGCCCGGGCCAGCGCATCGGTCTGACGCTCGATCCCCGCCACGATGTCGGCCGGCAGGCTGTAGGGCGGCAGCGAGCAGGCGCTGTCGCCCGAATGCACGCCCGCTTCCTCGATGTGCTGCATGACGCCGGTCACGACGATGTCGCGGCCGTCGCCGATCGCATCGACATCGACCTCGATCGCATCGCGCAGATAGCGGTCGATGAGCACGGGGGAGTCGCCCGAGACCTGCACGGCCGTCGCGATATAGGCGTCGAGCTGCTGGGGCCCGTCGACGATCTCCATCGCCCGGCCGCCAAGCACATAGGACGGGCGGATGAGGACCGGATAGCCGACCCGCTCGGCGACCGCGAGCGCTTCCTCGCGGCTGCGGGCGATGCCGTTTTCCGGCTGCCGGAGGCCGAGGCTGGTGACGAGATCGGCGAAGCGCTCCCGGTCTTCGGCCAGATCGATCGCGTCGGGGCTGGTGCCGAGGATCGGCACCCCTGCCGCTTCCAGCTCGCGGGCGAGCTTGAGCGGCGTCTGCCCGCCGAACTGCACGATGACCCCGAGCAGCGCACCCGTCGCCATTTCGACGTGCAGCACCTCGAGCACGTCCTCGGCGGTCAATGGTTCGAAGTAGAGGCGGTCGGACGTGTCGTAATCGGTCGAGACGGTCTCGGGATTGCAGTTGATCATGATCGTCTCGAAGCCCGCCTCGCGCAGCGCGAAGCAGGCATGGACACAGCAATAATCGAACTCGATCCCCTGCCCGATCCGGTTCGGGCCGCCGCCCAGGATCACGATCTTGCGCCGCTCGGACGGGTTGGATTCGTCCTCGGGCACCCCGAAGGAGGGCGCTTCATAGGTGGAATACATATAGGGCGTCTTGGCCGCGAACTCGGCCGCGCAGGTGTCGATCCGCTTGAAGACCGGGCGGACGCCGAGCGCATGGCGCTGGGCGCGGACGTCCCGCTCACTCTGGCCCGTCAGCGCCGCCAGCCGGGCATCGGCAAAGCCCATCGCCTTCAGCCGCCGGAGCGCGGCGGGATCGGCGGGCAAGCCCCGCTCCGCCACCTGCCGCTCCGACGCGACGATCTCGGCCAGCCGGGCGAGGAACCAGGGATCGAACTTGGCGACGGCGTGGATCTCCTCGACGCTCAGCCCCTCGCGCAGCGCCTGTGCCGCGACCAGCAGCCGATCGGGCGTCGGCCGCGCAAGCGCTTCCAGGATCACCTCCCGGCTGGCGCCGACCAGCGCCGCCGCTGGATCAAGCCCCGCAAGGCCGGTCTCCAGCCCGCGCAGCGCCTTCTGCAGGCTTTCGTGAAACGACCTGCCGATCGCCATCACTTCGCCGACGCTCTTCATCGCGGTCGACAGCAAGGGTTCGGCGCCCTTGAACTTCTCGAACGCGAAGCGGGGGATCTTGGTGACGATATAGTCGATCGTCGGCTCAAAGCTGGCCGGGGTGGCGCCGGTAATGTCGTTGTCGATCTCGTCGAGCGTGTAGCCGACCGCAAGCTTCGCGGCGACCTTGGCGATCGGGAAGCCGGTTGCCTTGGACGCGAGCGCCGACGAGCGCGAGACGCGCGGGTTCATCTCGATCACGACCAGTCGGCCGTCCTTCGGATTGACGGCGAACTGCACGTTCGAACCACCCGTTTCGACGCCGATTTCCCGCAGCACCGCGATCGAGGCGTTGCGCATGATCTGATATTCTTTGTCGGTGAGCGTCAGCGCCGGCGCGATCGTGATCGAGTCGCCGGTGTGAACCCCCATCGGATCGACATTCTCGATCGAGCAGACGATGATCGCGTTGTCGTTGCGGTCCCGCACGACCTCCATTTCATATTCTTTCCAGCCGAGCACCGATTCCTCGATCAGCACTTCGGTGGTGGGCGACGCGTCGAGCCCGCCGGCGACGATCTCGGCGAATTCCTCGCGGTTGTAGGCAATGCCGCCGCCGGTGCCGCCGAGCGTGAAGCTCGGCCGGATGATCGCCGGCAGGCCGACGAAATCGAGTGCGTCGAGCGCCTCCTCGAGGCTGTGGGCGATGCGGCTGCGCGGGCTTTCCAGCCCGATCTTGTCCATCGCGTCGCGGAATTTCAGCCGGTCCTCGGCCTTGTCGATGGCATCGGCATCGGCGCCGATCATGGTCACGCCCAGCCGGTCGAGCGTGCCGTCGCGGAAGAGCGCCAGCGCCGTGTTGAGCGCGGTCTGCCCGCCCATCGTCGGCAGGATCGCGTCCGGGCGCTCCTTCTCGATGATCTTGGCGACGATTTCGGGCGTGATCGGCTCGATATAGGTCGCGTCGGCAAACTCCGGATCGGTCATGATCGATGCCGGGTTGGAGTTGACCAGGATGATCCGATAGCCTTCCGCCTTCAGCGCCTTGGCCGCCTGGGTGCCCGAATAATCGAACTCCGCCGCCTGGCCGATCACGATCGGGCCCGCGCCGATGATGAGGATGGACGAGATGTCGGTGCGTTTGGGCATGGTCAGAAGTCCGTATTCGCGATGATCACCTCTCCCCGGCGGGGAGAGGCCGGGTCAGGCGCCAGCCTGACCGGGTGAGGAGGGCCGATCTCGATCGACGGGCACCGAGCCCTCTCTCCCCGGCCCTTTCCCCGCCGGGGAAAGGGAGTCACGAGGCGCCTCGCGGCAAGCGGGCCACGAACTTCTCGAACAGATACATGCTGTCCATCGGCCCCGGGCTCGCTTCCGGGTGGTACTGCACCGAAAACGCCGGTCGGTCGGTCAGCTCGATCCCGCAATTGGAATTGTCGAACAGCGAGACATGCGTCTCGCGCGCATTGGCCGGCAGGCTGTCGCGTTCGACCGCAAAGCCGTGGTTCATGCTGGTGATCTCGACGCGGCCATCGTCGAGCCGCTGAACCGGGTGGTTGGCGCCGCGGTGGCCCTGGAACATCTTGGTCGTGCGCGCGCCGATCGCCAGCGCGAGGAGCTGGTGACCGAGGCAAATGCCGAACAGCGGCTTGCCCGTCTCCAGCATCTGGCGGATCACCGGCACGGCATAGTCCCCGGTCGCCGCCGGATCGCCGGGACCGTTCGACAGGAAGAATCCGTCGGGATCGTGCGCCATCACCTCTTCGAACGTGGCGGTGGCGGGCAGCACAGTCACTTTCGCGCCCGCCTTTACAAGGTTGCGGAAGATGTTGTGCTTGCTGCCATAATCGATGGCGACAACATGCGGCCGCGCGTCCGGATCGGGGGCGCCGCGCTCATAGCCGAAGCCGAGCTTCCACACCCCGCCATCCCACAAATGATGCGCTTCGCACGACACTTGCTTGGCAAGGTCCATGCCCTCCAGCCCCGGCCAGGCGCGCGCCTTCGCGAGCAAAGCGGGCACATCGAAATCGCCCGAGACCGAATGGGCGATCACGCCATTGGGCGCCCCGCCCTCGCGGATGCGGCGGGTGAGCGCGCGCGTGTCGACGCCGGAAATCCCGATCTTCCCCCGCGCCTTCAGCCAGGCATCAAAGCCCTCGGCGGCGCGGAAATTGGACGGCGCGGTCACGTCCTCGCGCACGATGCAGCCCAGCGCATGGGCGTGGTTCGCCTCCACATCCTCATGGTTCGCGCCGACATTGCCGATATGCGGAAAGGTGAAGGTGATGATCTGCCCTTCGAACGAAGGGTCGGTCATGATTTCCTGATAGCCGGTGATGGCGGTGTGGAAGCAGACTTCGCCCACCGCTTCGCCTTCGGCGCCGAACCCCCGGCCCCAGACCACGTCGCCCGAGGCCAGCACCAGAACGCCGGTGGCTCCTTCGGGTGCGCGCAGCGGCGTGGCGTCGGCCATGATGGGTCGGCTCCTTCAAAGGGTGGCGGCGATGTCGCTAAGGCTCGTCCGCTAGGCTTGCGCGGGACGCCGGTCAACCTGTTAAAGCAGGCGCCATGATTCGGGACGAAATCAAGGCGGCACTGGTTGCTGCAATGAAGGCGGGCGACAAGCCGGCGACGGCCACCATCCGCTTGATCCAGGCGGCGATCAAGAATCGCGACATCGAAGCGCGAACCGGCGCCGGCGGCACCGACGACGATCTGCTCGTCACCGAAGTGCTGCAGAAAATGCTGAAGCAGCGGCGCGAATCGATCTCCCTCTACGAACAGGGCGGCCGCCCGGAACTGGCGGCGGCCGAGCAGGCCGAAGTCGCCGTGATCGAGCGGTTTCTCCCGCGCATGATGGACGAGGCCGAGACCCGTGCGGCGATCGCCGCGATCGCGGCCGAAATCGGTGCGACCTCCGTCAAGGACATGGGCCGGGTGATGGCGGAGCTGAAGGCGCGCCATGCCGGCCAGATCGACATGACGCGCGCGAGCGGCCTCGTGAAGGCCGCGCTCGCCTGAGCTTCTCCCCAGACTAATCCCCAGTTGCGCGTGCGGAGCGTCTCGACAGGCGGGGTGCGAGCGCGCACGGCTTAGGCATGAGCCTTTCCGCCCCGTTCCTGGACGAGCTCCGCAGCCGCACGACGCTGTCGGCGCTCGTCGGGAAGACGGTGAAGCTCCAGCGGGCGGGCCGGGAGTTCAAGGCCTGCTGCCCGTTTCACAACGAGAAGAGCCCGAGCTTCTACGTCAACGACGAAAAGGGCTTCTATCACTGCTTCGGCTGCGGCGCGCATGGCGACGCGATCCGGTGGCTGACCGACCAGCGCGGCCTGCCCTTCATCGATGCGGTAAAGGAGCTGGCCCAGGCGGCGGGAATGGACATGCCGGCGCCGGACCCGCGCGCGGCCGAGCAGGCGGAGCGGGCGCGCGGGCTGCATGACGTGATGGCGGCCGCCGCGGCGTGGTTCGAGGCACAGTATGACGGCATCGCCGGAGCGGCGGCGCGGGCCTATCTCGCCCGCCGCGGCGTCGCAGAGACGACGCGCCGAACGTTCGCGCTCGGCTATGCGCCGGACGCGCGGACCGGCCTGCGCCGCGCGCTGGCGGACTTTGGCGATGCCCTGCTCGTCGAAGCAGGGCTGCTCATCGCGGTCGAGGGCAAGGATCCTTATGACCGGTTCCGCGACCGGCTGATGATCCCGATCCGGGACCAGCGCGGCCGGGTGATCGCCTTCGGCGGCCGCACGCTCGGGGCCGGCGAGCCCAAATATCTGAACTCTCCGGACACGCCGCTCTTCGACAAGGGGCGGACGCTCTACAATCTCGACCGGGCGGCGGCGGCCGCGCGGCGGCGCGGGCGGCTGTTCGTGGTCGAGGGCTACCTGGACGTGATCGCGCTTGCCCAGGCGGGGATCGAGGAAGCGGTGGCACCGCTCGGCACCGCGCTCACCGAGTTCCAGATCGAGCGGCTCTGGCGCCATGCGGAGACGCCCCTGCTCTGCTTCGACGGCGACGCCGCCGGGCAGAAGGCCGCGTTCCGGGCCGCGGTCCGCGCGCTGCCTGCGCTGGCGCCCGGCCGGTCGCTCGCGTTCCTGACCCTGCCGCCGGGGCAGGATCCGGACGATCTCGTCCGCGCCGGCGGCGCGGCGGCATTCGAAGCCGTGGCGGGGGCGGCAGAACCGCTCGCCGACCGGCTGTGGCGGCACGAGCGCGATGCGGCCCCCCTTGCCACCCCGGAAGAGCGGGCGGGGCTGCGCAAGCGGCTGAACGATCTGGTCGCGACGATCGGCGACGGCGATGTGCGCGACCAGTATCGGGCCGAGTTCCGCAGCCGCTTCGAAGCCGCCTTCCTGCAGCGGACGCCGCGGCCCGGGCAGCGCGGCGCAGCGCGCGGGCGTTTCCGGCCCGGCGAGGGCTTCGAGCGGCCGCTGTCGGCGGAAGCGAAGGTCGTCGGCGCGAACGGCATCGACCGCGTGCTCGCGAAAGGGATCGTCGCCGGGCTGCTGCGCTTTCCCGATCTGCTTGCCCGCCACGCCGAGGCGCTGAACGCCCTGACTTTTGCCGATCCGCTGGTCGGCCGGCTGATCGACGCGCTTGTCGATCTTGCCCTTGCCGAGCAAGCGCTTGATCGGGATCGGCTTGCTCCCATATTGCAGAAGAGCGAGTTCGACGCGCTCGTGAGAGACCTGTTGCGTGCCGACAGCCTGCCTTTTTCCTTTACCCGGAAGGATGTGCAGCCTGAACGCGCCCGCGCCGACCTCGGCGAGGCGATTCAGGTGATGGTGTCGCGGCCCGAGCTGGATGCGGCCTTGTCGGCCGCGACGGCGCGGCTGAAGGAGCGCTTCGACGAAGCGACCTTCGGCGAGCAGCAGCGGCTTCTCGAATTGCGCGGCGAGACGGATCGGCGGCTTGCAAATCTGATGCAAGGCGACGAAGGCGGATGAATTGATCTGAGTTCGGGCGGACGAATGGCAAAGACGATGGATGAACCGGTCGAGAAGGCCGAGAGCGGAGACGCGCCGCTGATCGACCTCAACGAGGCGTCGGTCAAGAAGCTGATCAACCGCGCCAAGAAGCGCGGCTACATCACCTATGACGAGCTGAACGAGGCGCTGCCCCAGGATCAGATGTCGTCCGAGCAGATCGAGGACATCATGTCGGCGCTGAACGACATGGGCGTCAACATCGTCGAGAACGAGGATGCCGGCGAGGACGGCGAAGAGCCGGCGGCCGAGGAAGACGAGATCGACGCCTCCGCGGAAGGCGATCCGGGCTTTGCGCCGCTGCCCGAGAAGAAGAAGGAAACCGTCGACCGCACCGACGATCCGGTGCGCATGTATCTGCGCGAGATGGGCGCCGTCGAGCTGCTCAGCCGCGAAGGCGAGATCGCGATCGCCAAGCGCATCGAAGCCGGCCGGGACACGATGATCCTCGGCCTGTGCGAAAGCCCGATCACGTTCAATGCGATCATCGGCTGGTCGAACGCGCTGAACGAGGGCTCGATGCAGCTGCGCGAGATCCTCGATCTCGACGCGATGCTGTCGAAGGATCCGACGCCCGACAATCTCGACGACGAGGACGAAGGCGACGGCGAGATTTCCGAGAAGACCGCCGGGCCGTCCTACAAGGAAGAAGAGGATGTCGAGGAAGTCGCCGCCGAAGAGGACGACGACGAATCGATGACCGAGCGGCGGACGCCGCGTCCGATCGACGACGACGATGAGGACAACACGCTGTCGCTCGCTGCGATGGAGGAGCTGCTGAAGCCCGGCGCGCTGGAAAAGTTTGCGCGCATCACCGAGATCTACCAGCGCTTCGCGAAGCTGCAGGGCGCGCGGCTCGGCGCGATGGGCGGCGGCGCCGATTTCGCTCCCGCCAAGGAGAAGGAATATCAAAAGCTCCGCGAGGAGCTGACCGCGGAAGTGGAAAGCGTCCAGTTCCACAACCAGAAGATCGAGTATCTGGTTGACCAGCTCTACAGCTACAACCGGCGACTGACTGCGCTCGGCGGGCAGATGCTGCGTCTGGCGGAGCGCCACAAGGTGCCGCGCCGCGACTTTCTCGACCGTTATGTGAACCACGAGCTGGACGAGAACTGGCTGGACAGCGTCCGCCGGGTCGACAAGAAGTGGGCGGCGTTCGCAGCCGCCGAAGCGGACGCGGTGGAGCGGGTCCGCGCCGAGATCGCCGAAATCGCTCAGGCGACCGGCATGTCGCTTCCCGAGTTCCGGCGCATCGTCAACATGGTCCAGAAAGGCGAGCGCGAGGCGCGCATCGCCAAGAAGGAGATGGTGGAAGCCAATCTCCGCCTCGTGATCTCGATCGCGAAGAAATACACCAACCGCGGGTTGCAGTTCTTGGACCTGATCCAGGAGGGCAATATCGGCCTGATGAAGGCGGTCGACAAATTCGAATATCGCCGCGGCTACAAATT
>ERZ1066122.426-NODE-426-length-44714-cov-10.633557_pt1 | contig 44714 bp, 44 predicted proteins | sample MGYA00382769_ERZ1066122 | MGnify/ENA primary metagenome ERZ1066122 (study PRJEB33369, sample SAMEA5778352) | biofilm metagenome | biome: Industrial cooling water; feature: Water cooling tower basin; material: Biofilm | place: United Arab Emirates | collected... | reverse complement strand
TGGAACAGGCCGGCAGCTATATCCTCAACCTCGGCACCATCTGGCGCTGCCTCTATACCACGCTGGAAATCGTTGGCGGCAAGACCATCTTCATCGAAGGTTCCGCAACCGGCACCGGCCTTGATGCGCTGAAATCCGCCAAGTCCAGCGGCCTGATGGTGACGGGCCTGGTGTCCAGCCCGGCCCGCGCCGAGTTCGTGAAGTCGAAGGGCGCCGTGGGCGCGCTCGATCGCAGCGATCCGCGCTTCAAGGCGCTGTTCACGCCTGTGCCCGATGGCAGCCCAGGGGACCCTCGGGCCGATTGGGCGGCGTGGGAAGCCGCCGGTGAGGCGCTGCTTGCTGAATACAGGGCGATCAACGGCGGCAAGCTGGCCGATTATGCGGTCAGCCACGCCGGGGAAACCGCCTTCCCGCGGTCGTTCCAGCTGCTTGGGCCAGGCGGCGTGCTCGCCTTCTATGGCGCCTCGTCGGGCTATCACCTCAGCTTCATGGGCAAGAAGGGCGGCTCCGATCCCGTCTCCATGCTTTCGCGCGCGGGAGCAAGGGGAGGCGAGGCGGTGCTGATCTTCTATGGCCCCGGCACCACCCAGCTTGCCGACGAAACCGGCCTCGAGATGATCGAGGCGGCGCGCGGGCTGGGCTGCCGCATCGTTGTCGTCACCAGCACCGATGGCCAGCGCGAGTTCATCCTGTCCCTGGGCTTCGAGGACGCAGTGGTCGGTGTGGTGAGCCTGGAAGGCATCAAGCGTCGCGAGGGCGCCAATTTCGACTGGCCCGACACCATGCCGCGCCTGCCGGTGGCCCGCGAGGACATCGAGAATTTCCGTGAGGCCGTCCGCCAGTTCCAGGACAAGACGCTCAAACCGTTCGGCAATGCGGTCGGCAAACTGCTGCGCTCGCCCGACAATCCGCGCGGCAATCCAGACATCGTGCTGGAACGTGCCGCGCAGGACACGCTGGGCGTCACCACCGCGCTGGTGAAGCCGTTCACCGGCCGCGTGGTCTATTGCGAGGACATGGCCGGGCAGCGCTACAATTTCTACGCCCCGCAGGTGTGGACGCGCCAGCGCCGCATCATCATGCCGATGGCCGAGATTCGCGGCACGCACCTGTGCAACGCCTATGAGGTCACCCGCATGAACGACATGATCGCGGCGGGCATCCTGGATGTGACCGAGCCGACGGTGGTGCCGTGGGAGGGCCTGCCGGAAGCCCACCAGTCGATGTGGGACAATCGCCACACCGGCGCGACCTACATCGTCAACCACGCGCTGCCGGCCATGGGCCTGCGCGGCAAGGATGAACTTTACGAAGCGTGGGCCTCTCTTGGGGCATCGCTCAGCACCAGCGAAGGGCAGGGGGAATGAACGCGATGGCCAAAGCGACGGCAGGGGCCGCAATTCCGGGCCGCCTCGCCGGCAAGGTGGCGTTGATCACCGGCGCCGCCGGCAACCTCGGTGGCAGCATCGTGCGCCGCTATCTGGCGGAAGGCGCCACCGTGGTGATGAGCGGGCGCGATGCTGCGCGCACCACGGCCGCGATGGAAGCCGCCGTGACCGATGTGCGCGTGCCGCCGGGGCAGGCCAGCATTGTAACGATGGATGGCGCTGACATCGAATCCGTGCGCGCCGGCATCGCCGATGTCGTCGCCCGCCACGGCCGCATCGATATCCTCGTCAACAACGCCGGCTCGGCCGGGCCGAAGCAGGTGCTGGGCGATCTGCCGCTCTCTGCTGACGAACTGGCCGGCACGCCGGACAGCGAGACGGTGGGCGATGCTGCCCGCAACATCATGGTGGTGGCCTGGAACCTGGTGCGTGCCGCCGCGCCAGCGATGGGCGAAGGCGCCAGCATCATCAATGTCTCCACCATCTTTTCGCGCACCGATTATTTCGGCCGCGCTGCCTACACGGTGCCCAAGGCCGCGCTCAACATCCTCTCGAAGCGCCTCGCCCGCGAACTGGGCGCGCGCGGCATCAGGGTCAACACCCTCTATCCTGGCCCGATCGCGTCGGAACGCATCCGCACCGTGTTCGCTGCGATGGACGGGCTGAAGGGCGATCCGCCGGGCAGCACCGCCAATCATTTCTTCGACCTGATGGCGCTGGAACGCAGCGTCGATGGAGAGTCGAAGGCCAAGACCTTCCCGACGCCGGCCGATATCGCCAACGCCTGCGTCTTCATGGGCAGTGACGAAAGCGCCGCCTTTGCCGCCCATGATTTCGAAGTGACGCACGGCATGGCGGTGCCGCAGGAATCGCGCAGCGAGTTTCTGTCCCGCCCCGATCTGCGCGCCATCGATGGCGATGGTCGCAGCATCCTGGTCGCTGCCGGCAACCAGCTCGATGATGGCCTCGCCATTGCCGGCCTGTTTGCCGAAAAGGGCGCGCGCGTGCTGCTGGGCTTCCATGCCCAGGCGGCGCTGGATGATGCTGCCGATCGCCTGCCTGCCGGTGTGACCGCCGTGCGCTTCCCGCGCCACGATCATGTCGCGATGGATGCCGAACTGGCGGCCTTCACCGCCGCTGGCGGCCCGGTGGATGGCGCCGTGATCCTGCCCACTCGTGGCCCCGGCTATTTCACCGGCGCGCTCGGCGAGGCCAGCGATGCCGATGTCGAACGCTTCGTGGACGACGAGCTGGAGGGCGCCATCGCGCTGGCCCGCACGCTCGATCGCTATTGGCAGAAGAGCGGCGATCTCGCCGCCGATCCGCGCGTGGTGTTCCTCACCAACCCGGATGATGGCGCCTGCAACCTGTGGGCGGACGTCGAACGCGCCGCCATCGAGGAACTGCTGCGCGTGTGGCGCGATGAAGCCCGTGTCGCCCAGGCCCAGGGCAAGACCCCGCGCGCCATCTGGGGCAACCAGATCGTGCGCTATGGCAATGGCGAGGTGGAGAACCGCGATTTCGCCGCCGGCCATGCCGCCCGCCTGCTGCTCGGCGACCGCCAGGTTGATCCGATCAACCTCTATCTGCCGGCCAGCATCGCCAAGGCGACCGGCGCCCGCCGCGCGCTGGTGGGCACGGCGGAGAACATCACCGGGCTGCACCTTGGCAAGGTGGCGCTGATCACCGGCGGTTCGGCCGGCATCGGCGGCGCCCTGGCTCGCCTGCTGGCCCTGGCCGGCGGCAAGGTGATGATGGTCGCCCGCCGAGAAAGCGAGCTGGATGCAGCCCGTGAACGCATCGTGGGCGAGTTGCAGGATATCGGCTTTGCCGGGGTCGAGCGCCGGGTGCGCACGTTGGCGGGCATCGATGTGGCCGACATGGACTCGCTAAAGCGTGCCGTCGATGAAACGCTGAAGGCCTTTGGCCGCATCGATTATCTCATCAACAATGCCGGCATCTCGGGCGCCGAGGAAATGGCGGTGGACATGGAGGTTGGCGCCTTCCGCCACACCCAGTTTGCCAACCTCATTTCCAACTATGCGCTGATGCAGATGGTGGTGCCGCTGATGCGCAAGCAGGGCAGTGGCTATATCCTCAATGTTTCGAGCTATTTCGGTGGCGAGAAGTTCCTCGCCGTCTCCTATCCGAACCGCACGGACTATGCCGTCTCCAAATCGGGTCAGCGGGCGATGGTGGAATCGATGGCCCGTCACCTTGGGCCGCAGATTCAGATCAATGCCATCGCCCCCGGACCGGTGGATGGCGATCGCCTTGCCGGCCTGGGCGGCAAGCCCGGGCTGTTCGATCGGCGCGGCCGGCTGATCCTGGAGAACAAGCGGCTGAACGCGGTCCACGCCGCGGTGATCAAGGCAGTGCGCGGTGGTGCCCCGGTGGCGCAGCTGCTCTCCAAACTGTCGCGCAACGATTCGGTGCAGCTCTCCCACGACAGGACCAACCCGCAGGCGCTGCGCGACCTGGCGCTGGCCTGCGCGCGAGAAGGCGACGAGCGCTGCTGCTGGGATCGCTACATCCTCACGCCGCCGCTGGCGGCAAAGCTGCTGCGGCGGCTGCGGCTGGGCGGCTGGCTGATCGGCACCGACTGGCAGACGCGTGACGAGCATGACTGGCTGCTGCGCGTGCCGCCGGACGACACGCCGTGGCTGCCGGTCGCCCAGATCGGCCGCGAGGCCGCCAAGGTGAGGAACGGCGTGTTGAGTCAACTTCATCTTGGCAAGATGCCGACCGAGACCGAAGTGGCGCAGGCCACCGTGTTCTTCCTCGCCGATCGCGCGGTGTCGGGCGAAACCTTCATGCCTTCGGGCGGGCTCAACGTCGAACGCTCCCACACCGAGCGTGAACTGTTCGGCAGCCCCAAGGCCGAGCGGCTGGCGCAGATGGGCGGCAAGACCGTGTGGCTCGTTGGCGAGCATCTCGCCGATTATCTCGGTGCCGCTGCGCAGGGCTTCCTCGATTGCGACGTGGCCCGCGTCGTGCTGATCACCGCCACCCAGGCCGGTGCCGATACCATTCGCAGCCATGTCGGGCACGGTGCGGACCGCATCGAGACGCTGGTGATCGATGGCGAGATCGAGACCGCGATGGACGCGGCCCTGGCAAAGTGGGGCCACCCCACCACCATCGTCTCGACACCGCTGGTGCCGCTGCCCGACCGCCTGTTTGATGGCGATGATCCGCTGGACGGCTACGGCTTTGCCGAGGTGGTGGAGCAGAATCTGACCCATCATTTCCGCATTGCCCGCAAGGTGTCGCTGTTCGATCATTGCCAGCTGGTGCTGGTCTCGCCCGATGTGCCGATGGGCGAGGGGGCCAGCGGCGCCTTCGCACTGGCCAATTTCGTCAAGACGACGCTGCACGCCTTCACTGCCACCATCGCGGTGGAAAACGAGCGGCTGGTGCACGAAGTGGCCGTGAACCAGATCAACCTCACCCGCCGCGTGCGCTCGGAAGAGCCGCGCAGCGCTGAGGAGCATGGCGAGGAGGTGCGCCGCTTTGCCCGCGCCGTGCTGCTGGCCGGTGCACCGCTGCCGGACGCCGAGGACAGTCGCTATCGCAGCCGCATCTATCGCGGCATGTCGCTGACGGTGTGAGGCTGGCTGGCTGGCAGATGCTCAGGCTGTCAGCCGCCGCTCCACATCGCTCCACAGCATGGTGATGGCGTGCGCGGCCGGGCTGCTGTGACCGGCAAGCAGCGGCGTGCGCCTTGCGGCCATGGCTTCGACGGCGGCGGCATAAGGGATCACCGGCCAATCCGGATGCGCCGCCAGCGCGGCCCTGTGCAGGGCCTTGCGCCGATCGGCCAGGCTGAACAGCGGCAGCAATGGAGGTGGTGATTTCATCTCGCTCGCCAGATGTGCCTGCAATTGTTCGAGCGCCCGCGCCGAAAGCGGGGAGGGCACCACTGGCACCAGCACCAGATCCGCAGCCCTGAACATCTGGTCGGCCAGCTCCGTGAGCCCCGGCGGACAATCGAGGATGACGCGATCGTAGCGGCTTTCCAGCGGCTTCAGCGCCTTTTTCAGGCGCTTCTCGCTGTCTTCATCGGCCAGATCGGCTTCAAGCCGGCGCAGCGAGCGATCAGCGGCCAGGACATCGAGACCCGGCCAGGCCGTGGGCTGGATCAGGCTGAGCAGTGCATCGCCACCCGCCAGCGCCTTGCGCGCCTTGGCGCCGGCCAGCGGCGCGACGCCGAGCAGCCAGCCGGCTGCGCCCTGCGTATCGAGATCAACGAGCAGCGTGCGGCGGCCTGAGCGTGTCGCAGCAGCATGGGCCAGTGCTGCTGCCAGCGTTGACTTGCCCACTCCGCCCTTGACGCTGAACAGGGCAAGGGTGCGCATGGCGGCCGGCTCAGGCGGCCAGTGCCGCTGCCAGCCGGTCGCGAATGGCCTTCAGGGCCTGCCGGTCGACGGCCGGCGCGGCAAACAGCGACGCGGGTGCCGGCGGAGTCTCGATCCGGGCGGGCGGCGGCTCGGTGCGCGGTGCGGGTGTGGCAGGCGCTGCCGCTGTCTTGCCGGCAAGGGCCAGCTGGGCGCCACGGATGGTCATGCCGCTGTCGTGCAGCAGGCTGCGGATCTGGCGCAGCAGCGTCATGTCAGCTGGGCGGTAATAGCGGCGGCCGCCGGCGCGCTTCAGCGGCTGCAACTGGGCAAAGCGGGTTTCCCAAAAGCGCAGCACATGGGCCGGCACGCCGATTTCCTCGGCGGCTTCCGAAATGGTGCGGAACGCGCTGTCCGACTTGTCGGTCACGGCCGGCCCCGTTGCCTGTTCAACGCTTCACGCGGGGACGGTTGATCGCCTCGCGCAGCAGCTGGCTGGGCCGGAAAGTGAGCACGGTGCGCGGCTCGATCGGCACTTCCACGCCGGTCTTCGGATTGCGGCCAACGCGCAGGCCCTTGTTGCGCAGCACGAAGCTGCCGAAGCCGGAAATCTTCACATTGCTGCCGGCAATCAGTGCATCGCCGATACGCCCCAGCACCTGTTCCACCAGCTGCGCCGATTCCGTGCGCGACAGGCCGATTTCCCGATGCACGGCATCGGCCAGATCGGCGCGAGTGACGCTGCCTGCCTGTGCGGTTGCTCCTGTTTCCGCCATTGCCTTACCCCTCCTGCCGCCCCCTCTTGGCGGTTTGACCCCCACCAGCCACCCGTAATCCCCTATGCGGGAGCCAGACGGTCAAGGTGCATTCGCAGCTAACCTGCGTATCTGGCGGATTTTACGCGGATTTGGGCGATTCGCCAGCCTGTTGTGTGGCGAGGGATCGCAAGGGCCTACCAGCGGACCGCAGCGGCACCCCAGGTGAAGCCGCCGCCCATGGCTTCCAGCAGGAGCAGGTCGCCTGGCTGCACCCGGCCATCGCGCACGGCAACGTCCAGCGCCAGCGGCACCGATGCCGCCGAGGTGTTGGCATGACGGTCCACCGTGACCACGACCTGGGCCGGATCAAGGCCCAGTTTCTTGGCGGTGGCTTCCAGGATGCGCAGGTTGGCCTGATGCGGCACCACCCAGGCGACATCCTTGGCTTCCAGAGACGCCGCCTCAAGAACTTCGCCCATCACACTGGAAAGATTGGTAACGGCGTGCCGAAACACCTCCTTGCCCTTCATCCGCAGATGGCCGGTGGTGCAGGTGGAGCCGGGGCCGCCATCGACATAGAGGAGATCATTGTAACGGCCGTCGCTGTGCAGCCGGCTGGCGAGCACGCCGCGATCCTGCGCAGTGCCGGGCTGCATCTGCGCCTCCAGCACCACGGCCCCGGCGCCATCACCGAACAGCACGGCGGTGGTGCGGTCTTCCCAGTCGAGCAGGCGGGAGAAGGTTTCGGCGCCGATCACCAGCGCGCGGTTATGGGCGCCGCCGGCCAGCAGGGAATCGGCAACGGTCAGGGCATAGAGGAAGCCCGAGCACACCGCCGCGACATCGAAGGCCACCCCGTGCACCATGCCGAGCTTGTGCTGGATCACGGTCGCGACCGCCGGGAAGGTCTGATCCGGCGTCGCGGTCGCCACCACAATCAGATCGATGTCGGCCGGCGTCAGCCCGGCGGCGGCGAGCGCCCGGCGCGCGGCTTCGGTGCCAAGATCGGAGGTGAACTCGCCGGGGGCGGCGATGTGGCGGCGGCGGATGCCGGTACGCTCGATGATCCATTCGTCCGACGTGTCGAGCCGCGCGGCGAGATCATCATTGGTCAGCACGGTCTGCGGCAGATAGCTGCCGGTGCCGATGATGACGGAGCGGCGCTTCACGCCGATTGGCCCAGTTCCGCCGGCGCCTCGATGCTGGCAGCCAGGCTCATGTCGATGCCGGCAAGATCGGCACTGATGCGGCGGCCGACATCGTCGCGCGCCAGATCATGGGCCACGCCGATGGCATTGGCGAGCCCGCGGGCATTGGCGCCGCCGTGGCTTTTCACCACGATGCCATTCAGGCCCAGGAACACCGCGCCGTTGTGGGCGTTGGGATCGAGATGCGCGCGCAGCGACTGCAGGGCGCCGCGCGCGATGAAATAGCCAAGCTTGCCCCAGATCGAGGAACGGAAGGCATTGCCGAGCAGGCCAGTGACGAGGCGCGAGGTGCCCTCGGCGGTCTTCAGCGCGATGTTGCCGGAAAAGCCGTCGGTCACCACAACGTCGATATCGCCGCTGCCGATCTTGTCACCTTCAGCAAAGCCGGCAAACTGCATCGGCAGCTGCGCGCCCTTCAGGATGGCGGCGGCGGCGCGGATCTCGCCGGTGCCCTTCAGCTCTTCCTCGCCAATGTTCAGCAGGGCCACGCGCGGATGTTCAAGGCCAAGCACGGTGCGCGCAAAGGCCGCGCCCATTACCGCGAACTGCACGAGGTTGGTGGCGTCGCATTCGGTGTTGGCGCCCAGATCGAGCATCACCGATTCGGATTTCAGCGTGGGCAGCACGGCGGCCAGCGCCGGCCGGTCGATGCCCTTCATGGTACGCAGGGCAAACAGCGCGATGGCCATCAGGGCGCCGGTGTTGCCGGCAGAGACAGCGGCATGGGCCTCGCCCCGCTTCACCGCCTCGATCGCCATCCCCATCGAGGTGCTGCGCGCCCGCCGAAGCACCTGGCTGGGCTTGTCGGTCATCAGCACGACATCGTCGCTGTGGACGATGCGGGCGCGAGTGGCGAGGCGCGGCCAGCGCTTCAGCTGCTCCTCGATCTCCGGCGCGCGGCCGAACAGCAGGAACGTCAGGCGCGGGTAGCGCTCTGCGGCAATGTCCGCGCCGGCAATGGCTTCGGCTGCCCCGGCATCGCCGCTCATCACATCGAGCGCGACGACTGGCCCCCCGTTTGGCGCGCTTGTCATGGGCAGGGCCAGCCGGGCCGGGCCTGGATCAGGCTTCGACGGAAACGACTTCGCGGCCGTTGTAGAAGCCGCAGGCCGGGCAGAGGTTGTGCGGCAGCTTCAGCTCACCGCAGTTCGGGCATTCCTGGAACTGCGTGGCGGTCAGCGCATGGTGGCTGCGGCGCATGTTGCGGCGGGAAGGCGAGGTCTTGCGCTTGGGAACGGCCATGAGGCACCTGTATCCATCAATCAAAAGGCGGGCAATTGCATCATCCACCGCAGCTGTTGGCCTGGTTGCGTTGCGGCCATGCAGCGCGGCCGGGCCAATGCCCCGGAAGACGAACGAAGCCCGCGCGTATAGGCGATTTTCGCGCCAGTGCAAGCGCAGAAACAGCGGCGCGCGGTGAGCGGCAGCCGCGATCTGCCCCTGAAATAGCCTCTCGCGCGCCGACGCTGCAATCGGCTAACAGGATGCGGTGCTGACCGGGCTTGCCATCCAGAACATCGTGCTGATCGAGGCGCTGGCGCTCGACTTCACGCCCGGCCTTGTCGTGCTGACTGGCGAGACCGGGGCCGGCAAGTCGATCCTCCTCGATGCGCTGGGGCTGGTGCTGGGCGCACGCGCCGATGCCGCGCTGGTGCGGGCCGGTGCCGATCAGGCCCGGGTGACCGCCGAATTCGAGGTGCCAGCCGATCATCCGGCGCGCGCCCTGATTGCCGAAAATGAGCTGGACGCTGACGGCCCGATCATCCTGCGCCGGCAGCTCAAGGCCGATGGCGGCAGCCGCGCCTTCATCAACGATGCCCCGGTGTCGGCTACGCTGTTGCGCGATGTCGGCGCCAGCCTTGTCGAGATTCACGGCCAGCATGATGAACGTGGCCTGCTCAGCCCGAAGGGCCATCGCGCCCTGCTCGATCAGTTCGGCAGCCTTGGCGAGGCGCTGGCGGCAACGCGCGGTGCCTGGCAGGGTTGGCGCGATGCGCAGGCGGCGGCCGAGGCGGCGCGCGAGCGTCTGGCGGCCGACCAGCGGGACCGCGACTGGCTTGATCATGCCGTGGCCGAACTGGAGGCCCTGGACCCCCAGCCGGGCGAGGACGCCGAGCTGGCACTGGCCCGTGCCGCCATGCAGAAGGGCGCCCGGCTGGCCGACGATCTGGCCAGCGTGACCGAACATCTGAGCAATGGCAGCGCCGGCTTCGCGCAGGCGGCCCGCCGGCTTGATCGGATGTCGGGCGAACATGATCTGCTGGCAGAGGCGCTGGCCGCGCTCGATCGCGCGCTGCTGGAAGCCGGCGAGGCCGAAACCAGGCTGGCAGCGGCGATGCGGGCGCTGGAAGCCGATCCGGCGCGGCTGGAAGCGGTTGAAGCGCGGCTGTTCGAGCTGCGCGCACTGGCCCGCAAGCACAAGGTGGAGGCGGATGCGCTGCCCGAGCTTGCCGCTGCCCTGAAGGCAAGGGCCGCGGCGCTGGTGGCCGGAGAGGACGGGCTGAAGGCGCTGGATGCGGCGGTCACCGTGGCCCGCGGAGGCTATGAGGCTGCCGCTGCCGCGCTGTCAGCAGCGCGCTACGCTGCCGGCGAACGTCTGGATGCGGCGGTGGCGGCCGAGCTGACGCCGTTGAAGCTCGATGCCGCGCGCTTCCGCACCCGGATCACCCCGCTGCCCGAAGCCGAGTGGGGGCCAGACGGGCGGGAGCGGGTGGAGTTCGAGATCGCCACCAATCCCGGGGCGGACTTTGCGCCGCTGATCCGCATTGCCTCGGGCGGGGAATTGTCGCGCTTCATCCTGGCACTGAAGGTGGCGCTGGCCAGTGCCGGCAGCGCCGGCACCATGATCTTCGACGAGATCGATCGCGGCGTGGGCGGGGCGGTGGCCAGCGCCATTGGCGAGCGGCTGGCGCATCTGGCGCAGGGCGCCCAGGTGCTGGTGGTGACGCACAGCCCGCAGGTGGCGGCGCGCGGCCATCGCCAGTTTCGGATCGCCAAGGCCAGCGATGCTGCGGGCACCCGCACCAGCGTTCAGCCGCTGGGTGCCGAGGAACGCGGCGAGGAAATTGCCCGCATGCTGTCGGGCGCCGATGTCACCCCCGAAGCCCGCGCCCAGGCGCGGCGCCTGCTGGAAGGAGCCTGATCGATGCACACTGCGCAGTTTGATCGCCGCCAAATGCTGGCCGCGCTGGCAGCGGCGGCCGCCGCACCGGCTGCTGCACAGCTGCCCTTCGGCCGCCGCCCGGCGCCGCTGCGTCACGAGGCCGCGCAGTCGCTGATCGATGCCTATGTGCAGCAGGGCCGGGTGCCGGGGGCGGTGGTGGCGCTGATGGAACCCGGCGCTCACCGGCCGGTGTTCCTCACCGCCGGGGTCACCGATTTCGGTGGCAGCCTGAAGGTCTCGCCCGACACCCAGTGGCGCATCTATTCGATGTCGAAGCCCGTCACCGCCTGGGCGGTGATGCAGCGCATCGCCAGTGGCGATCTGGGGCTGGACCAGCCGATCGCCGAGATCCTGCCCGAATATGCCAGAATGCGCGTCGCCGTGGATCCGGCGAAGGGGCTTGAATCGCGCCCCGCCACGCGGCTCATCACCGTGCGCCACCTGCTCACCCACACCGCCGGTTTCAGCTATGCCATCAACGGCAATGGCCCGCTGGAGCGGGAGTATCGCCGGCTGGGCATCCAGCCAGGCAGCGTGCCGGGTTTCCTGCAGCCGGGAGACGGCCCGCTGCCGGATGTGCGGGCGATGAGCAGCTTCCTCGCCAGCCTGCCGCTGGCCCTGGAACCGGGCACGGCGTGGAAATATTCGGTCAGCCTCGATGTCGCCGGGGCCCTGCTGGAGAAACTGACCGGCGAGAGCCTGGATGATGTGCTGCAGCGCCAGCTGTTCGGCCCGCTGGGCATGAACGACACCGGTTTCTGGGCGCGCCGGCCGGCGCGTCTGGCCGGCAATTATCTGTGGATCGACCAGAAGACCGGCAAGCCCGCCGACACGCCGACGCCGCTGATGCCGGTCGAAAAGGATGGCTTCACCAGCCGGCCGCGGCTGCTGTCGGGCGGCGGCGGCCTCGTGAGTTCGGCGCGCGATTATGCCCGCTTTGCCCAGATGGTGCTGAACGCCGGCAGCTTTGGCGGTCGCCAGATCGTGCCGGCCGGCACGGCGCAGCTGGCGCTGTCCAACCTGCTGCCGCCCGGCATCTTCTTCGAAGGCCGCAACGGCTTCGGTGCCGGCGGGCGGCTGGCCCTGTTCGACACGCGCGAGCGCGGCGCCAGCGGGCCCATCGGTGGCCCGGCGCTGAGCTATGGCTGGGGCGGCGCGGCCGGCACCCTGTTCGTCGTCGATCGCGTGCGCCAGTTCGCCATGGTGGCGATGCTGCAGTTCATGCCCACAGGCCGCTTCCCGTTCGAGCCCGACATGCGGCTGGCGCTGGCCAGGGATGCGGATGGGCGCTGAAACGCCCGGAACAAAAGCCGGCGCTGAAACGCCCGCCCGCCGGGTCGCCCGGCTTGTATTGGCAATCCTCTATTTCGCGGTCGGCATCGTGCATCTGAAAAGCCCGGAAGGCTTTCTGCCGATCATGCCCGATTGGGTGCCGGCCCCGCGCGCCGTGGTGATCGGCACCGGGCTGGCCGAGATCGCCGGCGCCATCGGGCTGCTGATTGCGCCGCTGCGCCGGGCGGCGGCCTGGGGGCTGGCGGCCTATGCTGTGTGTGTCTATCCGGCCAACATCAAGCACGCCATGGAAGGCATTGAAGTCTCTGGCGTCGTTCTGGGCTGGGGTTATCATCTGCCACGCCTCGCTGCTCAGCCTTTCATCATCTGGTGGGCGCTGTGGGCGGGTGGCATCATCAACTGGCCGTGGCGGGGAGGGCGCTGATGTTTGCCGGGCATTTTGCGGCGTCCGTGCTGGCCAAGGGGGCGGCACCGCGGCTGCCGTTCTGGGCCTGTGTGGGCGCCGCCCAATTGATCGACATCGGCTGGGCCGGGCTGGTGCTGGCCGGCGTGGAGCGGATGCGCCTCGATCCGGCGCTGCCCGGTTCGCCGCTCGATCTCTTTCACATGCCGTGGACGCACAGTCTGGCAATGGCGGCGCTATGGTCGCTGCTGGCCGGCGCGCTGGCGGCGCGTTGGTGGGGCCGGGCAGGCTGGTGGATCGGCGCAGTGGTGTTCTCGCACTGGCTCGGCGATCTGCTGGTGCATCGCCCCGATCTGCCGCTGTGGCCGGGCAGCGCCACGAAGCTCGGCCTCGGGCTGTGGAACCTGCCGGAGGTGGAGATGCTGGTGGAGATCGGCCTGCTCGCGCTGGCGGTGGCCTGGTGGGTGGGGGTGCGGGTGCGCGCCCGACTGGCGGCGCGACCGGCGCTGGGCTGGCTGCTGGCGATCCTGCTGCTGGCCCTCGTGGGCGAGCTGCCGGGCGAACCGCCCAGTCCGCAAGGCATGGCGATGCTGGCGCTGCTCGGTTTTGCCGTGGCCATGGCGGTGGCCGCGATGGTCGACCGGGCCGACAGCAGGGGATGAGGCCCCGGCCGGATGGGGGCAACCGGCCGAGGCGGTCATCAACGCTGAACCAGTCGTTCCTGCACCGGCACGCCCATCGCCGAGGTGGCGACGGCCGTGACCGAGGTGCAGATCAGAGCGGCCAGCGTCATCGCGAGGATGCGCATGGTCGTTCTCCTGAGTTGGTGCCGGCTGCTGCGGCCGCCGGTGGGGCTGGCGGCCGCAGCCCGGGGCCGCGACAGACTTTGGGGGACGACGCAGCGCCGGTGCCGGCTGTCATCCATATAATTACACTGCTGTAATGATACAAGAGCACATGCCGCCGCTTCAGCGCGGCGTCAGCCCCTCGGCCAGCAGGCGATGCGCCGCTTCGGCGATGCGCTCCACGGGTTGGCTGTCATCCCACACCCCGAACTTCAGCCCCAGGAACACGTTCATGCCCATGATGGCCCAGGCCCTGACCTGCCAGTCGCCATCCGACACCTCGCCGCGCCCGAATGCCTGTTCCAGCGATGTGGCATAGCCGTCGGCCACCTCGACATAGTGGCGGCGATAGGCATCCTCGGCCACGAAAGCGCTTTCATCGATGATGCGATAAAGCGCCTTGTGTGTGCGCACGAAATCCAGAAAGGCGGCGATCCCGGCCTTCTCTCCAGCCAGCCGGTCGGGCGCGGCGAGGATATGCGGCACCACATGCTCACGCACCTGCCGGCTCATGTCGGCCACCAGCGCCCGGAACACCGCCTCCTTGCTGTCGAACCAGGTGTAGAAGCTGCCGATCGCCACGCCGGCGCGCTGGGCGATGCGGGCGATGCTGCCTTCGTGATAGCCGCGTTCGCCGAATTCGGCGGCGGCGGCATCCAGGATCAGGCGCACGGTGCGCTGGCCGCGCGCGGTGCGCGGAACCTTGTCGCCCGGGGCCATGGCCATCTGTGCTTTTGCCGTCACAGCGTCACCCCAATCCTGATGCCGGCGGCCCGTCAAGCCAGCCCGAAACCACCCCAGAGTTGAATCCTGGTTCAGGTTTCAGTATTGCATCGCCGCAAGCGAGACAAGACCGCTCACCTGGGGAGACACATGATGACCGCCAACCGCCTTCGCATCCTGCTGCTGGCCCATGCCGCCCTTTTGCTGCCAACCGTCGCGGCGACAGCGCAGGAGGCGGCCGCCGATGCTGCTGTGGTGAACGAGGCCGAGATCGTCGTTTCCGCCCGTCGCCGCGAGGAAAAGCTGATCGACGTGCCGGTGGCCGTCACTGCCTTCAGCCAGGCTGATCTGCAGAAGTTCCAGGCCATCGATCTTTCGGGCCTGCAGGCGGCGGCACCCAACGTGAACATCGTGCAGGGCCGTGGTTCGGCGGCCAGCGCCAACATCTTCATCCGAGGCCTCGGCCAGCCCGATGCGCTGCAGACCTTCGATCCGGCCGTGGGCATCTATGTCGATGGTGTCTATCTCAGCCGCATCCAGGGCGCGCTCCTGAACCTGTTCGACGTCGAGCGGATCGAGGTGCTGCGCGGGCCGCAGGGCACGCTCTATGGCAAGAACACCACCGGCGGCGCCATCTCGATCGTCAGCCGCAAGCCGGATCTCAACACGGTGAAGGCCGAAGCCTCGGCGCTCTATGGCAGCTACAACCAGCTGGTGCTCAATGGCTATGTGAACGCGCCGATCATCGGCGATCGGGTCGCGCTGAGCCTTGCCGGCCAGTGGGACAAGCGCGACGGGCTGGTCACCGATCCGCTCACCAACCGCCGCTACAATGATCGCGACAGCCTGACCTTCCGCGGCATCCTGCGCGCCAAGCCCACAGACAGCTTCGAGCTCCTGGTGTCGGGCGATTACAACCGGCAGCGCAACGCGCTCACCCTGGGCTATCCCACCGCGCCGCTGCTGCGCACCGATTTCGCGCTGGGCGCCCAGCAGCTGGTCGCCGCCAATCCCTATGGCGCTTATGATTTCCGCGCTTCCACCAGCTTCCGTGGCAACGAAGGCCAGCGGCTCGATCACTGGGGCGTGAATGTCACTGCCAACTGGCAGCTTTCCGATGCCATCACGCTCACCAGCATCACCAGCTGGCGCAAGCTCGATCCGGATCTGTTCGTGGACATCGATGCCAGCCAGGCGGAACTGGGGGACGTGTTCGTGGGCATCGATCAGCGCCAGTTCAGCCAGGAAGTGCAGCTGAAGTGGGACACGGAGCGCTTTTCCGGCGTGTTCGGCCTGTTCTACCTGAACGAGAATATCCGCTCGCACCAGGAAGCCTATGCCGATGATCTCTTCTCCTTCCTGGGTGGCCCGCTCACCTTCCTGCGCACCATCGATGATGCGCAGAACACCAAGAGTTATGCCGCCTTCGGCCAAGCGACCTATCGCTTCACCGATCGCCTGAGCCTGACGGCCGGCCTGCGCTACACGCACGAGGAGCGGACCTATGACCGTTTCACCACCACGGTTTCCAACCTCGGCGCGCTGAACGGGCTCAGCTTCCGCTTCCCCGGCAGCCTGCCGGCGCCGTTCAATACCGACAACAAGGCCGAATATGACGCCTGGACCCCCAGCGTCACCCTGGCCTTCAAGCCGGATGACAACAGCCAGATCTATGCCTCGGCCAGCCGTGGCTTCAAGGCCGGCGGCTTTAACGGCCGCGCCAACAGCATCAACGATCTCACGCTCGTGGTGAACGGCACGCCCACCTTGGTGACGCGCTTTGATCCGGAAACCGTGTGGACGTACGAAGGCGGCGCCAAGGCCAGCTTCCTCGATGGCCGGGTCTTCCTGTCGGGCACGGTGTTCTACAGCGATTTCCGTGATTTCCAGGCCCGTGTCGGCGGCGGCGCGGTGGCGGTGTTCCCGGTGCTCAACGCCGGGCGCATGTCGATCTGGGGCGTGGAAGCCGAAGCGGTGGTGAAGCCCACCCGGATGTGGACGGTGCGTGGCAGCCTGGGCTGGCTGGACGCGCAGTACAAGGAGTTCAACGACGGCCGCCGGCCGCCCACCTTCAGCTGCAACCCGACCGGCAACCAGATCACCTGCACGCCGGCCTTCGCACCGCCGATCACGCTCACCCTGGCCACCGATTATCGCATCCCGGTGGGCGAGGCCGGCACCATCACGCTGGGCGGCGACGCCCGCTTTGTGGACGAGCATTTCCTGAGCGTCGACAACCGGCCGGGCCTGAAGGAGCCGGGCTACTGGCTGGCCAACGCCTTCGTGCGCTTCGATTCGGCCGATCGCCGCTGGTATCTGCAGGGCGGCGTGAAGAACCTCACCGACGCGCGCTATCGCACCGACGGGCAGGAGTTCAGCTCGGTGGGCAATATCCAGACCGTCTATTTCGGCGATCCGCGCACCTTCAACGTGATGGTTGGGTTCAGGTTTTAAGGGGCTCGCAAGATCCTCCCCAAGCTTGCTTGGGGAGGGGGACCGCCGGAACGGCGGTGGAGGGGCCCGGCGATGGAGGGGCGCAGTGGTGGTAAGAGCTTCGGGAGCCTGACCAGCTCCGCCCGCCCCTCCGTCGCGCTGCGCGCGCCACCTCCCCATTCAGAGAATGGGGAGGACCCCTTTGTGGGCAGGCTGCCCCCTGCTATCTCGCGGTCATGAGCCTGCCTGCCTCCGACACCGAAGCCGCCGCCGAACTGGCGCGCCTCGCCGAACAGATCGCCCACCACAGCGAAGCCTACTACGCCAAGGATGCGCCGCAGATTTCCGATGCGGACTATGATGCGCTGGTGGCCCGCAATGCCGCCATCGAGGCGGCGTTCCCGCACCTCGTCCGCGCCGATTCCCCCAGCTTCCGGGTGGGCGCCAAGCCGGCCGCCGGCTTCGGCAAGATCACCCACTCAAGGCCGATGCTCAGCCTCGACAATGTGTTCAGCGAGGCGGAAGCGCGCGAGTTCGCCGCCCGGGTGATGCGCTTCCTCAATCTGCCTGATGATGCCGACGTGCGCTTCCGGGCCGAGGCAAAGATCGACGGTCTTTCCTGCGCGCTGCGCTTTGAAAATGGCCGGCTGGTGCATGGTGCCACCCGCGGCGATGGCACCGTGGGGGAGGAGGTGACGGCCAACCTGGCGCGCGTCACTGGCCTGGTGCACCAGTTGCCCGCGGGCGCACCGGCCGTGGCCGAGGTGCGCGGCGAGGTTTACATGTCCAAGGCCGGATTTGCCGCCTTGAACGAGCGGCAGGCGCGCGAGGGCGGCAAGATCTTCGCCAATCCCCGCAACGCCGCCGCGGGCTCCCTGCGCCAGCTTGACCCTGCCGTATCGGCCGCGCGCCCGCTGGCCTTCATCATGCACGGCTGGGGCGAGATGAGCGCGCTGCCGGGGCAGACCCAGAGCGAGGTGACCGCCGCGATCGCCGGCTGGGGCTTCGACACCGGTGCCCATGCGCTGGGCAATGCCACGATGGACGAATGCCTCGCCTTCACCGCCGATCTGGAGCGGCGCCGCGCAGATCTGCCGTTCGATATCGACGGCGTGGTCTACAAGGTGGAGCGATTGGACTGGCAGGAGCGGCTGGGCCAGGTGGCGCGCTCCCCGCGCTGGGCGGTGGCGCACAAGTTCCCGGCGGAAAAGGCCGAGACCAGGCTGCTGGCCATCGATATCCAGGTTGGCCGCACCGGGGCACTGACGCCGGTGGCGCGGCTGGAGCCGGTGACTGTGGGCGGCGTGGTCGTCACCAACGCCACCTTGCACAATGAGGACGAGATCACCCGGCTGGACGTGCGGGTGGGGGACCGGGTGCGCGTGCAGCGCGCCGGCGACGTGATCCCGCAGGTGCTGGGCGTTGTTCCGCAGGATGGCCCCCGCGCGGAGCCCTTCCGCTTCCCCGATCATTGCCCGGTGTGCGGCTCCACAGCGGTGCGCGATGATGGCGAGGCCGTGCGGCGCTGCACTGGCGGGCTGACCTGCCCGGCCCAGCGCCACGAGCGGCTGCGGCACTTCGTGTCGCGCAATGCCTTCGATATCGAGGGGCTGGGCACCGAGCGGCTGGAACAGTTCGCTGCCGCCGGCCTGATCGACGGGCCGGACTCACTGTTCCGGCTGGACCGGGCGGCGCTGCTGGCGCTGCCCGGCTTCAAGGAGAAGAGCGTCGACAAACTGCTCGCCGCTATCGACGAGCGGCGCACGGTCAGCCTTGATCGCTTCCTGTTCGCGCTGGGCATCCGCCATGTCGGCGAAGTGACGGCGCGCGATCTGGCCCGCGCCTTCCGTTCGGCCGAAGCGGTGCAGGACGCAGCGATGGCCGAAGACGCGTTGAACCGACTGACGGCCGTCAACGGCATCGGCGCTGTGGTGGCCGGGGCTCTGGCCGATTTCTTCGCCGAGCCGCACAACCGCGACACGCTGGCTGCGTTGCTCGCCGAGGTGATGCCCCAGCCGTTGCCGGAGGTGAAGCAGACCGGGCTTTCCGGCCAGACCATCGTGTTCACCGGCAGCCTTGAGAAATTCACCCGCGAGGAGGCCGAGGCCCAGGCAGAGCTGCTGGGCGCCAAAACGTCCGGCAGTGTGTCGTCGAAGACCAGCCTGCTGGTGGCCGGGCCGGGGGCGGGATCGAAGCTGGCCAAGGCGCAGGCGCTGGGGGTGAAGGTGGTGGACGAGGATGGCTGGCTGGCGCTGGTGGCCGCGGCACAATCAGACCCCTGATCCGCCGATCGGGGTATTGGCGCTGCCAGACGGTGCGTGCAATGAGGCTGTCTGCGGTCTATGGTGACGTTCTGTGGTCGATCTTGCCGCTCCGCATGTCACTTTGCGACATTTCAATTGCAGCTCCCCGATGGCGCGGAATTAGCCGCGCCGGACGGCCAGGAGCACCCCAATGTTGATTTCTTTCAAGAAACGCCGCTTGGCAGCAGATGCCGTTCCCTTGCTGCCGTTGACTCGCCTCATGGCGCGGCATCCCTGCCAGGTCCAAACCATCCTCTGCCTGTTCCCGGTGGACACGCGGCCGTTTCACGCCTTGTTTGGTCGCCATGGCGCACCCGGTCGTCCGGCGTGAGGTGCTGGCCGGGCCGTGCTGCCTGTTTGGCCAGATCTGAGTCCTGATCGATTGTAATCCATGCGTTGAATGCATGGCTGTTGCCAAGTCTGCTGCACTGCACAAAGGCGTGTGACACTCTTATTACAGCTGATGTCAGCCGGGAATGGGCCCGGGTGAAGAAACAAGGAGCGCGACCATGAAGGTCATCCAGACCGAACTTGAACCGCAGGTGCGCGCTGTCCCGGTGAGCGAAGCTCTCGCCCCGGTTCGCACCCTGCCGATCCGCAAGCGTCGCATCATGCTGACGCCGGCTCTGGTGGAAGCCCGCCTGTTCCACGCCCTCTAAGGGCAGGGACAGGGGGCAACCCTTTCGGATTCAATTCCGTTTTTTCGTGAGCACCAGGCAGGGCCATTCCGCCCTGCGGTCCATCGGCCACGCCGGCACAAGACTGTGCCGGCGATAGGCGTTGGCAACGGCACGCTGCTGGTGATGGAGCAATCCGGCCATCACCAGCACGCCGCCGGGTGCGATTACCGCCGAAAGATCGCGTGCCAGGGCGATCAGCGGCGGCGCCAGGATATTGGCCAGCACCAGATCATAAGGCGCCCGCGAGCGCAGTGATTGAGCCGAAAGTCCCGGTGCCACCGCCAATGCCATGCGTCCGGCGCATGCACCTGCGACAAATTGGTTCAACGCCAAATTCTCTGCCGCCACGTCGATGGCGATCGGATCGATGTCGCTGGCGATCGCCCGCGCCGCCCGGTTGGCCTGCAAGGCCGCCATCGCCAGCACGCCGGTGCCGGTGCCGATATCGGCAATGTCGTGGAAGCGCCGGGCCTTGCCCAGCCGCACCAAAGCCTTCAGGCAGCCGTGCGTGGTGGCATGCTGGCCGGTGCCGAAGGCGAGGCCGGCTTCGATGCGCAAACCCCAATCGCCCATCCGCACCGCGTCGGCATGATCGGCCGTATGAACGATGAAACGCCCGGCGCGCACCGGTTCCAGGCCGCGCTGCGACAGGGTGGTCCAGTCCTGCTCGGCCAGTTCGGCCACCTCGACATCGCGGGCAGAGGAAAACAGGCCGGTGATCAGGGTCACCGTGTCATCGTCTGGCCGGTCGGCAAAATAGGCGGTTACCAGCCACTCGTCGGGCCTGGCCGGATGCGGCTCCTCGGCATTCAGCGTCGGCGGCTCGTCGAGCGGCAGGATCTCGGCCAGATCGGGCAGCGCCTCGGCCTCGGCCCGGTTGCACCAGAATCGGAGCGTCCAGCTCACGTGGCAACCACCGCGCTGCCGGTCCAGACATGGCCACAGCCCAGCCTGGCCGGCGTTGTCCCCGGTTCCAGCGCGGCCACCGTGATCCAGCCCTGCCGGCGAAGATCGGCGCCAACGCTTGCCGGCGTGCCCAGCGGCAGCAGCACGCGGCGCCCGGCTTCCTGGCCGAGGCCGAGATCGACCAGGCCATCGACATAGAGCGAGAAGCCCACCGCCGGCTCGGTGCGGCCATCGGCATGGGCCACGAGATAGGCGCCGCCGCGGCCGGCTTCGGCCATCAGCCCGGCCCCGAACAGCGAGAAGCCCAGCCAGGTCTGATATTCAAAGCCGTGGCGCTCGGTGGGATCGAGCGTGACGGTGATGCCGGGAAAGGCGCTGCCGAGCCCATCGGCCAGCGCGGCTGTGGCATCCAGGCGTTCCAGCACGGGATCAGGCAGATCGAGTTGTCGCAGGGCGGCCACCGCGCCATGAACAGGCCCGGCGGCGGCGATCAGCGGCACGAAGCCGTCGGCGCCAGCCGCACGCAGCGCGCCGACATCCTTGCCGTCGAGCCAGGCTTGCACTTCAGCCAGCGTGGCGCTGCCCACGGGCCAGCCGGCGGCGGCCAGATCGGCCACCAGGGTCGGCATGGTCAGGTCCACCGAAAGCCGCGCCAGGCCAGCGGTGGTGAGGGCTTCCAGCGCCACGGCCAGCACTTCGGCGGCGGCGGCGGCACTGTCGCTGCCGATCAGTTCGGCGCCGGCCTGGGTGCGTTCGCGTTCCGGCGACAGCTGGTCGCCGCGCACGCGCAGCACCTGGCCGGCATACATCAGCCGCAGCGGTCGGGCTTGCCCGGCCAGCCGCGTGACGGCAATGCGCCCCACCTGACCGGTGATGTCCGAGCGCAGGGCCAGCGTGTGCTGCGACACCGGATCGGTGAAGCGCAGCCGCTCGCTGCGGTTGCCGGCCAGGCCGGCTTCATATTCGATCAGCGGCGGCGCCACGCGCTCATAGCCATGGGCGGCGCACACGTCGGTGAGTGTGCGCACCAGGCTGGCCAGCGCCTGCGCCTGCGGCGGCAGCCGGTCACGCAGTCCCTCTGGCAGGAGGCCAAACGTCGTCATCGCCAGCCGGTTAGCGGCAAGCGGGGAGGGCAGCAAGCGCTTCCTCCCCGCGGGCTTCTTCAAGCAACGCGCGTCACACGAAGTGCAGCGCGCTGGCCACCTTCACGCCGGGCAGGGCGCGGATGGCGCCGAGCAGCGCATCGGGAATGGCATTGTCCACCGAAAGCAGCAGCACCGCCTCGCCGCCGGCATCGCGGCGGCCAAGGTGGAAGGTGCCGATGTTCACCGCGGCTTCGCCCAGCTTCGAGCCAAGCCGGCCGATGAAGCCCGGCTTGTCCTCGTTGACGATGTAGAGCATGTCGCCGGCCAGATCGGCCTCCACGGTTATGCCGAAGATTTCCGTCAGGCGCGGCTTGGTCATGCCGAACAGCGTGCCAGCGACGGTGCGGGCACCCGACGCGGTGGTGACGGTGACGCGCAGCAGCGTGTGATAATCGGTCTCGCGGTCGTGCCGCACCTCGGCAATCTCGATCTCGCGCTCGCGCGCCAGATAGGGCGCGTTGACCATGTTCACCGTATCGCTGTGCGTGCGCATCAGCCCGGCCAGCACGGCAGCGGTGATCGGCTTCAGGTTCAATTGGGCGGCGGCGCCCTCCACCTCGACGCGCACGGCCCTGATGCCGTCATTGTCGAGCTGGCCAACCAGGCTGCCCAGCCGTTCGGCGAGCGCCATGTAGGGCTTGAGGCGCGGGGCTTCCTCTGCCGAGAGCGACGGCATGTTGAGCGCGTTGGTGACCCCGCCGGTGAGCAGGAAGTCGGACAGCTGTTCCGCCACCTGTATGGCAACATTCACCTGCGCCTCGTCGGTGCTGGCGCCCAGGTGCGGGGTGCAGACGAAATTCGCTGTGCCGAAAAGGGGCGAGGCCTTGGCCGGTTCCTCGGCAAACACGTCGAGCGCGGCGCCCGCGATGTGGCCGCTGTCGAGCAGCTCCTTCAGCGCCGCCTCGTCAATCAGGCCGCCGCGCGCGCAGTTGACGATGCGGATGCCCGGCTTGCACTTCAGCAAATTCTCGCGGGAGAGGATATTGCGCGTGCTGTCGGTCAAGGGCGTGTGCAGGCTGATGAAATCGGCGCCGGCCAGCAGCTCGTCGAGCGTCACCTTGGTGATGCCCATATGCTCGGCGCGTTCGGGCGTGAGGAAGGGATCATAGGCGATCACCTTCATCTTCAGGCCCAGCGCGCGATCAGCCACGATGCTGCCGATGTTGCCGGCACCGATGAGGCCCAGCGTCTTGGCCGTCACTTCGACGCCCATGAAGCGGTTCTTCTCCCACTTGCCTGCTTGCGTGGAGGCATCGGCTTCGGGCAGCTGGCGAGCGAGTGCGAACATCAGGGCAATGGCATGTTCGGCGGTGGTGATCGAGTTGCCGAACGGCGTGTTCATGACAACGACGCCGCGCGAGGAGGCCGCCGGGATGTCGACATTGTCCACCCCGATGCCGGCGCGGCCCACCACCTTCAGGTTGGTGGCGGCGGCGAGCACCTCCTTCGTCACCTTCGTGGAGGACCGGATGGCAAGGCCGTCATACTGGCCGATGATCTTGATCAGCTCGTCCTTCGAAAGGCCGGTGATCTCGTCCACCTCGATCCCGCGAGCCCGGAAGATCTCGGCGGCCTTGGGGGACATCTGGTCGGAAATGAGGACTTTGGGCATGTGGTTGCTCCAGACATTTCAACGGTCGGCCAGCAGGGGGGCCGGGAAGGGGGCAGATGGGACGGCAGCCGCTCAGGCCGCCGTCACCTCGGCATGGGCCCAGTCGAGCCAGTGGGTCAGCGCCACGATATCGGCGGTGTCGACCGTGGCGCCGCACCAGATCCTGAGGCCCGCCGGCGCATCGCGATAGGCGCCGATGTCGTAGGCTGCGTCTTCCTTTTCGAGCAGGGAGACGATCGCCTTCACCTTGTCTTCCGGCAGGCCGGGCAGGACGAGGCAGACCGACGTGTTGGACCGCGAGGCGGCGTCCTTCGCCAGATGGTCCACCCAGGGCGTGCGCTGCACCCAGGCATCGAGCGCGGCGGCATTGGCGTTGGCGCGCGCCTTCAGGGCGTCGAGGCCGCCCAGAGACTTTGCCCATTGGAGCGCGTCGATATAATCCTCGACGGCCAGCATGGAGGGCGTGTTGATCGTCTCGCCAACGAAGATACCTTCGGTCAGCTTGCCCTTCGACACCAGGCGGAAGATCTTGGGCAGCGGCCAGGCCGGCGTGTAGCTCTCCAGCCGTTCGACCGCGCGGGGCCCCAGGATCAGCATGCCGTGGCCGCCTTCGCCGCCCAGCACCTTCTGCCACGAATAGGTCAGCACATCGACCTTGGCCCAATCGACATCCTGCGCAAATACGGCGGAGGTGGCATCGACGAAGGTCAGGCCCTCGCGGGTGGCGGGCACCCAGTCATAATTCGGCACGCGCACGCCCGACGTGGTGCCATTGGCGGTGAACAGCACATCGGTCGCGAAATCCACCGCCGACAGGTCGGGCAGTTCGCCATAGGGCGCAGTGAGCGTGGTGGGGTTCAGCTTCAGTTGCTTGGCGGCATCGGTGACCCAGCCTTCGCCAAAGCTTTCCCAGGCCAGAGCGGTGACGGGCCGCGCGCCCAGCATCGTCCACATCGCCAGTTCATAGGCGCCGGTGTCACTGGCCGGCACGATGCCGATGCGGTGCGTGTCCGGGATGCCCAGGATGTCGCGGGTGAGATCGATGGCAAGCTTCAGGCGCGCCTTGCCGAGCTTGGACCGGTGCGAACGACCAAGGGAGGCGGTCGCGAGTTGTTCGGCTGTCCAGCCCGGGCGCTTGGCGCAGGGGCCGGACGAAAAGTGGGGCCGCGCGGGACGCGCGGTTGGCTTGGCAGTCATATTCTCTCCTTCCAGAGAGCGCGCGCCGCGTTGGGACGGCGTGGCCCGCCGCCGGGGATAGGCATTTCCACCCCCCGGTCAAGCGGTTTCGGATTTACCGTGGGCGCAGGCTCGCCCGGCTAGCCGAGCGACTCGACAATGGCACGGCCCAGCGGAACGAACTGGCGATTGCGTTCGGCCAGTTCCGATCTGGCGGCGAACAGATAGGCGGCAACCCAGATCGGGCGCCGCCTCGGCGGGGTGATGACCGACACGATGTTGCGCGCCCGCCATGATCCGGCACCGGTCTTGTTGGCCTCCCGCCAGCCCGGCGGCAGGGCAGCGCGGATCATGGTGTCGGCGGTCTTGCTGGCCTGCATCCACGCAAACAGCTGGGCCCTTGCGGAGCTGGAAAGGATGCGACCCGTCACCAGGGCGTGGCAGGTTGCCAGCATGGCAGCCGGGGTGGTGGTGTCACGCGGGTCGCCCGGGGTCTCGTTGTTCATCTCCGGTTCCACCCGGTCCAGCCGGGTCACCGCATCGCCGATGCCACGCAGCCAGCGGGTGAGGGCCGGCGGGCCGCCGATTCGAGCGAGGGCAATGTTGGCGGCAGGATTGTCGGACAGCACACACATCGCCTCGGCCAGCTCCAGCAGGCTGGCACTGCCGCCGATGCGGGTTTCGGTGAACGGCGCGTTGTTCAGCATGTCTTCGCGGCGCACCGGCAACCGCTCGTTCATAGCCCATTCCTGGCGATCAGCCCCGGCCAGCAGCCGGGCGGCGAGCAGCAGCTTGAAGGTGGAACAGAGCGGAAAGCGCTGCTGGGCCCTATGTTCGAAGCGCGCACCGCTGCCAGTGTCGATCAGGGCCACGCCGATTGGCCCGCCGGCGTCGCGTTCGATGCGGGCGATGGCCCGGCGCAGCGGCGCAAAGCGATCAGGCGCCGCCCGTATGGGCGTAGCGGCCAGCAGCGGCAGGCCGGCAACAAGCATGCGGCGGTCGATCATCGGGGTTCCCTTGTGCGGACCATGGCTGGGGCGGTGCCGGCGGCGCGGCGGGCGTGCCATGCCGCCCAGGCCAGCAGAAACACGCCACCGATCAGGAGCAGGGAGGGGCGCCCGGTGTCGGCGTCGAACCAGAAGCTCTGGATCGCCCAGAGGGTCACAAGGATGGCCAGCAGCGGCAGGGCCGGGTGCGCTGGCGCCGCCCACATGGTGGGCTCTTCCCGCCGGCGGGCGAGCAGCAGGGCAAGCGCGATCAGCACATAATCGGCGACATTGCCGCTGGTGAGGATCAGCAGCCAGCGCTCGCCCAGGCCGATCGCGGCGGCCGCCGCCAGCGCCACCATGAGCGTGGCACCCCAGGGCGCATGGGTGGCCGGCGACACAAGGCGCGCCGCGCGTCCGGCAATCCCGGGCAGCACCCCGTCACGCCCCATCGCATGCACCATCCTTGCAAAGGCCATCATCGTGGCGATCATGGCGTTGAACACGGCGGCGATCACACCCGCCGAAACCGCCTGTGCCACCGCCGGGCTGGCCTGTCGCTCCAGGAACGCGGCAATCGGCGTTTCAGAGCCATAGATGCCGGGCACCACATCCATGGCCGGCACCAGCACCAGCATGGGCACGGCGATCACCAGGGCCGACATCGCCCCGGCCCAGGCCACCACCGGACCCAGTGTGCGCTGCCCGCCTTCCATCTCCTCCACGAAATACAGCGCATAGACAGCACCGCCGCACCAGAACAGGCCGCCAAGCGCGGCGATGCCGAAACTGTTCCAGTGAAATTCCGGCGGCACCAGCAGCTGTGCCATGGCGGCGCGGGGTGCGGTGGCCGCCACCCAGGCGAGGATGGCCAGTGCCAGCATCTCGACCCCCAGGAAGATCCCGGTCACCAGCGCCGAGATGCGGATGTTGAGCACCGCGATGCCGGCCGCCAGGACGAGCCCCGCCAGTGCCACTGGCACGGTCGGCAGGCCAGGCCAGATCACCTTCAGATAGCCGGCCAGCCCCAGCGCCGAAAAGGCGATCAGCGGCATCGCCGTCACCAGCGTCATGAACATGTAGCCATGGGCAACGCCCGGCCCGAGCAGCGCGGCCAGGCCGGGATAGACACCGCCGGCGCCCGGCACCCGGGCGCCCAGTTCGGCATAGAGCAGGGCGAACAGCGCGGCCAGCACGCCGCCAATCAGGAAGGCCAGTGCCGCGCCGCTGCCCGCGAGGTGCAGCACGGCGGAGCCGCCGACAAACACGCTGAGCACCGGCGAGACGGCCGACAGCACCAGCAGCAGCACGCCGCCCGGCTTCAAGGCCTGTTCCAACGCTCCCTGCGCAGCTGTCGCGGCCAACCCTTCGCGCCCTTATTCTGCCGAATGCCGGCGGGATGCGTGGCACCGGGCACCGGCTTCGTCAACGCTGGCGCATGCCGGCAGGTGACAAATCGGGCCCGAGCGCCTATTTGCGCCGGCCATTTCGAGAAGAGTGACACACCGATGATGAACCCGCCGCCGATCCCGCCCCGGATTTTCCCCACCGCCAAGGCCGATGCCGAGCTGGGCAACCAGCCCACGCCCAAGCCGCAGACCGAACATCCCGCCTATCGACTGGCCTTCCAGGATGCCGATTTCCTGCTGCGCGAGGATCTGCGCCCGGTGCGCTTCCAGCTCGAACTGATGAAGCCGGAACTGCTGCTCACCGAAGCCGGCATCACCGGCACCTTCGTCTTCTATGGTTCGGCGCGCATCCCGTCGCCCGAAGAGGTGCCGGCGGTGCTGGCCGCTGCCGACACGCCTGAAAGCCAAGCAGTGGCGCAGCGGCTGGCCGACAAAGCCCGCTATTACAACGTCGCCCGCGATCTGGCGCAGATCGTCTCCAGCCATTGTGATGAAGGGGAGCGCTGCTTCACCGTCTGCTCCGGCGGAGGCCCTTCCATCATGGAAGCCGCCAATCGCGGCGCCTGGGAAGTCGATGCGCCCTCGCTGGGCATGAACATCGTGCTGCCGCACGAACAGGTGCCCAACCCCTATGTGACGCCCGGGCTTTCGTTCCAGTTCCACTATTTCGCCTTGCGGAAGATGCACTTCCTGATGCGCGCCAAGGCCGTCGCGGTGTTCCCCGGCGGCTTTGGCACCTTCGATGAACTGTTCGAACTGCTCACGCTCGTGCAGACCGGCAAGGTCGCACCGCTGCCCATCCTCATCTATGGCCGCGACTTCTGGAATCGCGTGGTCAACTTCGAGGCGCTGGCCGAGGAAGGCGTGATCGCGCCCGATGACCTGAAGCTGTTCCACTTTGTCGAAACGGCCGAGGAAGGCTGGGCGATCGTCAAGGCGCATTACGGGCTATGAGGGCCAGGCGCATCATCACGATTGGGGCCCGATCAGACGATCAAGCAGCTGATCAAGAACGGTTTCCGGAGCCACCAGCTTCAGATTTTCATCGATAGCCAGGACAGCGACGCCGTGCATGGCAGCCCACAGGGCGTTGGTGCGAAGGATCAGGTCAGCTTCGGTCAGGCCAGCGCTGTCGGGCAAGGCGGCAACCCCTGCCTGCAACGTTGCAAAGGCTCTGGCGGCGGCGGCACTGGAGAAGCTGGAGCTGGATCCCGCCTTGTCCACCGGCAGCGACAAGCGGCGTGGCAGGATACCGGCAAACATGATGCGAAACAGTTGCGGATGGGCCTGGGCAAAGGCGACATAGGCCAAAATGCCGGCACGTCCCCGCGCGATTGGTTCATCATGCTGGGCCTGCGCAGCAATGATGCCCTGCGTCAGCAGCGAGAAGCCGCGTTCGCCCAGCCGGTCGAGCAGCTGATCCTTGTCGGCAAAATAATGATAGGGGGCCGATCGAGACACGCCAGCGCGGTCTCCCAGTGCCCGCAGTGACAGAGCGGCAACGCCTTGCGTGGCAATGATCTGAGCCGCTGCGTCGAGCAGAATCTGCTCCAGATTTTCATGATGATAGCGCGGTTTGGTGGCTGGCATGGCGGAACACTAGATGCTCACTTGACAGTGTCAAGATTCGAGGCGATCAATCTTGACACTGTCAAAATCTGGAGAGCGCGATGCGCAAGCTACTTGTTGCTGGAACTGCGATGCTGGTGGCGCTGTCTGCCACCGCCTGCACCGACACCTATCTTGGGCGCATGCTCGCGCTTCGGGGTGTCGATGTGGAAGACTATCGCCGTCTGCCCTCCCGTCCAGTCGCAAATGCCCCGGGCAGCTCGCCCTTGCCCGCGGCCCTCGATCCTGTCTGGATGACGCGTGTGCTGCCTGACGAACTCGCCAGCGCCCAACGGTTCGATGCCTTTGCCGAACGTCATGGCACCACCGCCTTCCTCATCCTTGCCGACGGCAGGCTTGTCGATGAGCGCTACTATGGCGGGGCCGGCCGCGACAGCCTGTTCAAAAGCTTCTCGATCTCGAAGTCGGTCCTGTCAGCCTTGTTCGGCATCGCGATGGCCGACGGGATCATCAGCCGTGACGACCGCGTAGGGGACCATGTCACCGGTCTCGCCAACAAGCAGCTTGCCGATGTCACGCTTGGTCAATTGCTCGACAACGTCAGCGGCTTTGCCTATGCGCGCGGAGGACTTCCCTGGCGGCAGCAGCCGCGCATGTATTATACAACCGACATTCGCAGCTATCTGCACCAGATCGAAGTGGCTCACCCGCCGGGCACCCGTTTCGAAGGCGAGGATTTGAGCCCCCTGCTGGTGGGATATGCGCTTGAGTGCGCGCTGCGCAAGCGGGATCCCAAGGCGACGCTTGCCGATTTTGCTGCCAGGCGGCTTTGGCAACCCATGGGCGCGGAATATGCGGCCTTGTGGAACACGGACAACAAGGTCGACGGCCTCGAGAAAGTCGAGAGTGGCTTTGTTGCCCGCGCGATCGACCTTGCCCGCTTCGGTCAGCTCTATCTCGATGGCGGGAAGGCAGGAGGCCGGCAGATCGTTCCGGCCGACTGGGTGGCGCAGTCGCGCGCCGTGCCGCCAGAGGGGGTCCCAAACCGTTTCATTGATACTGACGGCCATTACCGAAATCTGTGGTGGGGGGCGCCGCGCCGGCCGGGCCAGTCTCAGCGTTTCTATGCCAATGGCCATTTTGGTCAGCGCATCTTTGTCGATCCCGACAAGCGGCTGGTGATTGTCAGGCTGGGGCGCGACAGTGGCGACGTGGATTGGACCGGGCTGCTGGGACAGATTGCCGACAGGTGGTGAAGAACCTTCCGCGACCCGCCGCTTCATCTTGCATTGCAACCAACCTAGCCGAATGCGGGATGTGATGACATGCGTCACTGCCCGGGCAGGTTGCTGATCTTCACAACGCCCAGCCAAAAAAGGGGGCGGCAGCCGCTGCGACTGCCGCTCCCTTTTTTCGTGTGGTCTCGGCTTATTGCGCCGGTGCGGCCTCGGCGGCAGCGGCTTCGCCCTCGGCTGGCGCGGCTGCAGGGGCCTCCTCCGCCGGCGCGGCCGGCAGCGGCAGCGGGCTGGCGCTCTTGGAGTTGAGGTAAGCGATCACTGCGGCGCGGTCTTCCGGCTTGGAGATGCCGGCAAAGCTCATCTTGTTGCCCGGCGCATAGGCCTTGGGGCTCTTCAGCCAGGCCCACATGGCGTCCCAGTCCCACGGCTTGCCGGCCATGCCCTTCAGGGCATCGGAATAGGCAAAGCCGGCGTGGCTGGCGATCGGGCGGCCGACAACGCCATAAAGTGCCGGGCCGGTGCCGTTGGCGCCGCCGGGATCGACATTGTGGCAGGCAGCGCATTTCTTGAACTGGGCCTCACCCTTGGCGATGTCGGCCGAAGCCAGATAGAAGGCGGCGGGCTTTTCTGCATCGGCAGCGGGGGCGCCCTCGGCAGGGCCTTCCTCAACACCGGCCACCACATAGCCGGGCTTTTCCGGCAGGTGGCGGGCGAACATCATGTCGCTGATGATGGACACGCCGAGCACGGCCAGCAGGCCGGCCAGCACGCCACCGAAAATCTTGTTCCACTCGAAGCTGTCCACGGTGTGCTCCAACAGTGCGCCGGTCTGCCCTTGGGCGAATGCCCTGCCTGCGCTTTCCTGTCGCAGGCCTTAGGAAATTGCGCTGGCCCTCGCAAGCATTTGCTTGTTGCAGCGCACTATCATAACGGACGGCCATGACGAGCAGCTATCCCCCGCTGGCCCAGGCGCTGGTTGACCGCATGGGAAAGGCCGCCGCCGCCGATCCGGCGCGCGCCGTGGCCTTTCAGGGCGCGCCGGGCGCCTACAGCCACCAGGCGGTGCGCGAAGCCTTCCCGGATCGGCTTCCGCTGCCGTGTCCCGGCTTTGAAGATGCCATCGAGGCGGTACAGGCCGGCCGCGCCGGCTGCGCCATGATCCCCATCGAAAACAGCCTGCACGGCCGCGTCGCCGACATTCATTTCCTGCTGCCCGAATCCGGCCTGTCGATCACGGCCGAGCATTTCGTGCGGGTGCGCCACTGCCTGCTGGGACTGAAGGACAAGGCGGCGCTGCGCGAGGTGAAGAGCCATCCACAGGCATTGGGCCAGGTGCGCCGGCACCTGCGGGCCTGGGGCATCGCCCCGGTGCAATATTTCGACACGGCCGCCGCGGCTGCTGCTGTGGCCGGAGAGGGCGATCCGGCGATGGGCGCCATTGCCAGCCGGCTGGCTGGCGAGCTTTATGGCCTCAACATCCTGGCCGAAGGCGTGGAGGATGCAGACCACAACACCACCCGCTTCGTGGTGCTGAGCCGGGAGGCGATCGCCCCGCCGCCGGGCGTGCCGGCGATGACCAGCTTCAACTTCGAGGTGCGGTCGGTCCCGGCGGCGCTGTTCAAGGCGCTGGGCGGCTTTGCCACCAATGGCGTCAACATGACGAAGCTGGAGAGCTACTTGCGCGATGGCAAGTTCGCCCAGGCCGAATTCTATGCCGAGATCGAAGGCTCGCCGCAGGAGCCGGCCGTGCAGCGCGCCATGGAGGAGCTGGCCTTCTTCACCAACTGGGTGAAGGTGATCGGCAGCTATCCCAAGGCCCGCGACCGCGCCGAATAGCCGTCAGGCCGGCGCCCGCAGCAGCCGCACCAGGGCCTTGCCGAAACGGCGTTCGACCAGCAGCTCCCAATCGCTGTCCAGCTCATCACCGGCGCTGGTCTCGACGCTGATGATCGCCCCCGGCGCGATCCAGCCCTGCGCCATGAGATGCGCCAGCGCCGGGCCGGCCAGCCCCTTGCCATAGGGCGGATCGAGAAAGACCAGGTGATGGGCGCGTGGCGCCGGGCCGAGGCTGGTGACCGGCGCCTGCCGCACATCGCCAGTGGTGCCCAGTGCCGCCAGGTTGGCGCGGATGGCGCGCACCGCGGCGGCATCATTGTCGATGAAGCAGGCGGTGCCGCAGCCGCGCGACAGCGCTTCGATGCCCAGTGCGCCGCTGCCGGCAAAGACATCGAGCACGTCCAGCCCTTCGAAGCTGCCCAGCCGGCTGGTGAGCATGGAGAAAATCGCCTCGCGGGCGCGGTCGCTGGTCGGCCGCGTCGTCTCGCCCGCCGGTGCCACCAGCGCGCGGCCCCGCCAGCGGCCAGAGATCACCCGCATGCATTCACCCGCATCAGCCGCGCTCTTTGCGGGCAGGCCTGAGCATCGCCTTCAGCGCCTGCAGATCGCCCGCCGGCACTTCGTCGGCCATGCGCGGCGGCAGATCATCGAGGCCGATATTGCCGTAGGCGATGCGGATCAGCCGGTTCACCTGTAGCCCCACATGCTCCAGCACGCGGCGGACCTCGCGATTCTTGCCTTCGCGGATGGTGACGATCAGCCAGAGATTATGGCCCATGCGCCGCTCGATGTCGGCCAGGATGGGGCCATAGTGGATGCCATCGATGGTGATGCCATCGGCAAGGCTCTCCAGCGCCTTCTGGCTCACCTCGCCAAAGGCGCGCACGCGATAGACGCGCGGTACGTCGGATGACGGCAATTCCAGCGCCCGCTTCAGCTCGCCATCGGTGGTGAGCAGCAGCAGGCCTTCGGTGTTCATGTCGAGCCGCCCCACCGGCACCACACGCGGCAGGCCCGGCGGCAAGATGTCCATGATAGTCGGCCGCCCGGCCGGATCACGCGCCGTGGTGAGGAAGCCGGCCGGCTTGTGGAAGCGATAGAGCTGGGCCGGCGCGATGCCGGCCACCGGCTGGCCATCGACGGTGACGCCCTTCAGGCTGGTGATGTTGTGCGCCGGCGAGGTGAGCGGCTCGCCGTTGATGGCGATGCGCCCTTCCGCGATCATGCGCTCGATGTCGCGACGGGAGCCCACTCCGGCCCGCGCCAGCGCCTTGGCGATGCGCTGCGGTGCCACCTCTGTTTCGCGCACCAGCGGGGTGGTGCGTTTCGCCTGCGGGCGGTCCGGGCGCGCCGGCTTGCCCGGGCCGCCAGTGGTGCGGATATCGCGGCCGTCCCGCTGCGGGCGCTGAACGCGCGGCGGGCGCCGTTCGCCGGGGGGAGTGGCAGAGGCCTCCTGCTGCGGGCCGCGCGCCTTGGGCCGGCCGGCGGGCTGCGGTCGATCGCTGCCGCCGCGGCGGCTCTCTTGCCGGTCGCCGAACGGCCGGGCACCGGGCGGACGTTTTCCGCCGGATGGTTTGCGGGGAGGGCGCATGCCAGCCCCATGCGGCCAAGCGCCGTCCAAGTCCAGCGGCATTGCCCTTCCTGGCGCCTTGCGCTAACTCGCGCGCCAGTGCCCCTGTGGTGAAATTGGTAGACGCGACCGACTCAAAATCGGTTGGAGCAATCCGTGCTGGTTCGAGTCCGGCCAGGGGCACCAATATTGAAGCCGTCAGCGTGCAGCGGCGGCCTGCCCTTTGCCTTCATTGTCCCAGATTGATGCGGCCAGGTGGCTGGGCGACCCAGCGTTCGGCAAAGATTTCGCGTTGGCCCATTTCCAGGGCGGCACGGGGCCGCGTGTAGGTGAAATAGAGCTTGATCTCGCCATTGCGCCGCACAAAGGCGCGCAGGCGAGGTTCCAGCGCGGCCTCCTGGATCTGCAGGAAATCATCGAGGACCGACGGACAGGTCTCGCGGATCTTCTCGGCTCTGTCTGGGGTCCATTCAATGTCGATGATGCCGGCCTCACCGCGCGCCACGACAAGGTGCGATTTCGTGCGGGCCATGATCTCTTCACTGCACCGCTGGCGCAGCGCGTTCATGGCCCGGCCAATGCCCGCGCGTTCCGGAAAGCGCGGATCGGCGGCGAACAGTAGCTGCGTTTCAGATTCCAGCGGCCTGATGTTGTTGCCGATCTCCTCGCGCTGCACGGGCTGGCCAAAGCGCCGGATCAGATCGGCGATGGCGCCTTCATGATCAAAGGCGCGGCCGGTAACCGGGTTCTGGAAGAATCTGATGGCGGCGATCAGCGGCGGGCGCTTGCCCTGTCCCACATGTTCCAGTTCCAGAACCCAGCTCTGATCGGGCGCCACCTGCCTCGTCTGCGCGCCCCAGCTGCTGGTCATGCCCAAGTGCACGCCTTGGGCGCCCCAGCGCTTGAGATCCACGAACGGCCCGATCATCTCGTTGAAACTGCGGGAATCGGTGGGGCCTCGCTTGCAGGTCGGATCAAGGCCGATGCCCTTGCCGCAGTCGCTGATTCCCGACACGGCGACCCCCTTGGGCAGCGGGATATGCCGCCAGGTGATGCGACCGCGCGGCGCTGCTGCTCGGTTACCAAGAGGCTGCTCGCCCATGTTGTCCGCGGCTGCAACCGGCGCACCGGCAGGCAGTGGGACGGCAAAGCCCGGGCCGCAGTCGCCAATCACACCGCTGCGCCAATTGACATGATAACAGGGTGCCGGCCCGCCCCGACGATAGTGTCTCGTTTCGTTGAACGTCTGCGCGCTGATCCAGAAACGACGCAGCTCGCTGTAGCCAGGCTGGGTGCCAACCGGGACCATCTCTCCGGTCTGGCCCGGTTGCACGAAGCGCCTGCCACCGGGGAAATGATCAATCGCCGCGCGCGGATTGCGATTGGGATTTGGCAAAAAGCGCACATGGTAGATGGGCAGCACGTCCATCGGATGCGGGCAATTGTTGCGCGCTTCCAAGCGCACGGTGGGCTCGTTGCTTTCCATCTGGTTTGAAAACACCCGGAACTGCACACAGCTGGGCCGTCGGTCCGGGGCCGGACCGGGCACCGTGATCCACTGGCCATTTTGTGCGACCATGGTCGGCGCGCCCAGGCCGGCCAGTTCGGGGTGACCGGCGGCGGCGCCGTTCGGCGCCACTGTCGGGATGGTTGCGGCGCTGGCCGGCCCCGCTTGCCCAGCACGGCGGCGGGCCGCTTCGAGCGTGCGCTGGGCTTCCCGCTTGGCATCGTTGAGCAAGCCGGACAGCGGATCCTGCGCGACAGCCGGCACAGACGTGACGATCGCAGCCGCAATGCAGGCAATCTGCAATGCCGACGCGCATCGCATCACCTTGTCCGGTCCGCTCATCGGCCAGATTTTTCAACAGGGCACATCTTGCCCCAATCAGTATTGATACAGCCGTTATCATCGATGGTATAGGTTTTTTCGTCACCATCTATCACCAAATAAACGGCATCGCCCTCGATCTTGTATTCTCCAACAGCATGGCCGACCATTGGGGCGTCCAGTTCAACTGTTTTCCCGTCCCGGAATTCCATTTCTATCAGACCTGAAAGCCTGCCGGTGTTCGTATACTTCCCTTCCAGCTTCCTGCCGCAGCCGGTCAGGCTCAGCATGGCAAGCAGCGTCAGCGCGGCAATGGTGGATTTGCTGTTCATCGGATGTCCTCTGCTTGAGTAAGTGAAACGGGCCTCAACGGTCCTGATCACCAGCTTTCGTAATCAGGCTTGTAAGATTTCTTCCAATCTGGATCGGACAGGCGTCGCTGAAATTCGGTGCTTTCCGGGCGCTGATAATAATCGAACTTCCAATGTCCATCGCTCTTGATCATGGCCACGGCATTCGGGGCTGCGCCTTCGAATTCGAATTCGACAACCGCGCGGTCGTCTTTCACATTGATCGACACAAAACTGATCTTCTGACGCTTTTCCACGTTCATCCGATAAGCGCCATTGAACCGGGGGCTGGCGGTGAACTTGGCGGCAACCATGGTTGCGGCATTGGCACCAACTTGTGCCTTTTCCTCCGGGCTGAGGTAGACACAGTTCAGCGCACGGGACGCATCCCGTTCGACATAGGCTGACGCGCAGTCCTTGAACGCCTGCTTGATCGCATCTGCTTCTGGGTTGCCCACAAGGCCGCAGCCGTGCAGGGGAAGCATGAGGGCGAGGCCTGCAGCAGTCGAAAAAATTGAGTGCTTCATTGTGCGTGTGCCTTCAGCAATGACCCAGCCGGCGCCGCTTCCCTGGGCTGCGTGCCCTGCGCCGCTTTCACGAGGCGTTCGGGTTCCTGTCTTGCGTTGGCCAATACGGCTTTGCGCACCCGCCTCCGTTCGATCACCAGCAGTGGCCAGCACAGGATCGCGGCAAGCAGGCAGACAGCCAGGACGACCTCGCCCGTCATCGCGCCGGGCAACTGCATGAACAGCAGGGCGACGACAGCGGCGCACAGGCCAAATTGTCGCAAGCGCCAGTACCAGGGGATCACCTTCGTGATCGAGCTTGGAAACTCGTCTATTTCACCCGTCGAATGATTTTCGAGCCGCAGCAGATACCCTGACGTGTCGCCATCAAAGCTGACGAAGATTGCCGAGACCTCGTGGCCGTCCCTTGTGCCGAAGCTGCCGACATAGCTGATCTTCTCTTCACGACCATTCGGCAGCTTCAGAAAAAGAGTGTTGCGTGTGACCACAGTCGAACTCACGGTCATGCTGGGTGAGCTCAAATGGCCGCTGCCGTTGTTGATATAGCCGCCACCGCCACTGGATGACCCATAGACATGTGTTTCACCCCACGTCTTGGAGCCGACAACATCACCGCGGTATCCACCGACCGTGAACCGGCTTGCGGTTAAGAATGGCTTGAAACTCATGGTCCGATGTCCCCCGCCGCAGGCTGTTGATGACCGTGCGAACATCCACACGGTGACAGGGCCGGCGCAGAAGTCCTGATGGAGTTCTGAAGCTTTTCTTAAGGCCGTAATATATTGATAATACTATAAGTTCTCGATCTTCCGGCGGATCGCAGCGATGAAGTCCCGCCAATAGGCCTCGCGTTCCAGTTCCGGGATGGCCGGTTCGGCGGCAGCAAGGTGGCGGGCGGCCTTCGCAGCATCACCACGCTGCACCGCGATATGGGCCAGGCTCAATTGCACCTGCGCGCCATAATTGCTGCTGCCGTTCAGACGCTGGATCAGATCGATGTCCAGCCCGGTCAGCAGGGCTTCGGCTTCGTCGAACTGGCGGGCGGCAATCAGGCAGTCAGCCAGCGCGCCCGATTTGATGCCCTGGGTCAGCGCGCCGTCGGGCCCGAACTGGGCCGTGGAGTCGGCCAATGCCGCGCGCATTTCTGCCAGAGCCGTGGCGCGATTGCCGATTTGGCACGTCACGGCGGCGGTATCGACCCGGCCGGCAATGGCGTCGAAGGATCGCTTGCCGTTCACGCGCGCCGCGGTTCGCCAGAAGCGCTGCCCGTCCTTCTCCGCCTCGACCAGGCGGCCAAGACTCTTGAGCACATCGACCCGGGTGGCAAGAATGCGGATCACCCGCGGATGGTCTGGCCCGAAGCGCGCTTCCACCAATGGCAGCAGCGCGCTGGTTTCATCGACGGCGGCCTGATACTTGCCCTGCAGCATATAGGCCTGGGCCAGATTGAGCCGGATATTCAGCGTATCGGGATGGTTCGGGCCCAGGCTGCTGGCAGCCCTGGCTATCAGCGCTCTGGCGGCAGGCTCGGCAGCGGCACCCTGGCCATTGCGCAGCATCGCATAGACGAGATTTTGCCGGATGCGCAGCCGATCTGCGGGGGAGAAATCCGCCGGCTCCCGATCGGACAGGGCAGCCGCCTGGGTGAAGGCCTTGATCGCGCCGGCCGGATCGTTGCTGCTGCCGATGGCCACCGCGCCTTCGGCCCGCGCCGCCCAGGCATCCAGCGGCGGCGACAGGCGATCAAGCGTGCCCAGCTGTTTCCGGGCGGCAGCCAGCAGCTGCACGGCCCGCGGCGGCCCGGTCTCGTCGGCGGCGCCGGCATCGGCGATGATTTCCTGCAGCATGGCCAGCGCCACATCGCTGCGGCCGCCTGGGGCGCGGGCCAGCAGCGTTTTTGCCCGGGCAAACTGCCGCCGGGCTTCGGGATAATCGGCGCGGGCGGCAAAGGCGCGGGCCAGCGCCAGGTGCAGGCGCCCGGCGATCAGCGGCTGATCGGCAAAGCGGCCCTCCAGATCGCCACTGGCCCGCCGCGCCGCCTCTGCCACGGTCTCGCGCGAAGAATCGGCCAGCGTTGGATCAGCCCGGCCCAGAAAATCATCGGCCAGAAAGCGGAAGGTCTGGGTGGCAATGGCCTGCTGGCGCCGGGCCTCGTCGCGCTGGTTTCGGGCTTCGAAGGCCTGATATCCGGTGCCGGCGATGCCGATCATCAGCGCTGCGACGGCGGCCATCACCCAGGGCCGGCGGGCACGGGCGCGGGCCTGGGCGGCCTCTGCCAGGGCCAGCCGGCTGGCCTGTTCGGCCTCGCGGGCGGCCGCAGCGCGGCGCGTGTCCAGCTGTTCGAGCCGTTCGGCCAGCGCCTCGGCGGTGGTGAGCCGGCGTTCCGGCTGGCCATCGGCGGCAGCGGCGATATCGGCCCGCAACAGCGGATCGGCGACATCGGCTTCCCAGCCGGCGTTGGGCAAACGCGCAAAATCGCCCACCACCATCTGGAACAGCAGCACGCCCAGGGCATGGACATCGGACTGGATGGTGGGCGCGGCGCCCTGCAGCAGTTCCGGCGCCAGATAGCCGAAGGTGCCGGTGCGGCTGTCGCTGCCGATCGGCCCGGTCTGTGTGAGGCCGATGCCTGACATGTTGAGATTGGCCAGCCGGGCTTGATCGAGCAGTCGACCGCTGCCGAAATCCACCAGCCGTACCTGTCCGGCATCGTCGATCAGCAGGTTGCCGGGCTTGATATCCTTGTGCAGCACGCCAACGCTGTGAGCTGCAGCGATGGTGCGCGCCGCCGATGCCACGATGGCCAGCCGGCGTTCCAGCGGCACCGCCGCCAGCCCGCCCTGCCGGGAAGCCCACAGGATCAGATCATCGCCGCCGAAGCTGCTTTCGATGAACATCGGCGTTGCATCGAAATTCCATTCCAGCACCCGCGCCAGATCGGGGCGCTGGCCCAGGCTGCCAGCAAGAATGCGCGCCAGCGTGGCTTCGCGCTTCAGTGCCTGCAAGCGTTGGGGCGTGCTGGCAAACTTGAACACCCGGCGCTCGCCGGTCTTGCGCTGTTCGGCCAGCCAGACATCGTTGCGATCGCCCTGGCCCAGCGGGCGCAGCAGGCGCCACAGCGGCCGCCGCGGCACGCTGTCCCCGGCGCGGAAATCAAAGCGGAACCGCTCTGCCTCGATCACCTCCATGTCGACCGAAACGGCCAGCCGATAGCCCAGGCGCGGCACGGTGGCGATGATCTGCCGGTCGGAATCGCCAATGGCAGCGCGCAACTTGGAAATGGCGGTGGCCAGCGAGGCTTCCACCACGGTCACATCCGGCCACGCCGCCTCGAACAATTGTTCCTTTGTGACAACATCGCCAGCATGTTCCAGCAGTTCCTGGAGCAGTTCGAGCGGCTTGTTCTCGATCTCGACTGGCGTGCCGCCAACAATCAGCTGCCAGCGTGCTTCATCGAACAGGATATTGGCAAAGCGCCACACGCGCCGATGCCCGCCCTGGACAGTTTTCACAGCATTTTCCTAGTTAGCGACTTGGAATCATGCTGCCAATGCTTGGTGTAAAGGTCAACAGCCGGGTTTTTGACACGGTGCAGGATTTTGCGATGTTGCTGGTGTGACTCTGGATGCCCCACGAGGATTCGAAACTCGATTGACAGAGTCAGAGTCAGGAGCCTTGCCTTTAGACGACGGGGCAATTCCAAGCGCAGGCGGCGTTCAGCCTTGTGGCAGCGCGAATCATGATGATTGTCCGTTCCCGCTGGTTATCGCGGGACACGGGCTTCTGCGGCGGCCAGATCGTCGGGGCTGTTGAGATTGGCGAAGGGATCATCCCCGGCTGTGTCCCAGGCCACCAGCGCCATCCCCTGGCGTTCGGCGAACCCCCAGAGCGAGCGGCCACCACTGGCAATGTGAGCGGCAAGCGCTGCCGGCTCCGCCCGCCACAGGCCGGCCATCGGTTGCACCCGGCCGCCACGCTCCGGCAGCACGGCGCCACGGCCGTGCAGCGCGCCGTGCAGGCGGGGCAGCAGATCAGCCGGCAGGAACGGCATGTCGCAGCCGATCAGCAGCACAGCGTCGCAGCCATGTGCGGCGGCAAAGTCCATGGCACTGGCCAGTGCGCCGATGGGGCCGATGCCTGGTTGGAGATCGGGCAGTATGGGCACCGATACCGCCGGGATCGTGCGGCTGGCGGCCACCGCGACCGGCCCGCTCTGCCGTTGCGCGAAATCCAGCGCATGATCGATCAGCCGCCGGCCGGCCAACAGGCGCAGCGGCTTATCTCCACCCATGCGCCGCGCGTCGCCGCCGGCGGCAATGACAATGGCCGTGGTGGGGGCGGTGGCGCGCATCGCTGGCCTGGCTGCCGGCCGGCTGACAGCGCGTCAAGGCGGCGAACGCGGTTTGACCCGGATCAATGCCACAGCAGCCGCCGACCGCCATGCTGACAGCAGTTCAATCAAGGAGATCAACGATGCGCAACGAAGGCACGATTGACCGGATCCTGCGGGTGGGCGTGGGCCTTGCCCTCATCGCCATGGTGTTCGTGGGCCCGCAGAGCCCATGGGGCTGGCTGGGGCTGGTGCCGCTCATCACCGGGCTGGTGGGCTTCTGTCCGCTCTATCGGCTGGTAGGCGTCAACACCTGCCGGGTGTAGCTGGCGCCGGGCCAGAGGGCGTGTAGCATCGCGGCATGATTCGCCGCGATCTGCTCCGTCTTGCCGTTGCCCTTTCGTGTCTTTCTCTGGCCTGGCCTGCCCTCGCCCAGGAGGCAATGCCGCCGGCTCCACCGCCGGCAACGGTCGACGTGGTGATGGAGACAGAGCTGGGCCGCATCACCATCGCGCTGGAAACCGAGCGCGCGCCGGTCACCGCCGGCTATATCCTGAAGCATGTCGACGAGAAGCGCCTGGATGGCGCGGCTTTCTATCGTGCCATGAAGGTGACGCCCGATGGCAGCATCGGCCTGGTGCAGGGCGGCATCCAGGATGGCCGCAAGCTGCTGCCGCCGGTGGCGCATGAGCCGACGAGCAAAACTGGCCTGACGCATGATGAAGGCGCCATCAGCCTGGCACGTGGTGCGCCCGGCACGGCGCAGGCGCAGTTCTTCATCATCCTGGGCAGCCTGAAATCACTGGACGCCGATCCGGCCGCAGCCGGCGACAATCTTGGCTTTGCCGTCTTTGGCCGGGTGCGTGAGGGCATGGACGTGGTGCGCCGCATCCTCAACGTGCCGGTATCGCCGACAAAGGGCGAGGGCGCCATGAAGGGCCAGATGATCGAGGCGCCGGTGAAGATCATCAGCGTCAGGCGGGTCATCCCGCTGCCGTTGCCGAAGTTGCCTGCGAAGCAGCCCGTTGCCCGCAAGCGCTGAACGGCCTCAGGCGTAGGGCGGCGCGTGCCAGCCCCTGGGGCTGAGGGTGAAGATTTCCGCGCCGGTCTCGGTGATGCCGATGCTGTGCTCGAACTGGGCGGACAGGCTGCGATCGCGGGTCACCGCCGTCCAGCCATCATCCAGCACCTTCACGGCCGGGCCGCCGGCGTTGATCATCGGCTCGATGGTGAAGAACATGCCCGGCCGCAGCACCACGCCGCGCCCCGGCCGGCCAACATGCACCACGTTGGGGGCGGTATGGAAATCCTGCCCCAGCCCGTGCCCGCAGAAATCGCGCACCACGCTCATGCGGTTGCGCTCGGCATGGGTCTGGATGGCGTGGCCGACATCGCCCAGCGTGTTGCCTGGCCTGGCCTGCGCAATGCCCAGCATCAGGCATTCATGCGTCACCTCGACCAGGCGCCGGGCCTTCAGGGGCACATCGCCCACCAGGAACATGCGGCTGGTGTCGCCATACCAGCCATCGACCACCACGGTGACATCAATGTTGACGATATCGCCGGTCTTCAGCTTCTTCGGCCCCGGGATGCCGTGGCACACGACATGGTTCACGCTGATGCACAGCGAATGGGAAAAGCCGCGATAGAAGACGGTGGCGGAACTGGCGCCGGCCGCCCGCACGAACTCCCAGGCCATCGTGTCGAGATCGATGGTCGCCACGTCGGGCTGCACATGCGGCGTGATATGGTCCAGCACCTCGGCGGCAAGCCGGCCGGCCCTGCGCATGCCTTCAAAGGCTGCGGGCCCGTGCAGGCGCAGCTGGCCTTCCTGGGGGTCCATCACCGTGGTGTAGAGCGCTTGCGTCATGGCCCGCACATAGGCGTGTCCCTGCGACAAGTCCATGATGGTCAGCGCCGCGGGGCTCGGCTATGCGATGCCACATGAGCGACCGCATCTACACCGCAGCCCTTGTCATCATTGGCGATGAAATCCTGTCGGGCCGCACCCAGGATGCCAATCTGGCCTATCTGGCCAAGTGGCTGGGCGTGCAGGGCATCCGCCTCAAGGAAGTGCGCGTGGTGTCTGACGACATGGACGCCATCGCCGACGCGGTTAACGCCCTGCGCGTGAAGCACGACTATCTCTTCACCACCGGCGGCATCGGCCCCACGCATGATGACATCACCGTGGACGCGATTGCCGCCGCGCTGGGCCGGCCGGTGACCGTGCATCCCGATGCGCGCGCCATCCTCGCCGATCATTATGGCGACCAGCTCACCGAAGCCCGCCTGCGCATGGCGCGCACGCCCGCAGGCGCCAGCCTGATCGAGAACCCGCGCACCAAGGCGCCGGGCATCCGCGTCGAGAATATCTTCATCATGGCCGGCGTGCCGATGATCACCCAGGGGATGCTGGCGGCGCTCGATGGCCAGTTGGAAGGCGGCGCGCCGGTGCTGTCGCGCACGGTGGCAGCCTGGACCCAGGAAAGCCGGGTGGCTGATGTGCTGAAGCGCGCCGAGAAGGACAATCCCGGCGTGCAGATCGGCAGCTACCCGTTCTGGCGGGAGGGCAAGACCGGCGCCAATTTCGTCATCCGCTCCACCGATCCGGATCAGCTCGCCAGTGTGGCGGAAAAGCTGATGGCAGCTCTGGCGCAAGCTGGTATCACCCCGGTGGACGGTGAACTGTGACACGGATATCGGGAGGCTGAGATGGCGCTGATCCGCTGGTTGCTGCTGGCCCTGATGGCCTTTGCCTTCGTGCTGCTCGCCGTGTCGAACTGGACGATGGTGGATTTCATCCTGCCCGATGGCTCGCAGCGCGCCGTGCCGCTGCCGTTGCTGCTGGCGCTGGCCTTCCTGGCCGGGGTGATCCCCACCTGGGGCTGGATGGCGCTGCGCCCGCTGCAGCGGCTGACCCCGACGCCGCGCCGTGACCGCCAGGAAGTCGTGTCCAGCATCGGCCAGCAGGGCTGAACCGCCATGGCCAACCCGGTCTATGTGGCGCTTGATACGCCAGACCCCGGCGCTGCCCGCGCGCTGATCGCTTCTGTCAGCCCACATGTTGGCGGCATCAAGCTGGGGCTGGAGTTTTTCTGTGCGCATGGCCCGGCCGGCATCGCGGCGGCGATGGACGGCTGCCCGCTCCCGCTGTTCCTTGATCTGAAGCTGCACGACATCCCCAACACCGTGGCCGGCGCCGTGCGCAGCCTGGCGCCGCTGGCTCCGGCCATCCTGACCGTCCATGCAGCCGGTGGGCACCCCATGCTGGAGGCCGCTCGCGCTGCCGCGCCGCCCGCCACTCGCGTGGTGGCGGTGACGGTGCTGACCAGTCTTGATGATGGCGATCTGTTGAGTGCCGGTGTCGCCGATGGCGCGGCGGCGCAGGCGCAGCGGCTGGCCCGCCTGGCGCGCGCTGCCGGGCTGGATGGCATTGTCAGTTCCCCGCACGAGGTGGCGGCGGTGAAGGCGGCATGGCCCGATGGTCTGTTCGTGGTACCCGGCGTGCGCCCGGCCGGCAGCGACATCGGCGATCAGAAGCGGGTGATGACGCCGGCCGATGCGCTGGCGGCCGGGGCTGGCGTTCTGGTCATCGGCCGGCCGATCACAGCCGCACCTGATCCAGCAGCCGCAGCTTCAGCCATCGCGGCCAGCCTGTGACGCCCTTCAAGATCTGCGGCGTGTCCACACCGGACACGGTGGACGCCTCCGTCGCGGCTGGCGCTGCGCATGTGGGCTTCAACTTCTTTGCGCCCAGCCCGCGCTTTGTCGATCCCGCCGCCGCCGCCCCGCTGATCGCCCGCGTGCCGGCGGGCGTGGGCCGGGTGGCCGTGCTGGTGGCGCCCGATGATGCGCTGATCGCTGCTGTGCGGGCCGCCGGCATCAACATCCTGCAGCTGCACAACGCTGGCCCTGAGCGGGTGGCGGCGCTGAAATCGCAGACCGGCCTGCCGGTGTGGCTGGCGGCTGGCGTGAAGACCCGGGCCGATGTCGCCGCTGCCGAAAAGGCCGCAGGCCCGGCTGATCTGTTGCTCCTCGATGCCAAAGCGCCTAACGACGCCCCGCTTCCCGGCGGGAACGGGCTGGCGTTCGATTGGCGGCTGTTGCTGGATGGCCGCCCGCAGCGCCGCTTCGGGCTGGCCGGTGGGCTGGGGCCGGGCAACGTGGCCGAGGCAATCCGTCTCGTGCAGCCGGCCCTTGTCGATGTATCATCGGGTGTCGAGGAAGGGGCAGGGGTGAAGTCGGTCGAAAAGATCAGGGCCTTTGCGGCTGAAGTGAGGACAGCATGAACGTCGCCACGGGTTCCCTGCGTGCCGGCCCCGATGGGCGCGGCCATTTCGGCCAGTTCGGCGGGCGCTATGTCGCCGAAACGCTGATGCCGCTGATCCTGGAACTGGAACAGGCCTACACGGCGGCCAAGGCCGATCCGGCCTTCCATGCCGAGCTGGATGACCTGCTCAACCATTATGTCGGCCGCCCGAGCCCGCTCTATTTCGCGCCGCGACTGACCGAAGAGCTGGGTGGCGCGAAAATCTATCTGAAGCGCGACGAGCTGAATCACACCGGCGCGCACAAGATCAACAACTGCATCGGCCAGATCCTGCTCGCGCGCCGCATGGGCAAGACGCGCATCATCGCCGAAACCGGCGCCGGCCAGCATGGCGTCGCCACCGCCACCGTGGCAGCCCGCTTCGG
>ERZ1066122.423-NODE-423-length-44857-cov-36.650819_pt1 | contig 44857 bp, 36 predicted proteins | sample MGYA00382769_ERZ1066122 | MGnify/ENA primary metagenome ERZ1066122 (study PRJEB33369, sample SAMEA5778352) | biofilm metagenome | biome: Industrial cooling water; feature: Water cooling tower basin; material: Biofilm | place: United Arab Emirates | collected... | reverse complement strand
TCGTCATCTTCATCGACGAATTCGCCGACATGATGATGATCGTCGGCAAGAAGGTCGAAGAGCTCATCGCCCGCCTGGCGCAGAAGGCCCGCGCCGCCGGCATCCATCTCATTCTCGCCACCCAGCGCCCGTCCGTGGACGTGATCACCGGTCTGATCAAGGCGAACATCCCGACCCGCATCGCGTTCCAGGTCAGCTCCAAGATCGACTCGCGCACGATTCTTGACCAATCCGGCGCCGAGACCCTGCTCGGCCACGGCGACATGCTGTACATGCCGCCGGGCACCTCGATGCCCGAGCGCGTGCACGGCGCCTTCGTCAGCGACGACGAGGTGCATCGCGTGGTCGAGCATCTCAAGCAGGTCGGCGGCGGCCCGGATTACGTCGAAGGCGTGCTGGAGGAAGTGCAGACCATGGGCGACGGCGTGGTCGTCGGCCCGACCGGTCTGCCGGAAACAGGCGGCGGGGCAGGGGACGAAAGCGACCCGCTGTACGACGAGGCGGTGAAGATCGTCACCGAGACCCGCCGCGCCTCGATCTCGGGCGTGCAGCGCCGGCTGAAGATCGGCTACAACCGCGCCGCGCGCCTGATCGAGGCGATGGAGCAGGCCGGCATCGTCTCCCCGCCCGAGCACAACGGCGACCGCACGGTGATCGCACCGCCGCCGCCGCGCTGACGCTTGTCCGCAGTCTGCTGAACGACTCAGGCCACGGACGCGGCCTGTTCAGCTTTGCGCATTCAGACTTCCACCTCATTCGCCACCCCCTTTTCCGGAGTCGTCATGGCCCTTCGCCTGCGCACCTGCCTGTCCGCCGCTTCCGCCCTGCTGCTCGTTGCAGGCTCGCTTGTCGCGAGCGTGGCCCATGCCGGCGGGCGCGATGACCTCGAACGCTTCACCCGCGGGCTCAAGGGCCTGGACGGCCAGTTCACCCAGGACGTGTTCGACAGCAAGGGCAAGCGCAAGGAAAGCTCGACCGGCCGCGTCGCGCTGTCCGCGCCGCGTCTGTTCCGCTGGGAATACGTCAAACCCTACCCGCAGCTGATCGTCGCCGACGGCAAGCAGGTCTGGGTCTACGACCCCGATCTGCAGCAGGCCACCGTGCGTGCGCAGGGCGTGGAGGAAGAGAACAGCCCGCTGGCGGCGCTGATCGACCCGAAAAAGCTCGACCGCGACTACCGTACCGCCGAGGTCAAGGGCGAGGGCGGCCTGAATTGGCTGGAGCTGCGCCCCAAGCGTGCCGGCGGTGCGGGCTTCGACCATGCCCTGCTCGGTTTCGACGCCAAGGGCCAGCTGAGCCGGATGCGCATCATCGACGCGCTCGGCCAGCGCACCGACATCGTCTTCAAGGCATGGAAGCGCAACCCCACTTTCCCCGCCACCACCTTCCGCTTCGCTCCTCCGAAGGGCGTGGACGTGGTCGGTGCAGGCTGAATGCCGCTCCCGGGTGCGGCCGGGCGCAGGCGCGACCGACGTTGTTCAGGAGGCCATGCCAACGCCTCGACCGCCCCTGATGTGTTCTTCCGACCCCGTCTCGACACGCACAGCCCACTCCCGCACGGGCTCCGGCAGCTTCAGTGCTCGTGTGCCCGCAGCGATGTGGGTGTTCGGCTGTGTGATCGCGCTGGCCGGGGCGCTTCCCGTCGTGGCCCAGGCGCCCGCATCCAGGCCGGCACCGACCGCGCCAGCGGAGGCTCTGGCCCAGGCCCGCGACGCGCAGCGTGACGAAGCCGTCGCCGCGGCACTGGTCGCAGCGCTGGAGCAGGAACTTGGCGGCCGTCGCATCCGCCTGCGGCTGGAGCCAGCGTCGGTCGGCGTCGCCAGCGTGCGCGACCGCGTGGTCGAAGGCCGCGGCGCGGTGTCGATCGGCGACGGCGACGACTGGCTGGGCCTGCGCTACCGGGTGCTCTATGACGCAGTCATGGGCGCCACCGGCTATCCCGAACTGCACCTGGGCGGCCTGGACGAAGGGGGCCGCGTGCTGCCCAACGACGCCACGCTGATCGCCGAGCTGGACCGCCGTGTCCTCACCCAGGTCGATGAAGAGTTCGGCCACCAGCAGGCGCGGATGCAGCTCGACCGTATCGTCACCGTCGAAACCGGCACGAGGTATCTGCGCATCGACGCCGAGGGCCTGGTCGACTTCGGTCGGGACGGCAGTGCGCCGGTGCGGGTGGAAGGCCTCTACGATCGATTGGACCAGGGCTGGCTGCGGGTGGCCTACGCGCTGGACCCCATGCCTGCCACGGTCGATACCGCCGGGGCTCCTCAGACAACGGAAACATCGCGCGAACAGCGGTGACAGCGGTGACAGCGGGCGCCACCTTGCCCGATTCCGATCGTAATGACCGCAGGCGGGCGCGCAGGTCTTTCGAGCCTGCGACGACTATGGTCTGGAGGCCTTCTGGATTCATTGCGACAGGCTCTGTGCGTCGAGCACCAGAGTCCGGTCCGGCGAGACCCGATCACGCCATCGACTGCGCACGACGCACGCTGCGGCGACGCACTGCAGACATCCCGCACGGCTGCTATCGTCTCCCGCGCGTGGCGCCCGCATGCGTCGCGTATCGCCGGCTCGGTCTCCACTGAACCGGTGGTCGTCCCGGTGTTCCACCCTGATCGCCCCCGTGCCCAAGCCCATCGCTCCCATGCTTCCGCTGCCCCAGACCTCCGATGCGAGCGCCCTGCGCCCGCTCGCCGAGCGCATGCGCCCGCGCACGCTGGACGACATGGTCGGCCAGCGTCGGCTGCTGGCGCCGGGCAGCGCGCTGCGCGCATCGATCGAGCGCGGCCACGTGCATTCGATGGTGCTCTGGGGCCCGCCGGGCTGCGGCAAGACCACGCTGGCGCTGCTGCTGGCGCGCTATGCCGACGCCGAGTTCAAGGCGATCTCGGCAGTGCTCTCCGGCCTGCCCGAGGTCCGTCAGGTGCTGGCCGAGGCCGGGCTGCGTTTAGACGCCGGCCGGCGGACGGTGCTGTTCGTCGACGAGGTGCACCGCTTCAACAAGGCGCAGCAGGACGCCTTCCTGCCGCATATCGAGCGCGGCAGCATTCTGTTCGTCGGTGCCACCACCGAGAACCCGTCGTTCGAGCTGAATTCGGCGCTGCTCTCGCGCTGCCGCGTGCACGTGATGGAGGCGGTGTCCGCCGACGACATCGCCGTCGCCCTGCAGCGTGCGCTGGACGATGCCGAGCGCGGCCTGGGCGGGCGCGGGCTGCGGATCGGCGCCGAGCAGCTGCGGCTGATCGCCACCGCCGCCGATGGCGACGTGCGCCGCGGGCTGACCCTGCTGGAAATCGCCGCCGAACTGGCCGGCGATGGCGATGCAGAGGGCGAAGGGCAGGGCGGCGAGATCACCGACACCGTGCTGGAGCAGGTGCTGGCTGACCGCACCCGCCGCTTCGACAAGGGCGGCGAGCAGTTCTACGACCAGATCTCGGCCCTGCACAAGTCGGTGCGTAGCTCCAACCCCGACGCCGCGCTGTACTGGCTGACGCGGATGCTCGACGGCGGCTGCGACCCGATCTACCTCGCCCGACGGCTCACCCGGATGGCGGTCGAGGACATTGGCCTGGCCGACCCGCGCGCGCTGCAGATGGCGATCGACGCCTGGGACACCTACGACCGCCTCGGCAGCCCCGAAGGGGAACTGGCCCTGGCCCAGCTCACCCTGTACCTCGCCAGCACCGCCAAATCCAACGCCGCCTACGTCGCCTACAAGGCCGCGCGCGCCGATGTGGAGGCCCACGGCACCCAGGAGGTGCCGCTGCACCTGCGCAACGCGCCGACCAAACTCATGAAGTCCATCGGCTACGGCCAGGGCTACCAGTACGACCACGACGCGGCCGGCGGCATCGCGCTGGATCAGACCGGCTTCCCCGACGCCATGGGCGAGCGCGTCTACTACCGCCCGGTCGAACGCGGCCTGGAGCTCAAGCTGAAGGACAAACTCGACCGCCTGCGCGCCGAGCGGGCCGACGCGCAGGCATCCAGGCGGGCAGTGCAGGAGGCGCAGAAGCCGCCGCCGGCGGGCCCGAAGCCCAGGCGCGGCGGCCGGCGCGAGTCTTGAGACCTGTCTCGGGGCGTCCCGTGCTGGCCGCGCTGCATCTCATCGCGTCGCATCTCGCGCGGCTCGCTTCAAGGCGTGTGTCGCAGCTGGCCTGGAAGCATCAATGGGTGGCGGTTCGGCTCCCCCTCCACCACGGGCCCCCTCCGCCACCGGAACCACCCTCCACGATGTCGTCCCGAGCGCAGCGAGGGACTGCTTTCCGCCCCGCGACCGTCATCTCGCCTACCACCCCCTTGCCGCCCGCAATTCGATGCCTCTCGATCAGAAACGGCTTTAGATATGATCTGCAAAAACATGATTGGTAAACGAAAAAATCCAGAAGCCAGCAGCGCAGGAAGCCTCCCATGCCCCTGATCTGGTGGCAGCAACTGGGCCTGGTCGCTCTCGGCGGCGCGCTCGGCGCGATGGGCCGGTTCTGGCTGGGCGGCCTGCTGCTGCGCCGCCTGGGCGAGGGCTGGCCCTGGGGCACCTTCAGCGCCAACCTGCTCGGCGCCTTCGCCACCGGCTTCCTGGCGGTCTGGCTGGAAAGCCGCGGCCCGGCTGCGCTGTACTGGCGCGCGTTCCTGATCGTCGGTGTGCTGGGCGCCCTGACTACCTACTCGGCACTCATGCTGGAGTGCCTGCTGTATGCCCGTTCGGCGCGCGCGCCGCTGGCGGGCCAGTACCTCGCGGCCACCTTGCTCGGCGGATTCGCGCTGGTCTGGCTGGGCGCGCGACTGGCGGACGCACTGCGCGCCGGCTGAGTCGGTCGAGCCAGCCACGGGGTCGGGTTTTCCCTACAGGGCGCCGCGGAGATTTCCGATCCGCCGATGCGGCCGGCCCCGACAGTCTGCGCACGGCTGCGAACTGACACTGGCCTCCCACATCCAAGGAGGTCGTAACCGTGTCCACATCGTCCCGCGCTGCATCCATCTGCCCGCCCATCGTCTTCGAACGCGCCTTCGAACACGCCCCCGAACGCGCGTCCGATCGACCTGCGCCCGCCCGCGCGGCGTTCCTGATCCTGATCGCGGCCCTGGCGACAGGCCTCGCGCCGCGGCCGGCGTGGGCGGATCGCGCCGAACACGCCGACCCTGCCGCCGTGCCGCTCGGCGGCACCGTGCATGTCTGCATCGATGCCGCCGGAACGCGCGAATACCGAGACATCCCCTGCGCCGCGCACCAGCAGCACCTGCGTGCGGTGAAGTTCGTACGCGCGCCAGCGCCGGCCGCGCAGCCCGCGCGCGAGCGCGAACGCGAGACGGCAAGCGCAGCAGAGCGGCGCCATGCCGCAGCGCTGGTACGCACGGCCCGCATCGCCGCCGCGCGCGCGTCCGCCAGCGCATCCGAGCGCGCACGCAAGACTCCCGATCCCTGCAAGGCTGCCCGCGCACGTCGCGAAGACGCACGCGAACGCGCGACCAGCGGCCTGAGCTTCGATCAACTGCGGCGCCTGGACCGCGAGGTCTGGAGACTGTGCCCGAACGGCTGAGCGGCCGATGCCTGACTGTAGCGGCGGGGGACTGTCGAAGTGGGGTTGCCGCGCCGAAAACGAACGCTGGCCGAGCCAGGCGTATCGCCGAAAACAAACGCCCGCATCCCGGGCACATGACCAAACGAACGAACGCCCGCAAAGGCGGGCGAAGAGTCAAAAAGAAAGGCCCGCCGAAGCGGGCGAAGAGTCAAAAAGAAAGGCCCGCCGAAGCGGGCCTTGCTAGAGTTGGCGTCCCCACGGGGATTCGAACCCCGGTCGCTACCGTGAAAGGGTAATGTCCTAGGCCTCTAGACGATGGGGACGTCGTTGAAACTTCCCTTGCCGTTTGACCGGCGGTGCTTCGGATCAGGCCTGACGACCCGAGGCGGGATGTGGTGGAGCCAGCCGGGATCGAACCGGCGACCTCTTGCATGCCATGCAAGCGCTCTCCCAGCTGAGCTATGGCCCCGTGAGCTGAGACGCGGAATTCTAGGGAGCCATCCGCGAGGCGTCAAGCATCCGCGAAGAAATTTTTTACATCGCCGGCTCGCGCGGTGCGATGGTCGCTCGATGCACGGGTCCTCATCCCGCGAATCGCGCGGATGCCCAATGGCGCATCTCGAACGGTTCGGGCCTGGCGCTGCCCGAGTCGGCCGGTTCAGCCCGACCCGGGGCCCGGCGCCATGCGTTCAGCTCGCTTCGCTGCCGCGACTCACCACAGCGCATCGCGCAGCTTGTACCAGGCCATCGCCGCCACCAGCAGCGGTGTGCGCAGGGCCCGGCCGCCGGGGAAGTCGCGGTGGCGGATCTTCGCGAACACATCCAGACGCTCGGCTGTGCCGCGCACCGCCTCGGCGATCACCCGGCCGGCCAGTCCGCTGGCCGCCACGCCGTGGCCCGAGAAGCCCTGCGCGTAGTAGACATTGCCGCGGCCCAGGCGGCCCCAGTCGGGGGCGCGGTTGAAGCTGATGTCGATGGTGCCGCCCCACAGATAGTCGAAACCGACATCCGCCAGCTGCGGGAACACCCTGCGCATGCGTCGGGTCATCACCCAGCGCAGGTTGGGCGGTTCCAGATTGGAATAGCTGGCGCGTCCGCCGAACAGCAGGCGGTGGTCGGCGCTCAGCCGGAAGTAGTCCAGCGCCCAGTTGGTGTCGGCCACCGCCATGTCGTTGCGGATCAGCGCGCGCGCGCGCTCCGCGCCGAGCGGCGGAGTGGCGGCGATGTAGGTGCCCACCGGCATCACGCGCCGGTCCAGCGTGGGTGCGACGCCCTTCACCAGCGCGTTGCCGGCGAGGATCGCCGCGCGGCAGCGCACCCGGCCGCGGGCGGTGCGCAGTTCCGGCCGCTCGCCTTCGCTCAGCGACAGCACCGGGCTGCGTTCGAAGATGCGCACGCCCAGGCTCAGCGCGGCGGCGCCGAGGCCCAGGGCGTACTTCAGCGGATGCAGATGCCCTGAGCGCGGGTCGACCAGCCCGCCGAGGTAGCGCGGAGACGCCAGCTGTGCGCGCAGGCGGTCGCGGTCCCACCACTCCAAGGGGTAGGCGTAGTCCTGCGCGAGCTCGTCGCGCCAGACGGCCAGCTCACGGACGTGGCGCGGCTTGATCGCGACATGCGCATGGCCCGCGCGCCAGTCGCAGTCGATGCCGAAGCGCTCGCGGCGTGCGTGGATGAGGTCGACACCTTCGACCGACCAGTCGAACAGCCGCCGGGCGTCGTCCTTGCCCAGCAGCGAGACCAGCTTCGATTCGCCGCAGCCGAAGCCGAAGATCACCTGGCCGCCGTTGCGCCCGGAGGCGCCCCAGCCGATGCGCTCGGCCTCCAGCACCGCCACCGAATAGCCGGCCCCGGCCAGTTCGATCGCCGCGCTCAGGCCGACGTAACCGGCGCCCAGGATGGCGACGTCGACGTCCAGATCGCCTTCGAGCGCAGGCTGCGCAGGCAGCGGTTCGGCGCTGGCGGCGTACCAACTGGGCGGGTAGGGGGCTTGGGTCATCGAAAGCACCGGAGTGGACAGCCGCGGTGGTCGGGCCTGAAGTGATCGGGCCTGAAGTCGGGCCTGAAGGCCCTCCTACACCGACCGCAGATACCAGTCGTACTCCAGCGTGGTCACCGCGCTGTAGAAGCTGTGCAGCTCCTTGAGCTTCTGCTGGCCGTAGATGTGGCGGAAGATCTCACCGAAGTGGCGGGCGACGAACTCGCTGGCCATGAAGTCGCGGATGCTGTCGCGCCAGTAGGGCGTGCGGATGTCGGTCTGGGCGTAGGCGTTGCCGACGATGGGCGGGCCGGGGTCGTGGCCTTGTTCGATGCCGTCCAGCATGCCGGCCAGCACCGCGGCGGTGGCCAGATACACGTTGGCATCGGCGCCGGCGATGCGGTGCTCGATCCGGGTATTGCCCACGTCGCTGTGCGGGATGCGCATCGCCACGGTGCGGTTGTTGAAGCCCCAGACCTCGTTGAGCGGCACGAAGGCGTTGAGCACGAAACGTCGGTAGCTGTTGGCGTTGGGCGCGAACAGCAGCAGACAGTCCTGTGCCGCGCGCTGCAGCCCGCCGACCGCATGACGCAAGGGGTCGCAGGGCGTGTCCGGGGTGCAGGCGAAGATGTTGCGGCCTTCGGTGTCGAGCACGCTGACGTGCACGTGCAGCCCGCTGCCGGCCTGTTCGGCCAGCGGCTTGGCCATGAAACTGGCCTGATGCCCCTGCTGCCTTGCCACGGCCTTGATCACGCGCTTGAGGTACACCGCATCGTCGCAGGCGAGCAGGGCGTCGTCGCGGTGCTTGAGGTTGATCTCGAACTGTCCTGGCGCGTATTCGGCCACCGCGGTGTCGGCCGGCACGCCCTGCGCGGCGCAAGCGGCCGACACGGCGTCGATGAAGGGCTTGAAGTCGTCGAGGTCCTGCAGGTAATAGACCTGGGTCTCCGCGCTGCGCTGGCCGGTGTGGGCGTTGACCGGCGGCTGCGGGCGGCCGTTGGCATCGAGCAGGCGGTCGAACAGGTAGAACTCCAGCTCCACCGCCACCACCGGCTTGAGTCCGCGTTCGGCGTAGCGTGCGAGTACGCGCTTGAGCACTTCGCGCGGATTGGCCTCGAACATCCCGCCCTGCGCATCCTCCATCGACAGCAGCAACTGCGCCATCGGCCGCGGCGCCCAGGGCACCGGGCGCAGGCTGCCGGGCACTGGGCGGCAAATGCGGTCCTCGTCGCCGATGTCGTAGCCCAGGCCGGTTTCCTCGACCGTGTTGCCGGTGATGTCGGTGGCGATCAGCGACATCGGCAGACACACGCCGTCGGCGTAGACCTTTTCGAGCGCGCTGCGGGCGATGCGTTTGCCGCGCAGCAGGCCGTTCATGTCGGGCAGGATCAGGTCGATCTGCTCGCAGTCGCCGAGCCGGGACAGGGTGCGTGCATCGTCGCTGGGCAGAGGCATGATGGCGGCTGCGTCAGGCAGGGGAGGGTGGCGGCATCCTAGCGCAGATTGCGTCAAAAATACTCAACACGCGCGACGGGCGGTGTTCCTGTGCCGCGCCGCCCGCCGCGTTTTCGTCCTGTGAATTCCGCTGATTGTCCGAAGACTGCACGATTCCGTGACTGCTGCAGCGCAGCAGGCTTTCGGGAAAATGGCGGCTCTTCAGGGCCTGTTGCAGAAATTCAACATCCCGGCTAACGTGCGGCGAACCGGCCCCGCCGTGGGCTGCGGACCCTTTCGATGCCGCCTGCGCCGCCAGACCCGACACCGCTGATCGGCCTGCCGGCCGACCGCAAACTGCTCGGCCCCCATCCCTTCTCGGCGGTGGGCGAGAAGTACCTGCGCGCCGCGATCGACGCCGCCGGCGGACTTCCGCTGATCATTCCCGCACTGTCGCCGCCGCTGCCGGCCGAACTGGCGCTGCGGACGTATCTGCACATGCTGGACGGCCTGCTGCTCACCGGCTCGCACAGCAATCTCGAACCGCATCACTACGGCCAGGCGCCCGCACCCGGCGAAGACCTGCGCGACACCGCGCGCGACGCCAACGCGCTGGCGCTGATTCCGATGGCACTGGAGATGGGCCTGCCGATCCTCGCGATCTGTCGAGGCTTCCAGGAAATGAATGTCGCCCTCGGCGGCAGCCTGCACCAGCGGCTGCACGCGGTGCCAGGGCTGCGCGAGCATCGCGAAGACCCGCAGGCGCCGCTCGAGGTGCAGTACGGCCCGGCGCATCCGCTGCGGCTGACTCCGGGCGGGCTGCTGGCGCGACTGGCCGGCGCGGAGACGGTGGAGGTCAATTCTCTGCACGGGCAGGGCATCGACCGTCTGGCCGACGGTCTGGTGGTGGAAGCGGTGGCCGACGACGGCCTGGTGGAGGCGTGGCGGCTCGATAGCGCGGCCTTCGTGTTCGGCGTGCAGTGGCACCCGGAGTGGCGCGCGAGCGAGAACCCGCTGTCGATGGCGATCTTCGGCGCCTTCGGCGATGCCTGCCGACGCTACCGTGCGCGCCGGCTGGGCGCGGCCTCGCATGCACGCGCGCAGGCCACGCGCGACGCACGGGACGATGCAGGGCAGGGCGCAAGCGCGGCAGAGCGCAACCTCGGCAGGGTAGGATGACGCGCATGAGCCGAACCTCCTCCCGCCGCCGACTGCAGGCCCCCGAGGCCTCCGCCGCCACCGCACCGCCCGAAGTCGAATCCGCGCTGCTGCGCTGGCTGAAAGAACGCCGCATCACCGAGGTCGAATGCCTCGTGCCGGACATCACCGGCATCGCCCGCGGCAAGATCATCCCCGCCGACAAGTTCTCGCACGACTACGGCACGCGCCTGCCCGAGGGCATCTTCGCGACCACCGTGACCGGCGAGTATCCCGACGACTATTACGAGCTCACCGCACCTTCCGATTCGGACATGATCCTGCGCCCCGATCCGGACACCGTGCGCCTGGTGCCGTGGGCGGCCGACCCGACCGCGCAGATCATCCACGACTGCTACACCAAGACCGGCAAGCCGCACGAGCTGGCGCCGCGCAACGTGCTGCGCCGGGTGCTGGCCGAATTCGCCGAAGATGGCCTGACCCCGGTGGTCGCGCCGGAGGTCGAGTTCTTCCTGGTCCAGAAGAACACCGACCCCGATTTCCCGCTGCAGCCGCCGGCCGGTCGCAATGGCAGGCCGGAAACCGCGCGCCAGTCGTATTCGATCGACGCGGTGAACGAGTTCGACCCGATCCTCGACCTGATGTACGACTACTGCGAGGTGATGAAGCTGGACGTGGACACGCTGATCCACGAGTCCGGCGCGGCGCAGCTGGAAGTGAATCTGCTGCACGCCGATGCGCTGTCGCGCGCGGACCAGGTGTTCCTGTTCAAGCGCACCATGCGCGAGGCCGCGCTGCGCCACGGCGTGTACGCGACCTTCCTCGCCAAGCCGATGGAGAACGAGCCCGGCAGCGCGATGCACATCCACCAGAGCCTGGTGGACGCGCGCACCGGGCGCAACGTGTTCGCCGGCAAATCCGAAGGCAAACACAGCCGGGTGTTCGAGCACTTCCTCGCCGGCCTGCAGAAATACGCCCCGGCGGCGATGGCCTTCTTCGGGCCGAACGTGAATTCGTATCGCCGGCTGGCCTTCGGCGAGGTCTCGCCCAAGAACGTGCAGTGGGGCTACGACAACCGCACCTGCGGGCTGCGGGTGCCGCTGGACACCCTCGAAAACACCCGGGTGGAGAGCCGCTTCGCCGGTTCCGACGCCAACCCCTACCTGGCGATGGCCGCCACACTGGCCTGCGGCCTGCTGGGCATCCGCGAGAAACTCAGGCCCACCGCGCCGCTGTCGTCCAGCGCGCAGGACCTGGGCTACGAACTGCCGCGCTCGCTGGGCGATGCGCTGGACCAGCTCGAAGCCTGCGAACCGCTGCAGAAGATGATCGGCCCGCGCTTCGTGCGCGCCTACGTCTCGGTCAAGCGCAAGGAATACGAGACCTTTTTCCGCGTCATCAGCTCGTGGGAACGCGAGTTCCTGCTGCTGAACGTCTGATCGGATCGCGTGAGCTGCGAAAGAGCGAGGCAGGAGCGGCTTCAGCCGCGAGCTGCCGATGGCAAGGGTCGCGGCTGAAGCCGCTCCTACGCCAACACCGTCATTGCATGACAGAACCACCGGAGACTCCATGGATCACCACGACATCGCCCTGCTGCAGCGTCTCGACGCCGAGCATCACCTGCACCCGTTCAACGACAACGCCGCGCTGGCGAAGAAGGGCACGCGCATTCTGGTCAAGGGCGAGGGTGCATACGTCTGGGACGCGCATGGCCACAAGCTGCTGGACGCTTTCGCCGGGCTGTGGTGCGTGAACCTCGGCTACGGCCGGCGCGAGCTGGGTGAAGCGGCATCCAGGCAGATGACCCAGCTGGCCTACTACAACAGCTTCTTCCAGTGCACCACCGAGCCCACCATCCGGCTCTCGGCCAAGCTGGCCGAACTCACCCCGGCCGATCTCAATCACTTCTTCTTCACCAACTCCGGCTCCGAGGCCAACGACACCATCCTGCGTCTGGTGCGGCATTTCTGGGCGGTGCAGGACAAGCCGCAGAAGAACATCTTCATCGGCCGCCACAACGGCTACCACGGCACCACCATGGCCGGCGCCAGCCTTGGCGGCATGGCCGGCATGCACAAGCAGGGCGGGCTGCCGATCCCCGACATCCACCATATCGAGCCGCCGTTCTGGTTCGCCGACGGCGGCGACATGTCGCCCGAGGACTACGGCCTGCACGCCGCGCGCCGGCTGGAGGACAAGATCCTCGAACTCGGCCCGGACCGGGTCGCGGCCTTCATCGGCGAGCCGATCATGGGCGCGATCGGCGTGTACATCCCGCCGATGAGCTACTGGCCCGAGATCGAACGCATCTGCCGCAAATACGACGTGCTGCTGGTCGCCGACGAGGTGATCTGCGGCTTCGGCCGCACCGGGCAATGGTTCGGCTCGCAGTATTTCGGCATCACCCCCGACGTGATGACCATCGCCAAGGGCCTGACCTCGGGCTACATCCCGCTGGGCGCGGCGGTGTTCAACGACCGCGTCGCCGGCGTGCTCAAGCAGCAGGGCGGCGAGCTGGCCCACGGCTGCACCTATTCCGGCCACCCGGTCTGCACGGCGGTGGCGCTGGAGAACATCCGCCTGCTGCAGGAAGAGGGCATCGTCGACCGCGCGCGAGAGGAGATCGCCCCGTATCTGGCGCAGCGCTGGGCCGAGCTGGGCGAGCACCGCCTGGTCGGCGAGGCGCGGATCGCCGGCATGGTCGGCGCGCTGGAGCTGGTGCCGGACAAGCCGAACCGGCGCTTCTTCGACGAACGCGGCAGCATCGGGGTGATGTGCCGCGATTTCGCGCTGGAGGAGGGCCTGATCCTGCGTGCGACCTGGGACGCCATGCTGCTCTCGCCGCCGCTGATCCTCTCGCGCGAACAGGTCGACGAGCTGTTCGAGAAGGCCTGGCGTGCCCTGAACCGCACCGCTGCGGCGCTGGGGATGGCCTGAGCCGCTCCGATGCGCTAACTTCGGCCCGTTGACCTGCCTCTGCCGGCCTGCATCCGTCGGCTTACACCCAGCGGCTCGCATGCACCGATCCGCTCCCACCCATCCATCGGCGCCCTCGGGGCGAGAGGACACACCTGATGAAATTGAAATCGTTCGGATTGTCGGTCGCCATCTGCACCCTGCTGGCCGCCTGCGGTGGCGGCGAGAAGCCCGCCGACGGCACGGCAGCGGAAGGCAATTCCTCCGGTGGCGGCGACAAGGTCGTCCACATGTACAACTGGTCGGACTACATCGCCGAAGACACGATGTCCAACTTCGAGAAGGAGTCCGGCATCAAGGTCGTCTACGACGTGATGGACGCCAACGAAACGCTCGAGGCCAAGATCATGGCCGGCAGCACCGGCTACGACATCGTGGTGCCCTCGCTGCAGTTCCTCGCGCGCCAGAGCAAGGCCGGCGTGTATCAGGAGATCGATCGCAGCAAGCTGTCGAACTATGGCAATCTCGATCCCGATCTGATGGCGCTGATCGCGCGCACCGATCCTGGCAACAAGTTCGGCGTGCCCTATCTCTACGGTTTCACCGGCATCGGTTACAACGTCGAGAAGGTCAAGGCCGCGCTCGGCGACGTGCCGGCCGACAGCTGGGACCTGGTGTTCAAGCCCGAGGTCGCGTCCAAGCTGAAAGACTGCGGCATCATGGCGCTGGATACGCCCACCGAGCTGGTGCCGATCGCGCTGAACTACATCGGCGAAGACCCCAACAGCCAGGACCCGGCGGTCATCGCCAAGGCCGCGCCGCTGCTGAAGACCCTCAACGCGAACATCCGCACGTTCCACTCGTCGCAGTACATCGATGCCCTGGCCAATGGCGATGTCTGCGTGGCCATCGGCTGGTCGGGCGACGTGTTCCAGGCGCGCGACCGCGCCGAAGAGGCGAAGCAGGGCATCACCATCGGTTTCACCATTCCCAAGGAAGGCGCGCCGATCTTCTTCGACATGATGGCGATCCCGAAGGACGCCAAGAATCTCGACAACGCCTACGCCTTCATCGACTTCCTGCTCAAGCCCGAGGTGATGGCCGGCATTTCCAGCTATGTCTCCTACGCCAACGTGGTGAAGGCCAGCCAGCCGCTGATCGACGAGTCGGTGCGCACCAATCCCGGCGTGTATCCGAGCGACGAGATGATGCAGAAGATCTTCCCGCTGGAGCCGCTGACCCCGGAAGTCAGCCGCCAGTACACCGACATGTGGTCGGCGATGAAGAGCGGCCAGTAAGCCCTGCGCGCGTGCGGGTCGGCGGCACTGCGCTGCCGCCATCCCGCACTGCATCGGCGCGACCGCTGCCCCGGCATCGCCGCGCGCTTCCCACGTCAGGCTGCATCCCCCGAACCGCCTAGCGGCCAGTACAAGCGACCCCCACACGATGAGCGAACCTGTCCACCACCATGCGGATGTCGCCGTCGCGTCGTCCGCGATTCCGGCCACCGAGGCCTACCTGCGCATCGAACATCTGCGCAAGGAATACGACGGCGTGGTCGCGGTCGACGATGTCGATTTCGACATCCGCAAGGGCGAGATCTTCGCGCTGCTCGGCGGCTCGGGCTGCGGCAAGTCCACGCTGCTGCGCTGCATGGCCGGTTTCGAGACGCCGACCAAGGGCAGGGTGCTGCTGGACGGCGAGGACATCACCGCCGTGCCGCCCTACGAGCGTCCGGTCAACATGATGTTCCAGAGCTATGCGCTGTTCCCGCACATGAGCGTGGAGCAGAACATCGCCTTCGGCCTCAAGCAGGACGGGCTGGGCAAGGCGCAGATCGAGGCCCGCGTGGCCGAGATGCTGAAACTGGTGCAGATGGAGAAGTTCGCCAAACGCAAGCCGCACCAGCTCTCCGGCGGCCAGCAGCAGCGCGTCGCGCTGGCGCGCTCGCTGGCCAAGAATCCCAAGCTGCTGCTGCTCGACGAGCCGATGGGCGCGCTCGACAAGAAGCTGCGCTCGCGCATGCAGCTGGAGCTGGTCGACATCATCGAGCGCCTGGGCGTGACCTGCGTGATGGTCACCCACGACCAGGAAGAGGCGATGACCATGGCCCACCGCATCGCGGTCATGGACACCGGCTGGATCCGCCAGATCGGCACGCCCGACGAGATCTACGAACAGCCCAACTGCCGCTTCACCGCCGAGTTCATCGGCTCGGTCAACATCTTCGACGGCGTGATCCGCGACGACCACCCCAACTACGTCACCATCGCCTCGCCCGCGGTCGAGCATGCGCTCTACGTCGGCCACGGCATCACCTGCTTCGAGGGCCAGCAGGTCGCGCTCGCGGTGCGTCCCGAGAAGATCGTGGTCTCCAAGGAGGAGCCCGCGCAGGCCCACAACAAGGCGCGCGGCACCATCGAGGACATCGCCTACTTCGGCAGCCACTCGGTCTATCACGTGCGCCTGCCCAGCGGCGTGCGGGTGATGGCGAATTTCGCCAACACCCAGCGCTGGGCCTCGGAGCGCTACACCTGGAACGACACGGTGTGGCTGTCCTGGGCCGACAACGATGGCGTGGTGCTGACCTCATGAACGGCCGCCTCGGACGTGCCCTGCGCAGGCTGGCGCCCGGGCGGCGCTGGTTCGTGATCGCGCCGCCCTACGTGTGGATGCTGATCTTCTTCGCGATCCCGTTCCTGATCGTGCTGCAGATCTCCTTCGCGAAACCCATCATCGCTTCACCGCCGTACACCGACCTGTTCACCCGGGTCGGCAACGAGCTGAATCTCACCCTCAACCTCAACAACTACTGGGCGCTGCTGGAGAACAGCAAATACGCCGGCGCCTATCTCAGCTCGCTGAAGATCGCCGCGATCTCGACCCTGCTGTGCCTGCTGATCGGCTATCCCATCGCCTACGCGATCTCCAGGCTGTCGCCATCGGTGCGCAACATCGCGCTGATGCTGGTCATCCTGCCGTCGTGGACGTCGTTCCTGATCCGCATCTACGCCTGGATCGGCCTGCTCAAGGACAACGGCCTGATCAACAATTTCCTGCAGTGGGTAGGGGTGATCGACGAACCGATCCGCGTGCTGTACACGCCGGTGGCCATCTATATCGGCATCGTCTACGCGTATCTGCCGTTCATGGTGCTGCCGCTGTACGCCAATCTGGTCAAGCACGACCAGCGCCTGCTGGAAGCGGCCTACGACCTCGGCGCCGGCCCGCTTACCGCCTTCTTCCGCATCACCGTGCCGTTGTCCTTCGCCGGCATCGTCGCCGGCTGCATGCTGGTGTTCATCCCGGCGGTGGGCGAGTTCGTGATTCCCGAGCTGCTGGGTGGGCCGTCGACCAAGATGATCGGCAAGGTGCTGTGGGAGGAGTACTTCACCGCCAACGACTGGCCGCGCGCCTCGGCCATCGCCATCGTCATGCTGGTGCTGCTGATCGTGCCGATCATGATCTTCCACCGCTACCAGTCCAGGCAGCTGGAGGCGCGGCTGTCATGACGCATGCCGTCTCGAAGCATGCCGTCGTGCGAGCCGCCGTCATCCCGACTGCCGTCGTCAGGAGCATCTCGTGAGCGCGCGCGCCGGTCTGCCTTCGTTCCGCAGCCTGACCCTGCTGCTGGGCTTCCTGTTCCTGTACGTGCCGATCTTCAGCCTGATCGTCTACTCCTTCAACGAGTCGCGGCTGGTCACGGTGTGGTCGGGCTTCTCGTTCAAGTGGTACGGCGAGCTGTTCCGCGACCGGCTGATGCTGGACGCGGCCTGGATGTCGCTGAAGATCGCCTTCTACACCGCCTGCGCAGCGGTGGTGCTCGGCACGATGGCCTCGCTGATCATGACCCGGTTTCGCGGCTTCCGCGGCAAGACCCTGTTCGGCGCGATGATCACCGCGCCGCTGGTGATGCCCGAAGTGATCACCGGCGTGTCGATCCTGATGATGTTCGTGGCCATCGGCGACATGCTCGGCAGCCCGGTGCAGCGCGGCTTCGGCACGGTGTGGATCGCGCATGTCACCTTCACCGTCGCCTTCGTCACCGTGGTGATCTCCTCGCGCATGCAGGAGATGGACCGCTCGCTGGAAGAGGCGGCGATGGACCTCGGCGCCAACCGCATCCGCGTGTTCTTCTTCATCACCCTGCCGATCATCGCGCCCTCGCTGGCCGCGGGCTGGCTGCTCGCGTTCACGCTGTCGCTGGACGACCTGGTGATCGCCAGCTTCACGAACGGTCCGGGTTCGACCACGCTGCCGCAGAAGGTGTTTTCTTCGGTGCGTCTGGGCCTGAGCCCGAAGATCAACGCGCTCGCCAGCCTGCTGATCATCGCGGTCTCGCTGGCCGGCGTGATCGCCTGGTGGTTCATGGCGCGCGAAGAAAAACGCCGCCGCCGCGACATGCAGTTCGCGCTGCAGCAAGGAGACTAGACATGAGTGTCGAACTGGTGCACCCCTGGACCGGCGAGATCGATTACCGCTACGACTACATCGGCGAGAGCGAGATCGAGCGCCGCCTGGGCGCGGCCGAGCGCGCATGGCCCGCATGGGCCGCGCTGCCGCTGGACAAGCGCGGCGACCGCCTGCGCGCTGCCGGCAAGGCGCTGCGCGACGACCGCGAGCGCATCGCCGGCCTGATGTCCGCGGAAATGGGCAAGCTGCGCCGCGAGGCGCTGTCCGAAATCGACAAGTCGGCCGATGCCTGCGATTACTACGCCACGCATGCCGCGGAGTATCTGCAGAACCGCGTGGTCGCCACCGAGGCGGCGCGCAGCTATGTCACCTACCAGCCGATCGGCTGCGTGTTCGCGGTGATGCCCTGGAACTTCCCGATCTGGCAGGTGTTCCGCTTCCTGGCGCCGGGGCTGATGGCCGGCAACGTGGCCCTGCTCAAGCACGCCAGCAACGTGCCGCGCTGCGCCGACGCCATCGCCGACGTGCTGCGCGAGGCCGGGTTGCCCGACGGTGTGTTCGGCGTGCTGCACATCGACAACGACGCCGCGGCCAAGGTGATCGGCGACGCGCGCATCAAGGCGGTCACGCTCACCGGCAGCGAGCGCGCGGGGCGTTCGGTCGCGGCCACCGCCGGCAAACACCTGAAGAAATGCGTGATGGAGCTGGGTGGCAGCGACCCGTTCGTGGTGCTCGACGACGCCGACCTCGACGCGACGGTGAAAGCCGCGGTGTCCTCGCGCTTCGGCAATGCCGGGCAGACCTGCATCGCCGCCAAGCGCTTCATCGTGACCCCGGGCATCGCCGATGCCTTCGTCGAGCGCTTCGTCGAAGCGGCCGGCAAGCTGCAGGTGGGCGACCCGATGCAGGACTCGACCACGCTCGCGCCGATGGCCCGCGGCGACCTGCGCGACGAGGTGCACGACCAGGTGCAGCGCAGCGTCGAGGCCGGCGCCGAGCTGCTGCTCGGCGGCACGCCGGGGGAGGGCGCCTGTCACTACCCGGCGACGATTCTCGACCGCGTCGAGTCGGGCATGCCGGCCTACCGCGAAGAGCTGTTCGGCCCGGCCGCGTCCATCCTGCGCGCGAAGGACGACGACGATGCCGCACGCATCGCCAACGACACCGACTTCGGCCTGGGCGCCAGCGTCTGGACCACCGACAAGGCCCGCGGCGAAGCCATGGCCCTGCGCCTGCAGGCCGGTGCCACCTTCGTCAACGCCATCGTCCGCAGCGACGTGCGACTGCCGTTCGGCGGGACCAAGACCTCAGGCTTCGGCCGCGAACTGGCCGAACATGGCATTCATGAGTTCATGAATGTGAAGACGGTGTATGTGGCGTGAGACCGCGCGCCTGACGTGCGCCTGAGCCCGCTGTCGCAGACGCCCCGCCCACATTCGGCAGGTCTCCGATGAACGGTGCACCGCTCATCGCGTTTCACGGGAAGATGTGCTGCGATCCTTCAAGGACCGCGTTCGATCACATGGAGGAGTACAGAATGAACAAGCTGGCCAGACGTTTCGCCCTCGCGCTTGCGGCCACCGCGCTCGCGGTGCCCCTCAACCTCAGCGCGTTGCCTGATCCGCAGCCCGGGCAGGAAATGGTCGTCACCTACTACAGCAGCGCGGCCAAGACCACGGTGGTCGGTGTCCGCTCGTACCACAGTGGTTGCGATATCTACCACACGACCTGGGGCACGACGTCCCGGTATTCGAGCATCGCCTACTACGGCTGCGTCGACCCGGCCTATTGATGTACCTGCGGAGCCGGCACGTTGCCGGCTCCGCACGGCCGGAATTGCCTGCCGAGCCTGACTCGGACCTCACGCGTCCCGGCCGTCACCACTTTTGGTTCGGTCTGCCTGGCGCATGCGCGGCACGCCAGAACCGCTTTTCGACGCGACGGACATTGGCGATCTGGCTCAGCGTCGGCAGATAGCGCCCCAGCGCTTCCAGCTCACGATCTTCCGGGTTGCCCTCGAACGGATGGACCCGGACCAGATTGCCGTAGTGCTTCTCCAGTTTTTCCGGCGAATCGTCGACGATCAGCACGCGTTCCAGCGCATGCCCCAGACGTTTGAGCTTGGAAAGGTTCTTGGTCCAGACGTACTCGTGGCGATCGGGGTCGAAACGCTGGGTGCATCGGTCGCGCGCCCACACGAAGCGCAGGTCGAGGCCCGGCGGGAACAGATGCGGCACCACCGCCTCTGCGTAGAGCCGTGTGGAGGAGGTCCAGACCGCAAGCTGGAAATGCGGGCGGATCGTTTCGATGAAGGCATCCAGACCGGGGCGTTTGTAGACGAGGTATTCGGCGACCTCGAAATCCGCGGGACGGCCCGTTCCGATCTCGTCGGCGAACAGCAGGGTCTCGTCCAGATCCAGCACCAGGAGGATGGTCACGGATCAGTCGTCTCTCGCCGTTCTGACGAATACCTGCTGGCGTACGCCGCCAACATCTCCTGCGCCACCGACGCCCCCGCCAGTGCGGTGATGCCGGCGTGGTCGTAGGGCGGGGAGACTTCCACCACATCCATTCCGACGATGTCCAGCCCGCCAAGCCCGCGGATCAGCTCCAGAGCATCGTGCGTGCTGAAACCGCCGACCACCGGAGTGCCGGTGCCGGGCGCGAAGGCGGGGTCGAGGAAATCGATGTCGAAGCTCACGTAGCACTTGCGCGTGCCCACGCGGGCCTTGATCGCGGCGATGGCGGCTTCGGCGCCGTGGGCGTGCAGCCAGCGCGCGTCGCGCACGTCGTAGCCGTGGGTCTCGGGGTTGCGGGTGCGCATGCCGAGCTGGATCGAGCAGGCCGGCTTGACGATGCCGGTCTGCGCGGCATGCCAGAACATGGTGCCGTGGTCGATGCGGCCGTCGCTGTCGGCCCAGGTGTCGCTGTGCGCGTCGAAGTGGATCAGCGCGAGCGGGCCGTGGACCTCATGCAGGGCCTGGAGGATGGGATAGCTGATGAAATGGTCGCCGCCGATCGCCAGCGGGGTCGCGCCGGCGCCGACGATGCCGCGGAAGGCCTCGCGAATGACATCCGGCGCCTGCTGCGGGCGGCCGGGGTCGAAGTAGACATCGCCCCAGTCGACGATGTTCAGGTGCTCGCAGGGGTCGAAGTCCCAGGCATAGGGCGCGCACCAGGCCAGCGAGGCCGAGGCCTCGCGCACCGCGCGCGGGCCGAAGCGCGTGCCGGGGCGGTTGGTGGTCGCCAGATCGAAGGGCACGCCGACCACCGCGACATCGACGCCGTTCAGATCCTTGCTGTAGCGGCGACGCAGGAAGCTCAGCGCGCCGGAATACGTGGGCTCGGCGTGGGTGCCGTAGGGCGAGGCGCGGGTGAAGGCCTGGTCCACGTGGCGCGCGGAATTGGCGGCGGGGCTGGGCAGGGCGTCGGAGACGGTGGAGGAGGGCGGTGCGTCGTCGCGCGAGTCCGGATTGTGGTGCATGCCGATACCTGATGCATGCGCGCGTCGTTCGCCGGGACGTGCGATACCGGATCGGCCGGAGCCCGCACGGTTCGCGCGCTCCGGTGTGGTGATGCATCCAGAATTCTAGCCGCCGACACAGCGCATCGCACGTCCGGCGACGGGCGTCAGCGGTGCAGCGGTTTGCGCTTCCGCCGCAGCTGCATGTGCATCCGTAAGCTCTTCCCGAGGGTGGGGTGAGCCGAAGATGTCCAAAGATCCGATCGTAGGAGCGGCTTCAGCCGCGATCCGTCGTGGCGGGCAGCCGTCGTCGCATGGCCGGGGCTGTCGCGGCTGAAGCCGCTCCTACGGCTTCGTCACGGCATCGTTGCGGAGCAGCGAGCCGATTGGCTGCAATGCGTGTGCGCCAGCACCCGGCGCGCGCGGGGAGTCTCAACCCGCCTCGCGTAGCCAGCGCTCCACAAGAGGCGGAATCTCCTGCGTGGCCGGCCCGCGCAGCCAGTGGTAGTCGACAGGCTCGCGTTCCAGCTCCAGCGCGCAGACCAGCCGTTCGGCGTGCGGCGGTGCGAAGTCCACCAGCGATGCGGCGGGATAGACCGTCAGCGATGTGCCGACCACCAGCACCTTGTCGGCCTGCGCGACGCGTTCGGCCGCGGGTTCCAGCTGATCGACCGCCTCGCCGAACCAGACGATGTCCGGCCGCAGCTGCGTGCCGTCCTCGCAATGGTCGCCGAGGCGGATCGGATTCGCGCCCAGATGCATGCGCAGCCTGCGCGGCGAGGTGCCGCGCGCCCAGGCCAGTTCGCCGTGCAGATGCAGTACCTGGGTCGACCCGCCGCGCTCGTGCAGATCATCGACGTTCTGTGTGATCACGTGTACGTCGTATTCGGCTTCGAGCGCGGCCAGCGCACGATGTGCGGCGTTGGGCTGCGCCTGTGCGGCCGCGGCGCGACGTTCGTTGTAGAACTCCAGCACCAGCTCGGGATGTTTGCGCCAACCCTCGGGGCTGGCGAGCTGGCGCCAGTCGTGGTTGCGCCACAGGCCATCCGCGTCGCGGAACGTGGGCAGCCCGCTCTCGGCGCTGATACCGGAGCCGGAGAGGATGACGATGCGTTTTGGCATGCGATTTGTCTCAGTGCGTGGTGTCGAGGACTCAACCCATCCCCACCCAACAGGGTGTTGAAAAACGCGCATCGTGCGCGTTTTTCAAGTCGCCAGTCCGGCACGTGTCCGGACTGGCTCCCGACGAATCAATCGCTTACGCGCTTGCCTCGTCGTCGCAGCCATCCTTGGCTGCGTGATCAGGCTGTTGTTCAACAGCCTGCTAACCCTCTCCTTGAAGGGGAGGGCTTGAAAAGCGCAGGAGCGATGTTCTGTTTTGCCTTTGCTGCAAAGGGAAGCTTTGAAAGGCGCTCGACGCGTAATCTCTCTCCCCTTGCAGGGAATAATTTGAAAATCGTGCCATTTCAGTAGCCGATTCCGCGACGCAGGCTGGCGCGTCGATGCGGGTTCTCGAATTCGCATTCGATATCGTCGAGACGCCAGACGCCCCGCTCGCGGACCCAGAGATAGCGATCCTTCCTCCTGCTCGTCCCGCCGTAGTGAGCGTCACGGGATGCGACGACGACACTGGCAGCGGTGGCGGAATGGAAGCGTATCGGGCCGACCTCGACACCATCATCCGTGCCATCGGCGCATTGGAAGGTGAACTCGGCATGGCCAGGCTTGGCGCCGGGGTGTCGCGCCTGGAACCGCCGATCCTTCTCGAAGACCACGCGGAGGGAGCGGTAGAACCGCGCCGACAGGACGCGGCGCAATGCGGACATCTTGCGCGCATCGCTCCTGGCGCCAGTGGTCTTGTGATCTTCGATGAAGGTGCGGGTCATGCCTGCAAGATCGGCCTTCGTCCCGTCCCGCGCCAGGATCGGCGATGCGGCGAACAGCAGCGCTGCGATGCAGGGCAGCAGCCACATGCGTGTGATCGAGCGCGCAGTCGGCATCGTATCGCTTCTCACTTCATCGTCGGCATGGTGAATTCGGCGTGATGGGTGTCCGGCCAGCGCGCAGTGATCGTTTTCAGCCTCGTATAGAAACGCACGCCATCCGGGCCGTGCACATGCAGCGGGCCGAAGATCGAGCGTTTCCAGCCGCCGAAGCTGTGGAAGGCCATCGGCACCGGAATCGGCACGTTCACGCCGACCATGCCCGCCTGCACGCGGTGCGCGAACTCGCGCGCGGCGCCGCCGTCGCTGGTGAAGATGGCGGTGCCGTTGCCGTACTCGTGTGCGTTGACCAGCTGCAGCGCACTGTCGAAGTCGGGCACGCGCAGCACGCACAGCACCGGGCCGAAGATTTCCTCGCGGTAGATCGTCATCTCCGGGGTCACCTGGTCGAACAGACAGCCGCCGAGGAAGAAGCCATCGGCATGGCCATCGACGACATGACCACGGCCGTCGACCACGAGAGTGGCGCCTTCGGCCACGCCGGCATCGACGTAGCCCTTGACCTTGTCGCGATGCGCGGCGGTGACCAGCGGCCCCATCTCGGCTTCCGAAGCGCCCGGGTCCAGACAGCCGGGGCCGATCTTCAGCGCGGCCACCTTGGGTGCGAGTTTTTCGACCAGCGCATCCGCGGTCGTATCGCCCACGCACACCGCCACCGAGATCGCCATGCAGCGCTCGCCGGCCGAGCCGTAGCCCGCACCGAGCAGGGCCGACACCGCGCCGTCGAGGTCAGCATCGGGCAGGATCACCATGTGGTTCTTGGCGCCGCCCAGCGCCTGCACGCGCTTGCCGTTGGCGCTGCCGCGGGCATAGATGTATTCGGCGATGGGCGTGGAGCCGACGAAACTGATCGCCTGCACGCGCGGCTCGTCGAGCAGCGCGTCCACGGCGACCTTGTCGCCGTGGATCACGTTGAACACGCCGTCGGGCAGGCCGGCCTGTTTGAGCAGATCGGCCATGAACACCGACGCCCATGGATCGCGCTCGGAGGGCTTGAGCACGAAGGTATTGCCGCAGGCGAGGGCGACCGGGAACATCCACAGCGGCACCATCGCCGGGAAATTGAACGGCGTGATGCCGGCGACCACACCCAGCGGCGCGTATTCGGTCCACGAGTCGACATCGCGGCCGACGTTCATCGAATGCTCGCCCTTGAGCAGATGCGGGATGCCGCAGGCGAATTCCACCACCTCCAGCCCGCGGGTCACTTCGCCGCGGGCGTCGGACAGCACCTTGCCGTGTTCGGAGGTGATGATCGCAGCGAGTTCGTCCGCATGGCGCTCCAGCAACGCCTTGAACTTGAACATCACCCGCGCGCGGTTGAGCGGCGTGGTGGCGGCCCAGGCCGGGAAGGCGGCGGCGGCGGCGTCGACGGCGGCGCGGACATCCTCGACCGAGGCCAGCGGCACGCGCCTGGTCACGGCGCCGGTGGCGGGGTCGTAGACGTCGGCGTGGCGGTCGGCGCCCGCGACCGGACGGCCGCCGATGACATGCGATATCGCGGTGGCAGTGAAATCAGACATCGGAACTCCAGTCGATATCACCGAAAGACAGCGTGCGCGCCAGTGTTCAACGGCACTGCGCTCTCACCCAGTCGGTGAAGCCGGGGTATGCGGCATGCGCTTCCGAAAGGAGCGTGGACACCGTGCGCTTCGAGGATTTCGCGTGTTCTTCAGCGAAAGCGGTGAACACCGCGTTCGCTGCCCTGTCATCGTCGGGATATTCGACGGCTTCGAGCGGCCCATGCCCGCTGGCGAGAAGCCACAGGTAATCATCCAGGTTTTTCGCGACCACACCGACCGCACCTTCCGATCCGAGGAACACGATCGGCCGGTCGAGGAGGGAGGCTGGATGCTCGTGGGACCAGAAAGCCGCGTAGCCGCCTGTTCCGTCCTGACCGAAGATCAGGAAGCGATCACCATCCGCCTCGTCGTTCCCGGTCCACGCTCTGAACCACCGGGAGCAGTCTTCACCGGACATGAATGACGCATAGGGTTCGAAGTCGATTCCTTCGCCATCGGCATAGTCGAAATCCAGCAGATGCAGCCTGCTCAAGACGGCTGGAAACTCTTTCGACGGAGAAAACTCGGAAGCCATGGCGTGATCCGGATGGTCGCTCACCCCAACGCCTTCTCCGCCGGCACATACTCATACCCCAGATCGCGCGCCACGGCTTCGTAGGTGATCTTGCCCTGATGCACGTTCAGGCCGTTGAGCAGGTGCGCATCGTCCAGCATCGCTTTCTTCGCGCCCTTGTTGGCCAGCTGCACGGCGAAGGGCAGGGTGGCGTTGGTGAGGGCGAAGGTGGAGGTGCGGGCGACGCCGCCGGGCATGTTCGCCACGCAGTAATGGATGATGCCGTCGACCTCGTAGGTCGGGTTCTGGTGGGTGGTGGCCTTCGAGGTCTCGAAGCAGCCGCCCTGGTCGATGGCCACGTCCACCAGCACCGAGCCGGGACGCATGAGTTTCAATTGGTCGCGCGAGACCAGTTTGGGCGCGGCGGCGCCGGGGATCAGCACCGCGCCGATCACCAGGTCGGTGTCGGGCAGGCGCTCCTCGATGGCGTCGCGGGTGGAATACAGCGTGGTCAGCTGGTGGCCGTACAGTTCGTCCAGATACTTCAGGCGATCGAGCGAGCGGTCGAGGATGGTGACGTGCGCGTTCAGACCCATCGCCATGCGCGCGGCGTTGATGCCGACCACGCCGCCGCCGATCACCATCACTTCCGCCGGCTTCACGCCGGGCACGCCGCCGAGCAGCACGCCGGAACCGCCCTGGGCTTTCTCCAGCGCGTGCGCGCCGGCCTGGATCGACATGCGCCCGGCCACTTCGCTCATCGGCGCCAGCAGCGGCAGGCCGCCCTTGCGGTCGGTGACGGTCTCGTAGGCGATGGCGGTGCAGCCGGACTTCACCAACCCGGCGGTCTGGTCCGGATCGGGCGCCAGGTGCAGGTAGGTGTAGAGGATCTGGCCCTCGCGCAGCATCGCGTATTCGGTGGGCTGCGGCTCCTTGACCTTGATGATCATCTCGGCGCGGCGAAAGATCTCCTCGGCGCTGTCGACGATCTCGGCCCCCACGCGGCGATACATCTCGTCGGTCAGACCGATCGCGGTGCCGCCATCGCGCTGCACCATGACCTTGTGGCCGTGCCCGATCAGCTCACGCGCCCCGGCGGGGGTCAGGCCGATGCGGTATTCGTGATTCTTGATTTCTTTGGGGACGCCGATGAGCATGGCTGTGTACCGGTCAGTAGAGGGGCTGCAAGGCGCGCATTAGGCCGTTTCGGCCAGCACATGCGCAAGCGTCCGGAAGATGCGTTCGATGTGCTCGGGTTCGATGATCAGCGGCGGCGACAGGGCGATGATGTCGCCGGTCACCCGGATCAGCAGGTTTTCCTGGTGGAAGCAGCGGGTGAACACGTCGTAGGCGCGGGTGCCCGGTGCGCCCGGGCGGGGCGCCAGCTCGACCGCACCCACCAGCCCGACGTTGCGGATGTCGATGACGTTGGGCAGCCCGCGCAGGCTGTGGATGCCGTCGGCCCAGGCCTGTTCCAGCGTGATCGCCTTCTCGAACAGCCCTTCCTCGGCGTAGGTGTCCAGCGTGGCCAGCGCGGCGGCGCAGGCCAGCGGGTGGCCGGAGTAGGTATAGCCGTGGAACAGGTCGATCACGTGCTCCGGGCCGTGGGTGAAGGCCTCGTGGATGCGCTCGGAGACGAACACCGCGCCCATCGGCACCGAGCCGTTGGTCAGGCCCTTTGCGGTGGTCATCATGTCCGGAATCACGCCGAAACGCTGGGCCGCAAAGGCCTGGCCGACGCGGCCGAAGCCGGTGATGACCTCATCGAAGATCAGCAGGATGCCGTGCTTGTCGCAGCTCGCGCGCAGCCGCTCCAGATAGCCCTTGGGCGGCAGGATCACGCCGGCCGAGCCGGCGACGGGTTCGACGATGACCGCGGCAATGGTGCTCGGGTCGTGCAGCAGTACCAGGCGCTCCAGGTCGTCGGCCAGTTCGGCGCCGTGTTCGGGCAGGCCGCGGCTGAAGGCGTTGCGCTCCAGATCGAAGGTATGCCGCAGATGGTCCACGCCCGGGAGCAGGCTGCCGTACCACTTGCGGTTGTTGGGCAGGCCGCCCACGGAAATACCGCCGAAGCCCACGCCGTGGTAGCCCTTTTCGCGGCCGATCAGCCGGGTGCGCTGGCCTTCGCCGCGGGCGCGGTGATAGGCGAGGGCGATCTTCAGCGCAGTATCGACTGCTTCGGAGCCGGAATTGGTGAAGAACACGTGCTTCAGATCGCCCGGGGCGATCTCGGCCAGCCGCTCGGCCAGCATGAAGGGCAGGGGATGGCCCATCTGGAAAGTGGGCGCGAAATCCAGAGTCCGGATCTGCTGCGACACCGCCTCGACGATGCGCGGGCGGGCATGACCGGCGTTCACGCACCACAGGCCGGCGGTGGCGTCAAGGATCTCGCGGCCGTCGACCGAGCGGTAGAACATGCCTTCGGCGCTGGCCAGCAGGCGCGGATGCGCCTTGAACTGGCGGTTGGCCGAGAACGGCATCCAGAACGCGTCCAGCCGCTCGGGCGCCTGGATGGCCTGATGCGCGTAGTGCGAGGCGTAGCCGGCGGGCCCGGACGTGGCCTGGGTGTCGGTCTGGCCGCCCGACATGGCGTCGGAGCGGTCGTCGCCGGGAGCGGAGGTGTCGTCTTGGCGCATGGCCGGGACCTCTGGAGTGACCTGCGGAAGGTGAGGGTGGCGGCATGCCTGCGCAGGGCGCTCCGGCATCTCGCGAAGATTACCCTGTTGAATAAACTTTACAAGCGATGCAGGATCGTGGTGCCTTGTGCCGGGTGCAGTCCGCGCGGTCGCCACCTGGCGAGTCACGGAACGGCACGGCCGACCCGGGCTGCTACATTACGGCGCGGCCCATGCGACGACCCGTAGACGGCGTGTCCGTGGTCTCGGGCTGCATGGTCTCGGGCCGCCCGGCCCAGGCCGCAGGCCCCCGCCCCTCCTTTCTTCCCGTCGCCACCGGAGTACAGATGGATATCGGAGCACGCCTGCAGATGGTCCGCAAAGCCAAGGGCATGAGTCAACGCGAGCTGGCGAAGCGGGTGGGGGTGACCAACAGCACCATCTCGCTGATCGAACAGAACAAGGTCAGTCCTTCGGTCAGTTCGCTGAAGAAGGTGCTTGACGGCATTCCCATCTCCCTGGCCGATTTCTTCACCCTCGACCTGGAAGCCGGCCCGTCCGACGCGCCGTTCTACGCGCCCGACGAGCAGCCGGACATGGGCAACAACGACATTCATTACTACCTGGTGGGCCATCGCCGCCCGCAGCGCCAGATGTGTGTCATGCGCGAGGTGATGCTGCCCGGCAGCGACACCGGCGAGGTGATGATCACGCACGAGGGCGAAGAGGGCGGCGTGGTGCTCGATGGCCAGGTCGAGGTGACCATCGGCGACCAGGTGCGCGTGCTCGGGCCGGGCGAGGCCTACTATTTCGACTGCCGTCTGCCGCATCGTTTCCGCAATGTCGGTGATGCGGACGTGGTCATCGTGAGCGCCAGCACGCCGCCGACCTTCTGACTTTCGGCTTCTCCGGCCGGTTCCTCCGGCCGTTCCCATCGCCGGCTCCATGGAGACATTCCTCTTGAACGCACCCAAGACTCTCGAAGGCTGGCAGTCCCTCGCCAGCGGCCTGCAGATCCGCACCCAGGCCTTCATCGACGGCCGCTACGTGGACGCTGCGGCCGGTGGCACCTTCGACTGCATCAGCCCGATCGACGGCCGCGTGCTCGGGCAGGTCGCCGATGGCCAGGCCGAGGACATCGACCGTGCCGTGGCTGCGGCTCGGCGCAGTTTCGAGGCCGGCGTCTGGGCGAACACCAAGCCCACGCACCGCAAGAAGATTCTCATCAAGTTCGCGGAACTGATTGAAAAATATGGCGATGAGCTTGCGCTCACCGAGTCCCTCGACATGGGCAAGCCGGTCACCGACGCGCGCCAGGTGGACGTGGCCGCAACCATCCGCTGCATGGCCTGGACCGGCGAGGCCATCGACAAGGTCTACGGCGAAGTGGCCGCGACCGGCCCGGACGAACTGGGCCTGATCACCCGCGAGCCGCTGGGCGTGGTCGGGGCCATCGTGCCGTGGAACTTCCCGATGCTGATGGCGGTATGGAAGCTGGCCCCGGCGCTGGCCACCGGCAATTCCGTGGTGCTCAAGCCTTCGGAAAAGTCGCCGCTGACTGCGCTGCGGCTGGCCGAGATCGCGATGGAGGCGGGCATTCCTGCCGGCGTGTTCAACGTGGTGCCCGGCTTCGGCAAGACTGCCGGCGAGCCGCTGGCCCTGCACATGGACGTGGACGGACTGGTGTTCACCGGTTCCACCGCGGTCGGCCGTCATCTGCTGCAATGTGCCGGTCGCTCGAACATGAAGCGGGCGTACATGGAATGCGGCGGCAAGAGCCCGAACATCGTCTTCGCCGATGCGCCGAACCTGGCCCGCGCGGCCAAGGCCGCGGCCAGCGGCATCTTCTACAACCAGGGCGAGGTCTGCACCGCAGCCTCGCGGCTATTGGTGGAGCGCAGCATCAAGGACGAATTCGTCGCCGCGGTGGTGGAGGCGGGCAGGCGCATGCGCCCGAAGCACCCGCTGGAGCCCGGCGCACCGATGGGCGCGATGGTCGACGAGGGCCAGACTGCGCGCGTACTGGAGTACATCGCCAAGGGCCAGGCCGAGGGCGCACGCCTGGCGCTCGGTGGTGGCCGCGCCGAGGTGGTCGCCGGCGGCTGCTACCTGGAGCCGACGGTGTTCGACGACGTCGCCCACGAGCACACCATCGCCCGCGAGGAGATCTTCGGGCCCGTGCTGTCGGTGATCGCGTTCGACGACGAGGCCGACGCCCTGCGCATGGCCAACGACACCGAATACGGTCTGGCCGCCGGTGTCTGGACCCGCGACATCAGCCGCGCCCACCGCGTCGCGCGCAGGCTGCGCGCCGGCAGCGTCTGGGTGAATTACTGGGACGGCGGCGACATGACCGCACCGTTCGGCGGCTACAAGCAGTCCGGCAACGGCCGCGACAAGTCCCTGCACGCGTTCGAGAAGTACACCGAGGTGAAGGCGACCTGGATCAATCTCAGCGATTGAGACGCCGGACCGCGCCGGCTTTGGGGCGTGTCATCGGGGCCTGATCGATCACGGCCGCGGGCCACGCCGCTGCGCGGCCGTCAGTCAGGCCTCTGGGGCATCGTCGACAACGCTGTGGGCCTGCGGGTGGCAGATGCTTAAGCACTCACGATGCATTTAACATAATATTCATTATGCGAAGTTCAAGTGTATGACGGATACACGCCTGTCTTCAATCACAGGCACGCTTCCAGTCCGGGCCGGCGGAGCCAGGTCGCCTGCGATCCATCGGGCCGGAACAGACGTCAGGGGCCACCTAGCAGACGTCTGGGCATTCGTTGGCGGTGTGCCTGGAACATGTCATGCCCGCTTGCGGTGCAGGCTGCCCGATCAGGGGCGCTCGCAGCGCGATGCGCGCGCCGAGCGCGACAGCGCAACCATAGGCATCGTCATTTAGCGCGAATCGTCTTCGGATGTTCTCGGCGATTCGCGGCCGTGGGTCGCATTCCTTCGCTGGGAGGCGTGTGTACTGATGTTTGCGCCATGGAACTGGGCCTGGGCTTTGACTGACGGAAGTCCATGCGCACCGCTATTCCGACCACTGTGGCTGCACCCAAGCCGGTATTGGCCGCATCCGGGCAGGGGTGTAAGGGTAGTGGGGTGATTGCAGGGTCTGAGTCGGTGTGGGAGAGGATGTCTCCCTGCCCTGCTCTGTCAGGCCCTGCTCTGTGATGTTCCCTCGCATGCCGTACGAGCAATATCCCCTGCCCTCCGGGTTCCGTCGACAGCCTGCCGACGGAAGGTCGGCGCTCCCATGACGCGAATGATCGACGATGTGGCATGCTCATTCGCTGCATGGACCCACTACGCAGATATCGCTCAATACCGGCACCCGTAGACCTTTCTTCCACGACGACATGGAGTCATCAATGCCGCACGTTACCTTCATTCACGGCCTGTCCAACAAGCCTGACCCCAATACGCTTCTCTCCATCTGGAATCGGGCGCTGGCGGGCGGCGGCGGCCTGAATCTGGCCGAGGAAGGCGTCACCTGTTCGATGGTGTACTGGGCCGACGTGCTCTATACGTCTCCAGACGTGGGCGATACTGTCGCCATCTACGAATCGAACCAGGGCGACGCGCTGGCGCGAGCGGACGGCAGTGTTGAAGCGGAATTACTGGAGATCCAGATCGATTCACAGGCCGAGGCCGAGTTCGTCGACAGCCTGCATCGCCATTTCACCAGCGCGAGCTTCGCGCAGATCGACAGCGGAGCCGTACCCGGCCTGGATGATCCCAGCGCTGTCGCACTGGAACGTGTGCCACTGCCGTGGTTCATCAAGAAGCGCATCATGAAGGCGTTTCTGCGCGACGCGCACCACTACTATTTCAACAAACCATTCTCCCCCAGGCCCGACGCGAATTACATGGTGCAGGACGAAATCCGTGGGCGCTTCATCCGGGAGATCAACCCGGCGACGAACCCCGTTCTTGCGCAGAACAAGGGGCCGCACATCGTCGTCGCCCACAGCATGGGCACCATGATCGCCTATGACTGTCTGATGCGGGTTCCGGACTGCCCGGGCATCGATGGTCTGATGACTCTGGGCAGCCCACTGGGCATCGATGAAGTCCAGGACTGCAATAAGCCGGAATGGAGCCGCGCGAACGGCTTCCCTGCCCGCAAGCTCGCGAAGCGCTGGGTCAATGTGTACGACCGCCTGGATGTGGTTTGCGCTGCCGATCCGCGCCTTTCAGGCGATTTCCGATCGGAGGGAGCCGATCGTATCGAAGATATCGGTGTCAGCAACGAGGGCGCGTGGCGGCATGCGATCGTCAAGTATCTAGGCCAGACGCGTGTGCGCGAAGCGTTGGCATCGATGCTCGAGCTCTAACTATCCTTGAGTCGTTCTGACATTGCGGGCCCATATCTGGCTTGAGTCCGCCCACCCTGCCGACTACTGGCCTGCTCGGCCCACAGGCGTCAACTTTGGCGCACGCGATGTCCGTAGTCTTCGCGGGTTGCTCTGGATATCACAAGCGTTCACACACATGTCCAAGGAGTCGTTTCATGGATCGAGATGATGCACAGAAGGTCATGCGCGGCATCACCGAGCATGCACTCACCTGGGAGGACGACATCGTACAGGCGCAGTGCCGCCGACTTCGTTCGGATCGAAACTTCGAGGAACTCGCCAGACTCACGGAACGCGCTTCGCGCTTTGACCCCCAGAATCCTGAATTGCGGCGCCTGCAGGCGCAGGCCTTGATCGAACTGGGGCAACTCGCTACGGCGTTGTCCGTGCTTGAAGGTGTGGACGCAAGACTGGATCACGATCATCCGGAGTGGCCCGAGCTGCAGGGACTGACAGGGCGGGCCTGCAAGCAGATCTTCCTGGAGTCGGGGTCTGATTCGGGCTCGGACAATGTCCGCAGCGACATGCTGAAACGTGCGATCTCGGCTTACCGGAGTGCCTACGAAATCGATCGAGGCCGCTACTGGCACGGCGTCAATTTGCTCGCTCTGGAAGCGCTCGCCGACCGGGAAGGCATCTTGTCGAAACACGAGGATGCATGGAACGCGCTGGCGCAGCAGGTCATGGTGTCTGCGCGATCGGACGCAGAGGGCAGGCACGAGCCGTGGGCCTACGCGACGATGGCCGAAGCGTCGGTCGCGCTGGGCAATCTGGATGACACCGAAGCTGCATTGAGAGAATTCCTGTCAGCACCTGGTCTCACGTCGTTCCACGTGGGCAGTCTGCTTCGCCAGCTGGTGCAGGTCTGGCGACTCGGCAAGATGAGCGAATCCTGGCAGGGAATCCTGACTGTATTGCGTGCGGTACACGCCAAGATGCCGGGCACCGATGCTGTCCTGCTGGATGCCTCTGACATCAACCAGCAGCGCGTCGGCGATGATCGCCTGGAGTTTCAATTCGAACGCATCATCGGCGCCGGCAATCTGGTGACCTTCGAGTGGTGGCAGCTCGCGATGCAACAGGCTGCAGCCGTGGCGGCGGTTCGCGACGAACGCAATCAGCGCATCGGCACGGCTTTCGCGGTGGATGGTGGAAGCCTGCTCGCGAAGTGGAAAAGCACCACCCTTGTCCTGACCAACTTCCATGTGGTCAATCGCCAAGGCGTTGCCAAGGGGTTGCGCCCGGAGAACGCGACCCTCGTTTTCGAGGCCGTCAACCCTGGGAAGCACTACGACATCAAACAGATCCTCTGGGAGTCGCCGACACACGAATTCGACTGCGCGATTCTGCTTCTGGAAGACGCTCCGGACTCGCGCGTGGCCTCCATCGCGGAAAGAATGCCGACCGTGGGGCAGCAGCCTGCTTCGCGTGTTTTCGTTATCGGTCACCCCAGCGGGCGTGGCCTCGAGTTTTCCATCAACGACAACGAATTGCTCGATCACGATGAAGCGCAACAACAGCCGGTCACGCGCTTGCACTATCGCGCTGCGACCGAGGAAGGCAGTTCCGGAAGCCCTGTGTTCAAGGAGGGACGGCTCGAAGCCATCGCCATCCATCATGGCTTCACGCGCTCGAAATTGAACGGGAAAGCAGGCAGCTACGAAGCGAACGAAGGGATCGGGCTGAAATCGCTGAAAGCTGCGCTCGCCAGGATCGAAAAGGATCTTCCGGACATCCCGTAGCAAGTCTCGCCAATACGACAGTCGTCCCCATCGATTTCAGGAGGGACCATGCCCGAGCAGTTCATCGTATACATCTCATCCACCCTCGACGACCTGCGGCAGGAGCGGGAGATCGCGATTCGCACCATCGCCGAAGTGGGGATGGTCAAAACCACCTACCGCGCTGACGAAAAAGCGCCGGTGCGGGCATGCCTGGATGATGTGCAGGCATGCCATCTGTATGTCGGCATCGTTGGTCAACGCTATGGGTGGGTGCCGGCATCCTCTGAAGAGGGCGTGGACGGCAAGTCGATCACCGAGCTTGAGTACGACGCCTGTCAACGGCCGTCCTATGCGTCGGGCCGGCGAGCCATTCCAAGGCTGATGTTTCTGAAGGACACCAAGGCAGGTATCCCCGCGCAGTTCATCGACGCTCTCAGTCATCTTCCGACCGCGCCGAAGATCAAGGCTTTCCGGGAGCGTGCGGAGCGCGAGCAAACAGTGTGCCCCTTCAGCAATGAACACGAATTGCGCGCAGAACTGCGCATACGCCTTCGCGAACAGGCCGATGCATTCCACCGCGAACAGAGCGTGATTCGGAATCCTGTCGGTTCCAACATGTTCGAAGGCGCGAAACCGCGCAAGGGACAGTTGGTGCAGGTCGTGGTGGGTTGCGTGCCTGGCACCGACACCGCTCAGTACGCTGCATTCTCCGCTTCCGGCACGGCACTGTCTCCGTTCTGGCTGAGCCCTGACGATTCGTCGTATCTGGCCACTCTGGACGCGGGACTGGCGAACGGACAACTTTGCGCCATCCTGCTTACCCGCGCTTCGTACCCCCGACTCATCCAAGGCGACGGCACGAGCATGATCGCCGCCGCGATCGACATGCTCCGCACGCGGACCGGGCGCGCGCCCCTGATCTGCGAAGGCGTCGACCCGTCGACACTGCCGATGGAATGGAGCAAGGCATCGGCGGTGCATCTGCCGGATGGAGCGCTTTCGGGAAACGACGCCCGTAGATGCGTCGTCGAGCTCCATGACCGGATCCGCGAAATAGACGGACGGCTGACGCAGGCGTCGCGCTTTGCGCTTCCCTATCTTGTGCTCGCCCCGACCTTGCCGGAAGTGGAGACGATGACAGACGAGTCGCAGCGTGCGTTCGACGGGTTCGGCGCGACGAAGAGCGTCCGAAAATCGGAGTTCGACCGCATCGCGGCCGCATCGCGCAATCTGCATCGCGCATGGCCTCGCGACACCTACGCAGCCGAACGCCACCAGTGGAAATGCTTCAGCAGCGACTCCAAGACCGCCGAAAGAATCGTCCTGGACAGCGTCGAAAGAATCAATAACGCGGCAGAAGGGTCGCGCGAGTTGCGGGTGCTGCGCGGTGCCCAGCTGATTTCAAGGCGATATACGATCGACGAATATCTCGAAGATCGGTGGGGTTCGCGGCGAATCATCGAACGCCTGCGCGAGAGCGCCTGCCTGATCCTGATCGACGAGGTCGCATTGTTCGATCGACGTCTGCGCAAGGCGGCGGACGAGCTTCTGTCGTGCCGGCGCGGGGCCGTGGTCGCGATTTCGCCATGCGATCCGGCGCACACCGGGATCGAAGCACTGCTGGACGACATTTCCTATCTTAAGGTCGGCAACTTGGTGAGCCGCTACAAGAACGAACTCGATCCGCATTGCGAAATCGCAGCCAACAACATCAACCGTGTGGAGCGCTGGCTGAGCGCTACGCTGCCGGCGCTTGTGGCCAGTGTCGGAGAGGAGCATAGCGATCCCGAGCTCCTTCGACGCATGCAGCATTTTTTGGCGCAGTGAGCCCTTTTACCGTGAAGGAACCCGGGCCATGATCTACACTTTCTACTCTTTCAAGGGCGGGGTCGGTCGCTCGATGGCGATGGCCGGCGTGGCCTATCTGCTCGCCCGGCGCGGGTTGAAGGTGCTCGCCATCGATTTCGACCTCGAAGCGCCCGGACTGGAGCGCTATTTCTTCGACGGCGAGCGTTGCCGGCGTGTACGCGCCGAACCGGGTCTGATGGATCTGATTCTGGACTACCGGGCGGCGCTGGCGAGCGAAGCGGCGTTCGAAAAGGGCGAGTTCAGGAACTGGAAGCAGTACTGTACGCACGCAATCCATGCCGCCGGCAGGACTTCCGGCTCGGTCGATCTGATGACCGCAGGCCGTCGTGAGCCGGAAACCGCGCTGCGCGACTATGCCTTGGCAGTCCGCAGTTTCGACTGGCAGAATTTCTTCTACAACGCCAAGGGCGACTTGTTCTTCGATTGGCTGCGGCGACGAATCCTGGACCCGACCGAAGGGTACGATGTGATCCTCGTCGACAGCCGCACGGGCGTGACCGAAATGGGTGGGGTCTGCGCCTATCAACTCGCGGATGTCGCCGTGCTGCTTTGCGCACCCAACTTCCAGAATCTGGAAGGCACCCGGGATGTCGCGCGCGATTTCCGCAGCGAGAGCGTGCGAGCGCTGCGGCTGGGGCGGCCACTCGATATCGTCGCCGTCCCCTCGCGCATCGAGTCGGAGCACCCCGGGCGTGCCGAATTCCTGGCACGTTTCGCCGATGAGCTTGGCGTCGACGGCCTGCCCATCGCACTCGCCCGAGCCGGGCTGGACTACGAGCAGTTGGCCATCCCTTATGTTCCTGCCTTCGCCGTCGCCGAACGCATCGCCGGTGATGCGGCGTCCGACCCCGATGTCTCCGGAGCGCCCGTGGACATCTTCGGGCTGCTGACGGATGCACTGACGCTGCTGGCGCAGGACGGAACCCGCCTGAGCGAGTTGAAAGAGGCGGCTCTGGCGCGCTTGACGGGTGCCGAGGTGGAGAAGACACACTCCGTGCTGGCCGATACGACGCGCAGTTCGGCGGGTTACGACGCCTTCATCGATTTTTCCGCTGACGATCTGAGGATCGCCTCCGAGCTGTCCGACACCTTGGAGCGCTCGGGCTATCGCACCTACCTGGACTTGCGTGGCCAGGGGTCTGACCCCAGTCAGAACAGCGTCATCGACAAGTCGAGCGCCGTCGATCACGCGATCGAATACAGTGAAGTATTGCTGGTGGCCTTCGGAAAGCCAACGCGCAACGAGTGGCGTGCGCAATTGATCGCACGCGCCAGACGTCTGCGTGGCATCAGGATCGTGCCGCTGCTCTTGCCTGGCAGCGATTTCAATGCGCTTCACTCCTTCGGCCTGTCCGAGTATCAGGCGCTCGACCTGCGTGATTGGCCGCGGCCTGAAGCCCGAGAGCGCCTGCTGTCCGCGTTCTCCTCCTTCGCAGGCGCGCCTCAGTCGATCGCCGGCGAGCCGGTCCATGCGGAGGTCGATTCGCTGCCGTATGTCGGCGAGCGCGCATATGGAGAGGACGATGCCGCCTTCTTCTTCGGCCGGGACGAGGATATCCATGCGATACAGTCGCTGCTGCGTACGCACTCCGTCGTATGCATCACCGGTCCGGCCAAGGTGGGCAAGACATCTCTGGTGCGAGCAGGAGTCGTGCCTCTGCTTCGCCAGTCCGGTCAGGACGGCGGCGCACAACGGTTCAGGGACATCGCATATATCGATCTTTCGACCTCCGTTTCGTCGAAGCGTGCGATAAAGGCCGCGACGCATGCCGATCTGCTGATCATCGACGCCGTGGACACTTTCGAGAGCGGTGGTCGCAGGCAAGAGATTGAAGGCCGCTTGAAGGCACTGGTCCGCCTGGTCGCATCCACCAGCTCCGACTGCCGGCTGATCCTGGTGGCGCGCGACGTACTGACCCACTCCCTTGGTGATATGGCTTCCAGGGTGATCCGGCTCGCGGCGATGCGGCGCAACATCGCGCATCACCACGTCCTCCCGATGTCGCGGGAAGCACTGCAGCGCGCGATCGAGGGGCCGGCGGAGCGGGCGGGCCACCTGCTGGAACCAGGCTTGACCGATCGCCTCATCGAAGGCGCCGGCAACGCGATGAATGGCATCGCGCAGATTCAACTTGCGCTGTTCGATATCTGGCAGGGTCGTAAACGCGGTTGGCTGACCAACAAAAGCCTGGATGCCACAGGGCAGCTCGACGGCATGGCCGCCGCGAGATACCGCAGGCTGCTGGCGTCGCTCGATCACGATGCTCGTCAAGCCGCTCACGCGTTCATGTTGCGGCTGGTGACGCTATCCGGCAGGCGTGAACTGGTGCCTGCGCCTCAGCCCTGGAAACTCCTGGCGACGGTGCCGCTGATTGCAAGCGTCGATTCGGTGCGTTTGCGCGACCGGCTCGCGGCGGAGATGCTGATCGATGTCTACAGAGAGCGCAGCCCGCATGGGGTGCCTGGGGAAGCGGATGGCGCGCTGGTAGCGCTGGCACGGGCCAGTGCGACCTTGTTCTTCGAGGACAGCGGGGCCGAGATCGATCTGAAATACCTGCTGTGGCGCGATGCGCTCAAACCACAGTTGCGGCTATGGCAGGACGGAGCGCACGATGCCCTGCTGCACGGCGCACCTCTGATCGAAGCAGAACAGTGGCTGGGCTCACACCCGCAGCTGTTGACCGGACGCGAGCGCGACTTCCTGAACGAGTCGCTGGCCGACCGCGAGCGACGCAGGGCCGACAAGCGCGCACAGCTCGAGAAAGAACAGTTGCAGCGTGAGCTGACCGAGCGCGAGCGCCTCTATGCCGCCGAGCTGCTGGCCGCCGAATCGACCAAGCGCGCCAAACTGGAGCGCGTTGCAAAACAATCGGCGGTCGAGGAGGCGCAGCGCCTGAGAATCCGCTCTGCAGCCCTGATCGGGCTGCTCGCATTGTCCGTCGGTCTGATGCTGATCAGCATTGTTGCCTGGAGAAAAAACCAAAAGCTACTTGAAGAATCCGAGGATGCACGGGTCCAGGCGATCGCCTACGAAAAGTCGCTGCGTATCGCCATCGAGAATCTCGATGAGGCTGCGCGCGCGCGGACTCGTGTCGTGGAAGCCGCGAGTGAACTGGATGCGGCCGCGCTGTCGACGCTCAGGGCCGCCGACGGCGCCGAGCGGCGCTCCGCGATCGATCGGCTCGACAAGACCAGGAATGATTTTGTCGAAGCCACAGAATCCATTTCCAAGCTCGACGAGCGCTGCCCCGTCGGTCGACGTCTATACCTGCATATCGCCCAGGAAGACGATCGCGCCAAGGCAAATGCACTGATTCCGCACCTGGAAGCAAAGGAATTCATCGTGCCCGGAATCGAGCTTGTCAGGTTCACGGGGAAAGACAGCGAAATACGCTATTTCCGCGAAAGGGATCGCGAAGATGCTGCAGAGGCCACAAACGTGCTGCGCAATCAGGGGCTTGCGCTGCGTGAGGAACAGCACGTCGCCGTATCCGCGTCTTCCCTGGATATCACACCGTGTCGCTATGAAGCCTGGTTCGCCGCAGGCATCCCCGCGACGCCGATTACCCTGCCGATTACCCTTCGGTATTATCGCGATTCGGACCGCAAGCTCGTCGAATCCGTCGCCGAGCAACATGCGTTCAGAGTGGAGAGGCGCCAGTCGAGGCTCGTCGGGATCGCGCCGAACATCCTCATGTTCAGCCATGACATCCCTGTCGCAGAACGCACTCAGATCGCCCTGGCGTTCGTCGACAGCGGCTTTGTGCTGCTCCAGATGAGTGATGCGCAGAAAGTGACGGACAGACGCCTGGTGCAGGTAGTCGCATCCCTGCCCGCGCAACAGCGATGCGGTCGACTGGATGCCGCGCAGATCCGCGCGGGCGCGACCTGCGGGCGGAAATAGGTCGCATGGCATCGCCGGAACAAGGGCGAGATGGCGACGGTCGGGCGCCGCAGACGAGTGGCCGGCCTCGTCCAGGGGCACGGCGGGGAAAGATGCTCAAAAGGCATCAAGCCTCGACATCCTTGCGACAGCTCGCAGGACACTCTCTGCGTCCTGTCGTCTGCGATTCGCCTGCAACCTGCCCTCTCCGGAATGCCGGCGCGCCGCGCGATCAAGGTGTCACTGCCGCGAGCGCATCGCGACCCGGGCGGTCCCGGCAACTGCGGCGCAACCGCCCAGCTGCAGCGGGCGGTCGCGGTGCTGGACGACCCGCCAGTGCGGCGGGCGCCAAGCCGATGTCTTCGGCTTCGGCGTCGGTCGAGGGCCGCACGGTCTCGTCGCACTGGCGGCGCTGGCGCGGCCGTGGCGGCAGTCGGCGGCTGCCATGCGCGATCGGAGGCGTCGGCATGCCGACCGGGCGCAAGCAGGCACGCATCAACGCCCAGGATGCGCCGCGCACGGCCCAGATGCGCGGACCTGCCGCGACGCAGCGTTCCGGCGAGCGTCCGTCGACAGCCCTTGCCCGTCGCGGGGGCGACTACACTATGCAGTCCAGACCCGGCGCATCCGGCCCCATCCCTCCTGCGAGACATCATGAGTACCCCGAAGCATTCCCACGTCGTCATCCTCGGTTCCGGCCCCGCCGGATGGACCGCCGCCGTCTACGCCGCGCGCGCCAACCTCAAGCCGGTCGTGATCACCGGTCTGCAGATGGGCGGGCAGCTGATGACCACGACCGAGGTCGACAACTGGCCGGGCGATGCCCACGGCCTCATGGGCCCGGACCTGATGGCGCGGATGCAGGCGCACGCCGAGCGCTTCGACACCGAGGTGGTCTTCGACCATATCCACACCGCGGACCTCTCGCAGCGGCCGTTCCGGCTCAAGGGCGACAGCGGCGAGTACACCTGCGACGCGCTGATCATCGCGACCGGCGCCACCGCCAAGTATCTCGGCCTGCCCTCCGAGGAACTGTTCAAGGGCCGCGGCGTGTCCGCCTGCGCCACCTGCGACGGCTTCTTCTACAAGGGCCAGGACGTGGCGGTGATCGGCGGCGGCAACACCGCGGTCGAGGAAGCGCTGTATCTGTCCAACCTCTGCAACAAGGTCTATCTGGTCCACCGCCGCGACACCCTGCGCGCGGAGAAGATCATGCAGGACAAGCTGTTCGCCAAGGTGCAGGCCGGCAAGATCGTGCCCGTGTGGCACCACACCGTCGACGAAGTGCTGGGCGACGACAACGGCGTCACTGGCCTGCGCGTGAAGTCGATGCTCGACGGCAGCACGCAGCAGCTGGATGTCAGCTGCATGTTCGTGGCCATCGGCCACACCCCCAACACCGCGTTGTTCGAAGGCCAGCTGGCGATGAAGAACGGCTACCTTGTCATCAACACCGGCCTCGACGGCAACGCCACCCAGACCTCGGTGCCCGGCGTGTTCGCCGCCGGCGACGTCGCCGACCAGGTGTACCGCCAGGCCATCACCTCGGCCGGTTTCGGCTGCATGGCGGCGCTGGATGCGGAGCGGTTCCTCGAAGCCTGACCCCGGCCCGCGCGGCGACATCGGGATGGACGCCCTGCCCGATGCCTCGCTGCGCGTGCAGTTGCGCTCGTCGCTGGCCTCGATCCCGGCCGAGGAGTGGGACGGCATCGACGCACGTCTCGGCGCGGGTGGGCATCCGTTCGCCTCCCACGCCTTCCTCTCGGGCCTCGAAACCCACGGCTGTCTGCGCGCCGACTGGGGCTGGACCCCGCTGCATCTGTGCCTGTACTCGGGCGAAACGCTGGTCGCCGCGGCGCCGGGCTACCTGAAGACGAATTCGCACGGCGAGTTCGTCTTCGACCATGCCTGGGCCAACGCCTACGCCCGCTACGGGCTCGATTACTACCCGAAATGGCTGTGCGCGGTGCCCTACTCGCCCGTGACCGGCCCGCGTCTGCTGGCGCGCGACGCCGCCTCGCGACGGGCGCTGATCGCCGCGATGGCGCAGCTGGCCGACGGCCGTGCGCTGTCGTCGGTGCACGTGAATTTCCACGATCGGGAGGATGAAGCGGCCTTCCTGGCGGATGCTGCGGACAGCGCCGGCTGCGACAGCGACGGCGACGGCGACGGCGACGGCGAGGATATTGAAGGCGACGACGACGCCGGTCGCAGCGGTGCCGGCGCCTGGCTGTTGCGCACCGACGTGCAGTACCACTGGCGCAATCCCGGCGACTGGCGCTGTTTCGACGATTTCCTGGCCGCGATGGACCACAAGCATCGCAAGAACATCCGCCAGGAGCGCAACAAGGTCGCGCGCGCGGGCGTGGGTTTCCGCGTCGTCCACGGCGATGAGGCAAGCGGGGACGACCTGGCGGCGATGCACGCTTTCTACCTGCAGACCTTCGCCGAATACGGCAACTCGCCGGCGCTCACCCTCGACTTCTTCCGCCACCTCGCCGCCGCCATGCCGCGGCAGCTGGTGCTGGTGCTGGCCGAGCTGCAGGGCGAGCGCATCGCCGGCGCACTCTGCCTGCGCGGCGGCGACACGCTCTATGGCCGTTACTGGGGCGCCACCCGTACCCTGCCCGGCCTGCATTTCGAGACCTGCTACTACCAGGGCATCGACTACTGCCTGCGCGAAGGCCTGAGCCGCTTCGAACCCGGCGCCCAGGGCGAGCACAAGATCGCCCGTGGCTTCCTGCCGACCGAAGTGCGCAGCCGGCACCGCATCGCCGATCCGCAGTTCGCCGTGGCGCTGGCGCGCTGGTGCGCAGAGGAGCGCAGTGCGGTCGCGCGCTACGCCCGCGAGATCGGCCGGCACAGCCCGTTCCGGGACAGCGCGCTGCGCTCCGACCCTGCGGCGGATCGGTGGGAAGGCAGCGCCTTCGGAGATACGGCGGCCGGGCAGGCTGCAGCCGAGGCCGACGCATGACCCGCCGCCTGCGTCTGCCCTGGCTCACTCCCGATCCGCTCGCGCCCTTCCCGCCGACCTGGTCGGCGCTGGCCGATCCCAACGGCCTGCTCGCGGCCGGTGGAGATCTGCATCCGGAGCGCCTGCTCAACGCCTACCGGCGCGGCATCTTCCCCTGGTATGGCGAGGGCGAGCCGATCCTGTGGTGGTGCCCCGGCCCACGTGCGGTGTTCGACACGGCCGCGCACCGGCCGAGCTCGCGTTTCCTGCGCAGCCTGCGGTCCAGCGGCTGGACCATCACCGCGGACACAGACTTCGACGCGGTGATCGGCCACTGCGCGACGACGCCGCGACCCGGTCAGGACGGCACCTGGATCGTCGAGGAGATGCGTCATGCCTACGGACTGCTGCATCGCCTCGGGCACGCCCACAGCATCGAGGTCCGCGCGGGCGATGCGCTGATCGGCGGGCTCTACGGCCTGGCGATCGGGCGGATGTTCTATGGCGAAAGCATGTTCAGCCTGCGCTCCGGCGGGTCGAAGGCCGCGCTGGCGGCACTGGCCCTGCGTCTGTGCGAGTGGGAGTTCCCGCTGATCGACTGCCAGGTCGAGAATCCGCACCTGCGCAGCCTGGGCGCGCGGCTGATGCCGCTGACCGGATTCCTGGCCGAAGTTCGCAGGCTCACCGCCCTGCCCGGACGGCCCGGTTCCTGGGCCGCGGCATTCGGCCGTCTGGACGCGGACGCGCTGGTATCCGCGATCCGCAGCCGTCCCGCTCACTGAGCAAGACCCACCGCGCTTTGCGCCCCGCCCCCCGACGTGGCACAATGCGCGGCTTTCCGGCCTCGTGCCGGCCACTTCCCGCGGGCGGACACGCCCCGACAGCGATTCAGGGCAATTCACCACGCATGGCGAAAGACGACGTCATCGAATTCGAAGGCACGGTCTCCGAAACCCTCCCGAACACCATGTTTCGGGTGAAACTGGAGAACGGCCACGAGATCATTGCCCATATCTCGGGGCGGATGCGCAAGAACTACATCCGCATCCTCACCGGTGATCGCGTGCGCGTCGAGATGACGCCGTACGATCTGACCAAGGGTCGCATCACCTACCGCATGAAATAACCGACCGCGCACAGCCGCGGCGCCCGGCCATCATTCTGGAAGCATCACCGCACGGCCGCGCATCATCGGCACGATGACGGACTCAAGCCTCCAGGCATTCGGGCCGCAGCCCAACGACAGGAACTCTCGCGATGCTCGTCGTCCCGCTGTACGCGGCGCTGCTGGCGCTGCTGTTCGTTGCGCTCACCCTCCGCACCATCCGTCTGCGTCGCCGCTACGGCGTCGCGCTGGGCGATGGCGCGCATCCGGCTCTGCTGCGCGCGATGCGCGCCCACGCCAACTTCGCCGAATACGTGCCGCTGGCACTGGTGCTGTTCTATTTCGCCGAGATCGGCGGTGCGCCGCAGGCACTGGCGCATCTGCTCGGCGGCAGCCTGCTGATCGGCCGCAGCCTGCATGCCTGGGGCGTCTCGCAGGAGCGCGAAGCTTTTGCCTTCCGGGTGACCGGCATGGCGCTGACCCTCGGCGGCATCCTGACCGCCGGCAGCTATGTGGTCTTCGCCTACGGCCACAGCGCACTTCTGGATTACTGAGCGCAGCGGCGCATCCTCTGCGGACTGTTTCCGCGCACCGTGTTTCGCGCATCGCAAGTGACGCGGGCCGCAGCAGGGCCACAGGCCGCTGCACGGCGCGCTCGGAGCGATGGGACGGGATGAAAAACGGGCGGCCATTGGCCGCCCGTTGCGTTTGATGCGTTGCGTTTGATGCGTTGCGCGGCATGCCGTAATCGGCATGCCCTGATCCGCATGCCCTGCCCTGCCCGCACTGTCCGTCATGCCCGGCTCGCCGCGACGCCCTGCACAGGCGCCGCAGCGGGCGTCCGGGTCACTCCACCACGGCCGGGAGCAGCTTCTCCGGCTCGGCGAAGGCCTCCACCACCAGTTCGTCGTCGCGCACGTCGATCGACACCCGGCCACCGCCAACCAGTTTGCCGAACAGCAGCTCGTCCGCCAGCGGACGCTTGATCTTGTCCTGGATCACCCGCGCCATCGGCCGTGCGCCCATCAGCGGGTCGAAGCCGTGCTCGGCCAGCCAGTCGCGTGCCGTCGGCGTCGCGGTGATGGCGACGTTCTTCTCGTGCAGCAGCGCTTCCAGCTCGATCAGGAACTTGTCGACCACGCGCAGGATGTGCTCGAAACCCAGCGGCTGGAACTGCACCACCGCATCCAGACGGTTGCGGAACTCCGGGCTGAAGCTGCGACGGATGACTTCCATCGCGTCGGTGCTGTGATCCTGCCGAGTGAAACCGATCGAGCGGCGCGCGGCCTGGACCGCGCCGGCGTTGGTGGTCATCACCAGCACCACATTGCGGAAATTCGCCTCGCGGCCGTTGGTGTCGGTCAGGATGCCGCGGTCCATCACCTGCAGC
>ERZ1066122.422-NODE-422-length-44888-cov-12.435974_pt1 | contig 44888 bp, 45 predicted proteins | sample MGYA00382769_ERZ1066122 | MGnify/ENA primary metagenome ERZ1066122 (study PRJEB33369, sample SAMEA5778352) | biofilm metagenome | biome: Industrial cooling water; feature: Water cooling tower basin; material: Biofilm | place: United Arab Emirates | collected... | reverse complement strand
ACAACGCCGCCGAAAACAGCCGATCCTGATCCCACTCCACATGATGTTCCAGGTAATGGGTGACAGATTGGTGCAAGTCTTCGGGGATTTCCGTCAGGATGCTCACAGTCATGTTCATAGAAACCTCAGGTATTCAAAAACCGGATAAGCGACGAACCTCAATGTCACCCTGAAAAATGCTCAGACGGAACCGACGCAATCCGAACCTTACTCATGTCCGGTGGCTCCTCTGAATTGGGCCTCGGAGCGATCGCGTTGAAACGCTACGCTGGGGCACACAAGTGAGGTGAATCGCCTCATTATTGCGCTGGTGGCCACGGGCTTGTCAATTAGCGGCAAATCCGGCCCTGGCTTAAGGAAAAAACCGTGTTTACGAACGAATGGGAACTTGACCGTGATCCCCGTTACATTCCTTTACGAGTTGACTGGGGAGAGGGGAAATTGGGCGAAATACCTGCCCTTTCTGGAAAGTACGATTCCTGCGTTTGCCCCTGTGGAAAACTTTCTTGGGTTTGTGGAAAACCTGTGGAAAACCTGTGGGAAATGTGGGGAAAATTTTTGCCCCTAATAACAATTGTAAAGTTTGCCAATTTGCGATTCCCCTGTAAATATTTCTTAATCTAAGGGGGCAAAAGGCGGATTTGGGTGCGGATTGTTGGGTGGCGGGGCGGGCAAGGCTGGAGCGATCGCGGTGAGTCTGACAGTGGTTTGGGCCAGCCTGTCTGCTAGTCCCGCAGCATTGTAATTTACGAGCCAGAAAATGCAGCAGGGAAAAGACGGATTTTCCGATTGTTTTTAGAAATTGCGTTGAGAAATGATTGGTAGAAATGGCGGGGAGTGCTGCTAGGCGATTGACTGTTGAGGGCGCTCGTCGCAGCTTCCACCCCGAAACACGAATCACAATCACATTTTGCAAAGCGGGTTGTTTTTGCAAGACTCACCATAAGGCTGATTTCGTTTGCTAGGCTCAGTCCCACAGGCTCGTCCTTCATCCCAACCTGTAACTTGACTTCCTCTAAATTGAACTTTGACAGATGGGCATAAGGATGAATCGTTTTGCCATTCGTAACTGAGTAAATCAGCTTCTCGATAAACGGTATTGGGCGATCTTCCCAGAAGATTGACAACTTGCTGGTGGGTCATTCCACTTCTCAAATTTGCTGCGCGTTGTGATAAAGCAGTCAGTTGAGGGGGCGATTCTGGTTCTGGCTTGCTTGGAGATATCGATGAAGTTGCCTGAGGTAGACTCTCTGATGTACCCGAACCGGAACCATTGATGTTAGAGACAATGCGGGCTGCTGCGATAATTCCTACACAAATTAAGCCAACGCCAGAATAAATAATGATTCTAGAATTCATGCTTGGAGATGCTCATGACTTTTCTTCAGAGTTCCCCATTGCATTTTATCTAGAACGGTCTGAGTAATTGGTGTGATCAGTAGTATGCGTTCTACAGGGTTTGGGCGTGGTGCCATGCGATCGCGTGGTGGTGAATGGCCTCTCGTTCGCTGGGTTCCATGCGATCGAGATTCTTGAGAATAAAGCTCATGCGACCTTGAGTTTGAAGTTTGTCGCGGTGGCGGTCGAGAAAATCCCAGTAGAAAAAGTTAAAAGGGCAAGCGGCCTCACCCGTGCGATGTTTGGGATTGTAGCGGCACCCTTTGCAATAATCACTCATCTTGTTCACGTAGTTGGCCGACGAGGCATAGGGTTTAGAAGCCAACACGCCGCCATCGGCAAACAGCCCCATCCCAATCACGTTGGTTTGCATCACCCAGTCGTAGGCATCGATAAACGCTGCATGAAACCAATTTTCCACTGCCTGAGGCGAGAAGCCAGCAATTAGCGAAAAGTTGCTCAAAATCATTAACCGCTGGATGTGGTGGGCATAAGCCAAGGATTCGACTTGGGTGAGGGTTTGGCGCAGGCAGTTCATCTCAGTTTGGGTGGCATCCCAGAAAAAGGCCGGGAGGGGCTGGGTGTGCTCAAACCAGTTGCGGGTAGGATAGTCGGCGCTGACGTGGTGATAGAGGCCATGCATATATTCCCGCCAGCCAGCCACTTGTCGGATAAAGCCCTCGACGCTGTTGAGGGGCAAATCCTGCTCGTAGTAGGCGGTTTCGGCAGCGGCGATGACTTCGCTGGGGTGTAGCAAACCGAGGTTGAGATAGGGCGAGAGGAGGGCGTGCCAGAGGGTGGTTTCCCCTGTAACCATTGCGTCTTGATAGGGGCCAAAGGTGGGCAGACGGGTGGTGATGAAATGCTGGAGGACTTGCTGGGCCTGGTGGCGGGTGACACCCCAACGAAAGGGTTCGGCTTGGCCATAGGTTGGCACGTTGAGGGCTTTGACGGTGTGGATGACGGTTTGGGTGAGGGGGGCGGGGTCAAACCAGAGGGGGGCGGGGGGCTGGAGCTGGCCTTTTGGGGGTTGGCGGTTGTCCTGGTCAAAGTTCCAGCGGCCCCCGATTGGCTGTTTGCCTTCCATCAAAATGTTGAGGCGGCGGCGGCCTTCGCGGTAAAAGTCTTCCATGAGAAGGCGTTTCCGGGCGGTGGCCCAGGCTTGGAAGTCGGCGGTGGGCCACAGGAAGAGGGTGTTGGGTAGGAGGGTGAGGGCGCAGGGGAGGTCGAGGGTTTGCAGGAAGGCGGCGAAGGGGCGATCGCTGGGGGCCATCACTCGGAGTTCGGTAATGCCTTGGGTGCGAATCCACTGGTGGAGGGGGGTGACAAAATCAGCGGCTTGTTCGCAATAGGTGACGGGCCAACCGGCCTCGGTTAATTCCTGGGCAAAGTGGCGCATGGCTGACCAGACGAGGATCAGCTTTTGCTGGTGATAAGACCGAGCCTGAATGTGGTGCAGAGATTCGATCAGGATGACGGGGGTGGTGGTGGCGCGATCGCGACAACTCTGCAAGGCAGCTTGATTGGGGGAAAGCTGATCGCCAAGAATCCAAATACCGATGGTCATGATGCTGTGTGTGGGTGTTGCTCTTTGAGAGCATAAACAAATTTGGGGGATTGTGCCGCGATCGCCCTGAGTCACTGGTTTGAAAGCAAAAACTTTAAAACAAAAAACCGACAGGTCTCAAAGAAACCAATCGGCCAGTCGTGTGTTCCCTGTTGATGACTCGGCTTTAATGAGTCCTCTTCAGTATGTCGGGGAATTCGGCACTTGGGGGCGACCTGGATCATGCCTCTCTGTTATCTTCGTCATCCCGGTTTGTGATTGATATCACTGAAGGAAGGCCACCAATTGCTCCAGTTTGTCCCAGGCGGTGCCGCTGTGCAGAATGGCTTTGGCGCGGGTTACGCCGGCCTGAAACGGGTTGGGGGTGTCGTCCAGGGTGGCCCCAACCGTCAGGGCCAGCGCGGCATTGAGGGCAACTACGTCTTGCTGGGCGGGAGTACCCTGGCCTTGTAGAACGGCTTTGAGAATAGCGGCGTTTTGTTGTACGTCTCCCCCGGCGATCGCTGCTAAGGGGGCCGGTTCCAGCCCTAACTCTTGCGGCTGCAAAACGGCAGTTGTGACTTGGCCCTGGTGGAGAATGGCTAGATCGGTGGCATCTCCTAACCCGGCTTCATCAAGGCGCTCTCGCCCGTGGAGGACGATCGCCCGTTGGGTGCCCAGGTGGTGCAAAGCTTGGGCGATAGGGGCAAGCAAGGTTGGGTCATAGACTCCAATGACTTGGCCGGTGGGTCGGAGCGGGTTGACCAATGGCCCCAGCAAGTTGAACACGGTGCGAACTCCCAAGGTGCGGCGCAGGGGCGCGACGGCCTTCATAGCTGGGTGCCAACCGGGGGCAAAGAGGAAGGTAATCCCAACCGCGTCGAGGGCGGCTTGAATCTTTTCGCTGGGGGCGCTGAGATTGATGCCCAGAGCTTCCAAGACATCGGCAGACCCAACCCGACTGGAGGCCGAGCGATTGCCATGTTTGGCGACGGGAATGCCAGCGGCCGCCGCCACAAAAGCGACAGCAGTCGAGATGTTGAACGTTCCGGCTCCGTCGCCTCCGGTGCCGCAGGTGTCGATCAAGGGCGAGCTTGGTGCGTGCTGGGTGGCGATCGCGGCCTGCTGCTGCAAGACTTGGGCCATGCCTGCGAGTTCTTCTGCCGAGACTCCTTTGGTTTGGAGCGCAATGAGAATGGCCCCAGACAGGACAGGGGGAACTTGTTCGCTGAGCCAGCCTTGCATGAGTTGGGTGGCTTGGTCGGAGGACAGGGATTGGCGATCGAGCAACTGTTGCAGCAGGGTACTCCAGAGTGCCGGATCAAAACTGGTTTCGGTGCCCACGGTAACTTTTGATGATGAGATGACCAGTTTGCATCCTATCCCAACCCTGTGCCTTCAACAACTGTCACCACGGGGGCGATCGCCTCAAGGGTGGGTCAGGTGGTCGAGGGTGTGCTGGAGGCGCGATCGCAGGGCTTGAGTCATCCGGTGCACAACCGTTTGGCGGGGCAGCGGGTCGGGGGTGGTCGCCGTGGTTGGCCAGGGTTGCCAGAGGGGTTGCAGGTGATAGGTCAATTGAGACGGCATGGCCCAAACCCCCATCGAAGGAAACAAGGCAAAGATGGGAATCAGGGGCGAGAGGGGAAACATGGGCATCCGAGCTAACCGGGCCATCCAGCCAAGGTTGACGGCGTAGGGATGGAGGGTTTCGCTCCCGGTGCAGAGCATGGGGAGGACGGGAACATGGTACCGGAGGCTGAACCGCAAAAAGCTAGGGTCGAACGGGGCGAGTTGATGGCGTTGGGGCCAACCTTTGGCAATCCCGCGCCAACCTTCGGGGGCACAGAGCATGATGGTTTTTTGGGCGACGGCAGCCTCAAAGCTAGGTTTTTCTGCCCGTACACCCCCTAGAGCCACGGCCCACCCCGGCGGCAACCACCAGCGCAACCACAGATGGTCGAAAAACAACGGATGGGCCAGGGGTTGAACAAACCAATCGCGCTGTTCGCCCAAGACCCAACCCAGGCAGAGAAAATCCCAGGGGAAGCACATGCCAGCATGGTTGAGGATGAGGATCAGTGGCCCCGATCGCGGTAGTTCTTCGCTTCCAGTCAGTTTTGCCCGAAAATAGCGTTGGGCAATGGGGGCCAGGATTTCGTGACGAAAAGCGCGTTGATAAACTGGGTCGGCGATCGCGGGTTGTGGCTCGCAGGGGGGCCGCCTGTGCCATCGGATGAACAGCGATCGCAGCGCCAACCGCAATGCTCGAACCAGGACAGCTACATAAAAGCCACCGGGCACAAGAAACAGCGGATACTCACTCCAGCGCCATCCCGTTGGGTCAGGTTTGTAGTGCTGCCAATGACGGTTCAGCACGATTAACCAGGCTGGCGGATACCAGAGGCAAAACCGATCAAACCAGGTAAACGAGTAAGAGCTGGGCGATCGAGTATCGCTTCCATCGGTGATTTGCACAACCTCAGCGCCCCACAACAACGGCTAACCCGCAAGAGAATCTTGGGTTTCTGGTTCCTCGCTGGTGGCCGGTAACTCCAGACAGTATCCCGCACCATAAACGGTTTTGATGTAGCGAGGATGACGCGGATCTGGCTCCAGTTTTGTCCGCAAGTGCCGCACGTGTACCCGGATTGTTTCGATGTCGTCGTTGGGATCGTAGCCCCACACTTCTTTCAAAATCTCGCTGGGTGAGACGGTTTGGCCATGTCGCTGCAACAAACAGTGCAGTAGCTCAAACTCCAAATGGGTCAGCTTGACGGTGCGCTCAAACCAAATGGCTTCAAATCGCTCCGGCACCAGGGTTAAAGGCCCATAGTTTAGGATTTCGCTGTGTTTGGCCGCTTGGGGAATGCGATCGGTGCGGCGCAACAACGCTCGAACACGGGCCAACATTTCCTCAATTTCAAATGGCTTCGTCAAATAGTCATCTGCACCTGCGTTGAAGCCATCCACCTTGTCTTGGGTTTGGCCCAACGCAGTTAGCATTAACACCGGAATATCGGCAGTCCGCTCGTCGCGGCGTAACCGTTGGCATACAGTGAAGCCATCGACTTTTGGGAGCATGAGATCCAGCATCACCAAGTCGGGCTGCAATTGCAGCGCCATTGCTTGGCCTTTGATCCCATCCGCAGCTTGGCTCACATCGTAGCCAGCCATTTCTAGATTAACGGCGACCAATTCAGAGATTGCAGGGTCATCGTCTATGACGAGTATCCGGGGCATCACATTTTAGGAGAGTAGGTTTTGCTGTGAGTTTACTAAGAAAGGTCTAGCAATTACAAATATCTTTTAAATTATATGCAACGATTTGAAATGTTTCTCAGGTTGAACCTGAGATGCCGGGGTTTTCTTACGCTAGTGTGTCGGTTTTCGTGTAAAGAGTTATGGTTGCAGCGGTTTCGTTACATCAGGTTTACAAACGGTTTACTGATGTGCCTGTGGTAAATGGGTTGTCCTTCGAGATTCGGGCGGGGGAAATGTTTGGGTTGTTGGGGCCAAATGGGGCGGGCAAATCCACCACAATCCGGATGATCACGACTCTGACTCGGCCTTCGGCGGGGGAGATTTTTGTGGCGGGGTATGATGCGGTGCAGGAGCCGCAGCGGGTGCGGCAGCGGATTGGGGTGGTGTTGCAACAAACCAGTGTGGATGGGGATTTGTCGGTGTGGGAGAATATGGAGTTCCACGGGCGACTGCACCACATTCCGAAGGCGAGACGGCAACAGGAGATCGATCGCTGGTTGGAGTATGTGGAACTGGGCGATCGCCGGGATGATCGGGTCAAAACCTTGTCTGGTGGGATGAAACGGCGGTTGCAAATTGCCAGAGCGTTGTTGCACGAACCGGATATTTTATTTTTGGATGAGCCGACGGTGGGGCTTGATCCGCAGACTCGGCGGCGCTTGTGGGAAATTATTCGCGACTTGAATAAACGCGGGATGACGATTTTGCTGACCACCCATTACATGGACGAGGTGGAGTATCTCTGCGATCGCATTGGGGTGATGGATCAGGGCCAGTTGATCGAACTGGGGACGTTAGCCGAATTTCGTCAGAAGCACGGGGAAGGCTTGGTGATGAAGCAGCAGGGCGATCGCTGGGACTATCAGTTTTTTCCTACGCTGGCCGCCGCCAATCTCTATCTCGATCAGCAGCCAGACAAAACCGGCATGATGGTGCGCCCCTCCAACCTGGAAGATATTTTCGTGGAATTGACGGGGCGCAATTTAGATTAGCTCGGTGGCCATATCCCCTGGTTTAGACGCTGAGGTAACGGCGCAAGAAGCTTTCTAAGGATTCCAGCTTGAGGTCAAAAACGGCTTCGAGGCGGTTGATTTCCGCTGGAGTACAGAAAAATTCATTGGCCAACAGCGTCCGCAGGGTGCCCAAGGCTGTGGCTGCGTCCCGGTTGACAAAACCAAGTGCTCCGCGCAAGCCATCGAAAGCCAGGAGGGGCGGATTAATCAAAATCGGTTCTCGGTGAAAGACACGGCCAAAAATCCGGGGAATGTCCTCGCGTTTGAGGATTTCGGGGCCACCCACGGCAAAGATCTGGTTTTTTGCGGCTTCTAGGGTCGGAGCCTGTACGGCAATTTTGGCCAGGTCGTCGGTGCTGACGATGGAGGAGCGACTTTGGGGGTCGCCAATGAGTAAGTAAAATCCGGTTTGGCGGAAGCGTTCGGCCAGGGGCAACAGGTTGGAGGCAAAGCCCGATGGACGCAAGATGGTGTAGTTGAGGCCGCTGGCTTGGAGGTACTTTTCGACGGCGGCTTTGGCTTTGAAGGTGGGTGCGTCTTCGTAGCCGCGATCGCAACCCAGGACAGAAATGAACACAAAATGCTCGACACCGCTGGCTTTGGCCTCGTCGATCAGGTCAATATTTGCCCGGTAATCCAAGGAACTGGCCCCGTTGCTCCCAGAGCCATGAGCACTGATGATGTAGCGCACATCCTGACAAGCTTTGCGGATATCAGATTCCCGCCGCAGATCCCCGATAAAAATCTCGGCTCCTCGGTTTTCTAACTCGGCGAAATGGGACGTGAGCCGCGCGAAAGCCCGCACGGGTTGGTCTTGTTCTCGCAGTAAACGGACAATCCGGCGGCCCAAGCCACCAGTCGCTCCAGTAACTAAAAACATAGGCCAGAAGAGTTGGGTGATGAGGGATGCCTTGAGTCTAACAACGATCGCCCCTGACCCGGCATCTTTCTAAAGAGCCACAAGCAAGCACCCTAGACGGGTCAAAATTCCACGATGACTGGGGTATGGTCGCTGGGTTTTTCCAGGTTGCGGGGGCGTTTGTCAATGGTGCAGGCGATCGCGCGATCGTACAACGCCGAGGTCAAGTAAATGTGATCAATCCGCCATCCCGCATTCCGCCGGAACGACGCGGCCCGATAATCCCACCAGCTAAACAGCCCACCCTCTGCGGTAAACTTACGAAATGCATCGGCCAAACCCAGTTCCAGCACCGCGCGCAGGGCATAGCGTTCCGCATCCGTCGCCATGACCTCTTTTTCGCGGCCTTTGGGATCGTGGATATCGATATCCTCCAGCGCCACATTGAAATCGCCACAGACCAGCAGATGATTGGGTTCTTGCAGCAAAGCCTGGAGATAGTCGTAGAGGGTTTGGAACCAGCGCAGTTTGTAGGCGTACTTGTCGCTGCCCACGCTAGACCCGTTGGGCACGTAGAGATTCACAATGCGAACGTCGCCCAAAATCCCTGTAATCACTCGCTTTTGGGCATCAAACTCGGCGGCTTCTTCGCCCAAAATGGCACTAAATCCCCGGCTCACATCGCTGAGGGGAGTGCGGCTGAGGAAGGCGACTCCGTTGTAGCTGGGTTGCCCAAACACAAAGGGTTCGTAGCCTAGCGGGGTGAAGGACTCCGTTGGGAATTTTTCGTCCACCACTTTGGTTTCTTGCAAACACAGCACGTCTACTGGATTGTCCGTGAGCCAATTCACAACATGATCCAGACGGCTACGAATGGAGTTGACATTCCAGGTGGCAATTTTCATTGGGGCACATCCCAGGCAGATTTCGCTTTTCGAGAATAGCACCCTCGTCGCCAGAGCGTGTAAGGTGGAGAGCGGTTAGGCAAGGGAATGTATGGATGGATTTTTGGCGCTGAATAAACCAGCGGGGCTAACGTCTCATGATTGTGTGGCAAAGGTGCGCCGATCGCTCCGGCAGAAACGGGTGGGCCATGCGGGAACCCTTGATCCGGCGGCAATGGGGGTGTTGGCGATCGCGGTGGGACGGGCCACCCGGCTGTTGCAGTTTCTCCCCAGCGACAAAGTGTATCGTGCGACGATTCGGCTCGGACTGGCCACCACCACCGACGATTTGGAAGGAGCAATCCTCACCCAAACGGCGGCGGCCCATTTGACGTTGCCCACGGTGGAGGCGGCGTTATCGGCGTTTGTGGGCACGGTGCAGCAGGTACCGCCCAATTTTAGTGCAGTGCAAATTCAGGGCCAACGGTTATACGATTTGGCGCGGCGGGGAACGGCGATCGCGGCTCCGGCCCGGACGGTGGAGGTCTATCGCATCACAGTCTTGGACTGGCGCGGGGGCGAAACCCCAGAATTAGACGTGGAAATCCACTGCGGGGCAGGCACCTATATCCGGGCGATCGCGCGGGATTTGGGCCAAAACCTGGGAGTCGGGGGGACGTTGGCAACCTTGCTCCGGACGGTCAGTAGTGGCTTTCAGTTGACCGATAGCATCACGCTGGAAACTTTGGCCGAGTTGAGCGATGCTTGTACCCTACACCTCTTGCCCCCGGAACAGGGTCTCCAGTATTTGCCCCCTTTGACTTTGCCTGTCGATGTGGCGCGGCGTTGGTGTTTGGGCCAAAAAGTAAACCAGGGGGAACTGGAGCACTCCGACGCGATCGCCCACCCGGAGCCGTTGCGTATCCTCAACCCCCACGGCCAATTTTTGGGGATTGGCCAATGGCGCACGGAAGCCACAAGTACCATCCTCAAGCAGCGAGTTGTCTACCAGCCCAACCAACCCGCCTAGCTAGGACTGGGATCGTCGTATTTCATCAACCGGCGGTAAAAGGTTTGGGAAAAGTCGGCAAGGCGCGATCGCTTAAAATTCAACACCACGTCGATCAAATAATCGACAAACTCAAACGTCGCCATCGTCATTTCGTAGCTCAACTCGGAATTCCCATCAAACTGGATGCGGCAGCGCGTTAAGTCGGCGGGCAGCGAGGACACGTTCCAGGTGGCAACAAAGGGAATACTCTCGCCGCCTTCGATCTTGCGCTCTCCTTCAAGCGAACCCGTTTTGTACAGGCTGAATGCATAGGGCAAAATATTCTTTTTCCCTTGCTGAGGATAATAAGGCCCGTACATGACCAATTGCTCTTTCGGAGCTGGCTGGAGTTTGTCAATTGCCATACGCTCGTTCCCTAAAACAATGTTGATGGATAATCTGGAATCCGCCCGAAGCCAAGAGTTGAGTCCTGGTATCGGCATTTTAGTCGCTTCTCTGGTTCTGTTCGCAGGGATGCAGGCGCAGTCAGGAGTTTGTGGCCCCGGTCAATGCCGTTGTCCTCGTGGTGATTCGTGAGCCAATGCCCACAGCCAGCCTTCCAGATCCGGAAGTGTTCCTGCGATCGCCGCAGATTTCAGCTAACGTTTAGTGTGCCCAAGATTTGTGGGTTTGCAGCAGTTTTTTCGGAATTCGCGCATTGTTGTCATCCTACAGGCCAGGGCGCGATCGCCCCGGTGTCAGCCCGGTTTGACGTTGCTGCCATCATGGTGTTGGAATGGTTCGCCAATGACCACGGGCAACAGGGCAAACAGAAATAACAGCAGGTAATAAACGCTGGCGGCGATCGGGTCGCGCGTGGCAAAGTAGTCGGCGATCGTTAGCCCCCGCCAAGCCAACACTAAGGTCAATTCAAACACCAGGCCCAAGCTCAAGGCCAGTCCTCCCACCCCCAGCCGCAGCCAAAACTCAGGCGGTACGGCAAACCGCCGGATCACCCAGCGCACCGCCACAATCATCACCGCCAACATCAACGGGGCTTCTACCAGTTCGGCCACGCGATCTCCCACTTGCGGCACCACCAGCAGGATGCGTAACGGCCCCAAAATGGCCCCAATCCCAAAGACCAGCCCAAAATAAGTCAGGCCAGCTTGCACAATGAGCAGGAGTTTCGCGGTGCGGTTCATAGGGCAATGTCTTTTAAGCAGAACTGGGTGGCCTAAGCCCATTTTAGTGGCGTGGGTGGTTGGCTCGCGGGGTGGGTGGCCCAGGGGGCAGGGGCAGTTTGACCAGAAATTGCCACAGAAGCCGATTATCCTTCTGGCTCAAACCCTTCCCCTTAGGCTGTTGTGTCCGTTGAGCGGGCAGTTGGCTAGGAACAAATGACTTGTGTTAAGCCCCACTAAGAATTATTGTTAATTTCAAAGCAATGATGAATTTAACAAGGCTATGGCACCACTGGTTGCTAACTATTACTTGACTTACCGCTGTAATGCTCGGTGTCACTTTTGCGACATCTGGGCGTTGGAGCCGAAGCAAGAAGCCGACCTGGACACAATTCGGAAGAATTTGAGCGATTTGCGCCGTTTAGGGGTGAAATACGTTGACTTTACGGGCGGTGAACCCCTGCTGAAAGAGGATGTGGGTGAAATCTATGCCGAAGCGAAACGGCAAGGGTTTGTCACCAGTATGACGACAAACACCATTCTCTATCCCAAGCGGGCGCACGAGATTCAGGGTTTGGTGGATTTTCTCAATTTTTCGTTGGATGGCCCCGATGCCGACACCCACAACCAGTCGCGCGGGGTTCAAATTTTCGAGACGTTGGTGGAGTCGGTGAAGCTGGCGATCGCCCTGGGTGAGTATCCGGTGCTGAATCATACCGTGACGGCCCAAAACTACGATCGCATCGGCGAAGTGGCAGAATTGGGGTTGCAGCTCGGTGCGCGGGTGTGGCTCAATCCTGCGTTTACGGCCCACAGCAATTACAACTCGAAGAAGAATCCGACCCCGGATATGGTGATGGCGATCGAAGCTGCGGCCCGGAAGTATCCTAATCTTGGCTATAACAAAGCGGCGCTGGCGTTTATCGAGGCAGGCGGGAACGACACCCAAAATCCTCGCTGTAAAGCCGTCGATGCTGTCATCGCAATTTCCCCCCACGACGAACTGTTGTTGCCCTGTTATCACTTTGCTCAAACGGGGGTGCCCATTAATGGCCGCCTGTACGAGCTATACAAGCAATCGGAAGAAGTTGAGAGCTATCGCCAATCCCAGGGCAAGCTGGCAGTCTGCGAGGGCTGTACGGTTTGGTGTTATCTCATTCCCAGCTTCTTCAAAGGTTTAGACAAATATTGGTGGTTAAATCAAGTGACCTATGCCGGAGAGTTCCTGGCCCGAAAACGATTCCTTCAGCGAACTGCAGCCGATCAGCGCACTGCTAGCTGACCTGTCTGATGATGATGATTTAGTAGACGAAACGGAGCCGTCGCCTTTTCGGACGGGGAACCGTCGCCGTCGGGCCGCGATCGCCCTGATGATGATTTGGGGCAGCACCTATGCCTTGCATGTGGTGGCTTGGGGCTATTGGTTTGTGTTGGGGCTGACGGCGCTGGTGGGGATTCATGCCACGCGGGTATTGTTGGCGCGATCGCAGCCCTTGCCCAGTCCGACTGAAGCGACAGATTCCTTGCCGTTTATTTCAGTAATGGTCGCGGCCAAAAACGAAGAACGAGTGATCGCCCGGTTGCTCAACTCCCTGGCCCAATTAGACTATCCCCGCGATCGCCACGAAATTTGGGTGATTGACGACAACAGCAGCGATCGCACCCCAGACATTGTGACCGAACTGGCTCAAACCTACGGGCATGTGCATCTCTTTCAGCGGCGACCCCAAGCCACGGGCGGCAAATCGGGGGCGCTGAATGAAGTCTTGCCCCTGGCCCAAGGCGACATTATTGCGGTATTTGATGCCGACTCTCAAATCACTCCGGATCTGTTTCGGCGGGTTGTTCCCTTATTTGATCAGCCCAAGTTAGGGGCCGTTCAGGTGCGAAAGCAAATTGCCAACCTATCCTCAAATCGGTGGATTCAGGGGCAGGATGCGGAGATGGCCCTGGATGCGCTCTGGCAACAACAGCGGATTGCGATCGGCGGGATTGGCGAACTGCGGGGGAATGGTCAATTTATTCGTCGTCAAGCCTTGAAGGACTGTGGCGGCTGGAACGAAAAGACCATTACGGATGACCTTGACCTGACCTTGCGGCTCCATCTGCACGACTGGGATATTCACTTTACGATGTATCCGTTTGTGCAGGAAGAAGGAGTAGAAACGGCGATCGCCCTGTGGCACCAGCGGAACCGTTGGGCAGAAGGGGGCTATCAGCGGTATTTGGACTACTACCAACCCTTGCTGCGGAACCGTCTAGGCGGTCGCAAATCCCTCGACTTATTTGTGTTCTGGGTGTTGCAATATGCCTTGCCCAGTGCCACCATTCCCGACACCCTGTTGGCGTTGTTGCGGCATCAACCCATGCTCTACGCGCCGTTGGCTAGTTTATCTGTACTGCTGTCTGTTGTGGGTATGTCCCTTGGGGTGCGGCGGATTCAGCGATCGGCCCTGCCCACAGAAGGCGAACCCAGCGGTCTAGCTATAGCGCCCTGGTTGGTGCTGGCAAAGGCGCTCTACGGCACGTTCTATATGTTCCATTGGTTGCCGGTGGTGGCCAGTACGACAGCGCGGATGGCGGTGCGGCCCAATCGGCTGAAATGGGTGAAGACGGTTCACTACGGTAAGCATGAAGCGGCCTGAAGGGCGAAGAAAGGTCAGCCGTTGTTCGCAGTAAGTGGTAAGCCGTGAGGCAAATGTTCAGGGCGGCGATGCATTGGCTGCCCTGGGGGCACTGGCTAGAACGGTACATCGTCGTCTTCTGCGCCATCGTCTGGTAATTCCGATAATCCCAGGGTGTTGCTGTCCCAGGTGGGGGCGGTGCTGGGTGGGTCGGCGGTTTCCTGAATTGAGCCATCATCGCCATCAATGACGGTGCCGCCAAAAAAGTTGGCCAGGTTTTTGGAAGCATTGGTAACTTCGTCGGTTTCCCAGGCTGCGGGTGCGTTGGGCTGAGCTGGGGGAGGAAGAGGTGGCGGGGTCGATGGCTCCGGGTGAGGCGGCTCTGGGCGGGATAGCTCTGGGCGATCGCTGGGCTGAGGCGGTGGCGGTGGCTGGGTTTCGGGCGGCGGCACTGCCGGCAGTTTGGGCGGCGGCAAGGGATCGGGGGTTGGTTGAGGCGGTGGCGGCGGGGCCGCAGTGCTAGCGGGCGGGGTGCTTGTGCCCACCACCAAAACAACATGAATTTTCCGCGAAAAAACGGTTTGAAAAGCGGCCTCAATATTTGGAAGTTTGCCCTGGGCCATTTTGAACAGTGGTTGGGAACCCACGCCTAACCGCGCAGTGTGGCCGTCAAACCCCACCAGTTGACATTGTTGGCGCACCATCACTTGAGTGGAATAGGGCTTGATTTCGCGAATGACCGATTGCCAAACCTCGCGTATATCCTCGGAGCGGGGCGCAGATTCCGGCGGTGGTGATGCAGGCTGAGGTGGGGGATCGGCGATCGCGGCGGCGGGTTCTGGGGCCGGAGTGGGCGGTGGTGGCAGGGGCGCGGGAGTAGACGGTGCCGAGGCGGATGGTGCAGGTGTGGATGGTGCGGGTGTGGCCGGTGCAGGGGTAGACGGTGCGGGAGGAGCAGCGGGGGCGATCGCGGATGGTAATAGCCCCAACAGCGTCACCTCTAACCACAGGCGCGGTTGCGTTGTGTTTTTTAGTTGCACCTCGGCTTTGCGTAATTCCTGTTGGCCCGCGAGAATCGCCGTTAGTTCTAGCTGTTGCGCCAGGGCACACAACTGCTGCCAGGTGGGCGCGGTCAGGGCCACGAGATCATTACGGTTGGGCGCGGTTTTGGCAATCAGCAAATCGCGATAAAAACTGGCCAAATTTTGGAGCACCACAAGGGGTTCCCGGCCCCGATCCATCAAGCGGCGGGTACTGTCGATCAGGGTTTCGGGGTGATCCTGGGCGATCGCGTGTAAGAGTTCCAGCAAATCCCGTTCGGGGACGGAACCCACTAAATCCCACACCTGTTCCACATCGATGTCGCCCGGTAAGAGGCTGAGTTGATCGAGCAAACTTTCGGCATCGCGCAACCCCCCTTGGGCCAACTGTGCCACTAACGTCACGGCGGCATCTGTGGCTGGAATCCCTTCCTTGTCGGCAATCAGGCGGAGATGTTGCACCATTGCATCCAGCGGAATCCGGCGATAGTCGAAGCGTTGACACCGGGAAATAATGGTCGATAAGACCCGCTGGGGGTCAGTGGTCGCCAGCACAAACACCACGCGATCCGGCGGTTCTTCCAAGGTCTTCAGCAGCGCATTGAAGGCGGCCGTACTGAGCATGTGGACTTCATCGATGATGTAAACCTTGTAGCGGCACTGGACTGGGGCAAACTGCGCCCGTTCAATTAATTCCCGAATGTTGTCTACCCCGGTGTTGCTGGCTGCGTCAATTTCAATCACGTCTAACGCTGACCCACGGGCGATCGCCTGACACACATCACACGCACCGCAGGGCTGAGGGGTAGGGGCGGGGCTATTCAAGCAGTTCAAAGACTTGGCCAAAATCCGCGCACTGGACGTTTTGCCCGTTCCGCGTGCGCCGGTAAACAGATAGGCCGGGGCAATTTTCCGTTGGTGGATGGCATTGGTCAGCGTGGCGGCGATCGCCTCTTGTCCCACCAGGGCCGCAAAAGTTTGAGGACGATATTTATGATGTAGGGGTTCGTAGGCCATCCGTTTTCCGGCACTGCATTTTTGGGATCGATCTGGTCTTGGGTATATCTAGGGTAAAGGATTGGGGCGAGGACTGCGGCAGAACAGGGTGGCTGGGGCGAACTGACTGGGCCATCTAACCGCCGATGCAACTTGCACTAACCCCAGTATCCCGCGCTGGGCAGGGCCACTGAGGGGTTGGCCGTTAAGACACGGTAAATAAATCCAGCGGTAAATGGCCAAAGGTTTCTTGCACGTCCCCGTCATCGGCAGACTGACAAGAGACCAACACCCCCCGATGGTCGCCAGTGTAGGTATCGAGATGGCAGCGCCCAGTCTGGGGGTTGAACTTGAGGTAAACCGGGCCAGCGATCGCTTCGGTTGTGGGTCGTTCCGCGTAGTCCAGGGCCGCTAGATAGCTGTGGAGAGCCGCGATCGCGACTGTTGTACTATCCGCGCAAATCCCAAAAATTTGATAGTCGGAATGCTCGCGTACCTGGTGTAAGGCTTGCTGCACCAGCGAGTTGGCCGGAATTTGCTCCGGGGGTAAACGGTCAACACAGAGAAATTGCCGCAGGAGGGCGATCGCCGCCTCCAGGGACAAAGTGCCAGAATCTTGGGCCATCGGAGTGGGTCTCCACAAAAAACTTCCAACCATTGATCCTACCAAGGCAACTGCTGTTGTAGATCGGCGGTATTCCTGGCCCCCGGCCTGATTGGCGGTGATAGCCGTCAGCGGTGCGATCGCCGCCTGGGGGCACACCGCAAAACCTTATTGAGAACTAGAGGCAAGTGGATCATTTTGCGCTATGGTAAGGAATAGGCTTATTGATTACTATTCTCAACCAGTAATGATGCAGCAATCCACAAGAGACCTGGCAGAATTGGGCAAAAAATTTGTTCCCAGGATGGTTCGGTGCCAGCAGGCTTGGGCACTATAAAGTCAACTCCTTTAGGAGTCTGTCAGCTTTATCGAAAATTGAATCAATCGGTTCTTTGTTGCTCGGTGGGAACCCTAGTTGCGACTCAAACTCCCGGTGGCTCAGGCCGACTGTTAAGGAAATCCTGTTGTGTTTTAGACCCATTTTTATAAGAAAGATTCTCATCTAACTACCAATGCAACACCCCAGCCCAGAGCCTCTCACTATTTCTGTTTTGACAATTGCTCGCAGCGATCGCTGGCAAGTTCACCAACGGCTCCAGGATTTACACATTCCCTGTACCTGCGCCGCCGATGGCACGCTCCACGTCGAAATCCACCATCCTCTGGATATCGTTCAACTGCGGAGCGTCGTTCATCAACTCACGGCCCCCCGCGCCCACCTGTTCACCTGGCTGGAGCGGTGCTGGCAATTGCCTTAGGCTGGGGGCTGCTCAAGGCCCACTTGGTTCAGCGTTGTCCTCTATTTTCCTTTTCCCCATCACAAGCTATGAACAAGATGCAGAAATCCAGTGCTCCGTTTTACCTCGAAGGCCGCTTTTTGGGCTACGACGTGGAAGATGGCTACAAAATTAAGCGGTTGCACCTGGCGACTGCGACGGGCGAACAGACGGTTAAGTTGTCAAAGGAAGCGCGGGTTTCCCTGGGGCGTGTCTTGGTACCGGGGGAGTGGATTGCCGTGCGGGGGATGGTGAAACGCGATCGCGAGACGGGGCAGGAAAAGTTCAAGGCTGTGGCCATTCAGCCAATGCCACCCCAAAAAGCCCTTGCGGCGGATGCAATGCCAACCAGTCAGGGACGGGCCGCCGCAAGTCAAGCTGCTCCTGCACCCCGCAAACCGCAGACCATTCTCATGTGTCAGAAATCGGACTGTATGAAACGGGGAGGGAAACAGTTGTGTCCGGCGTTACAGGCCGAACTGCGCGATCGCGGCTTGGCCGATCAAGTCACCATTCGCGGTACGGGCTGCATGAAACAATGCAAGGCTGGCCCAAACCTGATCATGCCAGACAAAACCCGCTACACTCGGCTCACCGCCGCAGAAGTCCCGGCCCTGCTGGATCACCACTTTCCCGCATCCAAAGCTGGAGCTTCGTTGGCTGGGGCGATCGGGGGTTGATCGAGTTGTTCTGTGCAGGGGGCCAAGCTAATCAGATCGTTAATATTGATCAGCATCGTTTCACAAATAGCATCCAGGGGTAAATCATTCGGGTCGCGCCCAAAGGGATTTTCGATCTCGATCCCGATTTCTTCAATCCCAAACAGGGTAAAGCTAATGAGGGCGACCACGGGGCCAGTCCACCAGCCCAAACTCCCCACCATTTGAAATGGCAACGACAGGCAATATAGCAGCAGCAGTTGCTTCAGGTGGATCGCATAGGCCAGGGGAATGGGCGTTTTGAGAATGCGTTCGCACCCCCCCAGCGCATCCACCAATTTGTTGAGCAAATCCTGCATCAGCGTGAGTTGATACGGATTAATCTTTTCCTGCTGTTGTTGGTTTTGCAAAAAATCACTCAACCAAAAGGCCACTTCCAGCGGCGGATTGTTCATCGTCTGGAGTTTGCGGAAGTGGGCAGCGGGCAGGAGGTCTTGGAGTTCGTAGTTGACGGGTTCTTTGCGAAGATGCAGCTTGGTGGCGATCGCAAACGCCCCTAGCAAATGCATGGCTTGAACTTTAGCCTCCCGTTCCGTGGTGGTTTGAGCAGGCACCACAATCCACAGTTGTCGCGCCAGATTACGAGTTGAATTCACAAGGGTGCCCCACAACTTGCGCCCTTCCCAAAAGCGTTCGTAGGCTGTGTTGGTGCGGAAGACCAGAAGTAAACCCAACACAATATTCGGAATTAAGCCAGCGAGGATGGGCAAGGCCACGGGATATTTTTGGTCAAACAAGAGCGACACAAAAAGGCCAAAAACGCCACAGAATAAGGTTCGCCCCACAATCGAGGGGACGATTGACCCCCGTAATTGAAACGCAAGCTGAAACCACTGTCGTTCTTCGGTAAACATAAGCTTGAATGACGACCTTCGTAATCTTCTAGCAGTTGACATGGGTTAGACGCGCTTTCACACACAAAACCCCGCTGCCACCTGAAGCACAGCGGGGCCGTCGCCCTGAGCGAGTCTGGAATGTTAGTAATACATTGCCGTTCTGAGAATCGAGCCTGCTGCCGATGTGGCAACTTGTTGAACGACTTGCAGTAATAAGATGGCCAACAGGGGAGAGAAGTCTAAGCCGCCTAGCGGTGGGATAAAGCTGCGGAAGATGTTCAGGTAAGGATCAGTGAGTTGGCTCAGAATGGAGAATGGGGGGTCAAACCAGTTGATGTTGGGAAACCAGCTTAACAGGATGCGGATGAATAACAACGCGCTGTAGATTTGGAGGAAGGTAACGAGGGTGGTGACTAGCAGTGGTAATAGGGAGTTCATAACAGAAAATCAGTCCTTCTCAGGGCAAACGTGACTCAGCAATTATTACGGTGTCAGGGGAAGGAGGCCGCTTTGGCTTGCCTTTGGTGCCTGTTTGGGGCGGGGGCAGTTTCGGGCGATCGCGCTCAACCCCGATGACTTAGCCTAATCAATGTTGCCCATTAGTCTAGCATTTCCGGCCCAAACTCAGGCGGCAAACTTTGACTTTTGGGGTAAGGCAATGAACAGGAGTGGGCTGGAGAAATGTTACTTGCGCGGATCGTGGGCGATCGCCTGTTCCCCCGGTTCGCCAAGAGAGCCACCGTTGACCCCGCCAAGTTGTTGGCGCACGTCATCGATCGCCTCGTTGAGTTGGGCAATTTTGTCTTCCAGGCTGCGGCGGGCCGTTTCCATATCGGTGCCACTCGCTGCTTCAAACAGCCGCTTCTTTTTGCGGGGGGCGGCCAAGGGTTCTGGGGGCAACCCTTCCGTTGTTTCGGCTGCGCCGAGTTGCCGCGCCGTTAGCAACGTGCCGACAACGCCACCAATGACACTGCCGACCAGGGTGCCCAGCAAAAAGCCGCCTGCGAATCCATCTCGTTGACTCATCAGTAACCAAACTTCCAACGTTACAAACCAGAGCGCGACGTTTCCCTCAGCTTAACTGGAGATGAACGAATTGACCACCTACGCTTAGAGCTTCAGCGTACCACTATCGGGTGCCAAAGGTGCGATCGCCCGCATCACCCAGGCCCGGAACAATGAAGCCGCGATCGTTCACATGTTCATCAATCGTTGCGGTGTAGATATTCAGGGTGGAGTAGGCGGCGCTTAATTTTTGTAACGCCGGGGGGGCCGCCACAATGGAAATAATCCGCACATGGGCTGGGTCAACTCCCCGCTGCGTGAGTTCGGCCATAACGGCCATCATCGTGCCGCCAGTGGCCAACATTGGCTCTGGGATGAGGACGCGGGTTTCGGGGGGCATCTGGTCGGGCAGTTTGTTCAGGTAGCAACTGGCTTCCAGGGTTTCTTCATTGCGGACAAACCCCAGGTGATAGACCGAGGCCAGGGGGAGCAAGGCTTGTGCCCCTTCTAGGAGCGCCAAGCCCGCCCGCAACACAGGAATAATGGCCAAGGGGATTTCCGCATCGACAACGGTGGCTGGACAGGCGGCTAGGGGGGTGGTGACGGTGGTGTCGCGGGTGGGCAACCAGTCTCGGATGGCTTCGTAGGTGAGCCAGCGGCCCAATTCGGCCATTGCGGTGCGAAAGATGGCATCGGGGGTGGCGGCATCACGGGCGATCGCGAGCCAATGTTTCAGCAGAGGATGGGGCGGAACGTAAACGCGCAACTGAGAGGTCATAGGGTTGCCAGATCGTGGTGATCAATCCAGGTCAATGAACACTGGAGGAGAGACTAGGCGGTGAGCCAATTCGGATTAATCATAACTCTGCCTGTTCCCTCCTGCGCGATGCATTGATGGAAGAAAGCCAGCAGGATGGGGCGATCGCGTGGCCCTCTGCCATTCGACGAGTGGGATATTTGAGAATTACTTGCAATATAGTTGACATAGATTATCAACAAGCTTCATAATAGCGGCAAGTGTTCTCCTCTCTGAAGGATCGGCAGGTGGGATTGGTTAGTTTGTGCTAGCCAGTCCCTTTTTCCATAACGGCCTGCGGGAGAGGGGGCTGCTGCTGGGTCGGCGAAGGCAAAGTGATGATGAGAAGGGGTGGCGTTAAAGGCTGGGGCGGGGGTGAGGGCGATCGCTGAACTGGGCCAAAATTTGGGGCGATCGCTTAACCAGGGGAACCGAACCAGATAGGCTAATAAAAGTGCTGATAAATCCTTTGGCTGGCCATCGACCCTACTTATGAATTCCACAACTGCTCAGGCGACAACACCACTGGCTCCGACGGATGCCCCCCTCGATGTGATTGTGATTGGTTCCGGGATTGGGGGCCTGGTAACGGCAACCCAACTGGCCGCTAAAGGGGCCAAGGTGCTCGTGCTGGAGCGGTATCTGATTCCGGGGGGCAGCGCGGGCTATTTTGAACGGGCGGGCTATCGCTTTGATGTGGGCGCTTCGATGATGTTTGGGTTTGGCGATCGCGGTACGACCAACCTCCTCACGCGGGCGTTACAGGGCGTGGGGATGGCACTGGAAACGATTCCCGACCCGGTGCAGATTCATTACCATTTGCCGAACGGGCTGGATGTCAAAGTGCATCGGGATTATGAACAGTTTTTGGCGGAGTTGGGCGATCGCTTTCCCCAGGAGCGGCAGGGCATTCGCCAGTTTTACGACGAGTGCTGGAAGGTATTCAACTGCCTAAATAGTATTGAACTGTTGTCTTTGGAAGAACCCCGGTATTTGCTGCGGGTGTTTTTCCAAAATCCTCTGGCCTGCCTGGGGTTGGCCCAATATTTGCCCCAAAATACGGGGGATATTGCCCGCCGTTACATCAAAGATCCCGAACTCCTCAAGTTTATTGATATTGAGTGCTACTGCTGGTCGGTGGTGGCGGCGGATCTTACGCCGATGATCAATGCGGGGATGGTCTTTAGCGATCGCCATTATGGCGGCATCAACTACCCCAAAGGTGGGGTGGGCCAAATTGCGCTCAAGCTGGCCGAGGGGTTGGAGCGGGCGGGCAGTGCGATTCGGTATAAAGCTCGTGTGAAGCGCATTTTAACCAAGAATGGACGGGCGATCGGGGTAGAACTGGCGACGGGAGAAACCTTCTATGCCAAGCGCATTGTCTCGAATGCGACCCGGTGGGATACATTTGAGCAATTGGTGCCCCCGGAAGCCATGCCAGCAGCGGAACAACGATGGCAACGGCGGTATCGCAAATCCCCCAGTTTTTTGAGTGTGCATCTGGGCATCCGGGCGGAAGGGTTGCCGCCGGGTACCGATTGTCACCATATCTTGGTGGAGGATTGGCAACGGATGGAGGACGAAGAAGGCACTATTTTTGTCTCGATTCCCACCCTCCTTGATCCCAGTTTGGCTCCCCCAGGGCATCACATTGTCCATACTTTTACGCCCAGTTGGATCGATACTTGGCAGGGGCTATCGCCTAGGGATTATCAGGCGAAGAAGGCGGCGGCGGCTCAGCGATTGATTACCCGGTTAGACGCGATTTTCCCGAATTTGTCGGGGGCGATCGCCTATCAAGAAGTGGGCACCCCCCGCACCCATCGGCGATTTTTGGGCCGCGCGGATGGCACCTATGGCCCTATTCCGGCGCGTAAACTACTGGGTCTGTTGGGGATGCCGTTTAACCGCACGGCGATACCGGGGTTGTATTGCGTGGGAGATAGTACCTTTCCGGGGCAGGGACTCAATGCGGTGGCGTTTTCGGGTTTTGCCTGTGCCCATCGGGTGGCGGTGGATCTGGGTCTGTAGCCAGGGCGATCGCTTAATCAACCACGCGGAGCCGTCCGGTGCGGAGGAGATCAAACACTCGGTTGATCAAAGCTTGTTCAGGGGCGCTAATCGTTTGCTGGGCCAAGAGCTTGGCCATAAATTGTTGTTGATCAGCGCGACTGATTCTGCCGGATGCAGTGATTTTCTGCACCATTTGCTCAACATCAGAGGGGGAGGAACCAGAGTGCGACTTCATAGCGACAACCAGCACGAGTGAATTGACTTTGGGGGAAGCTTCCAGAAGTTGCTGAGCGCGGCCAGGTTTAACAGCTAATTTGAGGGCAAACCGATCGCTTTTGGGTTGGAACAGGGAACGCTCAAGCAAAGAGTCGCGATCGCCAGCAACCTTTAAGGAATTTGCCTACAGCATAAGGGGTTTGGCGCTGATTGACATCGCGAAAACCACGCGTTTTAGTTACTCCGTGCTTTTGCGTAAGTCTTTGTTACAAAAAATGAAGCGATGAGAACAGTGATGGGGACGAGGGGCTAGAGTTTGACGCTCCTTCGGCCTTCAACCATGTTCCAGCAGGCATTCTGTTGCGGCGTTCTAGGGGCTTCTCCGACGAGAACTCAGAACGAAGAGCCGCTAACAACGAATCCTGAAAGCTTGACGATAGTGGGTAGAAACCGCCAAGCCTCCAGGATCTGAAGCACTTGAAGATATTACGGATAGATGAGGATAGACTGCGGGAACCGCCGACTTATTCAGCCGTGGCTAATTCCGTAGCTCCTCGGTTGCGGCGACGAGTCAAGGTGTTGAATAGCATGACCCCGATCGCTTTGATCAAGCTGCCTTCCAACTCTTTGAACATTTTCATGTTGAGGCCAAACGCATCATTGGCTTCATCCACAATGCGCTCAATGGTGGCTTCATCCACGGGCAAGTCGTTCATGGCTTGCCGATATTTGGCTTTGAAGGCTTTTTCGTCGTCGATCGCGTCGAACTCATAAAAATGGGTGCCTTCGCCGTCGCTCAAGTTCATGCCGCGTTGGGCAATCCCTTTCAGAATTTGCCCTCCCGACAGATCCCCTAGATACCGGGTGTAGGAATGGGCCACCAATAATTCGGGGGCAGTATTAGCGATTTCATGAATCCGCGCGACATACTCTTGGGCGGCGGCAGAGGGCGCTATCTGTTCCCGCCAGTTGGCCCCGTAGTAATAGTACAAATCTTGCTCAAGAGCGGCTTTCCGGTTGAGTTCGGAGAAGTAAATCTGAGCGAGGATGGGGTGGTCTTTGTGCCGCTCCATTTCTTCTTCCATCGCGGAATAGACGAAATAGAGGTTGGCGGTCAGCTTACGATAAGAATTTTTTTCGACGGTTCCTTTCAAAAAGCAGGCGATGAAACCTGTGTTTTCAGCCATCGTGTGAGATTTTTTGGTTCCCTCACGGAGTCTGGTTGCTAAATTGCTACTCATGCTAAATAGTCCAGCACAATGTTGGTTTACAAGGGTGTCCGAATTGTTAAAACGCTGCAAGCACCTAGTTTGTTACATTAGACCGATTTGATGAGCCTTTGTATTACAAAATCTAAAGCGATCGCGCCAATTCTGGGAAATTGACTAAAAATTGCGATCGCTTATGGTCGGGTCAGTCGCCGCAAAAACCGACAAAACCTAGTTTTGATGGATTGTCGAATCTTGCAAGTCTGCGCCCGGTCTTCATAAATTGTAAAGTTAAGCCGAGGTTCCTAAGAATTGGGCACGACTTGGGGCAGGCCCATACTGTAGTTGATGGCGCGACAGTTGAGGTTGTAAGAAATAGTCCCTTTTTGGAGCAAGCCCCGCACAAAATGTTCCAGATCGGAGCCGATGCGGCGCAGGTTGTACTCGGTGAGGTCTTCCCCGCCGTAAGCTTCGACCAATTCATCAAATTTGCGATAGACCTGCTGGAGGGCTTCTTCTGACCAGTTGAACTCGTTATCTGGATCAATATCCAGGGTCAGCACTTTGTCATCGGGCACCAGTTCGTTATTTTCGACGGTTGCTGTAAAGATGTGAATATGGCGGGTGGTTGACTTAAGCAGCATGAGGTTTCTAGCCTGAACACCGTGCATGTACGTCCTATATTGTAAGGAGTAACCTGTCTTGTAAAGGTACTCTGGCTGAAATATTCTGGTTCTGATTTGAACAGAAATCCTGATCGCGGTGGAAAGTGGGCGTTATCGCCTGAGTTACTGACCGGCTGGCGATCGCGGTTCCTTGGCCCACGCTTATCCCCTGGTTTGTGATGTATCCACCCACTCGTTCTCTTGGCTCGCAGCGCATCATTGGTCTGACGGGGGGCATTGCGATGGGCAAAACAACAGTGTCTAACTATCTGGCTTCGCGCCATTGTTTGCCGATTTTAGATGCGGATATTTACGCCCGTGAGGCCGTTCAACCGGGCACCCCTGTGTTGGAGGCGTTGGTCGAGCGGTATGGCACGGGGATTTTGTTGGGGGATGGTGCCCTGAACCGGACGCGCCTGGGGGAAATCATTTTTAATAGCCCTGCGGAGCGGTTGTGGGTGGAACAGTGTATTCATCCCTATGTGCGCGATCGCTTAGTAGCCGCCTCGACGATGCCACCGTTAAACCAGGCGGCGGAGTACCCCATCTTGGTGATGGTGATTCCGTTGTTGTTTGAGGCCCGGATGACGGATTTGGTGACGGAGACGTGGGTGGTGATGTGTTCGGAGGCGGAGCAACTCGATCGCCTGATGAAGCGCGATCGCCTCACCATCGACCAGGCCAAACTCCGCATCCAGAGCCAAATGGCCATCAGCAAAAAGATTGCCCGTGCTGATGTGGTTTTAGACAACTCCGCGAACCTCACGCAACTCCGCCACCAAATTGATGCCCAAGTGCTGCGGCAACCCTCGGAAGCCTCGTCGTGATGTCTGGATGGTGCCTGGACTGTGATGCAACGTCGCTCTGACTGGGAACTAGGCCGCGATCGCGTGGGAGTATGTCACCTTTGCCAATTGTCCTTATCCCCTAGCCCCTTCTTCCTAGGGAGAAGGGGAGCCGGATTGGCAGTCCCTCTACCCCTGGGAGAGGGATTTAGGGTGAGGGCTACAAAAGTGACACGCTCTTGACCGCCCACTTTTCCCCAGTCTTAATCCAGCGCCTCGCCCCCCACAACCACATTGCGGATACGCAAGCTAGGGCCACCACAGCCCACGGGCAAACCACTTTGGCCCCCCTTGCCACACCCGCCCGACTCATCCCAGAAGAAATCATCTCCAATCCCTTCCACATCCGCCAGGGTTTTAAACGCATTGCCAGAAAGTGTCACATCCCGCACGGGTTCCGCAATTTCGCCATCCCGAATCATCCAGGCTTCCCCCGCCGCAAAGGTAAACATTTCCCCATTGGTCATGCCGCCCAGCCAATTCCGGGCATAGACCCCCTCTTTGATGCCGCTGAACAAATCCTTCACCGGGGTTTTGCCCCGCTCGATCCAGGTATTGGTCATGCGAACGATGGGCGAATAATGGTAGTTCAAACACCGCGCGTTACCCGTTGGGGCTTCTTCCAATTTGCCAGCGGTTTCGCGGGAGTGGAGCCGTCCAACGAGGACCCCATCTTTGATTAATTGGGTGGTGGTGGCGGGGGTGCCCTCATCGTCATAGGCGTAGCTGCCACGATGTCCGGCGGGGGCGGCCCCGTCAAAAATTTGCAAGTCTTCGGGGCCAAAGCGGCGACCCAGGCTCATGGTTTCCAGCAAGTCGGGGTTTTCGTAGGCCATATCGGCTTCAGACAGATGCCCAAAGGCTTCGTGGACAAACAGCCCGGTCAAAATGGGGTCAATGACAACGGTGTAGGTGTTGCCCCGTACAGGCGGCAAATGCAGGGAATCGACAGCACGTTGGGCGGCTCCTTCCACTTGGCGATCTAAGCCTTGTAGGTCTTCAAAGGCTTTCCGCGATCCGGTGGTTTCGCGCCCGGTTTGCACGGTTTCCCCATCCCGCGCGGTGGCCGCGAAGCGCATTTCCATGTCTACCCAGGATTGTTCGAGCAGGGTGCCTTCGGAGGTGGCGAGGATGATGCGTTGGGCGCTGTCGCCATAGCGGACGGAAACGGTGGCAATTTCGGGGCCAGCACTCCGCAAAATTTCGCCGTAGTGCAGGCATAGGTCTTTTTTCTGGGCCAGGGTGATGTCGCGGGGGTGGGAGCCTGTCAGGGGGAGGATGCAGGTGTCTTGGATGGGGGCGATCGCGGCGAGGAGGGTTTCTTCATCGCCAACGAGGTGGGCGGCGGCGATCGCGTCTTCAATGCGATCGGCGAGGGCAGTCAGTTGATTGAAACTGGCAAACCCCCAGCCACCTTTATGACAGGCGCGGACGTGGCCCCCGATGGAGATGCCTTCGCTGAGGGTTTCGACGCGGTTGCCGCGCATGAAGACATCGGTGCCTTCGGCCGCTTCGAGGCGAATGGCCAGATAATCGACTTTGGCCCGGTAGCGAGCAATGAGGTCAGTGAGTAAATCTTTGGCGTTGGCGGGCAAGGTCGTCATAGGTGCTCTGAAGGTGACGGGTTGCCTTCATTCTGCAATCTGGGTGGCCTGCTTGACAAATAGATTCTCGAATTTGCTGGCTGCACTTGAGGCCGGGTGAAGCGGGGCGGCTGGGGCTGCGAGCATTGGGACGGCGGGTGGGGCAAATTTCTAGGTGCTCTGGCATGGGCACAAGGACTGTCCCGAGGTGTGGAGCAGGGCGGGAACAGCAGGAGCACTGGGCGATCGCGGCGGCGGGGTGAGTGCGTGGCGGCAAGGCTTAGTGCAAAACAGGCAGTTGGGCTTTGGCGTGGGCCTCGCGGCGAATTTTGCCCTGGTGCACGGCATCATATAGTTTTTGCAAAGCTTCAATATCGGAGCGTTTGCAGCTTTTGAGAGTAACGATTTGGCGGATTAGCCCTTCCGACTCCACGCTGAGAGACCCGGTTTGAAACGCAGACTGAACTAGAGTTGAAATCATAGGGAAAACCTCCCGCTGGGGAAACACAATCCTTACCTTAAATATCGGCGATCGCGTCTAGACTTTGGCTGATGGGGATCAAGAGGGGATGTGATACGTCTAGGACTAAGCTGTGACGAATATCACAATTTAGCAGGATAGAGAAAACGGAGCCGCTGGGCAGGGGGGTGTGTGGCAGTGGGCTAACTGGACGAGCGATCGCGGTGGACAGGAGGCTGGAGGGGTTGGGTTGGCCCCAGTTCCCCCACATCTCGAAAAAATCTCGAAAAATTTGTTGGCAATTTGGGGTTTTCGAGTATTAATAGGTGGTGTTTTGGCTCTAAGGTCTTGCAAGCGCTTTGTTGCCGGGGTTGGATAAGATGAGGGCAACGGAGAGACGATGGCCTGAGTCTGCGTAATGCAGCCGTTGACGGGCCTGGAGCAAACATGATTGTTGTGGTGAACGGTGAGGCCCAGTTGGTATGGTTCAGTCAAGCACGCTGTCCAATTCCTTATCTTTTTTGCAAGCGGCGCAACAGGGCGATTTGCGGGCGATCGCCCATTGGTTGAATCAAACCCTGGCTCCCTATGGAATGCGGGCACGCTTTGGGAAGCCACGGTCAAAACGGGCCAGACGGGCGAACCAATTGCGGCTGTTGGTGGAGTTTGACTTTCCCGCTGAGCCAGACCAGCCGCCGAGCGAGTGGCGGGAGCAGTTGATCCGGTTTATTTGCCATACGCTGTGGCAGTTGAATGCGCCGACGATTGAAGGGGTAAACATTGCGGCGCGGTTTGCCGATAGCCCGCAGCAGATCCTCTGGCAGCAGTCGGTGCGGATTGTGACTCCGGCGAATCAATCCTATCGGCAGCAGCGGCAACAGTTGCGATCGCGGATTCGGCGTACCGCGCGGCAGAAACAAAATTTGCGCCTCACTCGTACTTTATTGGTGGGTGGCCCTGCGATCGCGGCAGTGGTCGTGGGGGGAATGCTGGGCTACAACCGCGCCCCCGCTGGCGATACCAATGCGGCGGCGGCGACCAATCCGACCAAAGCCTTGCCTACGCGCCCTGATACCGTGCGGACGGCCCTGGAAGTGGTGCCCGTGGTGAAGCATAACCAGGTGGCCAACCCCAAAGACCCAACGGTAACGCTGATGTTTTCCGGGGATGTGACCCTGGCGGAGCATTTTGCCGAAGTGGTGGGCAAGAATTCCAACTATGCCTTTGCGAACTTGCCGGAATATCGGCAGGCTGACCTGGCAATGGTGAATTTAGAAAATCCCCTGACGCGATCGACCCTGACTATGCCAGGGAAACAGTTTAACTTCAAAGCCGACCCAGAAGCCGTAAAAACCCTGACAGCGGGGGGCGTGGACATTGTGACCCTGGCTAATAACCACACGATGGACTTTGACGGGGAAGGGCTACTCGAAACGGTGAAAACCCTGAAAGCCGAGGGGATTGAGTACGTTGGTGCGGGGAAAGACCTGACGGAGGCCCGGAGACCACAAATTATTGACGTAAAAGGCCAGCGCATTGCCTATTTTGCCTATTGGGGCGAAGAATATGGCGCGACAAAAGAGAAACCCGGTGTGAACAATATCTACGAAGAGCGGATTGCCGAAGATATCCGGGCTGTGCGGGATCAGGTGGATTGGGTGGTGGTGAACTATCACTGGGGTCAGGAATTGGCCACCGCGCCCGCCGATTGGCAGGTAAAACTGGCCCACTTTACGGTGGATCAGGGGGCCGATGTGGTGGTGGGGCACCATCCCCATGTGTTGCAAGGGGCGGAGATTTACAAAGGACGGGCGATCGCCTATTCCTTGGGTAATTTTATTTTTGGGGGGAACTCGCGCACGGATTACGACACCGCTTTGCTGAAGGTGGCCCTCAACGACAAGCAGATGAAAGTGGAGTTTTTGCCCGTTGAGGTGACGAACTATCAGCCCAAGATTGTGCAGGGCGATCGCGCCACCAGCATCTACCAGCATCTCGACCAGATTTCGGCCACTTTCCAGCAACCCATGCCTAAATCCGTCGTGCTGGATGCCCGAACCCCCGTGACTGCCGCGCCTACCCAAACCGCCAGCGAACCCCAGCCCCCCACGGGCCAAGCGCCCGCCGCCAATATCCCCGGTTCTGCGCCCGCCCCGTCTGCCGCGCCGCCCGCCGCCACCCCGATGCAACCCGCCCCCCCGCCCACCGATCCGGGGAACGTCCTGCCAGGGTATGGAGGCGAGATTGCGCCCCCCGCCCCGCCCCAAAATCAGGATGCGTTGGGCATCGATCCTTATGATCCTTTTGCGGCTCCCCTGGAACCCAGTAACAACTCCCTCACGGCCCCGGCCCCGGCCCCAACGGCTCCGGCCTCGCCCCAATTGCCTACCTTTAACAATTCGCCGGGGCAAGGCTTCACGAATACTCCGGGGCAGACCCCGCTGGAGGCTCCGGCTGTGCCAACGCCGTCCCAGATTCAGAATGACCCAGGGCAAACGGCTCCGGCCCAATCCGATACGCCGCAATCCAGCCCGCCGCAATCCAGTCCAGGGAATGGTTCGCCAGTATTGCCGAATTTTCCTCCAACCAGCGCCCCCAGCCCTGACCAGGGAACTGAAGGCTGGCAAGGGGCGGCCCCCATGCCCCCGGTGGCGATCGCGGCTAACCCTGCGCCTACCCAAACCCCAGCGCGATCGGTTAAATTGCCCAAAGAGCCTCAGTCAGCCCCAACCCACGAGCAGGCTGACGATGTGGCTTTGGCTGGCCCAATGATGTGGTGAGGAACCGCTTATGTATGCAATTTCCACGGATCAGCGCCAATATTTGACTTACATTCTGCAAGACACTGCCCAAAATGCAATGGTGGAAGTCGTGCCAGAGCGCGGCGGCATTATTACCCGCTGGCAAATTGCTGGCCAGGACATCCTTTACATGGACTGGGAACGGTTTGCTGATCCTGACCTTTCAATTCGGGGTGGCATTCCGATTCTGTTTCCCATTTGTGGTAACTTGCCCGACAATGCCTATGATTGTGAAGGCCAAACCTATCGCCTGAAGCAACATGGATTTGCGCGGAATTTGCCGTGGATGGTGACGGCCCAACAGACGGAAAGCGATGCTAGCCTGAGTCTGCAACTGACCAGCAATGAACACACGCTCATGGTTTATCCCTTTGAGTTTGCGCTGGATTTTACCTATCGCTTGCAGGGGAATGGCCTGATTTTGCACCAACGGTATACCAACCGATCGCAGGCGGCGATGCCGTTCTCGATTGGGTTTCATCCTTATTTTCCCGTTACCGACAAACCCCAGTTGCAGTTTCAGATTCCGGCGACAGAATACCAAGACCAAATCACTAAAACGAATCACGCCTTCAGCGGTACGTTTGATTTTGAAGTCGCAGAAATCGATGTAGCGTTTGCCCACCTTTCCAGTCATGTGGCCAGCGTGACCGACCCCCAGCGATCGCACCGCCTGACGTTTTCCTTCAGTCCCGAATTTTCGACCCTCGTGTTTTGGACCGTGAAAGGCAAAGATTTCTACTGTCTGGAACCCTGGAGCGCCCCCCGCAATGCCCTCAACACGGGCGATCGCCTCCTCCATTTGGAACCCGGCGCTAGCCTGGAAACAGAGTTTAAACTCATGCTGGAAACGGTGGCGTAGTGGATGGGCTGGAACTCAGAACGGTTGCAAGATCGGATTTGTTTTGAGTTCCTCAAGGCATTGCTCCAGCGTCAAACCTGCCATAAATTCCCAAAACTGCCCCGTGTGGCGCATATAAGCTACGTTGAAGGAATCTGGCCCCAGGTACTCGAACCGGGAAAACTTGGCTTCAAAGGTGGGTGAAATGGCGTGGGGACTGGGGCAGTTGTAAGTGCCGCAAATGTAGAAGTAGTTGCGATACCACTTGCTGTATAAATCCACCAGGTAATTAAAATCGTGCTCTGTGGGTGGGGGTTTGATGCATTTGGGTTTCAAATCTTGCTCAATGACGGCATCAAAGACTTGCTGAATGTGTTGTTTCTCTCCCTCCGACAGTTTGGGTTTAGCAGGCTTGGCCGGAGCGTAGATCCATTGTTTTTTCTTGGGCATGGATTGAAGCGAGATGCAGGGGTTGGAGCAGAGGAGCGATCGCGGTGTGCCAGTTAAGGGCGAGGGATAGCTGGGTCAGGTGCTGGCGTGAGGCTGGCGGGTTTGGGGGGCGCAGTTTGAAACACAGCAAAGGCCAGCAGCCAACCGACGACAATGCCCAAGCCACTAAAGCGCAGAATTTGCCAGAAGGGCTTTTTGAGGCTATCCCAGGCGAAAAGCTGGCTTTCTAGATGATATTCCAATTCATCCAGTTGGGTCTGGAGGCGCTCCAGTTCGGCTTTCAGTTCTGCGGTGGGTTGTCGTTTGAGTTGGCGTTGCAGGCGATCGCGCTGTTGGTGCAGTTCCGGTAGGGTATGCTGGGCGTGCTGCACTTGGGCATAGCGTTCTTTCAGGGCCAAGAGCGATCGCTCGGTTTCGGCTAACTCTTGCTCAAACGCCAATTCTTCAGCTTGTGCTTCAGTAGGTTGCGGGGTTGCCATAGTAGAGTGAAGACACCACCCTTCAAGGATACTCCCAACCATGATGAACCGCTTTGCTTCTGGGTTTACGATCCAAACAGAACACGCCGACTTGCTAAACGAGTGCAGTACCGAAGAATTGGCCCAGGCGCTCCTGGCGCGGCTGTCGATTACAGACAAAAATTGGCATCAACTCAAGGCCAACCGCAAAGCCAGAGCGAGTGAGCAAATTGCAGCGGCGCTTGTATTCTTGCAAAAGGGTCAGGTAGACGAAGCCTTGCCCCGGCTCCAGCAAGCAGTAGGTTGGCTCGATCGCTCCATTTCTGCGCCCCCCTGCGAGACTCACGGCGATCGTCCCCAGCAACCCTAGACACAACCCGATCAAACTGTGTTTCTTTCAAAGATGATGCTTTGGGAGCATGGGCGATCGGGCCATCCCATAAATCGCGCTCACCCCCTACTCTGGCGTTGATGCCGTTATTCAAACGTCAGCCAATAGCCTCATCCATCCCGACAAAACCATGAACAAAAGCTCAACAAATCTAGAACATAGATTTAGAGCCATGCTTAGACTGCATCCAGCCCACCGAATCACCCAAATCAAGAAATTAGGCTGAAATAATTCCACCTAATCACCCTAAATCAGAATATTAGGTAGACAGATTCTCTCCAATAAATAGTTAGGCTGCTTCATATCCTGATGGGGACAGTATTGTGAGCTTCTCGTTTTCTCCCAGCTTCAACGCCTTCCAATTATTTAGACCGATATCCTGGTCTGAAAACGTTAGTTTTTAAGCTTATGGGCAAGATCTAACCATTCTTGACAAGCTATTTTGAACAGAAATTTAGGCTCAAATATCTCCTCATTCAATGTGAAAGGCATGAGAAATTTGTTTGATTTATGCATATCTTGCATAAAGTCAGTATTTTTTCGGTGATGAAACTTATGCACGAGATGCATAATATGTTCAAGGATTCTAAAAGGATAAACCTATGAACATCGATTTGCGCGGTGCTCGTGAGAGAGCAGGTCTGAGTCAGGCAGAGCTTGCGGCGATACTGGGGCTTTCTCAAGCGCAAGTGAGTCGGTATGAACAAGATCCGGGAGCTATACCGACTGAACTCTTACTACGTTGGACGCAAGCATTAGGAACAGATATTCAAACTCTCGTAGCAAGTGCCATCCCATTACCACCTCCCGTTGACCCTGGCGATCCGTATCGACAGTTGTGGCGAGATTTGAATTTGCTTGAACAGTATGTGACTGATTCTTCTCCCAGTGGAGAACTTAATATCCCCAATAACCCTCCAACACCAAATGATGTTATTAAGCAAATTTATCGTTATCGCCAAAAGCCAAATTTAGTGTTAGTAGGGCGATTCGATTCTGGAAAGTCTCATTTGGCTAATACCTTAATGGGGGCAAAGATACTACCTTCGCAATATCAACCTGCTACCAGGGTTATTACTTTTGTAAGACATATTAGCGATCGCCCATCCTGGTTTGAGGATCAAGTTGGGATTCTAGCTGAGGATTTTTGGACAAGAGATGAAAAGGGAAATCAGATTTTTGATTTAACTTTGTTCGATTCTCAATTCTGGTTTGAAAGACATTGTATTAAAGCTGGTTCTTTAGAAGTATTACGGCAGCATGGTGTACACGATCATGTCAATGAAGTTGAAATTGAGGGGCACTCAGCAATTGTGTATGTTGACTCACCACTTCTTAAATCATGCAATGTTGTTGACTTCCCTGGCTACTCAGATCAAGCAGATCAAACATCAGAAGATGTAAAGAAAGCAAGCAGTGCTATTCAAATTGCAGACTTGATCTTGTATACCTCTCCAGTCAATGGTTTTATGAATGCTGAGGATTTTAGTCGCCTCAGTTATTTACTAAAGGTTTTGCCGTCACCTGAAACCCATAACAAAGAGTTCCCAATACTTGGAAATTTATTTGTCGTAGGTACTCACGCCAATCCATCTATTTCAGGCACAGACATAAGTTCAATTCTACAAACTGGTTCGATCAGACTTTATAAACATATCAACGAGACAGTTCTTGTAGAGCGCAGCAAAAAAATTGACCGCCCTATTGAAAAGGAAAATCTACAGATGCGTTTCTTTTCTTTTTGGGAAGAAACACCTCGTCGTTGGGAAAGTTTCAAAAAAGAATTGGTTCTAATTCTTGGGCAATCTCTCCCCAAAGCCCGAAAAAATAGAATTGATCATGAAATTAGTTTGCTTAAAAACGAGGTTCCAAATCAAATCTCTGAACAAATCCGTGCCTATGAACAGACGACATCTGAGTTAGAACAACGCCAGCAAGAACTTAAAGAGTTAGAAAAGGAAGAACCTAAAAGGCTGGCTTTGCTAAAGCAGAAACGTCTTAAGATTCAGAAACGTATCACTGAGTTACAGAGTAAAACCCAAGATTCTTTTCGGCAGAGTTATACCACTTTCATTCATGCTTCTGCTGTTGAAACAATGATTCGCAATCGTTATAGAGATAAGAAAGATGCAAAAGAGTACGCCGCAGGTTATCTGATTGAGCAACTTCAAGGTAAGCTTGAAACCTATATCAAGGAGAATTCCAACTCCTTGAAAACTGACATTGATGAGTTTTTGAATACTTATGAGGAAGTATTTCTCAAACTTCCTAAGCTCAATCTTGGCTCTGTTTCTATACCTTTCGATCCAAAGGGAGCATTCATAGGTGGTCTTGCAGGGGCGGGTAGTGTTGGTGCACTTGCCGTTTGGGCTGCCTCATTGGGAAATCTTGGTGCTTATATCCTGGTTGCCAAATTTGTTAGTCTTCTCTCTGCGTTAGGTATCAGTATTAGCGGTGGTGTTGCGACAGTTGTATCTTTCGTTGCTGCTATTGGTGGTCCAATTACATTAGGAATAGGCTTATTTGCAGCGGCTGTTTTCCTGGGTTTAGCTCTGTTTGGAGAGTCATGGGAACGTCGTTTAGCAAAAAAAATTGTTGGTCATTTTGAGGAACAAAGAATATTGCATAAATTTCTACAAGGCAGTGAAGAGTATTGGCAAGATACAGCCAAAGCTTTTGAAAAAGGAGCCGATGCAGTTGAAGACCAATTTCAAGAATACATTGAACACCTTCGAGAACTTTGCTCAAATGACGAGATATCTAGGAAAAAGGTTGAGAGTATTTTGCTTGTTCTAGGGGAGTTAAAAGCTTTTTTCGCTGGAATTCCTTGGAGGGGGTTTATAAGTTAGCGAAAGGATGGTTGTAACTTACAGCTGCCCAACACTGCGTAGCAGCGGACGGACGAGAGATTCCTGTTGAGAGTCACAGGTTATCTGCCGCCGCTGCACTTCACCGTTAGGTTCTGGAAACTCATTCAATAGAAGTCTGTGGCGCATTACACTGAAGCTATCTTTGAGGAGAATTCATGAAGGCAATTGTATGTACAGAGTATGGATCTCCTGATGCGATGCAGCTCAAGGAGGTAGAGAAACCGACTCCTAAAGAAAACGAAGTGCTGATTAAAATCTATGCGACAACAGTCACGTCGGCAGACATCCGCATCCGCAAGGCTGACCCATTCCCGGTAAGATTTTTCTACGGTTTTACAAGACCTAAAAACAACACGATTTTAGGGTCGGAGCTAGCTGGAGAAATTGAAGCCGTTGGTAAAGATGTCAAACAATTCAAAGTTGGTGATCCGGTCTTTGCTGGTGCAGGAATTAGTCTTGGTGCCAATGCTGAATACATTTGTCTGCCGGAATCAGGAGCGATCGCAATTAAGCCGATTAATATGACTGATGAAGAAGCTGCTGCTATCCCTTTTGGGGCAACAACCGCATTGATTTTCCTGAGAGATAAGGGCAAGATTCAGCGCGGACAGGATGTTTTGATCTATGGGGCTTCTGGAGCGGTCGGTATGGCTGCCGTGCAGCTTGCCAAGTTCTTTGGGTCACAGGTGACTGGGGTCTGTAGCACAGCGAAGTTGGACTTGGTGAAATCTTTGGGGGCTGACCATGTGATTGATTACACCAAAGAGGATTTCACTCAAAGCGATAAGACCTACGATGTTATTTTTGACACCAGTGGTAAAAGTCCATTTTCTGGTTGTGTCAGCGCCCTGAAAAACAATGGACTCTATCTCAGAGCGGTTCACATCAATCTATCGCCGATTCTCCGAGGGCTGTGGACTTCCATCACCAGCAGCAAAAAAGTAATCAGTGTGACTGCGATCGAGCGTAAAGAAGATCTGATTTTCCTCAAAGAGTTAATTGAGCTGGGGAAGATGAAGTCGATTATAGACAGGTGTTACCCGTTGGAACAGACTGCCGAGGCTCATCGGTATGTTGAGCAAGGACACAAGAAAGGAAATGTCGTCTTAACTGTGGCGCAAAGCAACAAAACCTAACAATCCCAATGCAGCACGGTTGCGGTTATGGGTGAATGCCTAGACTAGCCCTGGCAAGATTGGGAGCGCGATCGCGCCGTTCAAGCGGCTATAGGCGACGGGTCAAACGGCGGAAGAACCGATAGCTGGCCCGCACCCCGTCCAGCACCACATAGGGAACTCGCAACGGCAACCGCGACAGAATGGGCCGATACACCCAGCGATAGGCTCGTTTCAGGTCATCCCAGGCGGTGCAGGTTTCTGCTTTCAAAAAATCAGACACATCCGCCACCACTCCATGTCCCTCGCAGATCATGACATTCCGGCCATGCACATCGTGGGGATGCAACCCTTGCGATCGCGCATAGTCAAGGGCCTCATCCACCTCTTGAATCACCCTGGGCGGAATCTTGACTCCCCGGTGCAAACAGTCATACAGCGTAATCCCGCGCAACCGTTTCAGCACTAAAAAGGTGTCCGTGGCATAGAAACATTCCGAAAACCCCGGATGGCTACCTAAACGGCGGTAGACTTCCCGTTCGGCGGGTAAACCGGGGCGACCGGGGGCATAGATTTTGACCACCCACGCGGGATAGTCAGGATGGGCCAAAACAGCAGCATAGTTGCCCGTACCCAACACTTGCCAGGACAGAGGCACTGCACGCACCACCACCGGGTCATGGGGAGTGATACTTTCCAAGAGCAAGTCGGGCAACAAGGTTTGATGCACCAACTCAACAAAACTCTGAAGCGGCGGATTTACTTGCGTCGATTGGGACATGGGTGGGAACTGGGGCATAGAAACATGGCAAAGTCGCAGGACTATCCGGGCGGCTGGGTGGACTCGGCGGGGGCCACGCAACTCGGAAAAGTCGCTCCTATCCTAGCTTGCCAACTGGGGGAAAAGGTTAGGTAAATTCTCTACTTTGATGACTGATTGCGGTTAGTTCGGCAATGTGAAACCTGCCCAGCGTTAGTGTGGAGTTAGGCGATCGCCCCACCCCACAAAACCTCCACACCTCTTGCGCTTGAGTTGATAGCGTGACTTAAAAGTCAGCCAATGGCATCATCTACCCCGACAAAACTATGCACAAAAGATGGCACAAATTTAGAACATAGACTGGAGCAGTGATTAGACTATATCCAGTACATCAATCACCCAAATCAGGGTATAAGGTAGGAAAATTTCTGTCTATTAATTTAAGTGAGTGGTCATTGCATTGGGCCTTTGGCAAACTGGTCTAAAAGTATTGTGGTAAAGCACACAAAGAATGTGAGAAAGTATGAACAAATTGAATGAAGCAAGCGCAACTCCTTTCGCTCAAACCTTCTTTCATGGAACAAAGGCTGATCTGAAGCTGGGGGATTTAATAGAACCTGGATTTAATTCAAACTTTGGACAAAATAAAAAAGCAAAATATATCTTCTTGGCAGCTACTCTGGATGCAGCAATTTGGGGTGCTGAGCTTGCGCTTGGAGATGGTCGCGAAAGAATTTATTTGGTGGAGCCAACAGGCCCAATTGAGAACGATCCCGATTTAACTGACAGAAAGTTTCCTGGGAATCCAACAATGTCTTATCGTTCCCTGCACCCCTTTAGAGTTGTCGGTGAAGTCTCAATTTGGCAAGGACATTCAGCAGAACAAGTCAAAGCGATGAAAGATGGATTGGTTAAGCTTAAAGCACAAGGCATTGAGTCACTTAATGACCGCTAATACTCCGCTGTCACGCCGACTGTGATGCAGTTGCTTGGTTGAGTTCGAGAGATGATTAACCGTGGGTGAAGCGTGGCGTGCAATGGTTTGGTTTTTGGCTGGGGGGCGCACGACAAGATTGCGGTGAGTGGTGAACGTAAGGCTAGCCCTGGCAAGATTGGGGGCGCGATCGCGGCTTGATTTTGCTTGTTGGCTGAAAATTTAGTACAAACGCTCGTGACTTTTGGGTAAAATCCGCTATAAACGATAGGAGAGCTAGCTGGTGTGGCTCTGCCCTCTTCTGCCAGTGGGGAACCCATGAACTTGAATCGTGCTTTGGCTCAACCGACTTCTGACTCCGCGATCGCGCCAAGCTTCACAGTGATTGGCACGGTGAAAGGGCCGGGAGACAATGGCAACCAGTATGTTTTCATTACTGCCGACAACCGCTACGTTAAAGTCGGCGAGTTTGTCTATTACAAAGTGTTGGCGGATGGTCAGCTTGACCAGTGGGTGCAGATTTTGGGCAAAATTTCGGCGTGTCGGTTGATTGACCATTTGCCCGATCGCATTTTTGCGGATACGGAAATCAGTCCGGAGGCGATCGCGTCGTTGATTGGGTTTACCTACACCAACCCAGAAATTTACGAAGTCACGGTAGATGTGATTGGCTATTTTGATGACAATTTAGGGTTTATGAATCCGCGCAAAACTCCCGATCCGGGGGCGAAGGTATTTCTGGCGGACAATGCCATGTTGCAGCGGGTGCTGAACAAAAAACAACCGGGGGCGATCGGCTCGGCCCACATCGGTCATTTGCTGTTGCGGGAAACGGGGGCGGTGCCCGTGGCGCTGGATGTGAAAGAACTGGTGAGTACCCACATGGCGATTTTGGCGGGAACGGGGTCGGGCAAATCCTACACGGCGGGGGTGTTGATCGAGGAATTGCTCTCGCCCCACAACCGGGCGGCGGTGCTGATTTTTGACCCCCACGGGGAATACAGCACATTGACGGAAATGCAGGGCAATGAACAGTTTCGGGGAGAGGATGGCTACCTGCCCAAGGTGAAAGTGCTTACGCCCGACGACATTCACATTCGGATGTCATCTCTGGATTATGCCGATATTGTGGCCTTGTTGCCGATGATGAGCGATCGCCAGCAATCGATTCTCAACAAAGCGTTTTTGATTGTCAAAAAACATTGCCAGGGCGAATATCGCTGGGATGTGCATGACCTGATTGCTGCCGTGCGCGAAGCGGATACCCAGGTGGATGACGAAGGCAACGAAAAGTTAGGCTCATCGGCTATGGCGTTGGAATGGAAACTGGAGCGGCTGGGGCGATCGCCCTACTTCCATCCCGTGCAGCACCTCGCGCCCAAAGATTTGTTTGAACCGGGCCAAGTCACCGTTTTGCAGATGAACGAAATTAGCCAGGAAGAACAGCAGGTCATCTGTGCTGCCGTGTTGCGCCAAACCAACAGCGCCCGGATGGATACGCAAAAAGACCGGATTGAGCCAACGGATGAAAATTATTTGCCCTATCCGGTGTTTATTTTGCTGGAAGAGGCCCATCGCTTTGCCCCGGCCCACGAGCCTTCGCGGTGTAAGGCGGTGATTCGGACGATTCTCAGTGAGGGGCGCAAGTTTGGCCTTGGCGTAGGCTTGATTACCCAGCGTCCCGGCAAGTTAGATTCCGATGTGTTGTCCCAATGCATGAGCCAATTCATCATGCGGATTGTGAACCCGGTGGATCAGGAAAGCCTGAAGTATGGGGTGGAGGCTGCGGGTCGGGATTTGCTGAAAGAACTGCCCGCCTTGACCAAAGGCCAGATCATTATCTCTGGGGCCTGTGTGAATACGCCAGTGTTGTGCAAGGTGCGGCAGCGGCGAACCAAACACGGGGGGGAAACCCTGGATGCGCCGAATGAGTGGTTGCGCCATTTTCAGGCCCATCGCCAACGCGATCGCGAGATTGCCGCCGCGCCCGTTACGCCTCAACGGCGATCGCGAAACATCCGAGGCATCAGTTTAGAGTAATGCGGACTGTCTCCCCTGCCGTTTGTAGTTGATCCCATATCGAGTTCGAGACGCAGCATTGCGACGCTCATGAGTACGCTTCGTAAATGGATTGGGATCGGGTTGGCGGAAGTCGTCCTATCGCTGGTATTGATTGCGATCGCCCCCCACTTTCTCAACTCCCCCAATCCCACTGCGGGCTTTTTGATTTGGCTGGCGGTGCCAACGCTGTTGGGTAGTTCTGGCCTGTATGTGGTCTACCGCATCGTGGATGCCCAACGGGCGCGGCGGTTATTTATCTCTGCCTTCCCGGAATATGCCCACCTGTCCTTGAAGTCGTTCCTAGCAATATCGGCAGCCCAGGTCAGTGCCAACTTGGAGATGTTGCACGCTGCACGGGACGATGCCGATTTTCAATCACTACGCATTTCACTGTTTGACTTATTACGGTCTTCAAAACGATGAATATCAATCATGCCGGACGGGCTTTGCTCTTTGCAGGGTTTGCGATCGGGTTGAGTTCTTGTGGAGTCATTCCTGGCTCCAGCATGGCCACTGTTGAACCGGGCTATGCCGGACTCAAAATTCAACTCTATGGCGGTCAGAAAGGTATCGAAAACGCCGAAGTGGTGACGGGTCGCGTTTGGTACAACGGCTACACCGAAGAAGTGGTGACGTTTCCTACTTTTATCAACACCTACCCCTTTACCCAGGCTGCAAGCGAAGGATCGCCAACCGATGAATCGGTCGTTTTTTCAGTTGGTGGTAGTCCGGTTTCGGCAGATGTGGGGTTATCTTTTGGCTTTACCACGGAATTATTACCCGGCCAAGCCAACAAAACCAAGTTGCATCAGTTCTATGAAACCTATCGCAAAACGCCGGATCAGTTTCGGGCGAACGAGTTACGGAACGGGATTCGGAATTGCTTTGGCGAGGTGGCGGAACAGCAGAAGCTTACGCCGTCTATGTTGCCCACAAATCAACAAAAACTGGTGCATGGCGTTTCTGCCTGCGTGCAAAGGCAGTTCCCGACGATTGTGGTGCAGGATGTTTCTTTGCTAGGCCCGCTGCGCTTGCCGCCGGAAATCCAGAAAAGTATTGATGAGCAGTTTGCGGCTCAACAAGCGGCCCAAACCGCTGAGTCCAATCGCCGGAAGGTGGAGGCAGAAGCGGCGGCAAATGTGGCCAAAGCGAAAGGGGAAGCCCAAGTGACGGTTGAACAGGCGCGGGCTGAGGCGGAAGCAAACCGCTTGCGGGCGGCTTCGATTACGCCCCAGGTGTTGGAACTGGAGCGGTTGAAGGTGGAGCGGGCGCGGATTGAGAAGTGGAATGGGGAACAAGCGCCGACGATTCAAACGCCGAATGTGCAGTTGGGATCGAACGCGGGCCAACCGCCTAAATCTCCAGCGCCCCAATAACGCGCCCCAAGCCCTCAAACTGAATCGGCCCCGATCGCGATCGCCTCTCTGTACTGGCTACAGGGGCGATCGCTGGCTCCACTTGGGGGCACCTACTCAAACCATTCGCCGTTTGCCTGCAACTCTTTGAAACGGAGCCGCAGACCCAGGTTAACTTGCTTGGCAATCCAATACAGCACTGTCAGCACAACGAAGGACGCAATGATCACTGCCAGAGGCCGCTTTGAGGTTAAATCATCGGCTGTGGCTAGCAGAATGTTGCCGGGATCGGTGACAAAATCCCAACTGTTGTAGCGGCGGAAGCGCCCCAAGAACACCCCGATCGCCGACAGGGCATGGGTAATCAGTTCGGCCCAGAGAATGTAATGGGCGGCCCCAATGCGTTTCAGGTAATAGCTTTGGTTCATCACTGAGATGACGTAGGCTTGAAACCCGGCCAAAATGGCGAACAAGTGGAGCGGAATAAAAAACAGGACAATGATAAAAGCGGAATAGCCGGAGCGGGTGGCCCGAATCAGGTGGATGATATCGGTCAGGAGGTAGGGGGCATTGGGCAAGAAGGCGATGAACACGGCAAAGGCAACCCACCACAGCAGCGATCGCGAGAGTGACCGTCGCCGATACAGCAAAAAACTCAAGACCAGCGGAATAAACGCGAGAAATAAATTCCAAATAATCCAGCCGCTATGTCGATTAAATGCATCATAGGCATCTGTCAAGATTTCTTCCATGCCATCCTTTCCTCTATCGCCAAACGTGTTCTGGGCCAGTTGTGGTTTGTGCTGGGTTGGTTACGTGAAGCCACCAGGTCGTCGTCAATTGCGCGAATCTGAGCACCACACACCGCAGCTAGCTACCGGGCGATCGCCAACGTTTACAGAAATTGGCTTGTCGTTCAAGCTGGCGATGGCCTGCATCCACGGGTACGGCCCCCAAATTCCGGCTGGGCTGGTGCTTACTGAGTCGATTGGGCTTTCTCTAGGGCCGCTTCGCTATTTTGGCGATAGAGGGCGACGCGGGTTTGGGCCAGGGTGTAGCGCGAGTCGGTGGTGTCCACTTGGGCCATCAAGTCTGAGGCTTTTTGCCATTGGGAGGCCAGTTGGAGCCAATCCGCTGAGGTTTGGGCGGCTTTGCCATCGGCTGAGGTTTTTTCGGCCAAGCGCACCGCAGTGGCAAAGGGATCATCGCTGGTGGCCCCTGGGGTGGGGCTGGCGGGGGCGGATGGGTCAGAGTCGGGGGGCGTTGAGGCGGTGACAGAACTGGTGGGATTGGCGATGAAGCGATCGTAGAGCCACCAACCTCCGGCTAAAAGCAAACAACTGGCGATCGCCCCACCGATAATGCCCTTCCAAAATTGTTGGCGTTCTTGTTTTTTCCGCAGGGCGATTTTGGGCGGGATAGCCTTGCTCAACTCGGAGCGATTGGTATCTGTCTCGCGATTGGCCCAATCTGCCTGTAACTGTTGCAAAAAGCTGGGACGCTTGAGAGTGATTTCTTCCGACCACACCAACTGATTTTCGGGATCGCGGCTAATTTCTTCTAGCCAGAGGAGTTGCTGTTCCCGGACAATCCGACTGTTGATATTGACCCGGCGAATGTTGCGGGGCGAAATTTCTTCGAGCAAATAGCGAATGCGCTCGACTAACACAGGTTGTTCTAACTGCTCAAGGGTGGGGGCTTCGCAGAGCAATTGCAAAACGCCATCAGCAAAAATGGCCCGGGTGCGAACGCCGGAATCCGCTAGTTTTTCGTTCAAGACTTGGATCACCGCAGCAACACTGCCCTGTTTGGCCTGTTTGATGATGTCGTTTGCTTCGTTGGTCATAGGATTACCCGCAAGAAAGTGACGAACCCCGATCGCGTGCGCCTGGGAGGTTGCTTCGGACTAAGACGATTGAATTGCACATTGAACCGCACTCAGATGGCTCATTCTACATCTGAATCATGGATGACAAACTAGGGCAGATTCCCACAAACTTTAATTATGATTACTGATTTCCCAAACTTCAAGCCTTGGGAGCCAGCCTGGGGCGATGGGGGGCGAAATCGAGCGTTGGGCCTAATGTAAAGGTGCGCTTAATGTAGGTGCTGGCAATCATTGAATCGCCGGATCTGCCAGAGATCAGTATTGAAGCGGTTTGCAGGGGTATCGTCCCAGCGATCGCGGTCGAGCCAAAACTCAAATAAAGCAGTGTTGGTGGCCCGTAATCGCCAGGAGCGATCGCACCCTAATAACTCCGCGATCAGGTGTTGCAAGATCCAGCTATGGCTCACAATCCACAGGCGATCGCCGTTGCTATGGGTTTGCAGCAAATGCTGGATGAATTGGTGCGATCGCATTCTGGCCTCGGCCAGGGTTTCGGCACCAGGGATGGGAATCCAATCTGGCGAGGCTTCCAGTTTTTGGCACAGATCGGGATACTGGCGCATGGCTTCGGCCCAGGTCAAGCCTTGAAAAATGCCATTCTGAAACTCTTTTAGCTCATCGGCAAACTGAATTTGTAGCGGAGGATGGCTGGCTTCTGGGTCTACCGGGGCGATCGCCCCCGCATCAATCAAGTCACTCACCGCCGCTGGCAAAGGCGCAGTTTGAAAGTAATCCACCAAAATTTGGGTGGTTTGGGCCGCTCGCCGCAAAGGACTGCTGTAAATATGGGTCGGCCACCAGGCTTCTGCCAATAACCGCTGGGCCAGTTGGGCCGCTTGTTGTTGGCCCACATCAGACAAGGCAAACTCTTGGTGTCCCTGCATCCGCTTTTCCTGGTTGCCGGTCGATTGGGCATGACGGATAAACAGGAGCTTCACGACTCCGTGCATAGGGTGTGCTGTGCCTCCAGGGATTTGCTCCCCTACCCTACACGCTGTTCGGCATTTTGGTCTGTTTGCATTGAGCGTTACAAATGGTTGAATTTTGGCTCAATCTGTTGCAATTTGCGTAATTTGGGGATCACTAAGCCTAAGGATCACTTACAGATTATTCATTATGGCAATCGCGCAACAGGCTTCTGAAACCGCCCCATTCCCGGCTCAGGCTTTGGCTTTGGCCCAGGTGCAGCCCAGTGGTACGACGGATATTCGTCCGTGGGGGTCGTTTACCGTGCTTGATGAGGGCAATGGCTACAAAATCAAGCGGATTGAAGTGAATCCGGGGCATCGGTTGAGTTTACAAATGCATTATCACCGCAGCGAACACTGGATTGTGGTGTCGGGCACGGCGCGGGTGGTCTGCGATGAGCAAGAAATTGTTTTGTGCAGTAACCAGTCTACCTACGTGCCCCAGGCGAAGGTGCATCGGTTGGAAAATCC